>Ga0307281_10000183_pt1 | contig 15119 bp, 12 predicted proteins | sample ER_DNA_120_FD_194486 | JGI IMG/M metagenome (GOLD analysis project Ga0307281, IMG submission 194486) | Bulk soil microbial communities from the East River watershed near Crested Butte, Colorado, United States - ER_DNA_120 | ecosystem: Environmental > Terrestrial > Soil > Floodplain | place...
CGCATCGTCGTCAACCCGGACCTCGAGGGACGGCTCAGTCAGCGGCCAGACCTCAAAGCAGCAGAACGCTATGGCCCGCCGGCAGACACGTAAACGGAAACCGGCCAAGCGGTCGGTCGTTGCCTCTCAGGATAGGGGCGTGACACCGGCGGGCCTTCGCGCGCTCAGCGCCACCGATCGATCGTTCGTCCTCGAATACGACACGAACGGCAACAACGGGACGCGCGCCTATCTGACCGTGTTCCCTGGCGTCAAGGTGACAACCGCGGCGACGGAAGCTTGGCGCCTACTGAGAAACCCTGAGATCCGGGCCTACCTCGAGAGCGTGCAGACGGAGCGATTCAAGCGATTGCAGATGAGCGGCGATCACGCGCTCGCGCTCACGGGCCAGCGGGCGAATCCAGACATCCGGCAAGCCTACGACGCGGAGGGCAAGCTCCTGCCGGTCCACCTGTGGCCGGACAGCCTGGTCGTCTGCGTTAAGGGCATCAAGCCGGGCCCGTTCGGCGACAGCCTGGTCCTGGTCGACCCGCACGCGGCCAGCCGCACAGTCCTCGAGGTCACGGGCAAACTGAAGAATCCTGGCGCCGCGCTGGGCGCCACGTTGGCGGAGCTGCTCACGGGCACGCCGGCGCCGGACAGCGATTAGGAGGAGAGCAATGGAAGGCATCGATCTGAACAAGGTCAAAGTCGAAGGCTCGGATCCGGCATGTTTGGCGTTTCCCGTTCAAGCGTCCTTCGATGCGTTCGGACTGGTCCCTGGCAGCATGACCGTCCGGACGACTGGAACCGCGCACTGGCCGGCCGTGTCGATTGACGGCGGGCCGCCATCGCAGTCAGGAACGCTGTGGGTCTTTCTGAAGATCGCCGGCCAGTGGTATGCGACGGGCGCGGAGCGGCTCCGTCCGGCGCAGGTCGATGGCGTCAAGCCGGAAGGCTCGCCGACTGATCTGATCGGGACGGGCTGGCTCTACGCGGCTGATCGCTGGCCGCATATGAGCGGCTACAACCCCGCGCCCGGCGAGCTGGTCGGCCTGTGCGTCGTCGCCGGCTCGACGCGCTCCGACAACCAGACGCCCTATAAAGCGCGGACCGACGTCATCCTGGTCCCGTGGCCAGGCGCAGAGGGCCGGTATCCCTGCCCGATTGTCTGGTCGGAGACGGGCGTCATTCCGCCGGCGCCGCCTGGGCCCGAACCCCCGCCCCCGGCATCCTGCTGGGAGCCGTATGTCGGAGACGATCGCTTCGACCTGGTCGGCGCGATTCTAGTCAGCGACTACGCGGAAGCCGGGCGCGTGCTCGACGGCCAGAGCGGGCGATGGTTCGGCCGCGTCGTCTGGGATAACGTCGTCGGCGACGAGAACCAGCACAAGCTGAGCATGGACGATTCCGTTGCCAAACATCGCGGCGAGTGGCGCGCGGCGCTCGGCCTGCCGCCTCTGTGAGCACGGTCCTCAGTCGCGAAGACACGGCCGCGCAGAAGATGCTGCTGACGTGGAAGGCGGACCCGATCCGGATGGTTCGGGAAGCCTTCCACGTCGAGCCGGACGCCTGGCAGCAGGACGCGCTGATGGCCTATGCGGCGCATCAGCGCGTCGCGATGAAAGCCTGCAAGGGGCCGGGCAAGACGGCCGTGCTCGCATGGATGGGCCTGAACTTCCTGGCCTGCTACACCTATCCGAAGATCGGCGCGACGTCGATCACCGAAGACAACATCGACAACAACCTGTGGCCAGAGTTCGACAAGTGGATGCGAGAAAGCGCGTTCTTTATGCGGACGTTCCGCTGGACGAAGACGCGGATCTTCAACATCGCGAACCCGGAAAACTGGTTCATCGGCAAACGGACCTGGCCGAAGAAGGCGAACGCGGAGGAGCAGGCGAACACGCTCGCCGGCCTGCACGCGGACAATGTGATGTGGATCGGCGATGAAACTGGCGGCATGCCGCAAGCCGTCATGGTCGCGATGGAACAAATCTTTTCGAGCTGCGTCGTCGGCAAGGTGGTCCAGTCCGGCAACCCGACGCACACGACGGGCCCGCTCTATCGGGCCTGCACGATCGACCGGGACATCTGGCAGGTCATTCAAATCAGCGGCGATCCCGACAACCCGAAGCGGTCGCCGCGCATCAGCATCGAACACGCTCGGCAGCAGATTAAGAGCTATGGCCGCGATAACCCTTGGGTCATGGTCAACATTCTTGGCGAGTTCCCGCCGTCGTCGCTGAACACGCTGCTCGGCGTCGAGGACGTCGAGCGGGCGATGAACCGGCATCTGACCGAGTCGCAGTATTCGCACATGCAGAAGCGCATCGGCGTCGACGTCGCGCGGTTCGGCGACGATCGTACGGTCATCTTCCCGCGGCAGGGCCTCGCCAGCTTCCGCCCGATCATCATGCGCGGGGCCAGGACGACGGAGATCGCGGCGCGCGTCGCGCATGCCTCGAATCGCTGGGGCGCTCGAGGCGGCCAAGTGGAACAGATTTTCGTCGACGATACGGGGCATTGGGGTCACGGCGTCATCGACAACCTGATCACGGCGGGCTATCCGGTCATTCCAGTCGTCTACCACGCGAAGGCGATCGACCCACGCTACAACAACCGGCGGACGGAGATGTGGCTCCGCGGGGCGGACGCCATCAAGGCCGGCGCCGCGCTACCGTTGATTCCGGAGATGGTCGCGGAGCTGACCGAACCGACCTACACGTTCGTCAATGGCGTCTTCATGCTCGAGAGCAAGGACCAGATCAAGGAGCGGCTCCAGTTTTCCCCGGACCTGGCGGACGCCTACTTCGAGACGTATAGCCTCGAGGACATGCCGGGCGAGATGCTGCAGCGCGTCCGCGGGCAGACGAAGGCCCGCACAGAGTTCGATCCGTATCGCAGCGCCGCCGACGGCCGCGGGCCTGAGATCGGAGACGGCGAGAATGGCCGGGCCCTGATAGACTTCGACCCGAATCGGTTGTAAACGGAGGGACACCATGCTGAAGAAGGGATCGAGCCGCGCGACAATCTCGAGCAACATCCGGGAGCTGGAACACTCCAAGACGAAGGCCGGCAAGGGCCGGAGCCACAAGCAGAACGTCGCCATCGCGCTGAAGCAGGCCCGCAAGTCTTGAAACTCCGCGCGGCCGCGAGCCTCGAGGACCATCTGGCCGTGCGACGCATGGGCCGGGCGTTCCTCGAGGCGACACCTTACGGTCCGCTGCTCGAGACGACTGCCGACGACATCGACAACCTGATCGCGATCGTCGACGCACATCGCGAGCGCGGCCTACTCCTGCTGGCGGTCGACGACCAGGATCAGGCGTTCGGAATGATCGCCATGTTGATGCTGCCGAACCCGTTCAACCGGCGCCTGGTCGCCGATGAAATCGTGTGGTGGGTCGACACCGATCATCGGGGCGCGCTCCGGGCCGGACCGGCCCTGCTGGACGCCGCTGAGAATTGGGCTCGCGCTCAAGGGGCTTATCTGGTTAAGATGGTCGCGCCGTTCGGCTCGAAGGTTGCACGCTACTACGATCGCCGCGGCTACTCACCAATCGAGACGACACACGCGAAGGTGCTTTGATGGCTGCATTTACGACGGCACTGCTGATCGGCCTGGCGGCCAGCGGCGCGTTCACAGCCGGCTCGAAGCTCGGGGCGAAGAAGCAAGCGAACGCGGATCAGCAGGCCGCGGACGCGCAGGCGCAACAGGCCACGGGCCCGAACCCGACCGCGAACCAGGTGCCGACGCCACCGCCGTCCACGCCGGCAGCCGCTTCGAAAGCGTCAGCCTCGGCGACGACGGTCGCGCAGCGGCAACGGAAGCGCGCATCTGCCGGCAACACCATCCTGACCGGGCCGATCGCGTCGCCGGGTAAAGGGCCCTGGTCGGAAGCCAGGCCGAAGACACTGCTGGGCGCCTGATGGCGAATCCCGACGATTACCTCGACGAACGCGACAAGCGGACGCGCTACGAGACGCTCGCCGCGGCGCTCTGGACGGAGCGGGCATCCTTCGATTCTCATTGGCGCGAGCTGGGCGATTACTTCATGCCGCGGCGGACGCGGTTCTGGTCCGGCGATCGCAACCGCGGCGACAAGCGCAACCAGAACATCATCGACAGCACGGCGCGATTCTCCGCGCGCACGCTCTCGAGCGGGCTGCATTCGGGCCTGACGTCGCCAGCCCGGCCCTGGCTCAAGCTCACTACGCCGGACCAGTCGCTCGCGGAGCTGCCACACGTCAAGGTGTGGCTCGACCTAGTGACAAAGCGGATCCTGACGCTGTTCGCGACGACGAACCTCTACAACGTCCTGCCGCTGGTGTATCTCGATATGGGCATCTTCGGCACGGCCGCCATGTCGATGGTTAGTGACACGAAGGATCTCTTTCGCTGCTACTCCTACCCGATCGGCAGCTACGCGCTCGGCATGGATGAGCGCGGCCTGGTCGCGACGTTCGTGCGTCGTTACGAGATGACCGTCCGTCAGATCGTCAAACAATTCGGCGTGAAGGAAGACGGTCGAACGATCGACTGGTCGCGAATCTCGAGGACCGTCAAAGACTGCTGGGCGCGCGGCGACTACGAAACGGCGGTCGAAGTGACTTGGCTGGTCAAGCCGAATGACTACCAGGACCGCGGGCGCCTTGAGTCACGCTATGCGATGCCGTTCGTGTCCTGTTACTGGGAATGGTCCAACGACCATCAGACCTTTTTACGAGAGAGCGGATTCGAGACGTTCCCGATCATGGCTCCGCGCTGGGACATCACCGGCGAGGACACCTACGGGACGGACTGCCCTGGCATGACGGCGCTGCCCGACAACAAGCAACTGCAGATCATGCAGAAGCGAAAAGGCCAGGCGATCGAGAAGCAGGTCAATCCCCCGTTGAGCGGGCCGTCGTCGCTGCGGACGCAGAAGACCAGCCTGCTGCCTGGCGATGTGACCTACGTCGACGTCCGGGAGGGCATGCAGGGCTTGCGGCCGATTCATGAGGTCGCGATCAACCTGGCGGACATGACGAACGACATGGCACAGGTGCAGTATCGGATTCAGCGGGCGTTCTACGAAGACCTGTTCCTGATGCTCGCGCGCTCCGATGAGATGCGCGGCACGCAGCCGCCGACCGCTCGCGAGATCGACGAACGTCATGAGGAGAAGCTGCTGGCGCTCGGCCCGGTCCTCGAGCGCACGAACGACGAGCTGCTCGACCCGATCGTCGATCGGTCGTATCACCTAATGGAAGCGGCCGGGCTGTTCCCCCCGCCCCCGCAGGAGCTGCAGGGCGTTCGGCTCAAGGTCGAATACATCAGCATCCTGGCGCAAGCGCAGAAGCTGGTCGGCGTCGTCGGCCAGGACCGTCTGCTACAAACAGGCGCCGTGCTCGCGCAGACGTTTGGGCCGGCCGTCGTCGACAAGTTCAATGTGAACCGCATCATCGACAACTACGGCGATATGCTGGGCACCGACCCGCAGATCATCCGAAGCGACGAAGAAGCTGACGCCCTGGGCGCGCAGCGGGCCCGCCAGCAACAGATGCAGGCCGGCGCGGAAAACGCGGCGCTGGCCGCGAAGGCCGCGAAGGATGCCAGCCAGGCGCCGATGACCGGCGATAGCGTGCTCAACCAGGTCGTCGCCGGCGCCGCGCAGCCAGGCGCCGCGGTTCCGACCGGAGCGTAGGACATGGCTGAAGTGCGCGCTGCCGTCAAGAACGCCGCTGACCCGAAGCAAGTCGCACGGGCCGATCGCAAGACGCGCGACGCGCGCCTCGAGCATCTGGCGAACATCAAGGCCGTCATGAGCACGGTCTACGGGCGCGCGGTCATGTGGCAATGCCTGACGGACGCCGGCGTCTATCGGTCGGTCTGGGTGCCCAGCGCGGAGATCCACTATCGCGCAGGCCGGCAGGACTTCGGGCATGAGCTGATGGCGACGCTGCTCGAGGCGGACGAGGTCAGCTACGAACAGATGGAGCGGGAAGCTCGAGCGCGAGCGAAGCGAGAGAACGACGCCACCGACGCGACGCACATCAAGAGCGCCGCGGACACCGTAGAGGAGCAGACGCAATCATGACGCCAGAAGCAGCGACGCCAGCGGCACCGGCCACACCCCAAGCCGCAGCAGCGACCACCCCGGCAGCGCCAGCGGCAGGGGCCGCGGCACCGGCAGCGACACCGACGCCGGCAGCGGCGGCGGTGGTCCCAGCGGCGGCAGCGACGCCAGCAGCAGCAGGACCCGCGGGCACGGACGGAGCGGCAGCAGCCGCGAAGAAGGCCCCCGACACCTACGCGCTGACGATCCCAGACGTCGCCAAGGACATCCTCGATCCGGCCGACCTGACGCGCATCGAAAAAGTTGCGCGGGAGGGCAACCTCAGCAACGAGGAAGCGCAGAGCCTGGTCGAGACGCAGGCGACCATCATCGTTGAGGAGCTGGCGGCGCTCCGCAAGGTGACGGAAGCCGACAAGGACTACGGCGGCGACAAGCTGGTCGAGACGGAACGCCTCTCGAAGCTGGTCATCGACAAGGTCCGCCCACAAGGGCACGCGCGCCGGGAGGCATTCAACGCGATGCTCCGGCGTTCGGGCTACGGCAATCACATCGAGGTCGTTTCATTCCTGGCCGACCTCGGCAAACTGATGCGCGAAGATTCTCCGGCGATGGCGGCGAGCGGCGCCGGCGGGACGTCCAACGTGGATATCGCCGACAAGCTCTACGACAAAACGCCGAAGCAGTAGGCGCGCAGGGAGCGATAGATCATGAAGTTTCTTCAGTGGTGTGTGTTCGTCGCGCTGGCGGTCCTGATTCTCGGGACTGATCTCAGCGCGCTGTCAGTCGCCGGCGCCGGGGCGCACGTCCCGGACTGGTTCAGTCACCTGGCGCTGCCGATCTGCTTCGGCATGGCGGCACTCGGGACCTCGAACCTGAACCTGCTGGATTGGGCGAAACGGCTCGACCCCGAAGGCAAGACGGCGGTCATCGTCGAGCTGCTCAACCAGAGCAATGAAGTGCTGATGGATATGACATGGCGCGAGGGCAATCTGCCGACCGGCCACCGGACGACCGTCCGAACCGGCCTGCCGACTGTCGCCTGGCGTCTGCTCAACCAGGGCATCACTCCCAGCAAGTCGACGACCGCGCAGATCGATGAACAGTGCGGCATGCTCGAGGCGTGGAGCGAGGTCGACAAGGACCTGGCGCTGCTCAACGGGAACCTGCCGTCCTTCCGTCTGTCCGAAGCGCGGGCGTTCATCGAGGCCATGAACCAGGAGATGACGCGCGTCCTGTTCTACGGCAACGGCGGCGTCAACCCGGAACAGTTCACGGGCCTGTCGGTCCGCTACGGCTCGAGCACGGCCGGCAACGGCGCGAACGTCATCAAGTGTGGCGGCGCCGGCGCGGACAACGCGAGCATCTGGTTGGTCTGTTGGGGCGACGAAACCATCAGCGGCATCTTCCCGAAGGGCTCGAAGGCCGGCCTGATTCACGATGACTTCGGCGAAGTGACCGCGGAGGTCACGGCCGGACTGCCGGGCTCGAGGATGCGCGTGTTCCAGGAGCGGTTCCAGTGGAAGGCCGGGATCGCGCTGAAGGACTGGCGCTACGTCGTTCGCCTCGCGAACATCGACATCAGCGACACCGACGCGGCGAACATCAAGACCATCATCACGAACATGGAGACGGCGCTCGAGACGGTCCCGAACCGCCTGGGCAAGCCGGTCTTCTACATGAACCGCACGATGCGGCGCCTGCTCCGACGTGAGGCGCGCGAGTCGGTCGGTTCCGGCGGCGGCCTGACCTACGAGAACTTCGACGGCAAGCGGATCCTGGTGTTCGGCGACACCCCGGTCCGGCTGGTCGACCAGTTGATCAACAGCGAGGCGCTGGTCCCGTAGGGTTCTCGAGCGGTTCACTTTCGATCCGGTCCTGGTCGCTTCGGCGGCCGTTTGAAAGGGAGTTCAGCAATGTATATCGACAGCCTTCTGAGGGTCTGCAGCTCGCAGGCTTTTACGGCCGTCGCCGTGTCCGCCAGCTCGATCGATCTCGGGCTGCCCGGCGGAGTCGGCACGCCGACCAAGCGAGAGGTCGCCACGGGCGAACCGATCGGCTACGGGCTCAACGTCAACGTCGCCGCGTCGAGCACGACCGTCCTGGTCGAGCTGATTCAGGCGACGGATGCCGCGCTGACCGCGGGCATCATCGTCCATTCACAGCGCACGTTCCTGTCGGCGGACATGCCGCTGGGGGCCCTGATCTTCATGCCGCTGCCGCAGGGCGCGGAGGTCGCGGGCTGGCTGCAGTTCCAGGGCATCAGGGTCACGCCGGCCGGTGGCGCGGCGACCGTGACGTTGTCGGCCTGGCTGACGGCGCATTCGCTGTTCAGCGTCCTGGCGCGGAGCTACGCCAAGAACTACCTGACGTAGTCGACGCGCTCGCTCGCATCTGGCCGGGCGTCCATTCGGGCGCCCGGCTCTTTTCACATAGGAGCCATCATGGTGAAGAAGGCAGCGAGAAAGAAATCAGTGGCCAAGCCGGCGAGCGCGCGATCCGCGGCGCCGGCGTCGCGCAAGGCCGTCGAGCCGCTCAAGGTCCGGGCCACGGGCGACGGCTACTACGAGGACGTCTACCGGCGTGCCGGCGACGTGTTCACCATTCCATCCGAACCGCGCAACCGGAAGACGGGCCTGCCGGCCCTGTTCGGCAAGTGGATGGAGTTCGTCGATCCGAAGACTCCGGACCGGCTGATGAGCCTGGGCAACGCGGCGCTCCGTCAGGAGAGTTCGCGCGTGCTCGAGGAGAAGGCCGCGCAGAAAGCCGCGGGCGGCGCCGTCGCGACGGGCGTCGACAACCCGGACGACGGCCTGAACCCGCTCGGCGCCGAATAGCCAGCTCGAGGAGACGATGGCTCACAAAGACGAATACCTGCCCTATACGATTCACCTGAACGACCTGAATTACTACAATTCCAGGTTTATCACGCCGGCGAATCCAGGGGCAGAGGTCGAGGCCGATCCGCCGAACGATAAGCTGTTCCGGTCCCCGCAGGACGCGGCGAACACTTACGGCGCCGATCTCGCTTTGTTGGGCGCATCCGTCTGGCCCGGCGGCGCGCTCCCGATCCAGTTCGACCCGCGCGATGCGTTCAGTTCGCCATCCGTGCGGTCGACCTGGTTCGGCTCGAGCGCGCCATCGACCGAAGATCAATTCCCGCTCGATCAAGTGACCTTTGTCCGTAAGTCGGGCGGCTGGTTCGGGATCTCCTGGCTGTTCGGCACGAAGACCACGTATCACTGGGTCGGCCGATTCGAGTATTCGCCGAAGGTCGGCGCCGGCGTGCCTGGGACGGTCGTCGCGCTGCCAATGCCACGGCGGCGCTGGATTGACGGCGGCGAGCTGCCGCTGCAGGGAGAGGGCGGCTCGAGCGCGACGGCGGACGTCTCTCGGCGCGCCTCGAGGAGCGCGCAGGGTTACGGCTACACGTTTGACAGCACGCTCGGGACGAAGCTCCACGATCACACGGAGAGCGGCGCGGCAGCGTCGCCGTCTGCCTGGGAACGGATCTATGTGCGCCTGGTCCGCTTCCCCGATAACCCGACGCGCATCTGGCGCGTGAGCAGCACGATCTCAGCCGCGGGACCGATGATCACGATCACGGCTGGCGGCGCGCTGACGCTCAATGATTTCGATGGCGTGAGCACGGCGACGCCGATCGGATCGATGGGCACGTTGCTGGTCAATGTCTGGTATAAGCTCGACCTGGTCTACAGCTTCGGCGCGCTGGGCGCGTCGCTCCCCTACTTCAAGGCGTATCTGAACGGGACGAAGGTCATCGACGTCGTCGGCGCCGCGCTGCCAGGCATGCAGGGCGGCACGAAAAATTGCTCACAGTCGATCATCGGGGGCGGCACGCCGGCCGGCGGCGCGAATAACGCGATCTGGCATGCGGACGACTGGATCGGTTCGGACGTCCCGGCAGTCGGTTACGAGATCGGCACGCAGAACGATTTCATCGTCGGTTCACACGTCGCCGTTCTGGGCGCGAATGCCTTCGCGAGTGACTCCGCCTCATGGACGGGCGACTGGCGTCTGACGCGGCAGCGGCCAGTCACGACGGGCGTCGCGCAGCAGCTCACGTCAAGCGTCAGCGGCGCCATCCTCGGCGTCGTCGCCGATGCCGCGGTCGAGGTCGACGGGCAGAGTAATCAGCAGGGCGTCGTCGCGATCTGTGTGGGGCTGTTCAGCGACAAGGGCGGCGCCGGCGCGAACGGCGATCTCGGCTGGAAACTCCCCGGAGGCGCGAATGACTTCGCGGCCGTCGTCCAAACGGCAGGATCGTTCTCATGGACGAGTCGGCTGTATCGACCGGCGGGCCTGGTCACGCCGCTGACGCCGCTCGAGGGGCTCGAGCTAAAGCATCGCAAGGGAGCCAGCGTCGACCCGGCGAAGGTCCAGGCCCTGATGGCCGTCGCAGAAATCATCGGCGTCTTCGGCGACGAGGACGTCTACCCGCAGAGTGCGCTCGGCACGCCGATCGCGCAGCCGGCCGCCAGCGTGCAAACCCATTTCGGGATTCACAACGCGCCCTATCCTCATACCCCGTGGTGTAAGGACATGAGCACGGCGCCGCAGGGCATCGTGGTCGTCAAGACGGGCCAGTATGTCGGGACCGGGACGTTTCTCGATCTGAAGTTCCGCGCGCCCGTGCATTTCCTGTGGATTCGACCGGAGTCGGGCGGCAGCGGCGGCCTGATCTGGTTCTCGAGCATGAACGCCGCGCATCGGCACGGGACGCGGGCCTACATGCCGGAGGGGCTGCTCGAGGTCCTGATCGATCCGACCTTCGTCCAGGGCGACGGCGTCGAGACAGACATGACGCTGCCAGAGGCGCCGGACAACCTCGAGGAAGCCATTGCACTGTCGAATCAACTCGCGTTTGGATTCCACAAGAACGACGCCAGCTATATCGGCTGGGCGCCTTACCTTGACGATCCGGTCTACTTTTTCGGGCGCATGCTCGGCAGCGGGAGCGAAGGCGGGCCGGATGAAGCGGTCGCCGGCTTGTATGCCGTGCCGCCGACGCCCTGGCTCTCGACGCAGCAGCAGCAGACGATCATCCGGCTGGCCGGCAACGATGCCGACGTCAACGCGGCCGGCGTCAACTACAACTATCTGGCGTTCTGCGATCCGTCGATGGCTTACAGCCAGGCCGGCGCGCTCGCGGCGTATGCCTTCAACGGCGACATCCTGAGCGATCTTGACGTCGAGTCCTTCGTGCCGGAAGCCGTGTTGCTACAGCAGGAGCAGGACGGCGCCAGCTCCGCGCAGACCTTCATGGTGAAGGGCAGCGGCAGCGCCGCGAACGCCATCAGCGTCCCGACACTCGCGGAGATCGCCAGCGGCCTGGCCATGACGGGCGGCGTGCTGACCTATAAAAACGGGCTGCTCCTGGCCGGCGCGAATCAACACGCTTACATCGCATTCCGGCGCGCGGCCTACGGCCAGAGCACAGCGACCAATCGGCCGATCGTCCTGGCGTCCTATACCGGAGACGGCGGCGGGACGAAGATCATCCCGCTCACGCCGACCGGCAAGCGGCCGATGTGGGTCCTGATCGTTGGCCACAACGGGACGACGTTCATGCGCGATCCGTTTCACACGGGCACCAACAGCCTGGCGTTCCCCAGCACGAACAACGCAGCGACCGGCATCACGGCCGGAGCGGTCGATTCGATCACGGTGGGGTCGGCCGCCAACACGAACGGCATCATCTTCGATGTGATTGCCTTCATGGGCTGCAGCGCCGGCGTGGGAAATAACGGCTGGGGCGAGATCGGCGAATGTATTCCGGACGATCCCGAATCGCCGCCAGAACCGCCCTGGGATCCCCCGCCGGAGCCGCCGGTCGAACCGCCTGAACCCCCGTTCGATCCCGGTCCGGCGGCCGATGACTTCGGCAACCAGTGCATCGCCGCGTCGACGCGCATCATTAACCAGGCGCTGAGCCGCATCGGCGTCTCGAAGCAGATCGGGAACATCGTCACCGAACAGAGCAACGAGGCGAACGTCGCCAGGCTGCACTACAGCGACGACGTCGACCAGACGCTCCGCGATTTCCCGTGGCCGTTCGCGACGCACTACGCGACGCTGGCGCGTATCGCGGGCCCGTCACCCGTCGCGTCGCCGGACTGGCTCTACAGCTATCGCCGGCCGTCTGACTGTGTGTTCGAGCGACGCATCTGCCTGCCGCGGCAGCTCGCGGTCGACCCAACGCCCCCGCCGTTCCAGCTCTCAAACGATCCGGACGTCATGAGCATCGTCGTCGCGCTCAATCTGACGGGCAACAGTGCGGCGAATCCGACCGTCTTCACCGTCGCCGTCGCGCACGGGTTTGTCACGGGCCAGGTCGTCACGATCGCCGGCGTGGTCGGTTCGGTCCCGGATGTGAACGGGGCCGCGCAGGTCACGGTTATCGATCCGACGCATTTCTCGATCCCGGTCACGGTCAGCAACCCCGGCGTCGGCGGCACGGTCACGCCGCAGGCGGTTCTCCTGGCGGCCGGCGGCGGGCTGATTCTCACCAACCAGGCGAACGCCGTGCTGGAATACACGCACCGGCCCGTCTGTGCGGCCGGGCGCGGCGATCCGTTGTTCCGGGACGCCTTGACCTGGCGGCACGCGGCGAGCCTGGCGTCGTCGCTCTCGAGGATGACCGACGTCCAAGCCAATTGCCTGAAGATGTATCAGGCGTGCATCGACCTGGCGCATGCCGTGTTCCGTCCGGGCAATCCAGGCCGGCCGGCGACAACGGCGTCGACGTTGGACACGACGGCCGCGCAGCTCGCGGCGAATACGGCGGTCATCAATCGCGGCCTGCTCCGCATCGGCGCGCAGACCGTTACGGCGATCGAGTCCGACCAGTCGCGCGAGGCGACGGCCGTCCGGGCCATCTTCGAGGACGAGCTGCTCGCGACGCTTCGCGATCACTCCTGGGCGTTCGCGACGGCCTACGCCGACCTGGCGCTGGTCGGCGGCACGGTCAGCGTGCCGGTGAATGCCGACTGGCAATACAGCTATCGGCTGCCGACCGACTACGCGAAGGCTCGCCGGCTGGTCAACGAGGTCACGCGGCGCGCGTTCGATGAGAACCCCGTGCCGTTCCGCATCGGCGGCGACGCGGCCGGCGGCCTGCTGTTCACCAACCAGGAAGCGACGACCGACGAGCCGGTCACGCTCGAATACACGGCACGGTTCACGGGCCTGGTATCCAGATCGGACGCGCTGTTCCGCGATGCCTTCGCCTGGCGCCTGGCTGCCGCGCTGGCGCCAGCCATCGCGAACGTCGACCCGGAGCGCGTCGAGCAGCACGGCCGCGGCGCAGAGGACCCGCGCGAGGTCCAGGGCAAGACGCCGCGAGCCGATCGTCGGATGCAGCTCCGCATGCAGACCGCGCAATACGCGCTCCGTATGTATGCCGCGGTCATCCGGATTGCGGAGGCCGACAACAGCCAGGAGCAACAGCAGGAGAAGCCTGGCGACGCGGAATGGACGAACGGGCGTAACTGATGCCGAACCCGGCCAGCACGTTCCAACGATCCTTTGCCGGCGGCGAGCTGGCGCCGGCACTCTCCGCTCGCGCGGACCAGGCCAAGTATCAGATGGGCCTGCGAACCTGCCGTAACTTCATCGTGCAGCGGCAGGGCGGCGTCGCGAATCGGGCCGGCTTGCGCTTCGTCGGCGAGGCTAAGGGCGGCGGCAGCACGGCGAACTTTCTCCTGCGCTATGTCGCGGAGGTCGCCGGCGACAGTGTCCTGATCGAAGCGGGCCCGAACTATCTGCGGTTCTACAAGAACGGCGGCCTGGTCACGCTCGCCGGCGTCGTCGCGTGGAACGCCGGAACGAACTACCAGATCGGCGACATCGCGCTCAGCGGCGGCGTCAACTACTACTGCATCCAGGCGCACATCAACCAGGTTCCGCCCAACGCCGCTTTCTGGTATGCGATGCCGTCCAACGTGCTCGAGCTGCCGACTGGCTTCGGCACGGCCGGGTTCAAATGGAAGCAGAACGGCAACACGATCACGCTAACCGGGCAATTGCACCAGCCGCAGGAGCTGATCTACGTGGCCCTGACGCAGTGGGTCATCCGGAATATCAACACGGCGCCGGCGATCGATCCGCCGACCGCGCTAGGCGCCGTCGGCGGCGGCGTGGCCGGCGTCCTGAGCTATGTCTACGTGGTCACGGCCGCGGCAGCCGACACCTTCGAGGAGTCGATCGCCAGCGCGCCGTTCCAGCTCACGCCGATCGGCGTGCCGACCGTCGACCAGCCGAACGTCCTGACGTGGACGCCACCGGCGCAAGCCGCTGAGGAGTATTACATCTACTGCGATCCCTACGGCAACGGGACCTATGGGTTCATCGGCACGGCCACCGGCGCGACGACGTTCAATGATGTGGGCTTCACGCCGGACTTCACGCTCACGCCCCCGCTGCCGCGCGTGCTGTTCAACGCGACGGGCGACTATCCCGGTTGCTCGGCCACCTACCAACAGCGTCGGCTGTTCGCGCGCTCCATCAACAACCCGGACGCGATCTTCGGATCGCGCACGGGCTTCCCCAGCAACTTCAATATCTCGAGTCCGCTGCAGGACGACGATGCGATCACGTTCCGTATCGCCGGCAACCAACACAACCCGGTCCGCGACATGGTTGGCCTGAAGGCTGGCCTGATCGTGCTGACCGATGGCGGCGAGTGGACGGTCGTCGGCGGCACGACGAAGGTCCTGTCTCCAAACAGCATCGACGGGGAACAGGAAACCTACGCCGGCGTCGCGGATATCCCGGCCGTCGTTGTGGGGAACGCGATCATCTACATCCAGGCCCGCGGATCAATCATGCGAGAGCTGCGATTCGACCAGCAGGTCGAGGGGCTGGCCGGCAAGGATCTGACCCTGTTCGCGGCACACCTGTTCGACGGGTTCACTGTGACCGCGATGGATTTCCAGCAGACGCCGAATAGCGTCGTCTGGGTCTGTCGCAGCGACGGGAAGCTGCTCGGCCTGACTTACATCCCGGAACAAGAAATATGGGGCTGGCATCGGCATGACACGGGCGCCTCGGGGTTCTTCC
>Ga0307281_10000184_pt1 | contig 15104 bp, 10 predicted proteins | sample ER_DNA_120_FD_194486 | JGI IMG/M metagenome (GOLD analysis project Ga0307281, IMG submission 194486) | Bulk soil microbial communities from the East River watershed near Crested Butte, Colorado, United States - ER_DNA_120 | ecosystem: Environmental > Terrestrial > Soil > Floodplain | place...
CATTCTCCACCAGGCGGTAGTACGCCGCGTTGTCGATGCCCTTGAAACAGAGGTGCGCGCCGTACTCGTTGCCCTCGCTCGTGTGGTTGAACACGACATCCATGATCACCTCGATGCCCGCCGCGTGCATCGACGCCACCATCTCGCGGAATTCGTTCACGGCGCAGTGCGCATCCGGGTGGCTGGCGTAGGCGCGCTGCAGCGCGAAGCACTGGATGGGGTCGTAGCCCCAGTAGTTGCGCAGACCCCGTTCCACCAGCGAGCGTCGGGTCACAAAATGCTGCACCGGCATCAGCTCGATGGCAGTGATGCCGAGCTTGGTGAGGTGCGTGAGCGAGGCGGGATGCGCGAGCCCCGCGAATGTGCCGCGCAGCTCGGGCGGAATGAGCGGGTGGGCTGCGGTGAAGCCCTTCACGTGCAACTCATAGATGATGGTCTGTTCGAGCGGAGTGCGCGGCCGTTCCACACCGGCCTGCGTGTTGGTCGCGGCGACAACGACGCAGCGGGGAGCGAAGGCAGCGGTGTCCTCGCGATTGAGCGGCGCAGCTTCGTCGCCGTCTCCGCCGGCGAAGAAGGCGTCGCGCCACGCGATCGATCCGTCGAGCACGCGCGCGTACGGATCGACCAGCAACTTCTCCTCGCAGCAACGATGGCCTGCGGCCGGATGCCACGGACCGCGCACGCGAAGCCCGTAGCGCTGGCCCACGCCGATCCCCGGGATGTGCCCGTGCCACACGTCTCCGCTTCGCCCCGGCAGCGCGAAGCGCTGCTCCCGTCCGTCTGCGTCGAACAGGCACACCTGCACGTCTTCCGCGACGGAGGAAAACACGGCGAAGTTCACACCTTCAGCGTCGCACGTGCTTCCGAGCGGTTCGGGGTGGCCGTACGAAATTCTTTCCAACGCGATGCTCATGCCCGTCCGTACGTTTCGCTGAGATCGGCCAGGCGCTGCGCGAGTGCCGGCGTGAGCGCGCTGCTCTCGAGGCGCCAGGCCCAGTTGCCCGTGGGCGACGCGGGATGGTTCATGCGCGCGGCGCCGTCGAGGCCCAGCACGTCCTGCAGGGGAAGAATCGCCGTGTCGCACACCGACATCATTGCCATGCGCACCAGGGTTTCGCTCACGTTGGCGGCCGTGCACTCGCTGCCGGTGTAGCGCGAGAGACGCGCGCGCGCGTCGACACCCGCGTCCTGCTCGAACCAGCCGCGCGCCGTGTTGTTGTCGTGCGTACCGGTGTAGACGATGGCGTTCGCTCGGTGATGGTGCGGCGCGTACGGATTGGAGCCACTGTCGCCGTCGAAGGCGAACAGGATCACCTTCATGCCGGGCAGGTCGTACGCGCGCATGAGCTCACGAACGTCGTCGGTGATAGTGCCGAGATCCTCGGCTACCAGCGAGCCGGAAGGACATGCCGCCACGACGGCGTCGAGAAGCGCGCGGCCGGGTCCCGGGGCCCACGCCCCGCGCAGGGCGGTGTCGTGACCCGCCGGCACCTCCCAGTGCGCGGCGAACGCGCGAAAGTGATCCAACCGCACCATGTCGAACCAATCCAGGCTGCGGCGGATGCGCGCCACCCACCACGCAAAGCCATCGCGCGCGTGCTCGGCCCAGTCGTATACCGGGTTACCCCACAGCTGTCCGGTCGCGCTGAATCCGTCGGGCGGAACGCCCGCGACCACGCGCGGACGCCCGTGCGCGTCGAGCTTGAACAGGCGCGGCTGGTGCTGCACGTCGGCGCTGTATTCGTCGACATAGAACGGTATGTCGCCGAAGATATGCACACCACGCTCGTGCGCGTATGCGCGCAGGCGGTCCCACTGCTGCTCGAAGAAGAACTGGATGCACAGCTCGTGGCGGACCGCATGCTCGCGTTCGCCCGCGGGAGCGGCTTCGGCGCGAAAACGCGCGAAGGGCTCGAGCCACGACGCGTGACGGTGGCAAAACGCATCGAAGTCCGCATGGGGGCCGCGTTCAAAAAAAAGACGCGAAGCGCGCTCGAGCAACGTCATTCGGGTTCGTCCCTCCACGTCGTATTCGACGTGGCCGGGAAGAAAAGCGGCCGGGACCTCCAGCGCCACGAGGTCCGCGGCGTCGAGCCACCCGTCCGCGACCAGGAGCACCGGGCTCACGAGCAGGGGATTGCCCGCAAACGCCGATGCCGGCCGGTACGGAGAGTTCTCCCCTCCGGCGGCGACGGGTCCCACCGGAAGCACCTGCCACCAGCGCTGTCGCGCGGAGGCAAGAAAGTCGATCCAGCGATACGCCTCCGGCCCGAGGTCGCCGATGCCGAAGGGCGACGGCAACGACGTGACGTGCAGGAGAATGCCGCTGGCTCGCACGGGGTGCGCGTGCGGCTGGTTTGCATTGGCCGGCGGCGTCAAAAATAACCCTCGCGCGATGGAATCTCGCTCATCGGGAACGACGATGTGGTCACGCCCGCCGCCGGGATGTAGCAGTTCTTCACGTACTCGGCCACCATGCGGTGGCTGCTGAAACGCCACGCCAGCGTGCGCAGCGCATTCTTCTGGCGGCGAAGCCATTCGCGCGGCACACCATCGGCGTCGCGGTTGTAGAAGATGGGTACGACTTCGCGCTCCAGCGCGTCGAATGCCGCGCCCAGATCGACCTGGTTCTGGTGGCGCCAGTCCGAATGCTCGCTGCCGGAACCGATGGCGAAACCGTTGCTGCCGTCGAAGGCCTCCGCCCACCAGCCATCCAGCACGGAGAGATTGAGCGCGCCGTTGAGCACCGCCTTCATGCCGCTCGTGCCGCACGCCTCCAGCGGGCGGCGCGGTGTGTTGAGCCATACATCGACGCCCTGCACGATATGGCGCGCGAGCTCCATGTCGTAGTCCTCGACGAACACCACCTTGCCCGCGAAGCGCGGCTTGCAACTGGCTTCGTAAATCTTCTGGATCAGGCCCTTGCCCTCGTCGTCGCGCGGGTGCGCTTTGCCGGCGTAGATGATCTGCACCGGGCGCGTGGGGTGGTTCACCAGCGCGTCCAGGCGGCCCTCGTCGAAGAAGAGCAGGTCGGCGCGCTTGTAGCGCGCAAAGCGTCGCGCCGCTCCGATGGTGAGGGCGCCGTCGTTGAGAAGCGGCACGCCGAACTGCGTGGCCGGATCCTCCATCCCGCGCGCCTCGAACTGCCGGCGCACGAGCTGGCGGATGTACTCAAGCTCGCGCCGCCGCAACATTTCGTTGAGCTCCCAGAGTTCCTCGGGGTCGACCGCGTCGATCTGCTCCCAGATCAGGGGATCGTGCATGCGCTGTTCCCAGTCCACGCCGAGCCAGCGCCGGTAGAGCCGGTCCATCTCGGGTGCGAGCCACGTGCCGATGTGCACACCGTTGGTGATGTGGCCGATCGGAATGTTCTCAGGATCGCGGTGCGGCCACACGTCGCGCCACATGGCGCGGCTCACGCGTCCGTGAATGTATGAAACGGCGTTGCGCGCGCGCGACATCCGCAGACCGAGCACCGTCATGCAGAAGGGCTCGTCGTGGTCGTCGGGGTTCACGCGGCCGAGCGCCATGAAATCGTCGCTGGACAGCCCGAGCTGTTCGCGCAGCGTGCCGAGATTCTCCTCCACCAGCGGCGGCTCGAAGCGGTCGTGTCCGGCCGGCACGGGCGTGTGGGTGGTGAACACCGTCATGCCCGCCGCGATCTCGCGAATGTTTTCGAAGCTCTGGCCGTCGCGCTCCTGCAGCGTGCGCGCAAGCTCGAGCACGGCGAACGTGCTGTGGCCTTCGTTGAGGTGCAGCACGCCCGGACGGATGCCCATCGCGTGCAGCGCGCGCATGCCGCCCACGCCGAGCACGAGCTCCTGGCGGATGCGCATGCGGTGGTCGCCGCCGTAGAGGTTGGCGGTGAGCTTGCGCACCTCGTCGGAGTTGCCGTCGACGTTCGTATCCAGCAGTAGCAGTCGCGCGCGGCCGACGCGCGCGAGCCACACGCGCACGTGGATGCGTTCGCCGGGAGCGCCCTCCACGATGACGCGCACCGGCTCGTGCTCTTCGTTGAGCGCGGGCTCGAGCGGGAGCTGCGCGAGATCGACGGTGCTGTATTGCTCCTGCTGCCATCCGCTCGTGTCGAGGCTCTGGCGGAAGTAGCCCTGCGCGTACAGCATGCCCACGCCCACGATGGGCACGTCGAGATCCGATGCCGCTTTGAGATGGTCGCCCGCGAGTACACCGAGGCCGCCGGAATAGATGGGCAGGGAACCGTGCAGCCCGAACTCCGCCGAGAAGTAAGCGACCGGATTTACACGCAGTGAACGCACGTAATGGCTGCCCCAGGTGTGTTCCTGCTCCAGGTAGTCGCGCAGCGTGTAATACGCGCGCGTCACCGTGGCGCCGAGGGTGGAGGTGCGCAGCTGTTCGTCGATGTACTGGCTGGGAAGCCGGGCCATGAGCGCAATCGGATTGCGATTCAGACTCATCCACAGCTGCGGATCGAGATCGTTGAAGATGTGCTCGAAGTCCGGCTCCCACGTCCAGTACAGGTTGCGCGCCAGCTCGTTCAAGCGATCGCGTGTCTCCATCAGGGTCCTCCGCTTAGACGTGCCACCAGTTGAGGTCGATGTGCGGGAACACCACGTCATGAATGACGGCGTCCTGCACCGCCCACTGCGCGAGCTCGGGCAGATGATCGATGTTCGCCTCGCCCGCGGCCACCGCCGTCACCAGCTCCGCAATCTGTTCGAAGCGTTCCGCGTGTTGCGTGATACGCTTGATGCCGTAGTCGACGGCCTGGTCGCGCGCGATGATGAAGATCCAGTCACTGGCCTGGAGGAGCAGGAGCTCGCGGCCGGCCAGCTCCAGCAATCCGCGCACATCGTCGCGTGTTTGCCATGGCAGTGTAAAGGTGAGCGTACCGAAGGTGGCCTCGCATCGGTACTCGATGTCCCATACCCATTTCACGCGGTCGTTCACCCACACGCGGTGGTCTCCGCCATCGCCCCACGAGCCTTCCGGGAGCGCCACCGCCTTGTCGGGCTGAGAGTGCTCCAGGGCTTCTGCGGAGGTGCACACATCGACATCGGGATCGGCGTTCAGGGTGAGCATCACGTCGCGTAGAAAGCGCGGTCCTTCGAACCACCAGTGCCCGAAGAGCTCCGCGTCGAAGCACGCCACCACCACGCCGTTGCGCCCGGTGTGGTTGCGATGTTCGTGCAGGCGACGGCGTACCTCGTCGCAGAAGTGCGTCGCGTGCTCGTGGACGCGCCCCGCGATGGAGGCAGGATCGTACGGCTGCTTGTCGCCGAGGCCGAGGTGATGGTCGGTGACGCGCCAGTAGCGCAGGCCGTCGCGCTCGCCATGCTTCTTGTGGAACTCGAGATACGCTCCGTCGGCCGGGTAGCCGACCTTGCCGGACCAGACGCGCTCGCAGATCTCGCGATCACGGCCCAGCGCCACCGTCGATCCCGGCCCGGAGCCGTTGCCGGCCACACGCACCGGTTCGAGCGTGTTGCGCCAGCCGCGATCCGGATACTTCGCCGCTTCTTCCCAGTCCACCTTGTGCCACTGATCGTTGTGCACCCATTCGCTGCGGCTCTGTTCGATCTCGTGGTGCTCGACGAAGAAGTGGTCAAGCCCCGCCGCCGCGATCACCTGGTCGGTTCCGGCGCGGTCGCGCGGATGCCCCCATGGGATGGGTGCGTACCACGGGCCGCGCGGGCGGTACGCGCACTCGGGCAGCCACACGCCCCTGGGCTCGAGCCCGAGAATGCGCCGCGAACTGGCGACGCCCGCGCGCATCTGGGCGTTGACGCTCGAGTCCTCGTAGAGAAGCGGAAGGTAGGCGTGCGTCGCCGCCGAGGTGAGAATCTCCACCATGCCGTCGCGCGCGAGCGCGGCAAAGGCGGCGGGGATGTCGGCATCGATGGCGTCGAATTGCAGGAGGCAATTCTCGTAGAACGCCTCCCATCCCCCGGCGAGGGCGGCGAAGTGAGCGTTGTGGTCGCGCTCGAAGCCCGCGCGGTCGCGTCCCGCCCGCTCGATGCGTTCACCCAGATATGATCGGAAGCGCGTCTTGAAGTCGTCATGGGTCAGCTGTTCGAGGAGAACCGGTGTGAGCCCGACGGTCATGCGCGGGTGGCCGTTCATGAACTCGCATTCATGCAGGGTCGCGAGCAGCGGCAGATAGGTCTCCGCCGCCGCTTCAAAGAGCCATGATTCGCCATGCGGCCACGTGCCGTGACGCAACACGTAGGGAAGGTGTCCGTGGAGGACCAGGCAGAAACTCCCGACGCTCATCCATGTCTCCGATGTGGCCCGGTTGCAACGCGGGCGCGTGCGCGGCTCTTTCAGCTGTTGAGACGCGCCGGCAGCGCGCGTTTGCGCGCCGGCGTTCCGTCGGCCCGGACTTTTCTCGTGACCTTGCGGTAGGCCTGCCGCGTGACCTTGTGCGCGACTTCCTTCGCCATATCCAGGGAGGGAAGCACAGGCTCGGGCCCGGGCGCTGCTCTTGCGCCGCATGCGATCGCGTACACCTCCGCAGTCTGCCCCGCGATCGTGGGCCACGCATAGCGCAACACACTTGCGTCGCGGCCGATGGCGCCCATGCGCCGTGCGCGTTCCGGGTCCGCGAACAGGTTCGTGATGCCCCATGCAATGGAGTCCGGCGTGGGGGACACGTGCAGGCCGTCGTGCTCGTGGCGCACGGTCTCGTGCGCGCCGCCCTGGTCGGTGACGATCACGGGCTTGCCGGCGCTCCAGGCTTCCAGGACCACGATTCCGAAGGGTTCATTGCGGCTCGGCAGGCACACCACGTCGCCGACCTGGTAGAGCGTGGCGATCTCCGCTTCGTCGCGCCTTCCGAGAAAGCGCACCGCCGGCGTGATGCCGAGCTGCCAGGCCCGGTTCTCGATGCCGGGCCGCATGCTGCCGTCGCCGACGTAGACCAGTTTCGCGTTCGGATGCGCCAGCAGCACGGCGGGCATGGCCTCCAACAGGAGATCGGGGCCTTTCTGCCACTCCAGGCGGCCCGAGAAGACGACGGTGGGATCTCCGACGCCGATCTGGTAGCGGCGGCGCGTGGCGGCCACGTCGACGTGACGCTCGAAGCGCTCGGGCGCCACGCCGTTGTTGATTACATTCATCTTCCAGCCGGGCACTTCGTACATCCAGCCGATCTCGGCGCGCACCGAGTTGGATACGCAGATCACGCGCTCGGACCAGTACGTTCCCGCGCGTTCCTGCGTACGAATACGCTCGGATCGTCCGGGAGGGAAGGCATTGCCGCAGCGCGCATACTCGGTGGAATGCACCGTAAAGACGCCGGGCCGTCCGCGGCCCTGCCGGATCCAGACCATGGCGTTGGCGGCGAGCCAATCGTGCGCGTGGACCACGTCGAAGGGGCGGGTCATGTCCTCGACCACGAACACGCGTTCGACGAAGGCGCGGCACATGCTGTTCACGTCGTCGACGAAGTCGGGGAGTTCGAGGTACGGACAGCGCTGGTAATGCGCGCCGTCGATGACTTCGTGGTAGGCCTGGCCCGGCACCATGCGGGAGAACACGTGCACATCGTGTCCGGCGCGGACCAGGGCAGCCGCGAGCTCACTCACGTGGCGCCCGACGCCGCCGACGCAGGGTGAATGGCGTGTTTCCCAGGAAAGCATTGCGATTCGCATCTTGAACGGCCCCTTCACACCACGGCGGGCATCGATGCCGCGGCGGTTACTTCGTAATAAGTCTGAATGCAACGGTGCGCGGCGGTGTCCCACGTGGCGGCCGCCGACTCGAGCATGCCGGCGGTGCGCAGCGTGCCGGCCAACGCCGGTTGTGTCAGCACGTCGATGATCCGCTGTGCCATCCTGCGCACGTCCTGGTAGTCGACCTTGAGCGACCCTTGCAGCAACACCTCGGCGACGCCGGACGTCTTGGAAACGATCACGGGCACGCCGCGCGCGGCGGCTTCGAGCGCCGTGAGCCCGAATGGCTCGCTCACCGACGGCATGACGTACACATCGGCGGCGTCGTAAGCGCGGTTCACATCCTCACCGCGCAGGAAACCGGTGAAGGTCACGCGGTCCGCGAGGCCGAGCTCGCGCGCGAGCGCCATCGTGGATTCCATCTGGTCGCCGGCGCCCGCGACGATGAAGCGGGCGTCCGGAATCTCGGCCGCCACGCGCGCGGCGGCGCGGATGAAGAAACGCGGTCCCTTTTGGCGCGTGATCCGGCCCAGGAACAGGACCGTCGGGCGCTCGTTTCGTGGGCGCGGCAGCGAACTGCTCACGTGGTCGATGCCGTTGTGGACGACCGTCACCTTGCCGGCCGGGATGCGGTAGCGCTCGACCACGATGTCACGGGTGCGCTGCGAGACGGCCAGCACGCGCGAGGCCGCTTCCATCCCGCGCCGCTCGACGTCGAAGATGACGCCGGTCGGGTCGCTGGAACGGTCGATCTCGGTGGCGTGTACGTGCGCGACCATGGGGCGACCGGACAGTTGCGAAATGGCCATGGCGGCGGGATAGGTCATCCAGTCGTGCGCGTGGATGACGTCGAAGAGTTCGCCGCGCGCGAGTGCCACGCAGCGCTCCGCATACGCCTGGATCTTGCCGACCAGGTCGCCGTCGTAACCGCCCTCGGCGCCCACACCCATGACGCGCACAGATGAGGAGCCCTGGTTGCGCGCCGCGACTTCGCGCTGCGCGGCGACACCGGTCTGGTACGGATCGGTCAGTGCGGATGTCACGGCGGCGAAGATGACACGATCGATTCGGCGGCGTCCCGGAGCAGGGAAGCGCGCTTCGCCGGAGGAGGAGCCGGTTCCGTAAAGGTTGCGTTCCGCAACCAGGGGGGCGGAATCAACGGCGCGGGGCAGCACGAACAGCACGCGCACACGGGCTCGATCGAGCCCGGCGGTAAGGCCGCGGCACGCAGTCCCCAGCCCCCCGCTGATGAACGGAGGGAACTCCCAACCCAGCATCAGAATTCGCATGCGCGTTGTCGCTCCTCGCCGGCCCAGTACTGCACGCGGCGGTGTATCCGCCGCGGATTCGCACCCGGATCAGACGTGGATGACGCTGTTCATGCTTCCGAATTCGTTCGAACGCTGCTCCGTCGTGGTGGGATCCGTCTGCCATTCTCCGTCGATGACGAACTTGTACTCGTGCGTTCCCGGGGCGAGCTTCAGCTTGCGCTGGAAGCAACCCTCGCGCTTCGTCATGCGAATGGAACGCGGATTCCATTCGTTGAAATCGCCGGCGATGTACACCTCACCGCCCGTGTGCGTGCACACGAACAGCGCTTCGCCCGTGTCGGTCAACTGGGTCTGGAGAACCTCCAGCAACTTTCCCTTCGACATGGTTACTTCTCCCGCGCGACCTTTCCAAATCGCGTCTTGTCTTTCCACCATATGGCATTCATGTGATCATGAACAATTTAGGACCGATGTGTCCAGAGGTGCAAGCAGTACGCCAACCTTTTTGAAAGTAACCGCCGACGAAATAGTCTCAGCAAGAGAATGTATTCCGGAGTCGAGAAACCCGCAGGCGAGAAACATCACACAAACGCAGGTTGCTGGCGCTGCCTGCGCCGCCCGGATGTCCCGAGTGCCGCGCTTCGGTCTCAATCCGAATACTCGAGGCGCGGCGGAATGTCTCAACCGGCGAGCTTGTAAAGACCAACCGCCCGGGGAAACCCGGCGTGCAGCTTCAGGAACTGCGGGCGGCCGGGGCGCTCGTTCGCGATCGCAAGCGGACGGCGGCGCTCAAATCACAGCCACCGCGGATCAGTTCCATCCGGACGACGGCCCGGCCGTGAGCCCGCTCACACTTGACGCTGCCGCGACCACCTTCATAAACTCGCTCCCCGAGGACCGGGGAGAATCCGCTGCCCCTGCCACACACACCGGACTGGTCCTTATCCGCAGTTCGGGACTTCCGGGCACGTCTGCGTGCCGCTTCCACAAGGGGAGGTTTGCCATGTCCGCCAGTAGTGCGCTCGTCACGTCCTACCTGAAGCTTCGACAGTTCATCGGTGTGCTGGGGATTGCCCTGCCGATCGTGCTTTTCGCGGGCGGTGCGGTCGTCTTCCACACCGGCCTGCGCCCGTCGCTCAGCGACTACTACCACACGGGCATGCGCGACGTGTTCGTGGGGACGCTGTGGGCGATCGGCGTTTTCCTCATCTCGTACCGTGGCTACGAAAAGCGCGACGACATCGCGGGCAATCTGGCCTGCGCGTTCGCGGTGGGACTCTCGATCTTTCCGGTGGCGGGCGAGGGTGCGGCGGGATCCGAAAAGGCGATCGGGCACCTGCACTTCATCTTTGCCGCCGCGTTCTTCCTGACGCTGGTTTACTTTTCGCTCTTCCTGTTCACGCTGACCAACCCGAAGGCCACGCCGACACCGCGCAAGCGGATGCGCAATCACGTGTACCGCGTGTGTGGATGGTTGATGCTGGCCTGCGTGGTGGGCATCGCGATCTTCAAGGCGCTGCTCGACGAAGCGTGGGTTCGCGATCACAGGATCGTGTTCGTGCTGGAGACGGTCGCGATCGTGGCCTTCGGCGTGTCGTGGCTGGTCAAGGGCGAGGCGATACTCGGCGACCGCAAGGAAACCGGGGCCTCCGCGACGCCGGGCAACTGACGGGAGAGAGAACGCGTGAAACCGGGGCGGAAAACAGGACGGCGCCGGAGCAGGGGGAGCTCCGACGCCGCTGGTCCTCTTCCAAGGGCCGCTACTTCGATGCGATCTGCCTGCGCAGGACCTCCCACTGCTTGTGCACTCCCGCTTCCACCGTCTCCACCGCGATCTTCGACTTGGTGAAGCGCCCCTGGCCTTCGATGAAGGCGCGCAGCGCGTCCATGGAGAACGAGGGCTCGATGTTGATGGTGTACTCCGTGCCGTCGACGATCTCGATGACGGGATAGAGCCCCGAGTCCACCGCCTGGCGGATGAGCTGGACGCCTTCCGCCGGCTCGGACTTCCACCCGGTCGGGCAGGGCGAGAGGATGTGCAGGAAACGGAAACCGTGCGTGTCGAGTGCGCGCCGGAACTTGCGCATCATGTCGTCGACATGCGCGAGGGAAACGGATGCCGCATAGGGAATCCGGTGCGAAGCCATGATGGACAGGATGTCCTTCTTCGCGTGATGTTTGCCGGTCGGCGTGGTGGACGTAGATGCCCCGACCGGCGTCGCCGACGAGCGTTGCCCGCCGGTGTTACCGTAGATCTCGTTGTCGTAACAAACGTACAAGACGTCTTCGTCGCGCTCGGCCACAGCACTCACGGTGGCCATGCCGATGTCATAGGTGCCGCCGTCGCCGGCGAAGCACATGACGCGCGTCTTTTCTCCGTTGGCCTGCGCGACGCGCGCGAGGCCGGTCGCGACCGCCGCGGCGCCCGCAAAAGTGGAAGCGACGACGGGTGCTCCATACGCGCTCATCGGGAAGGCACCCGCGGTGACGATGCCGCAGCACGCCGGGATCACCATCTGCACGGGACGATCTGCGATGGCGCGGCTGATCATGTTGAGCGCGATCGACATGCCGCAGCCGCCGCAATTGGTGTTGCCCGCGCGCAGGAGAGGTTCGCAGCGGTCGAACGCGCTGTTCGCGATGCCGCCCATGATGGGTTCGGTCTTCATCACTCACCCGCCTCCATGAACACAGGCTCGCCGGCCTGGTCGCGGGCCGCGACATCCTGGATGATCCAGTCGATGTGCTGCGGCCGGATGTCGCCGCCGCCGAGGCCCAGAAGGTAGTTCTGCACGACCGCAAGCGGATTGACGAGTCCTCGTATCTCTCCCCACACAATGCCGCCGAGGCCGGGGGAGAGGTTGCGATCCACCACGGCCACACGACGGCACGAACGCAGGACGTTTGCGATTGTCTCCGCGGGCAGCGGGCGGAACATGCGCACGCGCACTCCGCCCGCCTTGATACCGCGTGCACGCGCCGCATCCACCGCCGCGCGCACCGTACTCGCGGTAGTTCCCATGCTGACAATCGCGATATCGGCGTCGTCCATGCGATAGGTCACGATGGCATCCGGCGGACGCCGTCCGAATGCCTTTTCAAATTCGTTCTGAACCTCGGTGTACACGGCCGGCACCTGCTTCATGGCCTCGATGTGCTGCTGGCGGTGCATCTCGGTCTGGTGCGGGAAATCAAGTTCGCCCACCACGCGCGGCTCGAGCGTGAGCCGGAAGGGAAGGTCGAGCTCGGGGAGGAAGCGGTCCACCTGCTCCTGCGCCGGCACGTCCGTCATCATCATGGTGTGCGAGAGCACGAACGCGTCCTGGCACACCATCACGGGCAGGAACACGCGCGCGTCCTCGGCGAGACGGTACGCGAGCAGCGTGGTGTCGAACACTTCCTGGTTGTCCTCGCAGTAGAGCTGAATCCAGCCCGAATCGCGCAACATCAGCGTGTCGCCGTGGTCCACCCAGATGTTCCACGGAGGACCCAGCGTGCGATTGACCGCCATCATCACGATCGGGAGCCGGAAGAACCCGGCCGCGAACACGTTCTCGGCCATGTACGCGAGGCCGTTGGATGACGACGCGGTGAAGGTGCGCGCGCCGGAGAGCGAGCCCCCAATACATACGCCCATCGCACTGTGCTCGCTCTCCACGCGCACAACCTGTCCCTTTTCGATGTTCACGCTGCACAGCCGCTCGATGCATTCGGTCTGCGGCGTGATCGGGTAGACGCCGCTGCAGAAGCCGCGGGCGTTCCGGTTGGCGCGCGCGGCCAGAATGGTGGCCTCGGCCGACGCGTGATTGGCGCTGATCAGGTGCGTGCTCATTGCGGGAACATCTCCATCGCACCGCGCGGGCATTCGGTCACACAGATGCCGCAGCCCTTGCAGTAGTCCAGGTTCACCAGGTAGTTGTTGCCGTCGTCGCCGACCAGCCGGTCAATGATGCCCTCGGGGCAGTACACGAGGCAGGTGTCGCAGCGCGTGCAGTGTCCGCACGAGAAGCATCGCTCCGCTTCGCGCGGATCGGGAATGCCGAGGTTGGTCTCGCCGAAGGTGCGGATGCGCGCCGCCACGGGCTCGTGGGTTTCCGCCGCGGCGGGCCGCGGCGCGAAATACTCCGGCCGGATGCTCGCCATGGGAACCACCTGAACCTTGTGGGGCCGATCGAACACCTTCACGTCTTCGCCGAGGTGCGAGAGCGCACGCAGCGCGGCGCGCCTTCCGTCTCCGATGGCGTGCGCCACGGTGCCCTCACCGGTGGCAAAATCACCGCAAGCGTAGATGTTGGTCGGCGCTGCGCCGACATGCACGCATCCATCGACGATGGTGGCGCCCTCGGGCAGGAGACTCGTGTCGGCGGTTTGACCGAGTGCGAGGAGCACGTGGTCGCACGCCATCGTGGAGGTGCGATCGGTCACGACGGGCCGCCGGCGTCCGCCGGCGTCGGGCGGGCCCATTTCCACTTCGGCGACGACGAGGGCGGAAACGTGTCCATTGCCCTCGATCGCCATGGGCGCGCGCTGGAAATGAAACGCGACGCCTTCGTGTTCACTCTCCGCGATCTCTTCCAGGATCGCGGGCATTTCGGTGCGGGTTCGCCGATATACCACAGAAACGCGCGAGGCTCCCGACCTGAGGGCGCTCCGCGCGCAGTCCATCGCCGTATTTCCCCCGCCCAGCACGATCACGTGCCCGCTTACTGCTTCGCCGCCCTCCATGTTGACGCGATGCAGGAAGCGGGTCCCATCTTCGACGCCGCCAAGTGTGACTCCGGCCACATCGAGTCTGGTCGGCCGGCCGAACCCGGCGGCCACGATGACGGCGTCATAATCGTTACCGAGCGCGAAGATCTCTTCGCGGCTCAAGAACCGGCCGAGGCGTGTCTCGACGCCGAGTGCGAGGATGGAGTCGATCTCGCGGTCGAGCACATCGCGCGGCAGGCGATAGGTCGGAATGCCGGTGCGCAGCACGCCACCGGGTTCCTTCTCCCCGTCGTAGAGTGTCACCTGGTGTCCGCCGCGCGCGAGGTCGTACGCCGCGGAAAGTCCGGCCGGTCCGCTGCCGACGACAGCGATGCGGCGACGGTGCCTGGGCAGGAGTGCTTTGTGCTGCGTGAGCGGCGCGCGATCGCCGATCCAGCGCTCGAGCGCGCGGATGTTGACGGCGCCGTCGTAGTTGGAGCGGCTGCACCCGACCATGCACGGTGCTGGGCAGACACGTCCGCATACCGACGCGAGCGGTTGCGTGCGTCCAAGGATGTGCGCTGCCGCGTCCTCGCCTTCATTCATCAGGGTCTGCACAAAGGCCACGACGTCGTTGCCGGCCGGGCAGGCCGCGTTGCACGGCGCGAAATGTTCCACGTAGCGGGGAAGCTGCGTGCGCCATGAGCCGGTTTTGAGACCCGTGGGTGCACCGTGCGTGTGTTCGGTGAGGGCAAGGACGGGAGTTCCGTGCGGGAGCGAGTTATTGACGCCCGCTGTCGCGGGCGTGTTCGCCTGCGCCGCGCCCGCCGGCCGGGCACTCCCTGGGTCGGCGGGCACGTTGAGGCGTGAATCCGGAGTGGATGTGGGGAGAACATCCACCACGACCGTGTCGTACGCCTCTTTGGCAGCAGGCAGGTTACCGTGCAGATGCAGATCGCGATACGCACACTCGAGCGCGTCGTAGGGAAGATCGACAATTTTGCAGTACGCGCCCGCGATGGTGGTGTTGACGATCACCACAGAGCGTGTGCCGATGCCGTGTTTGCGCGCGATGGCGGTGGCATCGAGGGTGGCGACGCGGAAAGCGCCGAAGCGTTCCGCGAACGTCGCGTGCGGGTCGGGCGTGTTGATGATCAACAGTCCGCCGGGGGCGAGGCCCGCGACGACGTCGTCACCCAATAAAGTTGGATCGAGAACCAGGAGATGATCGGGGCGATAGACCTTGTTGCGATTCGTGATGGGTTCATCACTCACGCGCGTGTAGGCGCGAATCGGCGCGCCGGATCTTTCTCCGGCATAATCGCCGAAGGTCTGCACGCTTTTCCCGAGCCGCGCGTAGATGGCTGCGAGAATCTTGGCGCAGGTGACGCCACCTTGACCGCCCCTGCCGTGTAGCCGGATTTCCAGTGTCATAACGTTGCGGCGCTCCTGCGCTCGATAGGTTCCAGCCTACCCGTAGTATATGCGAAAA
>Ga0307281_10000185_pt1 | contig 15065 bp, 16 predicted proteins | sample ER_DNA_120_FD_194486 | JGI IMG/M metagenome (GOLD analysis project Ga0307281, IMG submission 194486) | Bulk soil microbial communities from the East River watershed near Crested Butte, Colorado, United States - ER_DNA_120 | ecosystem: Environmental > Terrestrial > Soil > Floodplain | place...
GGCCGGGATCGGCATGCCGCGATCCCCGAGCTTGATCGTCTTCGTGCCCCTGACATAGTTGGCCGGGTCCTGGCACGGGCTGTCGCCCAGGAACACGTTGTAGCAGCCGTTCGGCCGGTCAATCACATCGTAGGTCGTCGTGCCATCGGGCGCCGGGGAGAAGTCCGGTTCGGCTGCCGCGATGGTGAGGACCTTGGTCGAGCCAACGTAATCGCCCGCGCGTCGTTCCTGACCGCTGCCGGTGCCGCCCGTGATCCGCACCATCATGGGCACGAAGAAATCGTCCACCGCCGAGGCCCCAGCCCGCAGCGTAATCGTCCGCGCCGCGCCCGCCTGGGCCGTGCCGCTGTCCTTGCGCCCCGCCGTGCAGGGCGAGACGCCGTACGTGTTCTGGCAATAGTCGAGGTCCAGCTCCGCGACCGTGACCGGGATGCGCTCGAGGCGAGCTTGTGCGTCGCTGCGCGCCGTCATGACGATCGAAACCTGGCAACTGACAACCGACGACTAATCGATTCCACCATCCAATCCCATGCGGCGACCGCATCGTCTTCGTGCTCGCGCTCCACACCGAAAAAATGATCGGCACGCGGACACATTACGTGCACTTTGCCCCGACTGGTCGGGTCACCGATTCGGTGGGACGTCACTTGCTTTTCTGGCGTTGTGCCGCATACCGGACAAAAACGCGTCATCATCATCGTCGTCACGGCGCGACCCCTTCCACATCAATCTGCACATCGCACAGCGACCCCGCTCGGTGCGGGGCCGCGAAATTCTGCCCCGCCGCCACCAGGCGCACATCGCCCGGATACGTCTCCGAATCCCAGCAGAAGCCGAACGGCGAGCCGCGCAGGTGCGTTTTCCATGCGGGCGTGAACGTATCCCGCGCCCACGTCCAGGAAACGTTCGTTAGCAGGATCTGCGACTTCCACGACTCAAAATTCACAATCCGGCCGAGCGCGTGGCCCGCCTCGTTGCGGTTGGTTTGCCCGTGCACCTCGCGATCGATCGGGCTGAACGAGCCGTCGAAGTAGACCGGCGCCTCGAGCGCCTCACCGATCGCCGCGATCGCGAGCGATGGCGCGGCGGCGTCGGTGCAACGCAGGCCGTAGTAGCGATAGCTGCCCGCCTCGATCTTCGCCTCTCCGTTGACCGTCCAGGTTTCCCCGGTCACCGAGGACGCGAAGCTCGTCGCGCCGATTGCTCCATCGTTGGCGTCAAAGCTCGCGACGACGGCGCCGGCGATGCCGTTGCGGACTTCGGCGTAGAAAATATCCCCGCGGAATGGCAACGAATTGCCATTGCTGTGGGCTCCGACGAGCAGCGGCGCATTCCCGTTGAAGATGCTCGTCGTCCCTCCCTGCGTGACCGTTGAACCGAGTTGAGCCCATGCGATGCCGTCATCGGATGTATAGAACTTGATGTCGCGCCCGGCGGCGCCGTTATCCACATCGAGCGTTGCCCGCACCCATTTTGTCGATCCATCAGCCGCGCCCACGGCAGCGGTAGAACTGGCGGAATTGTCATTGGATCCATCGGATGACCAATGAATCGCGAGGCCCCCGCCCGTGTCCAGCCACATCAAATAGGATTGGCCGGACGCGTCCGTCCAGTGGCTCAGAACTACGCCGGTCAGCGCCGGTGTCCAATCTGTCGCCCTGATTTTCGCCCGGATATCGACGTCGCCCGTCACGCTGTTCGCCGCGCTGTCCGGCGTGCTGGCGTAGGAGCCTTGCTTGCCCGGCAACGACAGCATGTGCGGCGCCTCGAACGGCAAGAGCATCAGCTTGCTCGAAGCGTCCGGTGCTTTCTGATAGGGAAGCGCTTTGGAGCCGACGACGAGCTGCGCGCCCCAGACAAAAAAGCTATCGCCCGCCGCCCCGCTGTCATCCGACGGATCGATGTATACGACGACATTTGCCACGGGCGTGATTCCAAAACGCCCGCTTACTGAGAATCGCGTCCATTCCGAAGTTGGACTAACCGCTGAAGCGGCGATTTCGGTAACGCCCGCCCCGTCCCTGATTCTGAGCACGATCGTTCCATTCAACGAACCTGCTTTGAGCGATACTGAAAAGGTAAACAACTGACCCGCGTGGTTCGCGGTCGTATATGTCTGCTGGACATAATGATTTCCGGCGGCCGTCCGGTCCACGCGATCCGCCGTCAATGTTCCGTCCGGCGCAAGTTCCACGTTCGATGCAATCGAACAGTTGATCTTGCTCCATGCCCCTGCGCTGACATCCTCGCTGCTCGCGAGCAGGTTAGAGGACGCGACCATCTCCTCCGTCGCCCAGTTGTTATTCGACCCGACGACCTGCACCGCGTCGAACACGCCCGAGAGGATCGCGTAATCGGCCGTCCGCTGGACTCCGCAATCCACCCGCACCGTCGCCGGCATGGCTGAGGGCTTCCACCAGGTGTAGGGCCTCCAGTCGCGGAGGTTCAGCACGTTGAAATCCCCCGCCGCCGTCGAGCTCGCGACCGGCGTGGCGTCGCTGAATCTCAAATCGTAGAAGAATTTCGGCTTCGCCATCGTCGTTACTCAAAGGTCAGGCGGAGGTCAGCCCCGTTATCCAGCGCTTCCTGCATCAAAGGAAAAATATCATCGACCATTTCCTGCATCGTGATCTTGTCGGTCGGTCTCGTATTGACAAGGGTCACGTCCATCCGCGTGCGCGGCGCCGCGGCCTGCGGCAATGCAGGCGGGCCCGCCCCTCCCCCGACCGCCCCGCTCGGCACGCCAGTTCCCGGTATGGCGTCGTAGACGGGCGACGCGCCGCCACCCCCACCGAAATTCTGTGAATGGATCTGCTGCACCCTCAACATGCCCGCGGCGGTCACGGCTGCCGCGTAGGCCGCTCCGAGCCAGATGCTCACGTTCGAGCCTTCATCGAACGCTTTTTGCGCGGCGGAAATGGTATGGATGATGGTCTCGGCGATCGCCGCCACCTTGCCGACCTCGAAGAGCTTGCGGCTGTGCGAGCCCATCAGCGTCGCTAGATTCCCGAAGGCGTTCGCGGCGCCCGCCAGCCTCGCCTGTTGCTCTCGGCTTTCGATGTCGGTCTTTGCTTTTTCGTAATTCCTGAAGACCAACGCACTCTGACGCGCGTACTCTTCTTCGGTGAGGAAGGACATCACCAGCGCCTCCTGCTTCGCCGCGAGCCCCACGTTCAGGAGTTCCATCTCGGTCTTGTTCTCGGTCTGGATACGCTCGACTTTCTGCGCCCAAAGGTCGCGGAATTGTTGCTCCTGAATGGCCGCAAGCGAGGTCTGCTTGGCACCGGCGATGGCATCGTTCGCCATCCGTGCCGCTTCGGCGCCGGCGATTTTCTCCTGCGCGATGCGCGCTTGGGCGATCTCGCCCATCTGCTGATGCAGCGCGCGTTGCTGCTGCAGGGAGATGATCAGGACCTGGAGCCGCGCGTCTTCGGACGCGCGCTGTTGCTCGATGATCTCGCTCGTGCCGAGGAAACCCTGCTTCTGCGCTTCCTGCGCGAGCTCGGCTCCGACCTTGATTGCGTCGGCATAGCGGTTATAGAACCCCTGCGCGGCGGCGACACGTTCCTGGTAATGCTTCTCGAACTCCATGCGCTCGCGTACGCGCTGCTCCGCATCGCCTCCCGCGCCCTTGAGCTTGTCGACATTGCCCATCAGATCGAAGTTATCGCGCTGCTCGGCTATCGTCTTGCCGACGGATAGGACCTTCTTCTCGAAGGCATCAAGCTCGGCCCGCGCGGCCGCGGCGTCCCGCGTCCATTCTTCTCCGATCAGCCTGAATCCGGCAAAATCGCCGCGGCCAAGCGCCGCGACCTGCGCCGCGATAACTCCGATCTCGCCCCCGACCATCTTGAAGGTGAACGCCACGTTCGCTCCCAGCACGACGAGGGTCTCAAAGAGCGTTCGGGCGGCCGCCCCCGCCGTCGGGAGCGATTCGAGTTCTTTCCGATTATCGGCCCACGCCTGCGCGACCTCGTTGAGCACCGGCAGGAGCTCGTTGCCGAGGTTGATCTTTGCCTGGTCAATACTGAGGGAGACGCGCGAGAGGTTGTCCCGGAAGCGGTCTGCGGCCTCCGCCTGCTCGTTCGTCACGCGGGCATGGAGTCCGCCCTGCTCGGTCAATTCGCGCAGGAAAGGGCGAAGCTCGGCGTAGCTCCTGCCGAGAAGATCGCTCGCGACCTTGCCGGCGACCGTCTGATCCGTCATACCGGAGAGCGCCTTCGCGACGTCCACCATGACGTCCGCGGCGTCGCGCCCATCGTTGACATCGATACCGAGCGCCTTGAACAGGCTCGCCTTGCCGGTGTCTCCCAGGCGCGCCTCGCCGATCGAGCGCCCGAGGCGCGCGACCGAGGTCGCGATGGTGTTGAGCGAAGTGCCCGCGAGCCGGGCAGGCTCCTCCAGGCCGGAGATCTTCGCCGCCGTGGTGCCGGCGATCTCCGCGAGGTCCTTGTAGTGTGCGGTGGTCTCGGTCGCGCCGAGGATCATCGAGACGAACTGCTGCGAGCTGACGGCCGCGCCGAGCGTGCCGAGGATGGCCTTGGCATCGAACGCCTGCTTCGCGAGGCCGTTCAGGGCGCGTTGCGTGTCCCGAAATACGGGACTTGCCGCATCCTGCGCGCTCAATCGCCAGTCGAGGTTTTCGGTCTGCTGGGCCATCACGAAGCCTGCGAGGAAAGGAATTTTATTTGCTGCTCGAAATTGCGTTGAAACGAATCGATCGCGACGCGCGTCACCGCCGAACGGACGGTTTTCTCCAGGAACATGCGCGGGACCGACAGGGTCGTCAGTTCTCCGATCGGGATGTCAGGATCGCCCCACCGGCGCCCGCTCTTGCCACTGCCTTTGCCAAACCGGAACGGGGCATCGGCCCGCTGTTTTCCAACTATGCGGGCGACGACTCCCAGGTGCCCGCTCTTCATCCGCGCGATGAAGGAATGCGGGATCAGTTTGGACTGGCCTTTCTTGATCTCGACCGTGACGCCCTTGCCCGGCCTCTTTCTCGTGACCGTGATCGCCTTGCTGCCCTTCACGAACTCCACCAGCGGAATGCGCTTGCTGAATATCCTGATCGTGAAAAACAGACTCCCCTTGCGCGCCCGATCGCGGACCTTGATCTGACTGCGGGCGAACTTCGCGCTCAAGTTGTAGACGCGCCGGATCTCGCGCGAAGCGGCCGTTACCGCCTGGTCGCCGGCGCGGTTGAGCGCCCGAACCGTCGCCTTCTCCTCGATGCCGCCGACCAGGTTGTCGAATTTGAGCTTGATTCGGTCGATGTTGCTGTCCATCCTGACGTTGATCATCGTCCGCTCTCACCGCGCCTCGCGTCGCGCCCGCTCGGCGGCTTCGGCCTGCAGCCGGGCGTCCCGCTCCTCGAGTATCTCCATCGCCTCGATGTAGTAGTGCGGCTGCTCAAGCAGCCCTCCGGCATGCGGCAGGATACGTGCCTTGTAATGCCCGTAGAGCCGCAGCAGCATACGCGATGCCGGCGTAATCATCGGCAGGAGGCATATCCTGCTTTCGAAATCCCCGCGCGGCTGTCCCGGGCGCTCGACGATTCCCCGGATCATCCACTTCGCGAACGGGGCCGGGTTGCGCTCGTCGCAATGCCGCCCCCAGGAACAGGTCTCGCAGCGGAAGAGCTCCGCGTTGTGCGCGACTTCGAGAGCGATAATCAGGTTTTTTTTTCTTCCGCCTCCACGTAGCTCGCCGCGAGTATCTTCATGGCGAGCTCGACGCGCATCGCGTAATCGAGCAGGCCGAAGTTGCCGGCGCCGAAGGCGACCGTGCCTTTGCCGTTCACCAGGTTCTCCCAGTCCGTGAGCCCGTAGGCGAGCGCCATCTCGATCCCCCGCCCGCTCATGCCGGCCACGATCCGCCCCATCGGGTCGAGGGTGAGCTCCGGCACGATGTAGCCCTGCTCGGTCCCGTTTAACCCCCGGATCTTGAATCGCGTCGGGTTCGGCGCGCCCTCCTCTGCCCGCGGCGTGTACCAGAAGGACGCCAGCGGATTCATTGCCTTGATCGTCATGGCTCGATCTCAAGTGAACGCCACCGACACATCATCATCACCGCTCGATTCCGCCGCGGCGAACTTCATCTCGTAGGTACCGACGTTGTTCTGGTTGCCGCGCCCGGCTTCGCTGTAGGTGAACGCCGGCATGGTCACGCGATAGATATTTCCGGCGGTGGCGCCGATGGGGCCGGTATCGAGCGCCATCGCGTTGCCGCCCTGCCATTTGCCGATGAAGTCGTAAGTGGCCTTCAGCACCCGCGCTGGATTGAATGAGCCGGTGACCCCGCGCCCGGTGATCGTGATCTCCCCGTAGCCATCGCTCGCCGCGATGCTCTCCGGCATCGCGATTTCGATGCCGAGGTCGAACGCGAGCTTGCTGATGACCGCGGCGAAGGAATCCGCCGTGAACGGCACGGCGATCAGCGGCACGGGCGCCGTAGCGTCGTAGGTCGCCGAGGGCAGTGCGACGTCGGTCACGCTTACGAAATGCCCGGTGAATTCCCAGTTGAGGTAGCCGACCGAGCCGACGGCCAGGTCGACGTTGTTCTTGCCCCGGGCGCCGGTCATTTTCAGCAGCAGGCCGTCGTCGTAGAAATAAATCGTCGAGGACTTGATGCTCGCCTGGACCGAGGTCGGCTTGTAGGTGACCGAGGTCGAGGCGACAATGGTCTCGGCCCATCCGCTCGCACGGAGAAAAGGCGAGATCTCGGGAGGCGTGCCTGCTGCGCCGGAGCCCTTGATCTCGGTCTTGCCGCTCACCGTGATGAGGGTCCCGGCGTAGATCGGTTTCATGGCGGCGAGCGAGGCGCGCACGGGCTTCCTCTGGACCATTCGCGAGTTGGCGAACGCCCATTTGAAATCTTCGCACATGATCGCATCCGTGCCCGCGACCGGGGCGCTGTCGGTGTTGTAGATGGCTTCGTCCTTGACGAGAAGGACTGCGCGTCTGTCGAGCATGGGTTACTCCTTTTCTGCGGTTGATGGGGCGGGCGCGGCGGGCGCGTCGCCGATATCGGTACGGCGCTGGATGCCCTTGCGCGGCGTCGCTTCGTTCGTTGATTCGTTGAGCTTGATCGTTTGCCGTTTTCTAACACCAGTGCTGAGTGCTGAGCGCTGAGTGCCGGGTGTCGCTTCCGCGCCCTTTGTCTCTTTCATGGCGTCACCTTTACTCATTACTCAATACTGTCAGGTGCTGGGATCGGTGCGCGAGCGGCGGTATTTGACGCGGTAGCTCATCTCCATCGACGCCGCCGGCTTCGCCATGTCCCCGGATATTTGCGGGCGCGCGGGCCCGAGTTCGACGATCGCGTGTACGAAGCCGAGCCCGAGCGTGTAATCGGCCGCCAGAGCGATGTTCACTTCCTTGCGCACCTGGTTGAGCAGCGTCTCGACGTTCGTCGCGGCGTCGTGCACCTTCGCCTCGATGAACACCTCCAGCTCCGAGTCGATCAGTTGCGGCGCCCACGGATCGACGATGGGGTCAGCACCCATGTAGACGCGAAGCGCCGGCGTCAGCTCCGCCGCCACCTCCTCGCCCCGCCCGCGCAGGACCTGCGCCGCCGGCACCGTGGCGAGCGGCGGCGAGGTCAGCTTCCCCATCACCGCCGCCATCACCTGCTCCGCGCGATGGTCAGCCATTACGGCACCTCGAGCTGCAGCAGCACGAACAGCCCGTCATCCACCGGCTGCCGGTTTTTGATGACGTAATTCACCGCGCCGATCGCGAGCGTCTTGCCGACCGCGGCGGCGGGGAAGTCCGATGCCTTGCCGGTCGCGACCGGGTTGGTGCCGGCGATCCCCACGCCCTCCATGTAGGCGTTGTCGAAGATCACCCTGACCGCCGTTGCGCCGTCGTAGGTCGCATCCACGGCGAACTCGGCGGTGCTGAGGAAGATGTCAGGGTCTTCGGTGAGCATCTACAGCACCCACCGGACGAAGCGCGTCTCGCGCGCCGGCCCTTCAACCGTCTCCGATCTTAATTCAGCGGTTACCTTTGGCAGCACAGCGCCAGGGCCGACCAGCGGCAAGTCTTCATGCCTGATTCGCAGCTCAATCACGTCCGGTTGATCGAACGAAATCTGGGCACCGTCTACAACGGTTTCAATCGGGAGCCCCAGCACCTGCACCAACAGCTGACGGCTCACGCGCAATATCGCGACGTGCTTGCCGTTTGTCATGTCGTCTGCCATCACATCCCCCTTCACGGAAAGACCACCCTCGCCTTCCCCTTCGCACTCATCTGAACCCGCCCGCCGAAAACTTCGTCCACAGCCACGCGCGCGCCCTGTAGCGCATCGTAGTCGTCGAACACCATCACCCCGCCGGGAACCATCAACGGGCCCAGCGCGATGCAGCATGCCCGCACGCTCGCGTATTGGTCGCAGTCCACGTGGGCGAGCGCGATCGGACCGACGTCCGGCGTCAGCGTGTCCGGGAACACTCCAGGCATGCAGATCGCATCCGGAATGGCCGCGCGCACGGAATCGAGCGAGGTATCGGCAAAATCCCCCACCTTGTGATGGTCGCGCTCCGGGTCGGCGTGCGGGATACCGGAGAAGGTGTCGAAGAGGAAGAGCCGACGCCCCTGCTCCCTCGCAACCCCGCCCAGGGCCGCCGCGCTGCCGCCCTGGTAGACGCCCACTTCGACGAGATCGCCCGGCGGAGCGGCGCGCGCTGTCTCGACCAGCTCGTTCACCAGATCCGGGCTGATGATGCTCGCCGGCGTCACGCCGCCTCCCGCCCCGCATTCGCGAGGTAAGCGCGAATATGCTCGATCACGAGCTCCGGCTTCGCCGCCGACTGGCAGGCCGCGGCGTTGGCCTCAAAATCGTGCGTGCAGTGCGTCATGTCGGCGTGGATCCGGTGGCACGGATAGCACGCCAGGCCATCGGGTTCGATCGCGATGGTGTTCAACCAGTCGCGCGTCAGGTTCTCGTGCGTCGAATGGGACATCAGCACGATCTTGAGCGGGGCCTCGTAGGCGACCGCGTTGACGAGCGCGCTCTCGGTCCCGACGACGACGTCGGCCAGCGACGCCAGCGCAAAGAGCCTGCGGATGGGCCAGTCGATCCCGATAGACTTTCCGTATTTTCCCGATGGCCGGAACTTCGTCAGACGCAGATCCCCGACGATGCGGGAGTGCATCCGCTCGGCGGCCAGCATGTCTGCAAGCTGCTGCGAATACGGCCACCACTTCGGCACGCTCGACCCGCTCGGGTTGATCAGCACCAGCGGCCCGTCCATCTTCGCCCGTTCTTCCGCCGCCCAGGCAAGTTCCTCCGGGGTCGGGTAGAACTTCTGGCGCGCGCTCTGCCGGTTGAACGGCAGGCCGACGCGCTCGTGCAGCGCCTCGACGTAGTTGCGGTTCATCAGGCGCCGGCGCTGCTCGTCGGGCAGGTAGAAGTCCGCCTCGTTCGGCTGCGGCAGGAGCTGGCGCTCCACCGCCCCGATGGTCTGGATAAAACGGTCGTATTTCCTCGCCTCGTGCAGCCAGTAGCCGGTCTGCCACATGGCGATCGAGCCGTCGCCGAACTCGAAGAGCCCGTGCGGCTGGCAGATGATGCGGTCGATGTGCGGATCGTGCCGCAGCACTTCCTCGCCCTGCGGCTGGACGTAGATCGTGATGTGCCAGCCCTCGGCTTTCCACTGCGGCAGGAGCGTGCTCGTCCACAGCGCGTCGCCGTAGGCGCCGAGCCTGACGACGCCGAGCGTTTTTTCCGGACGCGCTCGCGGCTGGAAGCGCTGCCCCCTGGTGCCGGTCTTGCGGTAGACCTGCAGGAAGCTGTATTCGAGGTCCTTAGTCCGCGTCTCGTTCTCGACCTGCTCCCAGCCGTGGCCGGATGCCTCCGCGATCTTCTCCATCGCGTGCGTGATGTCCTCTGGCAGGAAGTCGTGCTTGTGGTCCGGGTTCGCGCCCGGCTGCCCCATGCGCGGATAGTGCTCCGCGTGCGGCAGGTAGAGCACGAGGTAGCCGCCGGGCTTCACCAACCGCCACCACTCGGTCAGCGCCCCGACGTGGTCCTCGATGTGCTCGAGCAGGTGGCTCGAAAACACGGTGTCGGCAGCGCCATCCGAGAAAAACGGCATGCGCTCGCACGTCTCGACGGCAAAGTCAGGCTTGATCTGGATCCCGAACAGCCGCGCGTCGACCCGGTTATCGATCCCGACCGCGGTCGGGTAGATCTTGTGCTGCCCGCAGCCGAGGTCGAAAACACGCCCCTTCATGTAGGGGACGACGTCGTATCGAACCTTGCCCGCTTCGTTACCCTGCGGGCCGTCCTCGCGCCAGGTCATCAGCCAGCCCTTCTCCGTGCCGGTGTTTCGGCCGTCTTGCTCGTTTGATCGAGGGCGAACTCACCGGCCGCCGGCCTGGCCGGTTCCGCCGGCGCCGCGACGACGTAGTTCGTGCTTTTCAGTTCCGCGAATTCGATCGGGTTGACTTCCACGATCGCCCCCTCGGGATACGGTTTGCCGCGGATGTAGACGCCGCGGATAACTTTCGCTTTCATGTTCCCTCCAGAATGAAGCGGGGCGCCCGCAACGAGCGCCCCGCTTGTCGCAACGGAAATCAACTGCTCGATCGATCAGGCGGTCATGCCCGTACCAATGGCGAAGGCCGCGGCGTAGCGGACCCCGATATCGCACGAGTAGAGCGCCCGCACCCCGACGATCCCGGCCTGGAACTGCGCGTACGGGTTCGCCTCGATCTCGAGGACGCCCCACTCGCCGACCACCACCTGGCTGAAATCGCCCCCGAACATCGTCGCCGAGCTGACCTGCAGGCTCGTCATGGCACGCGCACCGACCAGCGATCCGTCGAGGATGTTGCCACCCCAGATCGGCGTGTCGCTGTTGGTGAAGCGCGGCTTGCCCATCAGGAGCCCGGCGATGGTCGGCGTGGTGACATACCCGAATCCGGGAAGCATCGCGTTGGCTCCCGCGACGGTCGTCTGGAAGCGAATCATGTCGGCGTAGTTGATGTTGGTGCCGGCGGTCGGGTTCGCCGTGCCGACGCCGGTAGTCGCCGCGATGCCGGTCGGCTGGCCCGCGGTTCCCGGACCGACCAGGGCCGCCAGGTCGACCGCCAGGGCGATGACCGATGCGAGGTCGGTGTTGACGATGCCCTCCGCGTTCGGCGTGGACTGCAGGAGCAGCTGCCGGCTGATCTCGACGTAGCCGCCGACCGTTTTCGGCACAAGCGGCACCTGGCCGAACGTCAAGTTCGATTCCGTTGCCGTACCGGCCTCGGTTGCGAACCAGCTACCCGACGCGGAAGTGAGTTTCTTGGGAATCGACACTGATCCCACCAGGCCAGGCAGGGTCGTCGCGCCGAGGCGCATCACGACGCTTCGATTGCGCAGCACGTCGATGAATCCCAGCACGGCCGTGCCTACGAGGTAGCCGCCGGCGGATGCCGTGCCGACGACGAGGTCGCGCTGCTCGCGCTGCATTGCGTTCGCCCACTGCACATCCAGCGGCACGAAGAACGTGTGCTCGCCGGAATTAGCGCGTCCGAGCCTGCGCGCCACCGTCTCGCTGATCTCGGCCTCGTAGGGCGCAACCTTCGGCCAGGACTTCTCGACGCAGGCCTTGATCGCTCGCGTGAGCGAGTAGCGGTTGATATCGACCGCGGACAGCCCGAGGCGCGCCGGGTTGTCCTTCACCCCCTTCTTCGCGCGCTCGGCGATGATGTCGAGCACCTTCTGCGCGGCCTCCTCCGACGTGACGCCTTCGTTGATCCACTGGTCGCGCTGCTCGTCGTCGATCTTGTGCGTCTTGGCGAGCGTCTGCAGCGTGAGGATGCGCAGCCGTTCCGGCGCTGCGTGGTCGACTACGGTTACAACTTCGGCGGCACCGCCCGCCGGGGCGCTTTCTCCTGCTTTCATTTGATGCTCCTTTCGAGCGGCGGCTGCCGCGGGTTGATGAACTTGCGTGTCTGCTGCCCGGCCCACGCCGACCGTGTGGTCGGCGGGAACCGTCACGAGTGACACCTCGAGAGGTGTCCACCGGGTGATCGTGTATTCGTCGTCCTCGTCCGAGCCCGTCTTGGTGAGCTTCATTTCGTCGCGCCGGTAGCTGACGGAGATCGATGCGAGGATCCCGTCCTTGACGTCGCGGAAGATCTCGGAGGCGCGCTCGCTGTTGCCGAAGCGCACCACGGCGCGCCCGACCTTGTCGTCGTCCACGCGCGAATCCTCGATCACGCCGACCCAGTCGCCCGGATCGTGGTTCACCAGCAGGTTCGCGCGCCCGGATTTCAGGCGCTCGAAATTGATTGCCCCCCGGGCGTGCGAGAGGATCTCCTTGCCGTACCATCGCCGGACGGGGACCTCCGAGGAAAAAGCGACCTCGACGGTGCGCGTTTCTTCCTTCAGGGTCGCGCGGTCGAACAACGCTTCGCGCTGGTCGGGCTTGGCAAGGATCTCGGCAATGCTCGGCTTCTGGCTCATGGATGCCTCCTTAAATCAAACGAGCCGCAATTGCGGCTCGTCGTTGCGGGACTTGTCGTCGTCGTCATCGGGCGGATCTCCGTCGTCCTTCCCGCCTTCCTTTTTCTTCGGTGGCGCCGCCGGCGCGAGCTTCGACTCCGCCACGTAGACGCTCGGCGAGGTGTCGAATACGAGGTCGAGCTGCTCCATCATCTTCAGCTCGCGATCGCGCTGCCGCAGGATGTCCTCGAGGTCCTGCCCGCCGCCGGTCGCCGCGATGACGTCTGAAACCGTCGTGAAGCCGGCCTTGACCGCTTCCTTGTAGGCCTCGACTTCCTTCGTCGGATCGACCCATCCCCAGCCGCGCGGCTTGAAACGCACGGCCTCGAACTTGCGCGGCGCCGCGGCATACTCCTCGAGCCGTATCCCGGGAATCGCGCGCGCCAGCACCGCCTGCTGCAGCCAGATACGGTGGGTCTGATGGCGGAAATTACGAATGAACCAGCCCTGGATCATCCGCCAGAGATCCCGGTCGTCGAGAAGCGCCAGGCGGCTCGATGAGTAGTTGGACTGCGAGTAATCGCGCGACAGGCTCTCGTACGAGCAGCCCACTCCGGCCGCGACCTCGCGCAGCATGTAGCGCATGAACGGATCGAGCGCCGTGTTCGGGCGGTTCGGGGAGTGGAAATTGAGCTTTTCCCCGGCGAACAGCCGCTTGAAGGTGCCCGGCTCGATCTCGAATTCCTGCGTGCCGCCTTCCTTGACCTCTACGAGCGGAGTATCCCCCTCCGGCGTCTCGATCGAGCCCATGTAGCTCGCGCCACCACGGGCAGCGGTGATCTCCGCCTCGGAGTAGCCGTCCATGTCGTTCAACTTGCGCGCGACGGCGTGCAGCCACGGCTCCCCGCGCGTCTGCGGCCAGCGGTCGATGATCGCCAGATGGATGATCTGATCGGCCGGCACGCGCTCGACGCGGTCCGTCTCCCCCTGCACGAACCGGAGATCGCCGGGATGCCGCTCGCGAATCCAGTAAGCGAGCGGCCGGTGGTAGCGGTCCACCTCGAGGCCCATCTTCATGAGCCCGCCCTGCAGCGCCGGGCCGGACTGCACGAGGCTCGTGAGTTCGTCGGCGATGCGTTCGGGCTCGATCATCTCCAGCGCGAAGGGCACGCGCGAGTTGCCGAACGCGCTCATGTGCTTGCGGATGAATATCTCCCCGCTCTCGAAGACCTGGCCTATGAGCGCGCGCTCGAAGTCGCAGAAATGGAGCCGCCCGCCGGTATGGCACGAGTCCGCCTCCATCCATTCGCCCCAGGCCTCCTCGATCACATCGTTGACGTCCTCGCGCAGCGTGTCGCGCGAGGACATGACGTTCGCCTGCATCCCGATACCGGAACCGACGACGTTGTTCTGCACGATCACCTTCGCGCGCTTGGCGTAGGCGGCATCGCGCACGAGCGCCCTGCAGCGGTTGCGCAGGTTGACGAGGCTGGAGACGAGCTCCTGGTCGGCCGAGCTCGTGGATGTTCCCCACCCGCCGGTCAGCCGCGAGGGCCGCGCCGACTGATACATCCGGAATTGCGCGGGAACCACCAGGCGGTCGCTTCCCTTGCCGGCGCGCTTCTTGCGGGCGCGCGGCTTCTCCTCTTCCACGCGCACCCTCTTCAGGTCTTTCCGTATGAGCCACTCAAACACGTGTCAACCTCACTCCGACGTTGCGCGGATTCGGCAGGCCCGACGCAATCTTCGCGGCGGAGTCCTCGTTCGCGACCTCCGCAATATAGCGATCGCGCAGGGTGAGCATTTCCGGAATGTCCTGCTTCGTCATCTGCCGCGATCCAATCGTGTAGGACTTGACCCCGATCTGGAACGCCTCGAATGCGGCGTTGATCTGGTCCAGCATCTTCCGCGCGTGCGTCCGTCCGTCGTAGCCCTGCACCGCCGCGGACGGATCGGTCTTGACGACGATCTGCCCCGCGCCGAGGGACTGGCGGATCGGGCCGGCCTTCTCCACCCATCGCGCCCAGGTGTAGGCGCCGGGTGTCCATGCCACGGTGATGCCGGCTGCCGCCTGGACCCGGTAGTCGGTGCCGGAGGTCGATGCGGTGATGTCGATCGGCGCCTGCGTGGGCGTCGTGAACCTCGGCACCAGGCGGTACTTGAGCGTCCAGCCGTCGGCCGGTGGATACTCCGGCACGCTGTCCAGAAAATCCAGCGTGTCTCCCGCGATCAGCTCTTCAAGCATGGGTCCTCACTCAGCACTCAGCACTCACTTCGCTGGCTCTCCGATCCGCTTCATCGTCACGGTCCCGACCGCGGGGCCGATCCGCTCGTTCACATCGACCGCCGGCGTCGTGCCGATGCGGGTGTGCGTGTCCACCGCCGGCGTCGCCCCGATGCGCGCCCGCAGCGGCTCCGCGGTGTAGGCGATCTGCGCGACGTAGGTCGGCACCCGAGAGGTGTAGACATGCGTCGCGACCGTGGCCCGCACCTGCTGCTGCAGCTTCGGCGCGCGGCCGATATAGCTGTGCGCCGCCGCACCCGGTGAGATAAACCGGCCCTGCCCGATCGTCGGTATTCTGCCGGTGTAGGTATGCGTCGCCTGCCCCGGCCGCACCATC
>Ga0307281_10000186_pt1 | contig 15003 bp, 12 predicted proteins | sample ER_DNA_120_FD_194486 | JGI IMG/M metagenome (GOLD analysis project Ga0307281, IMG submission 194486) | Bulk soil microbial communities from the East River watershed near Crested Butte, Colorado, United States - ER_DNA_120 | ecosystem: Environmental > Terrestrial > Soil > Floodplain | place...
CAGTTGGCGCGGACGAGCGGGTCCCCGACGGTCACCTTCTCGGCCTTCTCGACGAGCAGGCGGACGAGCTCGTCGTGGACCGGCCGCTCGACATAGACCCGCGAGTTGGCCGAGCACTTCTGGCCACCGAAGCCGAAGGCGCTGCGCATGATCCCTTCGGCCGCCTCCTCGAGATCGGCCTTGCGCGACACGATCGCCGGGTTCTTGCCGCCCATCTCGACGATGGTCGGTCGCGGCCACGCCGTCGAGAACCCGTGGAACAGCTTCATGCCGACCTCGTACGAGCCGGTGAACACGATCCCGTCGATGCCGGGATGGTCCTGGAGCGCCTGGCCGATCGTGTCGCCCGGGCCCATCACCAGGTTGATGGCGCCCTTGGGAACGCCGGCCTCGATGTAGGCCATCGTGAGGTTGACGGCCGAGAGCGGCGACGCGCTCGATGGCTTGAGGACGACCGTGTTGCCAGCGATGAGAGCGGCCCCGGTCGGACCGGTCGCGAGGGCCATCGGGAAGTTGAACGGGCTGATGACGGCGAACACGCCGTGCGGCCGCAGAACGGACCGGGTGTGGACGGTCGCATCGCCGAGGTTGCCCATCTCGTGGTCGTAGCCGTCGTTGTCCTCCATCGTCTGCGCGTAGTAGCGCAGAAGGTCCGCGGACTCCTCGACCTCGCCGAGCGCCTCGATGCGGTTCTTCCCGACCTCCATCGCCATATCGGCGGAGTACGCCATCAGGTGGTCGCTGATGTACTCGGCCGCGCGACGGACGATCGCCAGGCGCTCGCGCCAGGGCACCGCGGCCCACGCCGGCTGGGCGGCCCGCGCTGCGGCGACCGCGGCGTCGACATCCGCCGTGGAGGCGGTCGCGAACGTCCCGACGACCAGGTCGCGATCGATCGGCGAGCGCGCCTCGAACGACTCGGCGCCATCGCGCCACTCGCCATCGATGTAGTTCTTGTAGTGCCAGCCGAGCTGGGTCCGTGCCTCGGTGACGGCCGCCTCGAACCCGGAGTGGAGCTCCTCGTTGTCGGCGCTCAGGGTGGCGTACGTGATCTTGATGCGCGGCGCGGAATCGGTCGTCATGGTCGAGGGCCCTCGTGTCAGGTCAGGGTGTCGGGAACGTTGCGGTCAGTCTAGCGCGGCCACGACATCGGCCAGCGTGGCGGCGACGCCGTCCGGACCGCGGGCGCCAAGACCTCTTTGTTCCGCGCGCTCGGCCTCGGCTGCGTCCGTCTTGCCCGACAGCACGAGGATGCCCCTCATGCCGACGCGTTGCGCCGCCGCGACGTCGGCACGCAGATCGTCACCGACCATCGCGAAGGCCGAGCGTGGCAGCCGTTCGTCGAGGTCGGCATTCAACCCGGCGACCGCCTGGCGGAAGACCTCCGGCGACGGCTTGCCGAGGATGTGCGCCCGGCGACCGGTCGCGAACTCGAGCCCGACGACGTAGCCGCCGGCGTCGAGGGTCTCGCCCTTCGTCGTCAGCCACCACGGGTTGCGGTGCATCGCCAGCAGCTCGGCGCCACCCCGAACGAGCCGGAACGCGACGTCCATGTTCCGGTACGACAGATCGTCACCCGCGTCGCCGATGACGACCGCCGCCACACTGCCGGGTGGCGCAGCCTCGGCCTCGTCGGCGCTCAGCATCGTCTGGCCGGCGAATTCGCGGCGGGCATCATCCGCGGCCAGCACGAACAGCGGCCGGCCGGGGTGGCGGGCCGCCGTGTGGGCGGCGGTCGCCGAGGTCCCGGTGACGATCCGGTTCGGGTCGATCGGGAGTCCGCCCTTCGCGAACCAGCCGGCGAGTGTCTCGCGATGGAGCTGCGAGAAGTTCGTGACGACACGGAACGGGATGCCGCGCTCCCCCAGCGAGGCCACGGCCTCCAGCGACCCCGGCAGCGGCTTCCCCTGGAGGACGAGGACGCCGTCGGCATCGAGGACGAGGCCGCGCACCCCACGGAGTACCTCCCGGAGCCGCCGATCCCTCGTCATGCGCCGATGGTAGGCTGCCCGGCGACGGCACGCGCGGAGGAACGGATGGGACTGCTCGACGGCAAGACGGCGCTCATCTTCGGCGTGGCCAACGACCACTCGATCGCCTGGGGGATCGCCCAGGCGCTCCATGCGGAAGGTGCGGAGATCGGCTTCTCGTCGGTCGAGAGCCTGCTCGAGAAGCGGGTGCGACCGCTCGCGACGTCGATCGGCGCGACCTTCATCGAGCCCTGCGACGTCCAGTCCGACGAGCAGATCCGGGCCGTCTTCGCGCGCTGGGGCGAGACCCACGACTCGCTCGACATCCTCGTCCACGCGCTGGCATATGCGAAGCGCGAGGACCTCGAGGGCACGTTCGTCGACACCTCGCGCGATGGGTTCACGCTGGCCCTCGATGTCTCGGCCTACTCGCTCGTCGCGCTGGCGCGCGAGGCGCGTCCGCTCTTCCGCCGAGGCTCGTCGATCATCACGCTGTCCTACTACGGGGCCGAGAAGGTCGTCGCCAACTACAACGTGATGGGTGTCGCCAAGGCCGCGCTCGAGGCGTCGGTCCGCTACCTCGCGGCCGACCTCGGACCCGACGGCGTCAGGGTCAACGCCATCAGCGCCGGCCCGGTCCGGACGCTCGCCGCGGCGGGGATCGCCGGCTTCAAGGGGATGTACCGGGGCTTCGCCGAGGTCGCGCCGCTCCGGGCCAACATCACGCCAGAGGACGTTGGCAGGAGCGCCCTCTACCTCGCCTCGGACCTGTCGAGCGCCGTGACCGGGGAGACGCTCTACGTGGACGGCGGCTTCAACATCGTGGGCGTCCCGACCGGGGACTGAGCGCGGCCCTCGGCCCTACCAGCCGGCAGAGCCCGGCTCGCCCTTGATCGGCCCGACGATCCGCGACGTGACCCAGCCGCCGTAGAACCGGCCCGGCTGCGGCGTCGCTCGCTCGTCGCCGACCCACGCCTCATCCACCCGGCCGGCGTAGAAGGCCAGGTAGTCGCGGAGCGCCTCGTAGCCGGGCTTCGGGGCCGGATAGGACCAAGCCACGTTGTCGATGATCCGCTCCCCCGCGGCGTAGCGGTGGTACGACGCGTCACCCTTCCATTCGCAGACCGACCGATGCGGGCTGGGCTCCAGCCGCTCCATCCGGACGTCGCTGGGCGGGAAGTAGTAGACCGGCGCACCGGCGGTCTCGAGGACCCGGAACCCGCGCGTCGTGTCGGCCAGCACCTCGCCGTCGACGATCACCCGCAGCCGTTCCGGCACGACCTCGATGCGCGGCGGGCGGGGATAGTCCCAGACCGATTCCTGGCCCGGTCCCGGCACGATGCGCTCGACGGGTCCGGGCTGCGCGCGGGCGGCCTCGGTCAGCTCGCCCATGCGTCCCCGTCCCGGCGATCGGTGCCGGCCGGCGGCTCGAGGCTCTTCGTGCAATCGGTGCATCGTCCGGCGATCGACAGGTGGGTGACATCCACAGCAAAGCCGCGTCGCCGCTCCAGCGACTCGACCAGTCCGGCGGCTTCGTCCGCCTCGATCTCCCATGTCGTGTGGCACGAGATGCAGTGCAAGTGGCCGTGGATGGCGGCCGGCAGAACGTGGAACTCCTCGCGGCCGTCGGCGGCGTGGCTGTGGCTGAGCAGGCCCAGCTCCTCGAGGACATCGAGCGTCCGGTAGACGGTCGATGGGATCGTGCCCGGATCGATCTCCCGGCAGCGCTCGACCAGCTCGGCGCCCGTGACGTGGCCGTCGCTGCGGGACAGGACTTCGATCAGGGTCCGCCGCTGCGGCGTCCAGCGCAGCCCGCGAGCGCGGAGGCGATCCCGGACGCCCGCCCACGCGGCATCGGAGGTCGTCACAGGTGATCCGGTCGCGCGCATCGAACGAAAGGATAGACGAGGGTTGCAACCTGCCCCAAATGCAACCCGTTGCGATATGACCGCGTCTGGGCTACGCTCAGACGTCCAACCCCATGAGGACCTCGTGATCGACCTCATCGGCGCCAGCGCCGCCATCGCCCCAACCGCCGTCAACCTCGGCGTCCTGCTCACCGGTCTCCTCCTGGGCATACGCCATGGCATCGATTGGGATCACATCGCGGCGATCACCGACATCACCAGCACGACCGCCGCGGCCGGGATGGCAGATGCGGCCCACGCCGGCCAGCACCACGAGATCTCCGGTCACGCGCACGCCCACGGCGGTGAGCTCGAGATGCGCGCCCACGACGCCGGTCCGGGCGGAGCGACCCTTGCACCCGCCCTGGCGACGCGGCCGCTGGTCGGTCGACGGCGGTTCCTGGCTGGGCAGGGGGACGCGATCCGGCTGGGGACGCTGTACGCGCTCGGACATGGATCGGTCGTCATCGCCCTAGGCCTTGCCGCCATCGCATTCGGGGCGCTCCTGCCCGACTGGCTCGACCCGATCATGGGCCGGATCGTCGGCCTGACCCTCGTCGCGCTCGGCGTGTGGGTGATGTATTCGATCTATCGCTACGCCCGCGGCGGGGAGCGCTTCCGGTTGCGCAGCCGCTGGATGCTCGTGTTCGACGGGATGCGCTATGGCTGGCGCCGATTGCAGGCGCGGATCCACGGCCACGAGCACGTCGAGCCGCTCGAGATGAGCTCCTACGGCGCGCGCACGTCGTTCGGGGTCGGGATGATCCACGGGATCGGCGCCGAGACCGGGACGCAGGTCCTGCTGATCGCCGCGGTCGGTGGCGCCTCGAGCGCGGGCCTCGGCGTCCCGATGCTCTTCGCGTTCGTCATCGGGCTGCTGATCTCGAACTTCGCGATCGTGCTGCTCAGCTCGGTCAGCTTCGTGTCGAGCCAGGCTCGCGAGCATCTCTACGTCGCGGTCGGCGCCGTTGCCGGCCTGTTCAGCCTGTTCGTCGGGACGATCTTCCTGTTCGGCCTCGACGGCATGTTGCCCGATCTCGGGGCGATCCTGCCGTTCTGATCGCGGCCGTCCTAGACGGTCTTGGTCGTCGGGGCGGGTGCGGCGACCGGTGCGGGCGGTGCCGGCATGGACTTGACCGGCCGCAGGAAGAGGGCGAGGACGACCACCACGTAGGTCAGCCAGACGACGAAGGTGATGACCTCGGGCGACGACGTGTAGCCGAACAGCGCGCGAAGCAGCTGGCCGACGATGCTCCCGTCGCCCTCGTGGGGCAGTGTCGAGCTGATGTCGAACAGCGTCTGCGTGCCGATGTTGATGAGCCCGATCTCGACGAACTCGTGGACGGCGTGACTCAGCAGCCCGGCCGCGATGAACACGAGGGCGACGCCGGTCCAGCGGAAGAACGTGGCGAGGTTGAGCCGCCGGGAGCCGTGGTAGAAGCCGACGCCGAGGACGACTGCGACGGCGATCCCGACGACGGCACCGACGAGGACCCAGCCGGCTCCGCCACCGGCCGATGCCGCGGCTGCCTGTCCGGTCAGGAAGAGTGACGTCTCGACGCCCTCGCGGATGACGGCGATGAAGGCGAGCAGTGCCAGCGCCGTCGCGGATCCGTTGTCGATCGCCCGATCGACCGCCGCCTGGAGCTCACCGCGGACGCTGCGCGCCTGGCGGCGCATCCAGAACAGCATCCAGGTCACGACCGCGGCCGCGGCGATCATCGTGAGTCCTTCGAAGAGCTGCTCGTACGGCTCCTTGAAGCTGCCGACCGTCTGGAAGAGGATGATGCCGAGGAGCGCGCTCAACCCGAGCGCGAGGCCGGCCCCGAGGAAGACGCGCGGGAAGTAGCGGGCATTACCCGTCTTGGCCAGGTAGGCGCAGATGATGGCCACGATCAGCGCTGCTTCGACGCCTTCGCGCAGGCCGGTGAGCAGTCCGCTCGTGAATGCGCCGATGTCCAAGACGGACTCCTCCGGGGCTGCGGTCGGGGTTGACGATGGTCAGCAAGGCCGCATGACCACATCGTTCAAGGTCGCTTGTCATGGGAAATCTAGCGAGGCCGACGGAATCGGTCAAGCGCTTGATCCGAGGGTGGATCGTCGCGCGGACGACGGGTCAGTCGCCGCCGCGGATCTCGAACCTGGCCAGCTTCCAGCTGGCCAGCAGGAAGCCACCAACCAGCACGACCGCGAGCACGGCCACGCTGACCGCCGGGACGAGCGGATCGCCCGGCACGTCCACGCCGAGGGCCGCCGCGACCCCGAGGGTCGCCTGCCGGATCGACAGGAACTTGGTCCCCTCCAACAGCCCGGACAGGACACCCTCCCAGATGAGGATGTAGGCCAGGCCGAGCAGGAGGGCACGCGACGTGAACACGCTGAGTGCCATGAACGCCACGGCATAGGCGCTGCCACCGACCAGGCAGGCAGCCGCGAAACCGACGATGGCGGTCATCGGATCGGTCCGGTCCCCCAGCAGGAAGCCGGTCAGCACCACCGCCGGCACGATGAGCGCCGCCGTCAGTCCGGCCGCGACCAAGCCTTTGGCCAGCGCGATCCTCCAGCGCGGGATGGGCTTGACCATGAGGTAGACCGCGGTCCCGTCCTCGATCTCCGAGCCGATCGCCGCCGTCCCGACGATGAGCGCCACGAGCGGCATGACCGTGCGCACGACGAGGTTGTCGAGGACGCGGTCCGCATCGGGTCGGCCGCCGCTGATACGGATCAGCAGGGCGATCAGGACCGGCAACCCGGCCAGCAGGACGAGCAACAGCGTCCGCCGCCGGCCGAGCAGGCCGCGCAGGGTGACCTCGATGAGGGGCGCCAGGACGCTCACCGGCGGACCAGGTAGCTGAAGACGCTCTCGAGCGAATCGTCGGTCGGGGCGACCTCGAAGAGCGATACGCCTGTGTCGTGGGCGATGCGCGGCAGCGCCCGGGTGAATGCCTCGTAGTCGGCGGTCCGGATGGCGACCCGGCTGTTGACCAGCTCCGCCCCGAAGACCGATGGGTCGGCCATCAGCGCCGATGCCAGGCGCCGGTCGTCCGACGAGCTGACCGTGAACGTGTGCGGCCGGTCGGTCATGAGGCGCCGGATCGAGCGGAAGTCGCCGGCCGCCGCCAGTCGCCCGGCGTAGACCACCAGCACCGAATCGGCGAGGCGCTCCACTTCCTCGAGGATGTGCGACGAGAACAGGATCGTGCGCCCAGCGGCGGCCATCGACCGGAGCAGGGTCATCATGTGCAGCCGCTGCCGTGGGTCCATCCCGTTGAACGGCTCGTCGAGGAGCAGGATCGTCGGCTCGTGGACGAGCGCGCCGGCGATCTTGGCGCGCTGGCGCATCCCCTTCGAATACGTCCCGATCGGTCGGTCGCCCGCCTCGTTCAGGTCGACCGTGGCGATCGCCCGGGCGGCCGCCGCGTCGGGGTCGGCGACGCCCTGGAGTCGGGCGTTGAGCCGCGCGAACTCGAGACCGGTCAGGTACGAGTGGACGGTCTCGCGCTCGGGGACGAGACCGATGTGGCGGTACATCTCGGGCCGGCGCCAGGCGGTCGCACCCTCGACGAGGACGCGGCCGGCCGATGGCGCGAGGAGGCCGGCCATCAGGTGGAGGAGCGTCGACTTGCCGGCACCGTTCGGGCCGAGCAGGCCGGTCACCCCGGCACCGAGACCGAACGAGATGTCGTTGACCGCGACGACGTTGCCGTACCAGCGCGAGACGTGGTCGAGCTCGAGCGCGGGGGCCGGGCGCGCGGGCGCGGGGGCGGCCGCCGCGGGCGAGGGCGCGGCGTTCGGCTGTCCCGTCGGTTCCGTCATGCCGCGATCCTGAGATAGCGCCGGATCGTCAAGGCGATCGAGCCGATCACGCCCACCGCAGCCGCCGCCAGGTACGCCCAACCGGGGAGCCCGAGCGAGGCGACCACCGGGCTGTCCGGGATCGAGCCGAAGATGGCCGCATTGGTCCCGTCCACGATGTCGGCCGGGCTCAGAAAGACGATGATCCTGGCGAAGTCCTCGCTGGCCGCGTCCCCGATGATCGCCACGATGATCGGCGGGATTATGAAGACGGCGATGATCGCCGCGGTGGCGTAGGCACGGCGTGGGGTCCAGGCGGCGATGAGACCGGAGATCCCGCCGAACAGACCCGCGACGAGCAGCCCCTGGAGCAGGAAACGCGGCACCGCGCCGATCTCGTCGGTCAGGCCGGCGACCGGGTCGGGTGCGACCAGGACGCGCCCGACGAACAGGATGATGTACGGCGAAAGCTCGACCGCGAGCAGGGCGGCGATCAGGCCACCGAGCTTGGCCAGGGCGTAGTCGGTCCGGGTCAGGACGCGTGAGAAGTAGAGCGGCAGGACGCCGTAGCGCTGGTCGCGCCCGAACAGCTCCGGTGCCTGGGCGGCACAGAACAACATGATCAGGACGCCGACGAGCCCGTGGTAGCTGGCGTAGTTGATCGGCGACGCGTCCCCGATCGCGCCACCGGCCGGTCCCGCCTGGGCGGCGAGTGCCGCGAACCCGACGGCCAGGACGGCCGGCAGGATGGCGAGGGCGGCGAGCACGAACGGGGCGATCTTGGCCCGGCCGCCGCGCCCGATCCCGAAGCAGGCACGGATGGTCTGCAGGAGCAGCGCGACCACGGCGCTGCGCCGCCCGAGGCGCGGGCCGTCGTAGGCCTGGTAGCCGAGGTCGTAGATGCTCCCGCCCGGGCCGCTCGATCCGGCGGAGGGTGTCCGGGCCGGCTGCGCCGGCGTGCCGCTCATGACACTCCCCCGCCGGGCGAAGGCGCCCCGGGTGGAAGGCCACTCCCCGTCGACGCGGCCTGGGCCGCGGTGGCCGGCAGGTCGTCGCGGAACAGATCTTCCAGGCTCTGTCGGCGTTGCTCGAGTCGGACCAGCGGGAGACCCAGCGACGCGATCGAGTCGCGCACGACGTCGTAGTGCGCGTCCTCGGCGACCGCCAGCAGGACCGTCCGGCCGTCAGCAACCGCCTGCAGCCCGTGCCCGATGAGCGCGGCCGTCAGTGCCTCGGCGCCTTCCTCGACCTCGATGGCGAGGACGCCGGTGCGCTCGGTGAACGAGCCCAGCGGGGCGGCGCGCAGGAGGCGCCCGGCATCGATGGCGACGAGGAAATCGCAGGTCCGCTCGATCTCGCCGAGCAGGTGGCTGGCGACGATGACCGCGATGCCGAACTCCGTGCCGGTCCGCCGGACGAGCGCGAGCATCTCGTCGCGGCCGGCCGGGTCGAGTCCATTGGTCGGCTCGTCGAGGAGGAGCAGACGCGGGCCGTGGACGAGCGCCTGGGCGAGCTTGACCCGCTGCTTCATCCCGGTCGAGTAGCCGCCGATCGCCCGGTAGCGCTCCTCGTAGAGGCCGACGTGGCGGAGGACCTCGGCGGTCCGCTCCCGCGCGGCGGCCTTGGGCAGGCCGGACATCCGCGCCATGTGCGTGACGAAGTCGGTCGCCGAGGTGTCGGGCGGGAGGCAGTCGTACTCGGGCATGTAGCCGACGAACTGGCGGATCGTCGTGCCCTGGCTGCGCACGTCGAGGTCCATGACCGTCGCCACGCCGGAGGTCGGAGGGAGCAAGCCGAGCAGGATCTTGATCAGCGTGCTCTTGCCCGCGCCGTTGGCGCCGACCAGGCCGATGATCCCGGGCTCGAGCTCGAGGGTGAGCCCGTCGAGCGCGGTCACGCCGCCTGGGTAGCGCTTGGTCAGGTCCCGTAGGGCGATGAGGCTCATGCCCTTTCAGGGTACCCGGCGGGCAACCCCGCGATGTCGTCAGCGGAAGCGGACGCTGTCGACGACCCGATCGGCCTCGGTGAGGATCGCTTCGAGGGTCGAGTCCTCGAGGGGTTCGATGGCGAGCACGACGAGGCCCTCGTCGCCATCGATGACGACGATCCGCGTCGTCCCGACCGACTCGAGGTAGAACGTCTGCGTGCTGGTCCCGAAGAGCGCCACCCGGTCGGGGCCGGTCGGGGCGAGGTCGACGACGGTCGCCCGTCGCTTGTCGACCCGGATGTCGTGCGGACGCCCGGCGGCCACGCCGTCGGTCTCGATGAATGTCTCGACCAGCGAGCGGCGGGAGCGCGGCGCATCGGTCGCATCGCCATCGGGGTAGACACCCAGGAGGTTGCTGGCGAACGTCAGGCCGCCTTCCCGGCGACCCAGTGCGATGAGATCGACCTCCCAGAGCTCGGTGGACCAGCCGTCGCGGAGCTTGAAGCGGATCGGGGGCTCGAACCGCGTCGGGTCGTACGTCCCCTTCTCCAGGCCGCAGGCGAAGCCGAAGATCGGATCGCACAGGTTGCGCGCGCCGGCGGTCGGGGGTTTCACGACCGCCTTCGGGGTCGGCGTCGGCTTGGGAGCGGCGGTCGGTTTGACGACCGGGACGGGCGTCGGCCGGGCTGTCGGGCGCGGCGTCCGCGTCGGTTTCGGCGTGGCCGTTGCGATCGCGACCAGGCCCGAATCCGCTTGGCTGGGGAGCGACGCGACGAAGAGGCCGCCGGCCACCACGGCCGCGACGACGACCAGCACGAACAGCGGCCCGGCGATCGCCGGTGACGCGCGGCGGACCGTGGTCGCACCGACCGGACGATGGGGATCCGCGGCGGATGGCGGTCTCATCGGTGGAGCGGCGGCGTGGGCGGCGGGCGTGGCGAGGGTGCCCGCCGCACCAGCTCCGGCGGCGGACATCGCGGCAGCGCCAGCCGCCAACGTGACGGACGGGACTCCCGTCGTCGGGCTCGACGGGTCGGGGCGCGAGACGATCGGCTCGAGGGCGGCGGCCATCGCGACCCCGCTCTGGAACCGGCGGGTCGGGTCCGGATCGAGCGCCCGGACGACGACCGCGTCGAGGGCCGCGGGGATCTCCGGACGGAGGGCACGCGGCGAAGGCGCTTCGGCTCCGATGCGGACCGCGGCCAGGGCCGCCGTCGTCTCGCCGGTCCACGCTCGCTGCCCGGTCAGTGCCTCGTACAGGACCAGGCCCAGGCTGTACACGTCGGAGGCGCCGGTGGTCGTGTCGCCCTTGGCCTGCTCCGGGCTGAAGTAGTGGACCGAGCCGAGCGTGGTGCCCGGGATCGCGCCCTCGGTGTCGGCCGCCAGGCGGGCGATCCCGAAGTCGGTGACCATCGCCCTGCCGTCGCGCGCGAGCAGGATGTTGCCGGGCTTGACGTCGCGATGGACGATCCCGCGGATGTGCGCGACGCCGAGCGCGCGGGCGACGTCGAGCCCGATACGGGCCGCTTCCGATGGGGCCAGGCGTCCCGCCCGGCGGAGTCGGGCCGCCAGGTCCTCACCCTCGATGATCTCCATGACCAGGAACGGCTGGCCGTCGTCGGTGCCGGTCTCGAGACAGGCCACGATGTTCGGGTGGCGCAGGACGGTGGCCGCCAGCGCCTCGCGTCGGAAGCGCATCGCGATGTCGGGATCGGCGATGACCTCGCGGCGGAGCAGCTTGATCGCCACCGTCCGGTCGAGCCTGGTGTCCACCGCGCGATGGACGGTCGCCATCCCCCCGACGCCGATGACCTCACCCAGCCGATAGCGCTCAGCGACCAGCCGACCCTCGTCAGGCGGGGGTGGCGGGGGCTCGATCGGGTCGGTCACGCGCCGACGATAGCCGAGGTTCCCGAAACGGGCCGCGCGTGGCCCCGGATCTGCGGGCAGCGACGACCAGCGCCGCCGCGCGAGCGATCAGGGCTGGAGGATGCCGCGGGCCACGAAGGCGGCCTTGACGGAGTTGGCCGTCGCGTTCCCGTACAGGCTCTGACGAACAGGACGAAGCCGAGGAGCAGGCCGGCCTGGACGCGGATCGCCTGCGGCCGCGTGCGGGTCACGACGTATCCGACGACGAAGCCGACGACAAACAGGAGCAGAACGTTGGTGAGTCCGCTTCCCATCGTCTAACCATCTTCGGCCGGTCTGATGGTTGGAACGGGTGAGGATTGGAGCGGGAGACGAGGTTCGAACTCGCGACATGCAGCTTGGAAGGCTGCCGCTCTGCCAACTGAGCTACTCCCGCCTGAACGGAAAGTCTATCAGGCGTTCTCGCCGACCTGGCCAATGAGGGGGCCACCCGCGGCGGCGTGGTCGTTCGGGCCTGCTCCACGCGCGAATCGATCCAGGCGCTCGCTCGAAGTGGTCCGATCAGTTGCCCGGAATCAAGACTCGACCGGGGCCAGGGTCGTGACCCAGCGCACGACCTGGACCCGCGAATCCACCCCGAGTTTGTTGAAGATGTTGGTCACATGACTCTCGACGGTTCGTTCGGAAATGAACAACTGCGAGGCGGCTTCGGCGTTCGAGGCGCCGTCCGCCATGAGCCGCGCGACTTCCATTTCGCGCCGTGACAGACCGCCTTGGATCGGCTGGGCGCTCGCTGCGGCTCGCCGAGGCGGTGGGGCGGCCCCGAGCGCATAGGCGATGACGTCCTCGCGGCTCATCGCACGACCGGCCTCGTACGCTTCGCGGTATACCGCCTCACCGAGTGCGGCGCGCGCCGCGACCTTCGCGGCTTCCTGATCGGGAAGGAGCGGCTGATACTCCTTGCCCGATGCTGCGCGCCAGATCCCGTCAGCGCCGCCGAGGAGCATCGTTGCTCGGCCATGATCCCGGTCGGCACCAGCGGCGAAGGCAAGAACTTCCGCGAGGTGGGCGATGCCCGTAACGTCGCCGAGTTCCTGTCGGATCTCGAGACCCATCCGCGCAAGTCTGACCGTCTCATCGAGACTTCCAGCGCGCAGCGCGGCGATCGCGAGGAAGTGCATGGCATAGGCCCGCACGGCCTTCTCTCCAAGCTTCTCGCTCAGCGCGATCGTTGCATTCCCCGTCGCGACACCGGCGGGGAGATCGCCGCCGAAGACCTGGGCGATCCCCTTGACGTCCATGGCGGCAAGTTCGGCGAAGTTCAGACCCATTGTTCGCGCCAGCACCATGGCCTCGTCCGCGCGAACGATGGCCTTGTCCTGCTCTCCGGCGACCCAGTGTGCGGCGGCGAGGGCCGTCAGACCGAAGGCGACGGGAACGACGTCTCCAACGAGTCGACCGACCCGCACCGCTTCGGTGGCTTCCTCAAGCGCCCGGTCGGAGTCGCTCAATGACGCCCTGATGAACGACGAGACCCACAATGCGTCCGCTCTCGCGCGCGTGGGGCCTGGCAACGCGTCAAGGAACGATCCGATCGCGCTGAGCAGCTTCGAGAAGTCGCCGTCGGTCAGCCAGTACTCGAAGAGATCCCGGCAGATGGCGACCCCGATGTCGGTGGCGCCGTCTTCGAGACTGAACTCGAGTGCCGCCCACAGATTGGCGCGCTCCGCGCGGATCCGGGTGAACGCCTCGACCTCGCGCTCGTCGTGTGCGCCGGCGATCGCTGCCAGTCCCGCGATCCACTCGAGATGACGGCGCTGCAACTCGAGGAAGGCGTGCTCTCGTGTCAAACGCTGCCTACCGAACTGCCGGAGGATCTCCAGCACTCGGAACCGCTCGCGTCCCGTCCGCTGGACACGTTGGATGAGCGACTTCTCGACGAGGACACCGACAAGCTCGGGGATCGACCCCGCCGGCAGCGAAGGATCTGAGCAGACTTGCTGCGCGGCGTCGATCTCGAAACCTCCCGCAAAGACCGATAGCCGCGCGAACAGGAGTTGCTCCTCGACGGTGAGGAGCTGGTAGCTCCAGTCGATCGTCGCTTCCATCGTTCGCTGATGCGGCAGGTGGCTGCGATCCCCCGTCCCGAGGATGTTCAGCTGTGTCCTGACTCCCTCGCTCAGGGCATCGATCCCAAGCGAGTCCAGCCGCACCGCCGCCAATTCGAGTGCCAGGGGAAGACCGTCGAGCTGTCGGCATAGCCCGAGAACAGCCGGCGCGCTGTTCGAATCGAGGACGAAACCCTGGCCGCGAGCGGCCGCTCGCTCGACGAACAGCGATACCGCGTCGGATCGCCAGGCATCTCCGGTTGAAAGGTCGCTGGAATCGGGCATCGCCATCGGCTGAACCTGCTCGACCACCTCCCCGGCCACGCCCAACGCCTGCCGACTTGTCGCAATGATCTGCAGATCGGGGCACCGGCGAAGGAGGGTGCCGGCCAGTACTGCAACGCCCTCGAGGACGTGTTCGCAGTTATCGAGGATCAGAAGGTGCCGCTTGTCGGCGAGGTGGTCGCCGAGCATCGCGGTCGTCCATGATGCCGAGCGATCCTGGAGCCCCAGAGTCGCGGCGACCGCCGACGACACGTCTACGGCGTCAGTCACTTCCGCGAGCGCGACGAAGCACACGCCATCGGCGAAGTGAGCGGCGAGGTCCCGCGCCGTCCGGAGGGCAAGGCGCGTCTTCCCCACACCTCCAGGCCCCGTCAGCGTCAGGAGACGAGCAGTACCGAGGCGATGTCTGATCGCGTCCAGCTCCACACGGCGCCCGACGAGGCTCGTGAGTTCCGCAGGCAGGTTGGGGACGACTGGCGATCCGGGTGACGGCACGGCTGGCCGAGCCTAGACCCCCCTCGTCTCGAGCGTCAATGGCGAGGATGCACGCAAAACCATAGGCAGAAGCCGAGGCATTTTCCGTACTGGCTCGGATAGCAGCAGGGCTCTGCTTGGTCACGGTTGCGGTGAAGGCCGGACCGTCGCGATCTGGCCGACGGAATGCCACGAGAAAGGGGCGATCAACCGTGACACTCATGAGAAACCTCGGCCGGCGAAAGCTCCGGACCGCCCTCACCGTCACCGGAATCACGATCGGCATCTGGGCCCTCGTCGTTTTCGGCGCGCTGGCGACGAAGATCGACGGGCTGGTGGCCGGAGCGCATGCCTACTTCGGCGAGCGCGTGATCGTCAGCAGCGCGGCCGGTGGCGGCGGGATGTTCCCGTTGCCGATCTCGCTGGTCGCTCAGGCGCAGGCGACCGACAGGGTCGACGTCGCGTATGGCCAGATCGAGACGATGATCGACCACTTGGGTCATCAGATCGGGCTGGCCGACGAGATGATCGGCTACGTGCCAGGTTCGGACCACGGACGGGACACCTTCCCGTATCGGTACGCTTCCGGGCGTTCACTGACGGCGGCCGACGAGGGCCAGAAGGTCGTCGTGCTCGGTTCGGCGCTCGCCAGAAAGAACGGAGTCAAG
>Ga0307281_10000187_pt1 | contig 14993 bp, 12 predicted proteins | sample ER_DNA_120_FD_194486 | JGI IMG/M metagenome (GOLD analysis project Ga0307281, IMG submission 194486) | Bulk soil microbial communities from the East River watershed near Crested Butte, Colorado, United States - ER_DNA_120 | ecosystem: Environmental > Terrestrial > Soil > Floodplain | place...
ACCTCTTCGGCGTCCGCCGCGCGGCCGACGATGCGCAGCGCGAGTCCGTAGAGCATGGGCGCGTGGCGATCGTAGAGCTCGGCCAGCGCCTTCATGTCGCCGGCGCGCAGCCGCTCCATGCACGAACGGTCGAGTTCCGGATCGCTCATCGCGACGGCTCATCCCCTGCGTGGATTCCATCGTCAGGTCTTTCGAGGGCCGAAGCATGCGCGGGCGCCCGATTGCGGTCAAGGCTCGAGCGCGATTCCCGGCTCCCGTCCCCTTCAGAGCCCGGCCACCACTCCACGCGGCCCGAGTCGAACGTCGCGCGCGGCGCGGTCCTCTGCACATGAATACGGAGCGCGGCGGCGAGCGGATGCCTCATCCGATCGGCGGGCCGCTCCGTAGCTGGGGTGTCACCCACAGACCGGCCGCATAACCCCAAGACGCGCGACGAGCGCAGGAGGACACATCATGAAGCGCAGCCTCATCCGTTCACTGGCCGTCCTGGCGCTGGCGGCGATCCCGTGCGGGGCGCTCGCCTCCAGCCACAGCGAGGCCCCGGCGATCAGCAAGGATCGCCTCGCCGACGACACCGACCTCTACGCCTGGGTCGCGAAGGACGCGCCGGGCGCGGTGACGTTCGTGGGCAACTGGGTGCCGCTGATCGAGCCCAACAGCGGCCCCAACTTCGCGAGCTTCGACGATGACGTCACGTACTACATCAACATCGACAACGTCGGAGACTCGAAGAAGCACATCCGCTACGAGTTCAAGTTCAGCACCACGCGGCAGACCGGGGCGACCTTCCTCTACAACACGGGCCAGGTCACGGCGCTCGACGACCCGGACTTGAACGTGCGCCAGACCTACACGCTCACGCGGATCGAAGTTGTGGGCGGGGTCGAGCAGGAGACGGTGCTGGGCTCTGGCCTCCCGGTCGCGCCGTGGAACGTGGGTCCGGCCTCGATGCCCGACTACTTAGCGCTCGCGCAGCAGGCGGTCCGGACGCTGCCCGGCGGCACCAGGGTGTTCGTCGGCCCGCGCGACGATCCGTTCTTCGTGGACCTGGCTTCGCTGTTCGATTTGCTCACGATTCGCAAGCCGCCCGGCAACAAGGGCAAGGGCGTGGACGGCGTGGGCGGCTACAACGTGATGTCCATCGTGCTGCAGGTCCCGAAGGAGAAGCTCACGAAGGACGGCCAGGCGCCGTCCGCCGCGGCGGGCAACCACATCCTCGGCATCTGGGACACCGCAGAGCGCCTCATGACGCGCACGCTGAACGCCAACGGCACGGTGACGAACAGCGGACCCGAGGTCCAGATCTCGCGGCTCGGCATGCCGCTCGTGAACGAGATCGTGATCCCGCTCCAGGACAAGGACAAGTTCAACGGCAGCGAGCCGGTGAACGATCTCGCCAACTTCGCCGGCTACGTCGTGGATCCGGAGCCGGCGCGGCTCTTGAAGCTGCTCTACGGCATCCACGTTCCTCCCGCGCCGCGCTCCGACATCGTCGCGGTGTTCGCGACCGGCGTCTCGGGCCTGAACCAGCCCGCCGGCGTCACCCCCGGCGAGATGCTGCGTCTCAACATGACGATTCCCCCGGCCGACGAGCCGAAGCGTCTCGGCGTCCTGGCGGGCGATGTGGCCGGGTTCCCGAACGGCCGTCGTCTCGCCGACGACGTTGTGGACATCGAGCTGCGCGTCGTCGCGGGCGTGCTGGTGAGCGGGTTCAACGTCGCGCCCAACAACCAGCTCGGGGACGGCATCGACGCCAACGACCTTCCGTTCCTCCCTTACTTCCCGTACGTCGCGCCGCCCCACAACCCGTTCAATCACTCACACCACCCGGTCCAGAACGGCGCCTGGAGCCGCAAGGGCCGCGACGACGACGATCGCGACGCCGCGCGGCCCGCTGGCGAGGAAGGCGTTGAAGAGGCGGCCGTCGCTCCGGGAGCCGGCCTGCAGATGCGTCTCCAGGGAGCCAACCCCGGTTCGGGCAGCCGCCTCGAGTTCACGCTTCCCGAGGCGGCCCGGGTGTCGCTCAAGGTGTACGACGTCCAGGGCCGGGTCGTGCGCACGCTCGTGAGCCAGGATGCCGCTCCCGGAGCCTTCCTCGCCCAGTGGGACGGCCGCGACGACGACGGCGCCCGGATGGGCCGCGGCGTGTACTTCGCGCGGCTGGTCGCCGGCGCGCAGACGGCTGAGAAGAAGCTGGTGCTCGAGTAGGGCTTCTCCCCCTGGGGACGGGGAGGGCGCGGAGACCGGGCCCGGGGAGCGTTCCCCGGGCCCGCCCGCGTTCAGGAAGCGGAGCCGATCACCGATTCAGCCGCGACTCGATCCGCCGATCGGGCACGAGCCAGACACACGCGACGAAGACGTAGAGCGCACACGAGATGGCCGAATGGACGAAGGCGAGCGGGACGGCGGCGACGTAGCAGGCAATCGAGAGCCTACCCTTGAAATCGTTGCCGATGGCCTCGCCCAACTTCGAGCCCGGGCCGTGATGCGCCACGATCGTGTTCTGGAGGATCGTGTACGCGATCGCGGACAGCACCATGACGACGCCATAGATCGCGGTCGGCAGTGGCGCGAACGAAGTCTCCCCCCACCAGCCGGTGGTGACGGGGACAAGCGACAGCCAGAACAGCAGGTGGAGGTTCGCCCACAGGATCGCCCCGTTGATGCGCTCGGCGGCGTGGAGCATGTGGTGGTGGTTGGTCCAGTAGATGCCCAGGAACGTGAAGCTCATCACGTAGGTCAGGAACTTCGGAATCGCGGGGCGGATCGCATCCCAGTTCGCCCCGTGCGGAACCCGGAGCTCCAGCACCATGATCGTCATCGCGATCGCGATCACGGCGTCGCTGAACGCCTCGAGCCGGCCCTTGCTCATCCGGCGGGCGCCTCGGCCAGGAGCGCGCGGACGTCGAGGGGCCGCGTGATCATCTGCAGCTCGCCGTTCGGCGAGCGGGGCCACTCCGGCCTCGGAAGGTCGCGGTACAGCTCGACGCCGTTGCCGTCGGGATCGTGCAGGTAGAGCGCCTCGCTCACGCCATGATCGGCCGCGCCATCGAGCGCCACCCCCGCGCGGCGCAGGCGCTGCAGCGCATCGCCGAGCGAACGCCGGTCGGGGTAGCGGATCGCGACGTGGTAGAGCCCGGTCGTGCCGGGGGCGGGCTGCGGACCGCCGAGGCTCTCCCAGGTGTTGAGGCCGATGTGGTGGTGATAGCCACCGGCGCTCACGAATGCTGCCGAGCCACCCAGCCGCTGCATCAGGTCGAACCCGAGCACGCCGCAGTAGAAGGCGAGGGCGCGATCGAGGTCGGCCACCTTCAGGTGAACGTGGCCGATGTCCACGCGCGGGTCGATCGAGGGAGTCTCGGGCATCGATCGGCTCAGTAGCGCGGCACCGAGGGATCCACGTCGCTCGACCAGGCCGCGATCCCCCCGCGCAGGTTCTTGAGCTTGCGGAAACCCGCGCGGTGGAGCATCTCGAGCGCGCGCATGCTGCGCTGCCCGACGTGGCAATGGAGGACGATCTCGCGGCTCGAGTCGAGCTCGCTCATGCGCTCGGGCAGCGAGTGGAGCGGGATCAGGATCGAGCCCGGGATGCGCGCGATCTCGAACTCGTGCGGTTCGCGCACGTCGATCAGCATGATGTCCTCGCCGCGCTCCCGCCGCGCCGCGAGGTCGTGCGCCGAGATCTCGAGCTCCGCGTCGCGCTCGGCGTCCACCGGCGCGATTCCGCAGAACTGCTCGTAGTCGATGAGCGCCGTGATCGTGCGCTTCTCGCCGCACAGCGGGCACGCGGGGTCCTTCCGCAGCGTCAACTCGCGGAAGCGCATCGCGAGCGCGTCGAAGAGCAGCAGACGTCCCACCAGAGTCTCGCCAACGCCCAGGATGATCTTGAGCGTCTCGATCCCCTGGATCACGCCGATCACGCCCGGCAGCACGCCGAGCACGCCCCCCTCCGCGCTCGACGGCACGAGCCCCGGCGGCGGCGGATCGGGATAGAGGCAGCGGTAGCACGGCCCGACGCGCGCGTCGAACACGCTCGCCTGGCCCTCGAAGCGAAAGATGCTCCCGTACACGTTGGGCTTGCCGAGCAGGACGCATGCGTCGTTCACGAGGTAGCGCGTGGGGAAGTTGTCGGTGCCATCCACCACGACGTCGTAGGGGCGCATCACGTCGAAGGCGTTCTCGCTCGTGAGGCGCTCCTCGTAGGTGTCCACGGAGACACCCGGGTTGAGGTCGGCGAGCCGCTCCTTCGCCGATTCGAGCTTGGGGCGCCCGACGCTGGAGGTGCCGTGCAGCACCTGGCGCTGGAGGTTGCTCTCGTCCACGACATCGAAATCCACGAGCCCCAGGCGCCCCACGCCGGCCGCGGCGAGGTAGAGCGCGAGCGGCGATCCGAGCCCCCCGGCGCCGATGATGAGCACGCTCGCGGCCTTGATCTTCCGCTGCCCCGCGAGCCCGACCTCGGGAAGGATGAGGTGCCGGCTGTAGCGCAGCAGCTCGGGCTGCGAGAGCGGCGGCAGGCCGTCCTCTCCCGTCGCCCACGCTGGCGGCTTGCGTGCACCGGGCCGGGGCGGCGCTCCGGACGTGCCGCCCGCGATGCTTGGAACGATCGTGAGCGTGTCGCCGTTCGAGAGCGGTGTGTTCTCGCGCTCCAGGTGCCGCACGTCTTCCTCGTTCTTGTAGATGTTGACGAAGCGCCGCAGCCGCCCGCTCTCGTCATAGAGATGGCGGCGCAGCTCGACGTGGCGCTCGACCAGCGCGCGCAGCGCGTCCCCGACGGTCGCGGCCTCGACCTCGACCACCGGCTGGTGGGCGGCGTAGGGCCGGAGCGGCGTCGGCAGGAGGATGCGCGCCGTCATTCGCGCTCTCCGCGCGATTCCGGGCGATCCGTGGTACCCGGGCGCTCCGCATCCGGCCTAAGAACTTCCACCGTTTCCTCCTCGAAGCCTGAACGATCTTCGGCGAGCCGCCACGAGCGCGCCGAACCCGCCTCGCCCCGGGTGACGCTCACGATCAGGTACGAATAGTAGGGCCAGGCGTGCTGGAGGTCGAACGCAGAGGGCCGCGCCGGATGATCGGGATGCGAGTGGAAGAACCCGATCACCTCGAGCCCCGCGCCGCGGGCCGCGCGCTCGGCCGCGAGGAACTGCTCGGGCGCCACCAGGTAGCGGTTGTGGAGCGAGTCCTTGATGCGGTTCTCGAGGGCCACGATGCCCACGATCTCGCGCGCGCCGTCCCCGTCGCGCCCGATCAGCACGCCGCAGCCCTCGTCGGGATAGGCGCGGCACAGGTGCGCGCGAATCCGCTCGCTCTCCCGCGCGGACAGGGTGATCTTCATCGCCGTCCCCCTGCGCGGACGCCGCGGCGCGCACACTCCGCGCGGCCTGCCCGGACGCCCCGGCGACGCGCTTCCGCGCTCACTCGCCCTCCTCCCACAGCGGATCGCCGAGATAGCGCTCGGCGCCGTCCGGGAGAATGCACACAACCACGCCGCGCGCGAGCTCGCGTGCGACCCGCTCCGCCGCCACCACCGCAGCGCCCGCCGACCAGCCGATCAGGAGCCCGTGCCGCGCCTGCCGCTTCGCCATCGCGACCGCCTCCTCGCTCGACACCTCGATCGTGCGCTGATGCACGCCCGGATCGTAGATCGCGGGGGTTGCCGCCGTCGCCAGATGCTTGAGCCCCTCGAGCACGTGCAGCGGCGAGTCGGGCTGCACCGCGACCACCACCAGCGCCGGGTTCAGCTCCTTCAGCCGCCGGGCCGTGCCGACCAGCGTTCCGGACGTGCCGACGCCGGCCACGAGATGCGTGACGCGCCCCTCGGTCTGCGCCCAGATCTCCCCGGCCGTGCCATGATAGTGCGCCTTCCAGTTCGCCGGGTTCGAATACTGGTCGGGATAGAAGTAGCGCCCGGGATCGCGCGCCACGCGCCGCCGAGCCTCGAGCATGGCGCCGTCGGTGCCGCTCATCGGATCGGTGAGGACGAGCTCTGCGCCGAGCGCCCCGAGCAGACGCCGGCGCGCCGCACCCACGTTCGCCGGCACGCACAACTCGACCGCGAAGCCGCGTGCGGCCCCGATCCAGGCGTAGGCGATGCCGGTGTTGCCGGAGGTGGCGTCGATCAGGGTCTTTCCCGGCGCGAGCGCTCCCGAGGTCTCCCCCTCCTCCACCATGGCCCACGCCGCTCGGTCCTTGACCGAGCCGCCGGGGTTCAGCCACTCGGCCTTGCCCCACACCTCGACGCCTCCGCGCAGCCCGTCGAGGCCGCGGATCGGCACGAGCGGCGTGTTGCCGATCCGGCTCACGAGGCCGGAGCTTCCGAGCAGGGTGGCGAGGGCGTTCGGGTCCATGGGAATCCCCATTCGATGCACGGGGCACGGCGTCCGGTTTCGCTGGGCCCGGAAGGCCGCGGCGGACGCGGAGTTGGCCAGGGCTCAGGCGCGAGACTAGGATACCCGCTCATGATACTCGCGGGCGACGTGGGCGGCACGAAGGCTCTCCTCGCCCTCTATGAAGAGGGCGCCACGCCGCGCCGGCCCCGCGCCGAGGCGCGACGTTCGAGCCGCGACGCCCGATCGCTCGAGGCTCTGGCGGGCGAGTTCCTCGCGGCCTCCGGCGCCCCGCAACCCCGGCGTGCCGTGTTCGGGCTCGCGGGCCCGGTGGTGAACAACCGCTGCGAGACCACCAACCTGCCGTGGGTGGTGAGCGGCGACGAAATGAGCGCGGCGCTCGGCGGCGCCGAAGTGCTGCTGGTGAACGATCTCGAAGCCGCGGGCTGGGGCATCGCCTCCCTCGGCGCCGGCGATCTCGAGTTCCTCCAGCGCGGCGAGCGCGTTGCCGGCAATCGCGCGCTGATCTCGGCCGGCACCGGGCTCGGGGAATCCATCCTGTTCTGGGACGGCGAGCGGCACCGGCCGGTGGCATCGGAGGGCGGGCACGCCGACTTCGCTCCCAACGACGCGCTGGAAGACGAGCTGCTGGTCTGGCTGCGCGCGCGCTACGGCCACGTGAGCGCCGAGCGCGTGCTCTCGGGTCCCGGCCTCGCCGACCTCTATCGCTTCCTCGGCGCGACCGGCCGCGGCGCCGAGCCGGCGGGCGTGGCGGAGCGCTTCGCGGCCGCGGGCGATCCCGCGGCGTTCGTCACCGAGGCGGCGCGCGACGGCTCGTGCGAGCGCGCGCGCCTCGCGGTCGGGAAGTTCGTGGAGGTCTACGGCGCCGAGGCCGGCAACCTCGCGCTCACGGCGCTCGCGATCGGCGGCGTGTTCATCGGCGGCGGCATCGCGCCGCGTCTCCTCGAGATGCTGCGCGACGGGCGCTTCCTGCGCGCGTTCCACTCCAAGGGCCGCCTCGAGCCGCTGCTCCGGCGCGTGCCCGTCGCCGTCATCCTCGATTCGCGCACGGCGCTGTGGGGCGCGGCAGCTCTGGCGCTCGCAGCGGCCGCGCCGACCCGCGCGGAGCTGCAGGCGGGCGGATGAAACTCCTGATCGATCGCGTTCCGGCACACGCGCCCTCACATGAACCGCAGCCAGGGAGACCGAGATGAGCATCGGATCGTCCACGCACACTTCGCCGGCCGGCCGCGCGGCGCTCGAGCAGCTCGCAGTCCACACCATCCGCTTCCTCGCCGCCGACGCGGTGGAGAAGGCGAAGAGCGGCCACCCCGGTATGCCCATGGGCATGGCGGATTCGGCCTTCGTGCTGTGGACCCGCTTCCTGCGCCACCACGCGCCCGATCCCGCATGGGCCGGCCGCGACCGTTTCGTGCTCTCGGCCGGGCACGGCTCGATGCTGCTCTACGCCATGCTCCATCTCTCGGGCTACGACCTGCCGATGGACGAGCTGACGCGCTTCCGCCAGCTCGGCAGCCGCACGCCCGGGCATCCCGAGCACGGACTCACGCCCGGCGTCGAGACCACGACCGGCCCGCTCGGCCAGGGGTTCGGCAACGGCGTGGGCATGGCGCTCGCCTCGCGGATGCTGGCGGCGCGTTTCCCGGGGGATGACTTCCAGCCGGGCGGCTGGCGCGTGTTCGGGATCGTGAGCGACGGCGACCTGATGGAGGGCGTGGCCTCCGAGGCAGCATCGCTCGCCGGGCACTGGGGGCTCGCGAACCTGGTCTACCTCTACGACGACAACCACATCACGATCGAAGGCGACACCGCACTCGCCTTCGGCGAGGACGTGGCGCGCCGCTTCGAGGCCTACGGCTGGCACGTGGATCGCGCCGATCCCTACGACCGCGAGGCACTCGGCGCCGCGATCGAGCGCGCGCTGGCCGAGCGCGAGCGTCCGAGCCTCGTGATCACGCGCAGCCACATTGGCTACGGCGCGCCGAAGAAGCAGGATACGCGCGACGCGCACGGCGAGCCGCTCGGGGCCGAGGAGCTGGCGGCGGCCAAGCGCGCGCTCGGCTGGCCCGAGTCGCCGCCGTTCCTCGTTCCGCCCGAGGTGCGCGCGCTGTTCGCGGAACGCGCGGCCACCCTCGCGCGCGAGTACCGTGCGTGGCAGCAGGACATGGCGGCATGGCGGGCGCGCGCGCCGGAGGCGGCCGCGCGCTGGGACGCGCTCGCCCGGAAGCGGGTGCCCGAGGATCTCTTCGACCGCCTGATGGCCGCTGCGCCGAAGGGTGCGGCGGCGACCCGCGCGCACGGGGGCGCCGTCCTCCAGACCGCCGCCGCGCTTGTGCCGTCGCTGGTCGGCGGGAGCGCCGACCTCGAGCCTTCGACGCGCACACGCATCGCGGACTCGCCGGCGGTCCAGCGCGGCGCGTTCGCGGGGCGCAACTTCCACTTCGGCGTGCGCGAGCACGGCATGGGCGCGATCCTGAACGGCATGAGCCTCGCCGAGGGCTTCATCCCCTACGGCTCGAGCTTCCTGATCTTCACCGACTACGCGCGCCCCGCGATCCGGCTGGCCGCGCTCATGCACCAGCAGGTGATCTGGGTGCTCACGCACGACAGCGTGTTCCTGGGCGAGGACGGGCCAACGCACCAGCCGATCGAGCATCTCACCGCGCTGCGCGCGATCCCGAACCTGCTGGTGGTGCGGCCAGCCGACGGACTGGAAACCGCCGCCGCCTGGGCGCTCGCGCTCGAGCGGCGCGACGGCCCCACGCTGATGGCGCTCACGCGCCAGACGCTGCCGGCGCTCGAGCGGCCGGCGTCGTTCTCGCCCGCCTGGCTCAAGCGCGGCGGCTACGTGCTGCGCGAGTCGGGAGCGGCGGACGCGGTCACGCTGATCGCCACGGGCTCCGAGGTGGCGCTCGCGGTCGAGGCCGCGAAGCTCGCGGAGGCGGGCGGCGTGCCGACGCGCGTCGTGAGCATGCCGGCGCCGCAGCTCTTCGGCATCCAGGAGGCGGCATGGCAGGACGCCGTGCTGCCGCCGGGCGGGCGGCGCGTGACGCTCGAAGCCGGGGCCACCGCCTACTGGTGGCGCTTCGCGGGAGCGGATGGATTGCGTATCGGCATCGACCGCTTCGGCGAATCCGCCCCGCTCGCGGCGCTCGCCGAGCACTTCGGCTTCACGCCCGAGAAGGTGGCGCGGCGCGTGATGGAGTGGGCGCGGGGCCGCTGAGCGCGGCCGGGACGCGGTGGGCCCGCGTGCCTACCTCACGACCACGGTCTCGAGAAGAGGCGACTCGTACATCGCCGCGGGGGAGATGACGGGTTCGTCGAGGGGGATCTTCTTTCCGTACCTCTCGCGCATCTTGTTTCGAACCACGGGGTCGGTCAGGTCGAACTCGCGGAGACGCCGGAGCTCCCCGATCCGTATGGATAGAGCGGTTTCGTACATCTTCCATACGAGCTCGGAACAATAGACACGATCGTCCGACCACTCGAACGTCAGGTCATAGGGTCGACCTTCGAACCTGCCGGCACTGGATCGGAGCTTTGCGACACCCGTGGCTGTGAGGATCCGAGAGGCGTTCGTCAGGCGTTTCACGACGAAATGCCCCCCCTCCCCGCGAGCAATCCAGCGATCGAGCGGCGTGAACTGCACGGTGGAGATCGCCTCGAAGACGTATGGCTTCGCACGCCGGCTCAGGACGACACCCATGTGGCTGTACCGTGAGCCGGTTGCCCGCTGGATCGCGAGGCTCTGAGCGGACCGTGAAGTGTGGAACACGATGTCGCCATCCTGGATCGCGGGAAGACCGCGGGCGCGCCCGCAGCCCACGGCCATGAGGGCAACCCAGACGAGGCGCCGCTTTCGATTCCGAGCGGCCCTGACCCCAAGATGGGCAGGTTCGGGCTCGTCAGACCGCATGCGCAACATGGACTCCAGAGGACGAGGGCCCGGCGACCCTCAGCGCCCCGCTGCGACCGCCGCGGCCTGCAGGCGATGCTCGAGCGCGAGGAACTCCTCGTGGAGCGCCGCGGGCAGCTTGGATCCGAACTTCGCCAGGTGCGCGCGGATCACGGGCAGCTCGGCGATCCAGCCTTCCACGTCCACGCGCTGGAGTGCCGCCATGTCGGCGTCGGGGATCTTGAGGCCAGAGACGTCGATCGCGCCGGGCGCGGGGAGGTTTCCGATCGGCGAGGGAACCGCCTGGGCGGTGCCCGCCACGCGCTCGAAGATCCACTTGAGCACGCGGCTGTTCTCGCCGTAGCCCGGCCACAGGAACTTGCCCTCCGGGCTCTTCCGGAACCAGTTCACGTAGTAGATCTTCGGCAGCTTCTTCGCGTCCGCCGCTGCGCCCACACGCAGCCAGTGCGTGAAGTAGTCGCCCATGTGGTAGCCGCAGAACGGCAGCATCGCGAACGGATCGTGCCGCAGGGCCCCCACCGCCCCGGCCGCCGCCGCCGTGGTCTCGCTGCTCATGATCGAGCCGAGGAAGGTGCCGTGGCGCCACGAGAGCGCCTCGTTCACGAGCGGCACGATGCCGGCGCGGCGCCCGCCGAACAGGATGGCCGAGATCGGCACGCCGTTCGCGTTCTCCCAGTCCGGCGAGATCACCGGGCACTGGCGCGCGGGCGCGGTGAAGCGCGCGTTGGCATGCGACGCCGTGCGCCCGCTCGCGGGCGTCCACGGGCGGCGCAGCCAATCCGTGAGCTCTGCGGGCGGAGCATCGGTCATCTGCTCCCACCACACGTCGCCGTCCGGCGTCAGCGCGCAGTTCGTGAAGATCGAGTTCGCCTGGCAGGTCCGCATGGCGTTGGGATTGGTCTTGACGCTGGTGCCGGGCGCCACGCCGAAAAATCCGGCCTCGGGGTTGATCGCGTGGAGCCGGCCGTCGAGGCCGAACTTCATCCACGCGATGTCGTCCCCCACCGTCTCCACCTTCCAGCCGGGGAGCGTGGGGTTCATCATCGCCAGGTTGGTCTTGCCGCACGCCGAGGGGAACGCGGCCGCGATGAAGATCTTCTTCCCCTCGGGATTGGTGATCCCGAGGATCAGCATGTGCTCGGCGAGCCAGCCCTCGTCGCGCGCCTGCACCGATGCGATGCGCAGCGCGTGGCACTTCTTCCCTAGCAGGGCGTTCCCGCCGTAGCCCGAGCCGTAGGACCAGATCTCGCGGGTCTCGGGGAAATGGCAGATGTACTTGTTGAAGGCGTTGCACGGCCACGGCGCGTCGGGCGAGCCCGGGCTCTGGAGCGGCGCTCCCACGGAGTGGAGGCCGCGCACGAACTCCCCGTTGGCGCCGAGGGCCTCGATCACCTTCTGCCCGACGCGCGCCATGATGTGCATGCTGGCGACCACGTAGGGCGAATCCGTGATCTCGACGCCGATCTTGGCGATCGGCGATCCGACCGGCCCCATGCTGTAGGGGATCACGTACAGGGTGCGGCCTTTCATCGAGCCGGCGAACAGCTTCGCGAGCGCATCCTTCATCTCGGCCGGGTCGCGCCAGTTGTTGGTGGGGCCGGCATCCTCGCGGTCGCGCGAGCAGATGAAGGTGAACTCCTCCACGCGCGCCACGTCGGCGGGATCGGAGCGGACGTAGACGCAGTTGGGGCGCTTCTCCCAGTCGAGCGGGATCGCGGTGCCCGACTGGACCATCAGGCGCAGCATGCCCTGGTATTCGCGCTCCGAGCCGTCGCACCAGACCACGCGGTCGGGCTTGCACAGGGCTGCGGTCTCGCCTACCCAACTCGTGAGTCGTTCGTTCGAGGTCATCGAGAGTCCCTTCGCGCTGCCGCCCCGCAACTCCGCGGTCGGCCGCCGGTCCAAATCGCCGAAGACGGGGAGTCTAGGGCGCGAATCCTAGCGGATTCCCGCGGCGCCGCCAAAAGAGCGAGCGCCGCGCGATGCGCGCGCCGCACCCGCATCGGGGCGCGCACTTGCACGGGGCCGGGGTGAGGGAGCAAATTGGGCCGTGCCCGGCGCGATCCCGGGCTCCACGCGCCTTTCTGAGGAGAGTTCATGGCATCGAAGAAGTCAGGTTCCACTCGTTCCGCGACCCGCGTTTCGGGAGCGCGGTCGCGCGCAGCGAAGAAGGCCGCGACCCGCCGTGCTCTGCCGAGCGCGTCCAGCCGGCCCGCCACGAAACCCGCTGCGAAACCGCGCGCGGAGCAGCCCGCCGTGGCCGCGAAACCCGCCGCCACCTCCGAGGCCCCGAACGCGATCGGCGTCTGGCATCACCACCTCGATTACACCAGCCACGACGTGGCCGGCATCAAGCGCTTCTACACCCAGATCCTGGGCTTCTCGCGATTCATCGAAGATGCCAAGGCCGGCTATCTCTCGATCCGCACCACGCCCACGACCAGCGTCGGGTTCATGGCCCCGGTGCCGGGTCCGCCCGAGTTCTGGCGTCCCCCGGGTGAGCCCGCGCTCTATTTCTTCGTCAAGGACGTGGACCGGGTTCACAAGGAACTGGTCGCGAAGGGCGTGGTCTTCCAGGAGCCGCCGACCGACCGGCCCTGGGGCCACCGCATGGCGATCTGCCGCGATCCGGAAGGCCGCATGGTTTGCCTCGCGCAGGATCCGTCGCGTGGCTGACGTTTTGTGGAGGTTTCCATGACCAGCCGTGCCGAGAAGCTCCAGTCCCTCGGCCAGAGCGTGTGGCTCGACTTCATCCGCCGCGATCACCTGCTCTCGGGGGAGTTCGACCGGCTGGTGCGCGAGGAAGGCGTGGTGGGCGTGACGTCCAATCCCACCATCTTCCAGCTCGCGATCGCCGAGAGCGACGACTACGGCCGCGCGCTGGCGCAGCGCGCGGGCCAGGGGCTGGCGGGCCCCGCGCTGTTCGAATCGCTGGCGGTCGAGGACATCCAGATGGCATGCGACCGGCTGCGCGCGGCCTTCGAGAGGACGCGCGGGCTCGACGGGCGCGTGAGCATCGAGGTGAGCCCGCGCCTCGCGCACGACACGGCGGGCACGATCGCCGAGGCGCGGCGCCTGCACCGCGCGGTCGCCCGCGACAACCTCTACGTCAAGGTGCCGGCGACCGCCGAGGGGCTGCCCGCGATCACCACGCTGATCGCGGAGGGAATCAGCATCAACGTCACGCTCATCTTCTCGCTCGCCCGCTACACGCAGGTGATGGACGCCTACCTGCGGGGGCTCGAGCAGCGCGCCGCCGCCGGTGGTGCGCTCGACCGGATCTTCTCGGTGGCGTCGTTCTTCGTGTCGCGCGTGGACTCCAAGGTGGACAAGGCGATCGACCAGCGCGCGGCCTCCCTCCCTTCGGGCGCTCCCGAGCGCGCCGAGCTGGTCTCGCTCAAGGGCAAGGCGGCGGTCGCCAACGCCCGCCTCGCCTACGCGAAGTTCCAGCGCGAGTTCACCTCCCATCGCTTCACGGCCCTGCGCACGAAGCACGCCAACCTCCAGCGCCCGCTGTGGGCCTCGACCAGCACCAAGAACCCGGACTATCCCGACACGCTCTACGTGGACGAGCTGATCGGGCAGGACACCGTGAACACCATGCCGCCGCAGACGCTCACGGCGTTCAACGATCACGGCACGGTGGAGGCGCGCATCGGGCGCGATCTCGATCGCGCCGAATCGCTCTTCCGCCGGCTGCCGGAGCTGGGCGTGCCGCTTCCGACCCTGATCGACCAGCTCGAGCCGGAGGGAGTCGCGGCGTTCGCCAAGTCGTACGACGCGCTGCTCGAAACCCTGGAGAGCCGTCGCGCGCAGCTCGCCGCGCGCTGACTTCCCGCCGCCCCGTGGAATTCTCCCTCGGTCCCTGCGAGAAGGCCGTGGACGCGCGCCTCTCCGCGCTCGAGGAGTCGGGCTTCGCCGCGCGCCTGTGGGCGCGCGACGACGCGCTGTGGAGCGACGATCTCGCGCACCGCGCCGTGGCCCGGGACCGCCTCGGATGGCTCGAGTCTCCCGCGCTCATGCGGCGCGAGGTCGAGTCCCTGCGCGCCTTCGCCGCCGAGGTCGCGGCCGATGGCTTCACGCACGCCCTGCTCCTCGGCATGGGCGGCTCGAGCCTCGCCCCCGAGGTGCTGCGCCGCACCTTCGGCGTGGGCCCGGGCGCGCTCGACCTCGCGGTGCTCGACAGCACGTCGCCGGCGGCCGTGCGCGCGGTCGCAGAGCAGATCGATCTGCCGCGGACCTTCTTCATCGTGTCGTCGAAATCGGGCGGAACGACCGAGGTCAGCGCCTTCGAGAAGTACTTCTTCGAGTGGACGCGGGCGACGTTGGGCGATCGCGCGGGCCGCTCCTTCGCGGCGATCACCGATCCGGGCACGCCGCTCGAGGCCCTGGCGCGCACGCGCGGGTATCGCCGCGCGTTCCTGAACGCGCCCACCATCGGCGGACGCTTCAGCGCCCTCTCCTACTTCGGGATGGTCCCGGCCGCCCTGATCGGCGCGGACGTCGCGGCGCTGCTCGATGCCGCGCTCGCGGAAGAGCGCGAGTCCGGCGCGCGGGTGCCCGCCGCGCGCAATCCCGGCGTGGCGCTGGGCGCGGCGCTGGGAGAGATCGCGCTCGCCGGGCGCGACAAGGTGACGCTCGTCCTCGGCGAAGAGCTGTCGGCGCTCGGCGACTGGATCGAGCAGCTGCTCGCGGAGAGCACCGGCAAGGACGGTGTCGGCCTCGTGCCG
>Ga0307281_10000188_pt1 | contig 14983 bp, 12 predicted proteins | sample ER_DNA_120_FD_194486 | JGI IMG/M metagenome (GOLD analysis project Ga0307281, IMG submission 194486) | Bulk soil microbial communities from the East River watershed near Crested Butte, Colorado, United States - ER_DNA_120 | ecosystem: Environmental > Terrestrial > Soil > Floodplain | place...
CGAATATCTGGCGTCCGTCGGCATCGATGTGTAACGGACGTACTGGACGAGTACAGCCGTTTGACGGAACGCGCGCGGGGCACGATACTGCATATGTAACCAGTCCGACGCGACGACCCGGTTAGAGCGCCCGACACGCGACTCCCGGCCCGGCGCGCAGACACTTCAGACCACTCGTCCCGCGGCGATGAATCAGGCCTCAGGACGAAGCCTCGGCCGCGCAGCCGATCGCAACCATCGCGATCACGGCGCGCCAGAAAGCAACAGCACGACACAACCATGATGAACCGTTCCACTACGACGTCCGTGACCGGACGCGCATCGGCCATGCGCCGGATGCGTCGCCGGTCGTCCGCGGCAAGCGGCAATGGCCGCCTCTTCTGCAGCACCAACGGCTGCCCCAGCTTCCTCGAGATCGATCCAGAGACGGGGCTGGCCACCTGCCACATCTGCGGGTTCGTTCGCCGGGTCCACTGACCCGCGGCCCCGCCGGCCGATTCGTCCCAGCCGCTCGAACGCCGGTCCATCCCTCCCGTGGACCGGCGTCGCGGTGCCCGGCGGGTCGCGACCCCGTGTCGCACGGCGCGGGATTCGGGTGCCCGGACGCGATGGCGCCGCCATCCTGCACGGACACCGCCCGCGACCCGAGGCATGCCGTGACCCGTCCGTCCGCCCGACTCGATCGTGACCTTCTCGCCCGCCTGATGGCCGTCGAGCTGACCCGCTTCGCGGCCGACCACCCGCGCTCGGCCGCGCTCCACGAGCGCGCCAAGGGCTCGCTCCTCGAGGGCGTGCCGATGCCCTGGATGGTCAAGTGGGCCGGTCCGTTCCCGCCGTACGTGGCCGTGGCCTCCGGCGCGCATTTCAGCTGCGTCGATGGGCACGACTACGTCGACTTCTGTCTCGGGGACACCGGCGCGATGGCGGGCCACGGGCCCGCTGCGACCATCGCCGCGGTCGAACGCCAGATGCGCCGCGGCATCACCCACATGCTCCCGACCGAGGATGCCGCCTGGGTCGGCGAGGAGTTGACCCGCCGGTTCAGCCTCGGCGCGTGGCAGTTCGCGCTCTCCGCGAGCGACGCCAACCGCTGGGCCTTGCGGCTCGCCCGGCACATCATCGGACGCTCGAAGGTCGTCGTCCACGACCACTGCTATCACGGGTCGGTCGACGAGGCGATCGCGATGCTCGGTCCGGACGGCTCGGTCGTGCCGGTGCGGGGGTCGGTCGGGCCACAGGTCGACGTGGCCCAGACGACGCGAGTGGTCGAGTTCAACGACATCACCGGGCTCGCGGCGGCCCTGGCGGACCGCGACGTCGCGGCCGTCCTGCTCGAGCCCGCGCTGACCAATGTCGGGATCGTCCTGCCCGAGGCAGGCTACCTCGAGGCGGTGCGCGAGCTGACCCGGCGCAGCGGCACGCTCCTGATCATCGATGAGACGCACACCATCTGCGCCGGGCCGGGCGGCGCGACCGGCGCCTGGCGGCTCGAGCCTGACGTGCTGGTCATCGGCAAGACGATCGGCGGCGGGATCCCCGCTGCGGCGTACGGCTTCAGCCCGGAGATCGCGGAGCGGATCGCCGGCTCGATCGCGGTCGATGATTCCGATGTCGGCGGGATCGGCGGGACGCTGGCAGGCTATGCGCTGTCACTTGCGGCCGTCCGTGCCACCCTCGGCGAGGTCCTGACGGACGAAGCGTTCGGGCGGATGACCGCGCTCGCGGAGCGGTGGGAGGTCGGCGTGAACGAGGTCGTGCACGCATCCGGGGTCCCATGGCACGTGACGCGGCTGGGCGCTCGTGCCGAGTACCACTTCATGGCGGACCTGCCGCGGACCGGCGCCGAGCAATGGGCCCATTCGGATCCGGAGCTCGAGCGGTTCCTGCACCTCTGGGCGATGAACCGGCGCGTCTTGATGACGCCGTTCCACAACATGGCGCTGATGTCGCCGGCCACCACGGAGTCGGATGTCGACCGCCACACCGAGGTCTTCGCCCAGGCGGTCGAGGCGCTGTTTGCGTGAGCAAGCGCGCGCGCGTCCGGCTCCGCGATATCACCCTCGACGACGCCGACCTCCTCGATTCGTGGGACATGGACCCCGACGCGATCGGCGCGTTCAACGATTTCGGCGGTGAGCGCGACCGGGTCGATCGCGAGGCGCTGGCGCGCGGACCGCTGCGCAACGAGCACAACGGGCATCTCATCGTCGAGGTCATCGCCAACGGCCGACCGATCGGGACGGTCGGCTGGCACCGGGTCGGTTACGGACCGAACGCCGAGTCGGGGGCGTGGAACGTCGGGATCGCCCTGGTCCCGGAGGCCCGCGGGAACGGCTATGGCACCGAGGCGCAGGCCCTGCTCGCCGCCTACCTATTCGCCAACACGCCCATCAACCGGGTCGAGGCCTCGACCGACATCGAGAACATCGCCGAGCAGCGCTCGCTCGAGAAGGCCGGTTTCGTCCGTGAAGGGGTGGTTCGCGGGTCCCAGTTCCGGGCGGGTGCGTACCACGACCTCGTCACGTATTCGCGGCTGCGGGACGACGCGTAGCACGCCGCGGCGAGGACGCCGCCCAGGAAGGCCTTCATCCGTTGGTTTCGATCAAGCGAAACCTGTCCGCGGGCTCACGTCGTCTTGCTTCGCTGGAACCTTTCGACGAGTGGCTTCCCCGAGAGCGCTCGCCCTCCGCAGAGCGTTCGCCGTCCGGAGAGCGTTTGCCGTCAGGCTCGGGCTCCATCCCCGAAGGCGGCTTCTAGCCGCGACGCCTCGGCATCCGTGACCAGGAGCCGACGGTGCTGCCGCTCGGTCGGCGCCTCGGCGTTGACTCGGGCGATGGCGCGGTTCGCCGTCTCGACGAGCTGCGCCAGCTCGGTCCGCGCCCGGCGCCGCCCGGATGGCGACATCGCCGGCGCGCGGGCGACCAGGCGTTCGAGCTCGGCCAGCAGCCGACGCGCTTCTTTGTCGGATTCGATCCAGGGCGGCGCCACGCCCGCGTTCTTCAGCATCCGGTGGGCCATCGCCCACTCCCCCGCGGCGCTGTCGTCCTCGAGTGGTAGTGGTTCACCCTGGTACGGCAGGTCGTCGAACGCGCCGTCGTCCATCGCCTCGCGGATCTGCCGCTCCACGAGGCTCTCCCAGCTCGGCCCGACCTGCCGCCGTCCCTCGGCATCGCGACGCTGCACGCTCACGGGCAGATGCTAGCGCTCCGCCGCGACAGGCGAGCTGTCACGTTCCGCTGGTACGGTTGGGGAGCATGGATCGTATCGACGGCCGGCCGGTCTATTCGGCCACGGACCTCGTCGCCTATCTCGCCTGTGAGCATCTGACCCAGCTCGAGCGCGCGGCGCTGGCCGGCCTCATCCGTCGGCCGATGCGCGACGACCCGGAGCTCGACGTCATCCGTCGCCGCGGCTTCCAGCACGAGGCGCGGTTCCTCGCCGATCTGCGCGCCACGGGCCGCGACGTGGTCGAGATCGCCGCCGACGGCTCGGCGGCCGATCGCGGCGAGGAGCTCCGCGCCGCGGCCGCCCTGACCATCGACGCGATGGCCGCCGGTGCCGACGTGATCTACCAGGCGACCTTCTTCGACGGCACCTTCCGCGGGCATGCCGACTTCCTGCTGCGGGTGGACGCGCCCGAGCGACCGTCGCGCTGGGGCGCGTACCACTACGAGGTCGCCGATACGAAGCTCGCCCGCCACGTCAAGGCGAGCGCCATCCTGCAGATCTGCTCATACGTCGACCAGCTCGAGCAGATCCAGGGCGTCCGGCCAGAGTGGCTGCACGTCGCGCTCGGCGGCAGCGCCCGGACCGTGGAGCGGCTCCGGGTCGACGACTTCATGGCCTACTACCGCAGTGCGCGCGACCGCTTCCTCCAGACGCTCGCCGACGAGACGCCACCGACCGACCCACCGACGGGCACATACCCGGACCCGGTCGAGCACTGCGACGTTTGTCGGTGGGCGCCGGAATGTGCCGCCCGCCGGCGCGCCGACGATCACCTGAGTCTCGTCGCCGGGATCTCCGCGCGACAACGGCGAGCCCTCATCGAGCGTGGCGTCCCGACCCTCGAGGCGCTCGGCGACCTGCCGCTGCCGATGGATCCGCCACTCAAGGACGTCGGCGAGGGTGCGCTCGTGCGGATCCACGAACAGGCGCGGATCCAGCTCGAGGGCCGGCGCGAGGATCGACTGACGTACGAGCTGCTCGTCCCGCCCCTCGACGCGCCAGTCGAGCTCGATCGTGGGCTCGCCTCGCTCCCGCCGCCCTCGCCCGGCGACCTCTTCTTCGACATCGAGGGCGACCCGTACGCGCTCGAAGACGGCCTCGACTACCTCTTCGGGGTCCTCGACGTCAACGACGAGTTCACCGCGATCTGGTCGCGCGACGAGGCCGACGAGTTCACGCTCGACGGCGAGCGGCGCGCGTTCGAGCGCCTGATGGATCTCTTCATGGAGCGCCTCGAACGCGACCCCGACCTCCACATCTACCACTACGCGCCGTACGAGCCGACGGCCCTGAAACGCCTGATGGGGCGCTATGGGACGCGCGAGGCCGAGGTCGACCGGCTCCTTCGCAAGGGGGTCCTGGTCGACCTGCTGCGTGCTGTCCGCCAGTCCCTGCGGGCGTCGGTCGAGAGCTACTCGATCAAGAAGATGGAGGCGTTCTACGGCTTCGTGCGGGAGATCGACTTGCGCGACGCGGGCTCGAGCATCGTGGCCTTCGAGGAATGGCTCGAGCTCGGCGACGGCGAGCGGCCCGAGTCCGACCAGCTGGAGCGCATCGAGCGCTACAACCGCGACGACGTGGTCAGCAACCGGCGGCTGCGGGACTGGCTGGAGGGCCTCCGCGTCGAGTTCACCGCGACCACCGGCCTGGAGATCCCGCGCCCGGTCGCCCGCGACGCGGAGCTGCCGGCCGACCTGACCGAGAGCGAAGCGCGGGTGCAGGCCCTCGTCGAGCGACTGGCCGGGCCGGACGTCGTCCCGACCGACCCGGCGTTGCGGACGCCCAGCCAGCAGGCCACCTGGTTGCTCGGGCAGCTCCTCGGCTGGCACCGCCGCCAGGACAAGTCGATGTGGTGGGAATTCCACCGGCTGCTCGACCTGACGCCCGAACAGCTCGTCGACGAGGACGACCCGATCGGGCTGCTCGAACCCGTCGGGCCCGTCGGTGATCCGAAGAACGGCAAGCAGACCTGGCGCTACGCGTTCCCCGCCCAGGACTACGACCTCGGTCGCGGCGAGGTCTACGACCCGGCCAACAAGGAGGCGCGGCCGAACGATTCGCCGTTCAGCTGGGTCGTCGGAGACGGGGCGACCGTCGACGCGGCGAACCGGACGGTCGACCTGCGGCGCACCGTCAGCGACCCCCACCCGCGAGCGATCGTCCCTCTGGACTGGGTGAGGACGAAGGATCACCAGGCCTCGCTGTTCGAGCTCGGCGAATGGGTCGCCGACCACGGCATCGAGGCGACCGGGCCGAACCGGGCCGGCCGTGACCTGCTGTTCGGGTTACCGCCACGGGTCGGACAGTGGATCGACGAGGAGCTCTGCCGGGAGGGAGAGTCGGACCTCGACGCCGCACGACGACTGGCGCTCGCGCTCGATCACACGACGCTCTCGATCCAGGGGCCCCCGGGGTCCGGCAAGACATATTCGGGCGCGCGGATGGTCCGAACACTCCTGAACGCGGGGCAACGAGTCGGGATCACCGGGACGAGCCACAAGGTCATCGGCAATCTCCTGACGGCCATCCTCGCTGCCTCGGCGCCCGGCGACGTGGATCCGATCCCGGTCCAGCATGCCAAGCCGGAACAGATGCTCGCGGACGCTCGCGTGTCGCGCGCCAAGGACGCCGCCGACGTCCGTGCCCGGCTCGACGACGGTCGAGCCAACCTGGCCGCCGGGACGTCGTGGCTGTGGGCGTCCTCGAAGATGATCGAGGCCGTCGACGTGCTGTTCGTCGACGAGGCGGGCCAGATCTCGCTGGCCAACGTGGTCGCCATCGCCCGAGCGACCGACAGCCTAGTCCTGCTTGGCGATCCGCAGCAGCTCGATCAGCCCCTCCACGGCAGTCATCCGCCGGGCGCGGATCGCTCGGCGCTCGCGCACGTGCTCGGCCGCGACGCCACGATGCCGCCCACCCGCGGCCTCTTCCTCGAGAAGACGTGGCGCCTCCACCCTGACCTGTGCGACTTCACCTCGGAGGTCTTCTACGAGGGCCGCCTCGAGCCCGAGGGCCGCCTCAGCGTCCAACGCGTGGCTGCCGGCACGACGCTCGCCGATGGCACCGGCCCCCGCGGACTCGACGTCCCGACGGTCGGCGCGGACAACGAGTCGCCCGGTGAGGCGGACGCGGTCGCGGCGCTCACCAGGGCGATCGTGGAGCGTGGTTCCAGCTGGGTCGATCAGGACGGCAGGACGAGCCCGGTCGGCTGGGCCGACATCCTCATCGTCGCGCCGTACAACGCCCAGGTCGGCCAGATCAAGCGCCGGTTGCCCGCCGAGGCCCGCGTCGGGACCGTCGACAAGTTCCAGGGTCAGGAGGCACCGATCAGCATCTACTCGATGACGACGTCCTCGCCCGAGCTCGCCCCGCGCGGCATGGACTTCCTGTACAGCCGCCACCGCCTCAACGTGGCCACATCCCGGGCACGCTGCATCAGCATCGTCGTGGCGTCGCCCGACCTGCTGCGCGTCCGCGCGCGGACGCCGGAGCAGATGCGCCTGGCCAACGCGTTCTGCCGGTTCATCGAGATGGCCGGGTCGCCAGTGACGGACCGCGTGGAGTCCACGACGGCCTGACCCGCTGGCCCCTACGCCCCACCGTCAAGTTCCCGACGGACCCACGCAGCGAGGACCCGGGCGCAGTCCTCGACCTCCGCGAGCGGGACGCGCTCGTCGGCGCTGTGTGCGACGCGGACGTCACCGGGTCCGAAGACGACGCACGGCGTCCCGGCGACATTGACGAACAGCCCCATGTCGGCGCCATACGGTTCGCCGAGCAAGGCCGGGCGGCGACCCGTGACGGCCTGGACCGTCTCCGCCAGCGAGACAGGCAACGGGTGATCGGATGCGACGCGAGCGGAGCCGAACCGGCCTCCGGTGACCTCGACGGTCGCGGGGTGGTCGCGCAGGAAGTCGTCGGCGGCACAGGCCGCGGCGATGACAGCGCGCAGTTCGCCCTCCGCCGCGGCCGGCGATTGCCCGAGGCGGACGCCGTAGCGACCGTCGGCGGTCACCCGGTCGAGCACGGTCGAGGCCCACTCCCCGCCCCCGACGACGCCGATGATCGTCGGGTACGGCAGGCCGAGCGCGGTCATCAGGGGGTCGGTCTCGGCGGCGTTACGACGCGCCTCGTCGGCCTCGAGCGCCCGGCTCAGGACGAACAGCCTGTCGAGCGCCGAGACGCCTTCTCGTCGCTGTGAGGCGTGCGCGGCGCGGCCAGGGACGGTCAACCGGAACGTGATCGCGCCGGCATGCGCGACGACGACGTCGAGGTTCGACGGCTCGGTGATGATCGCCATGTCGCCGCCGACCCCTGCCCGGATCCCTGCGAGCGTGCCCTGGCCGCCGTCCTCCTCGGAGACGACGAGCGCGACGATGAGCTCCCCGGCCAGGCGGTCGAGATCGCCGGCAGCCGCGAGCGTACGGACCGCCGCCAGGATCGACGCCACGCCGCCCTTCATGTCGCACGCGCCGCGGCCGTACAGCTCGCCGTCGCGGATCTCGGCGCCCCACGGATCCGCCGTCCACGTCGCCGGGTCCCCGGGCGGGACCACGTCGAGGTGGCCGGACAGTACGAGCCGCCGGCCACCGCCGCGCCCCGCGCGCCCGATGACCACCGGCAGGTCCGTTCTCGGCATCTCCTCGCCCGGCCAGTCGGGATCGGCGCGGATCGCCTCGAGCGACGGCTTGACCACCTCGACCCGCAGCCCGAGCTCGCGGAGCGCGGCCGCCGCCCAGTCCGCGACGGCCTCTTCCGACCCCGTGACGCTCGGGATCCGGACGAGGGCCGTCAGGTCCGCGACGAGACGCTCACGGTCGACCGCGAGCGTCTCAGCCACGAAGGATGGGCCGGGTCATGCAGGTCGGGCCGCCGGAGCCGTTGATCCCGATCTCGGTCGCGGGGTACGCATGGACCGCGCAGCCGGCGGCGGCCAGGGCGGCGGCTGTCCGCGGGTTGCCCTCGACCACGATCACGACCCCGGGCTCGACCGCGAGGACATTGCAGCCGAGCGTCGGGAACTCCTCGTCCGGGACCTCGATCAGTCGGATCCCGAGCTCGCCGAGCAGCCTCCACAGCCCGACCGGCAAAAGCGGCAGGTAGACGACCGCCAGCTCGTCGGCGATCGGCGAGATCACCGACAGCAGGTGGATCAACTGGGCGGCGCCATGCCAGTACGGCACGTCGAAGACGCGGACGTCCCCGCCCACCAGCGCTTCGAGCTGGCGTGCACCCTCGGCGTTCGTGCGCAGCGTCCGCCCGATACACAGCAGGTCGCGCCGGAGCCAGAAGGCGTCGCCGCCTTCGATGGTCCCGGGGGCTTGGATCCGTCCCACAGTCGGGATCCCGGCGGCCGCCGTCCAGGCCTCGATGGCCGCCGGCTCAGGCGCGCGGTTCCGCTTGCCCGGCCGGAGGGGGATGGCGCCGCGATCGGTCACCAGCAGCGGGTCGAAGGTGTAGACGAGGTCCGGCGACGCGAGCTCGGTCTCGAGGACGTGGACCCGCGGCCCGAGGCCGGCCAGGAGATCGACGAAGGTGTCGTGCTCGCGCCTGGCGACCTCGAGGTCGACCGGGTGCAGGAAGCCATGGGCCGGATCGTCGAAGGCCACCCCGAACGCGGACCCGGGCCGCTTGACCAGCACGTCTCGAAGTGGCGCGGTCATGCTCTGCGCGCCAAAGCGGCGGTCGGTCGTCAGCATCGACGAAGGATAGCCGCCGGCCCGGCCGGATGGTCCGCCTTGCGAGTCGCTCGGTCCGCGTCCATCATCGGCCGATGCACACCGATCACGCGCTCCCACGCCGGGTCGCCGGCGCCCTTGCCACCGCCGTCCTGCTGCTCACGATCGGGGCGGGCAGCGCGACCGGCGCCGTCTCGGTCAAGCTCACGGCCGTCGTGTCCGGGCTTGCCTCGCCGGTCCAGGTCGTCAACGCCGGCGACGGCTCCGGACGGCTGTTCGTCGTCCAGCAGGGCGGCACGGTCCGCATCGTCAAGAACGGCGTCCTGCTCCCGAAGCCGTTCATCAACATCGCCGACCTGCTGTCGACCGGCGGCGAGCGCGGCCTGCTCGGCATCGCCTTCCATCCGAACTACAAGAACAACGGCCGCTTCTTCCTGTACTTCACGCGGCGGAACGACGGCTACATCGCGGTCAGCGAATACCACCGCTCGAGCTCGAATCCCGACGTCGCGACCCGCGTGAACGCCAAGCGGATCATCACCATCCCGCACCCATACGCCAACCACAACGGTGGCCGGATGGCGTTCGGGCGCGACGGCTACCTGTACATCGGCACGGGCGACGGCGGCAGCGCCGGCGATCCCGGCAACCGCGCGCAGAACCTGGGGAACCTGCTCGGCAAGATGCTGCGGATCAACGTCAACGGGTCGGTCGGCAGCCGCCACTACCTGATCCCCGCCTCGAACCCGTACGTCGGGCGGCCCGGGCTGAACGAGATCTGGTCGCGCGGTCTCCGAAACCCGTGGGGCTGGTCGTTCGACAAGGTCAACGGCGACCTGTGGATCGGCGACGTCGGCCAGGATAAGTACGAGGAGATCGACCGCTCCATCGTCTCGAGCAAGAGCACCAGCGGCGGCAAGGGCGTCGACTACGGGTGGCGGATCATGGAGGGTCGGCACTGCTTCAAGCCGGCCACCGGCTGCAAAACGGCCGGACTGAAGTTCCCGGTCGCCGAGTACTCGCACAGCGAGGGCTGTTCGGTCACGGGCGGCTATGCCTATCGGGGCACCGCCGTGCCCGCGCTATACGGCCGCTACGTGTTCGGCGACTACTGCTCCGGGCAGATCTGGACGATCTCCCGGACCGCCGTCGCGCCGGCCACCAAGACCCTGCTCCTGTCGACGTCGCTGAACATCAGCTCGTTCGGCCAGGATCAGCAGGGCGAGCTGTACGTCCTCGATCTCGGCGGGACGCTCTACAAGATCGAAGCGCCCTGAGGTCAAGGGCGCTCCGGATCGCGGTCGAGGAGCGGCTCAGGCCGCGAGGGCGATCGCCTCCGCGAAGGCGAGGTCGATGTCGAGTTTGATCTGGTCGCCGACCAACCAGCCGCCGGTCTCGAGCGCGACGTTCCAGTCGAGTCCCCAGTCCTTGCGGTTGATCTTGGCCGTGGCGGTGAAGCCGGCCCGGCGCGAGCCGTCCATGCCCGGATAGAAGCCAAGGAACTCGACGTCGAAGTCGACCGAGCGGGTGACATCCTTGACGGTCACGTCCGCGGTCACGACGTAGGCGTTGCCGCGCCTGGGCTTGACCGCGGTGGACATCACGAGGATCTCGGGATAGGTCTCGACCGCAAAGAAGTCGTTCGAGCGCAGGTGTGTGTCTCGCGCCCCGAAGCCCGTGTCGACGCTGGCCGCCTTGACACTCAGCTCCGCGTGCGAGGCGGTGGGGTCGGACTCATTGATCTCGACCGTGCCGCGCACGTCGGTGAACTTGCCGCGGACGTTGGTGACCATCAGGTGCTTGGCCGAGAACAGGACGTCGGTGTGGGCGGGGTCGATCGCGAATGTCGCCATGGGATGGGAGCCTCCGGTGCCGCCGGTATGCGACCGGTCGGCGTGATGTGTTTGACCCAGCAACTATATCGCTGTATGGTTGCGTTGTCAACAAAACGGTTCCCCCGTCCCGCGTCGAGGTGATAGCATCCCTGGCATGACCCTTCATGAACCGGTCGCGCGACCGCTGACCGCACGCGACCCACGGCTTGCGCCGTGGCGCGCGTTCCTGCTCGCCCACGCGCGGGTGTCGCGCCGTCTCGACGAGGAGCTGCGTGCCGAGCACGACGTGTCGTTCGCCGAGTACGACGCGCTCCTGACCATCGCCCAGGCGCCCGGACGACGGATCCGGATGGGGCTACTGGCCGAGGAGGTCTTGCTCAGCAAGAGTGGTGTCACCCGACTCATCGACCGCCTCGTGAGTGACGGCCTGGTCGAGCGGAGCGCGTGCCTCGCCGATGCTCGTGGCGCCGAGGCGGTGCTGACCGATCGTGGCCTCGCGCGCCTGCGGGCCGCCTCGCGGACGCACCTGCGCGGGATCAGCGAGCACTTCCTCGCGGTGGTGGACGGCGCCGACCTCGAGTCGCTGGAGCGGGCGATGACCGGCATCGCGCGACAGGCCGGACCGGGCCGCGGCGAGCCCGGCAACTGCGTCCCCGAGATCGCCGAGGGACCGGGCGCGAGCACCGGCCGCTGACCGAGCGGTGCCGGGACAGCTGTACGCCGGGACGAGCGGGTTCGCCTACCCCGGCTGGGTCCCGCGCTTCTACCCCAAGGGCGTCGCAGCTTCCGGGTTCCTGACGCACTACGCCGGCCGACTGGACGCGGTCGAGTTGAACAACACCTACTACGGGTCGCCGACGGCGACGAAGGTCGCGGCCTGGGTCGCCGCGACCCCGCCGGGCTTCCGCTTCTCGGTGAAGGCGCAGCGCGGTGGATCGTTCCGATCGCTCCAGGCCGATCCGGGAGAGAGCGTGGCGTGGCTGACCGGGCCGTACAGGGCGTTCGGGGAGCGGCTCGGGACCGTGCTGTTCCGCGTGCCCGATGGGGTGCGCCGCGACGACGCCAAGCTCGCCGGCCTGCTGGGTGCCTGGCCGTCTGACCTGCCGCTCACCCTCGAGTTCCAGGATCCGTCGTGGCATGTCGACGAGACGTTCGCGGCCCTCGCCGGGGCCGGGGCGGCGCTGTGCTCGACCGAGCTGCCGGAGGACGCCGAGCCGCCGATCATCCGACGGACGGGCTCGTTCCTGTACCTGCGGCTCAGGCGGAACGACTACACCGACAAGGAGCTCGAGGCGTGGGCAGCCCGGCTCGAACCGTTCCTGTCAGCGGGCGACGACGTCTACGCATTCTTCCGGCACGACGAAGCCGGGCGCGGGCCCGAGCTGGCGCTCGGGCTGAGCGAGGCGGTCGCGAGGGTCCGCGCGTAGAGCGCCGCGACGGGTCAGCCGCGGTCACCCCCGGCCGATCCGAAGACGACCGGGACCTCGAGAGTAGCAGCGCCGACCGAGCGCGGACGCCCACCGACGATCCCGGCTAGCATCCGCCGATGTCGCGGATCCGCGTGGCCGCCCTCATGAGCGTAGTCCTGGTCTCGGCAGCCTGTTCGCCGACGCCGAGCGGGCGCCCGACGCTGACCGCTGCGCCGCCCGTCGCGACGCGGTCCCCGGCGCCGAGCGCCTCGAGCTCGGCCGGTCCCACGGCCGTCGGTGCATCGGCGTCGGCCGCGGTGTTCGACCCGACGGCCGTGACGGTCGACGTCACGGTCGCCGTCACCGGGCTGACCGACCCGGTCGACGTCACGAACGCGGATGACGGCAGCGGCCGTCTGTTCGTGGTGGAACAGGCAGGCCGGATCCGGATCGTCCGGGACGGCGCGCTGGTCGATCGGCCATTCCTGGACATGAGCAAACGGATCGCATCCGGCGGTGAGCGCGGGTTGCTCGGTCTCGCCTTCCACCCCGACTATCCGACGGATCCACGCTTCTTCGTCGACTACACCGACCTCGACGGCAACACCGTGGTCTCGTCGTTCCGGGTCAGCGCTTCGGACCCGGACGTCGCCGATCCTGCCGGCGAGTCGATCCTGCTCCACGTCGACCAGCCATTCCCCAACCACAACGGCGGCGGCACCGACTTCGGGCCGGACGGGATGCTCTACATCGCCTTCGGTGACGGCGGCTCGGCCGGCGATCCGCAAGGCAACGGCCAGCGGCTCGACACCCTGCTCGGCAAGATCCTGCGGATCGACGTGGATAGCGGCGCACGCGCGAGCGCGGCCGCCACGTATGCGATCCCCGCCGACAATCCCTTCGTCGGTCGATCGGGCGCCAGGCCCGAGATCTGGTTGTACGGGCTTCGCAACCCGTGGCGGTTCCGCTTCGATCGCGCTGCCGGCGACCTGTGGATCGGCGACGTCGGGCAGGACGCGTGGGAGGAGATCGACGTGGCCCGAGCCGGCGTGGGCGGACTCGACTTCGGCTGGAACCGGATGGAGGGCTTCCACTGCTACAGCCCGCCCGACGGCTGCGACGAGACCGGCTTGACGCTCCCGGTCACCGAGTACGGGCACGACCTCGGCTGTGCCGTGATCGGCGGCGTCGTCGTCCGTCACCCGTCGGACGGCCGACTGAACGGCGGCTACGTGTTCGGCGACGACTGCTCCGACCACCTGTGGGTGATCGACCCCGTCGGCGACGGGCGGCGCGAACCGGTCCTCGTCAAGGATATCGGTCGCACGCTGAGCGCGATCGGCGAGAGCGAGGACGGGGCGGTCTACGCGACCAGCCTGACCCACGGCGAGCTCCTGCTGATCTCCGGCGGGGGCTGAGGCCGCGAGAGCCCGGCGCGGCGGCACGGCGCGGCCCCGAAACGGCGCGTCAGCGGATGGCGAACGTCACCGTCACGGTCACCGCGATCTCGGTCGTCCCCGCCTCGACCGGCGTCCCGGCGTCGGCCGCGAGCGACATCCGGGCGGCCTTGGGTTGTGGCCAGACGGGCGGTGGCCCGCCCTCGACGATATTCGTGACCGCGCCGAGGGCGACGCCACCCGCTTCGGCCAGGACCTCCGCCCGGGCGCGGGCCTCCGCGACCGCGGCGATCCTGGCGGCGCGTTCCGCCTCACCCGGTTCGTCGACCCGGAAGGCGAGGCCGTCGAGGCTTGTCGCGCCCGCGGTCAGCGCGCCGTCCACCACGGCGCCGAGGTGCCCGAGATCGCGTACGGTCACCTCGACGACGTTGGCGAGGTCGTAGCCCGTAAGCGCGGGCGCCTTGCCGTCGCGATAGTCGTAACGCGGCTGGACCGACAGCAGCGTGGTCCGGACGTCGCGCCGCTCGACCCCGGCCGCCGCGACCGCAGCCAGGACGGTGGCCATCGCCTCCGCCGCGGCTGCCCGAGCAGCCTCGACGGTCGGGCGGGCTACGGCGATGCCGAGCCGGAGATCGGCCACGTCCGGGTCGACCGCGACCCGGCCGGTCCCGCCGACGACGATCGCCCCCGCAGCGGTACTCGGATCGGTCACGTACTGCCTCCTTGTTCCATGCGCCCGCGTCCATCGCCGCCGAGCTCAGACGTGGATGATGACCTCGATCGAGCCGCGCCGGCCCAGCAGCTCCGCGCTCGTCCGGCCGCGCCAGCGATGGACCAGCAGGTCGACCGAATCGTCGCCGACCGGGAGCCCGGTGATGGTCAGCTTGCCGAGCCACTCGGGGAGCGTCGGGCGGAGCAGCTCAAGGCGCCTGGCCGCGGCGTTGGCCCGCAGGCCGAGCATCGTGTGGAGCAGGTAGAACGGCGCCGCCGCCGCCCAGGCCTGCGGCGAGCAGGCGACCGGATAGGCGACGGGCGCCCCGACATCCTCGCGGGCGAACCCGCAGAACAGCTCGGGCAGCCGGAGGTCGGGGAACCACTGGGCGGACTCGATCAGCCGGCCGGCCAGCAGGTTCGCACTTTCGGCGGCGCCGCTCGCCTTCAGGCCGGCCGCGATGAGCGCGTTGTCGTGCGGCCAGATGGACCCCGTGTGATAGCCGACCGGGTTGTAGCCGGCCTGGCCGGCAGCGAACGTCCGGATGCCCCAGCCGGAGAACATATCCGGGGCGAGCAGCCGCTCGGCGACGATCGAAGCCCGCTCGGGCGATACGATGCCGGCCCAAAGCGCCTGGCCCGGGTTCGATGTGACGCTGGCGACCGGTCGTTTCTCGCCGTCGAGCGCCATCGCATAGAAGCGCGCCTCCGGGAGCCAGAACGCC
>Ga0307281_10000190_pt1 | contig 14946 bp, 14 predicted proteins | sample ER_DNA_120_FD_194486 | JGI IMG/M metagenome (GOLD analysis project Ga0307281, IMG submission 194486) | Bulk soil microbial communities from the East River watershed near Crested Butte, Colorado, United States - ER_DNA_120 | ecosystem: Environmental > Terrestrial > Soil > Floodplain | place...
GCGCATGGTGCAGGGGCTTTCGGTCGGCGGCGAGTATACCAGCTCGATGGTGTTCCTGGTCGAGCGCGCGCCCGAAGGACGCCGCGGCCTGATGGGCGCGCTCACGTCGTGCGGCGCATGCGCCGGCATCCTGCTCGGCTCGGCCGTGGGCGCGGGCTTTGCGGCCAGCATGTCGACGGCGGCGCTCGACGCCTGGGGCTGGCGCATCCCGTTCCTGCTCGGCGCCGTGGTGGGGATCGCCGGCTACTTCCTGCGCCGGCACGTGCAGGAGACGGTGCCGGCCGAGCGCCGCCAGCGGGCGCCGATCGTCGAGACGCTGCACGATCACTGGCGCCTCGTCCTCGGGCTGGCCGGCCTGTCAGTGTTCAACGCGGTCGGCTTCTACATCAGCTTCGTCTATCTCGTGAGCTGGCTGCAGACCGCCGACGGCATAGCGCCCGCGCGCGCACTCGAAATCAACTCGATGAGCATGGCGCTCCTGCTCCCGCTCATGATCGCGACCGGGATCCTGTCCGACCGCATCGGCCGCAAACCGGTTCTGCTGGTCGCAACCGCGCTGGGCTTCGTCGGCGCGGTGCCGGCGTTCTGGCTGCTGAACCATCATTCGGTCCTGTTGGCATTCCTTGGCCAGCTCGTGCTGGTCGTGATGATCGGGACCTATGGCGGCACGCAGCCGAGCATCATGGTCGAGGCCGCGCCCGCGCCCGTGCGCTGCACGGCGGTGGGGCTCGGCTACAACATTTGCCTCGGAGTGATCGGCGGCCTGACGCCGCTCGCCGCCACCTGGCTGGTCAGCCGCACCGGCGACGAGATCTCGCCGGCATTCCTGATCATGGCGGCGGCCGCCGTGACTTTTGCGACCATTCTACGGTTTCGCGAGACCTATCGCGCGCCTTTCGTCGGCAGTCCCGCCGCAGCCACCGCTTGTGCGTGATCGGTTCGGGGCACTCGTGACGTATCGGGAACTGTGATCGCCGGACGCCCGATCGCTCCTGACCGACATCGCCGGTCCGGTCATAGCCGCAAGGCGGCTTCCGGCGGCACGTACTTCAGCTTCAGCGCATCCGCGACCGCACGATAGGTGATCCTGCCTTCGTAGACGTTGAGCCCGTTGCGTAAATGGGGATCTTCGCCGAGCGCCCGGCGATAGCCCTTGTCAGCGAGCGCCAGCACGAACGGAAGCGTGACATTGTTGAGGGCGAAGGTAGAGGTGCGCGCGACCGCGCCCGGCATGTTGGTGACGCAATAATGCACGACCTCATCGACGATGTAGGTCGGCGCCGAGTGCGTCGTCGGCCGCGAGGTCTCGGCACAACCGCCCTGATCGATCGCGATGTCCACGATGACGGAGCCGCTCTTCATGGCCTTGACGGTTTCGGCCGTGATCAGCTTCGGGGCCGCGGCGCCCGGTATCAACACGGACGCAATGACGAGGTCGGCGCGCCGGCAAAGCGTCTCGATGGCATCGCTGGTGGAGAACACCGTCCGCACCCGCGCCCCGAGTTGGTTCGCGACGCGGCGCAACACCTCCGGGTTTCGGTCGATGACAGTGACCGTCGCCCCCATTCCCGCGCTGATCAATGCTGCGTTGGTGCCCGCAACGCCGCCGCCGAGCACGACCACGTCCGCGGGCGGCACGCCCGGAACGCCGCCAAGCAAGACCCCGCGGCCGCCGTTTTCCTTCTCCAGGCAACGGGCGCCGACATGCGGCGCCATGCGCCCGGCGACCTCCGACATCGGCATGAGCAAAGGAAGCGTGCCCTGGGGGCTCGTCACCGTCTCATAGGCAATCGCGATGACCCCCGAGGCCATCAGTTCGGTGGTCTGTTCCGGATCGGCGGCGAGATGCAGATAGGTGAAGAGGACTTGTCCCTGCCGGAGCTTCTTGCGCTCGACCGGCAGCGGCTCCTTGACCTTCACGATCAGCTCCCCGCGCCCGAACACCTGATCGGCATCCGAGACGATTTCCGCCCCGACCGCGCGGTAGTCGTCATCCGCAATGCCGGCGCCCAACCCGGCGCTCCTTTCAACGATAACGTGGTGACCGTTCCGGGTCAGCTCGCGCACCGTCGAAGGCACAAGGCCCACACGATATTCGCTGTCCTTGATTTCCCTAGGCACGCCGACGAGCATGGTCACGATCCCGAATGTTCATCCGTTTTACGCTCCGGACATCGAATTCCGGCAGGCACATTCCAGGTCTGAGATAGCATCATCGCGACGGCGGAACACTCGATCATTCAATCCGCCCCGCCGTGCTTGATTTCCGCCATCGGGTCGCGTTCCTTACGCCGAGAAGTGAGCCAGACAGGAGTGCCACGTGAGCGAGGATCCGTATGCTGTCCTGGGCGTTAAGTCGGACGCACCGCAGGACGAGATCCGCACGGCCTACCGTGCACTGGCGAAGAAACTGCATCCGGACCTCAATCCCGGGAATCGTCAGGCCGAGGAGAAGTTCAAGCAGGTCTCCGCCGCCTACGACCTCGTGGGCGATGCGGAGAAGCGCGGGCGCTACGACCGCGGCGAAATCGACGCCTCTGGCAACGAACGGCCGCGTGAGCGTTACTACCGTGATTTCCAAGAGCCCGGCGCGGAAACCCACAGCTACAGCAACAACGAGGGCTACGCCGATTTCATGGACGAGGACGTCCTGCGCGAGATGTTCTCGCGCCGCGGCGGCGGAGCGCGGTTTCGCGCGCGGGGGCAGGACGCACTTTACCGGCTTCCAGTCGACTTCCTGGAGGCCATCAACGGCGCCACCAAACGCATCACCCTGCCCGATGGTGGCACCCTCGACGTCGTCATTCCCCCAGGGACCAGGGAAAAGCAGGTTCTGCGGCTGCGGGGAAAGGGCGGACCGGGACTCGGGGGCGGACCCGCGGGCGATGCCCTGGTGGAGATCGAGGTTCAACCGCACAAGTTCTTCACGCGAGACGGCGACGACATCCGTCTCGAGCTTCCGATCAGCCTGCCGGAGGCGGTGCTGGGAGGGAAGCTCGATGTCCCCACGCCCACCGGCTCCGTGCGCATGACCGTCCCCAAAGGGGCCAATACCGGCACGGTGTTGCGGCTCAAGGGCAAAGGCGCGCGGCGCAACGACAAGAGTCATGGCGACGAATACGTAACCCTCAAGATCGTGCTGCCGGAACGGCTCGATCCTGAACTCGAGGAGTTCGCGCAACGCTGGCAGGCGGGCAAGGATCAGAATCCCCGCCAGCACCTTGAAGCCTGAATGACTGGGAGGCTTGCATGATCTCGATCCACGAATTCGTGATCCGCGCCCGGGTGGAGCAGCACGCGGTGGAGACCTGGATCGCAGCCGGATGGCTGGTTCCACCGCAAACCCACCCCGAGCCCCTGTTCTCCGACGTCGACCTCGCGCGGGCGCAACTCATTCGCGACCTGCGCGAGGACCTCGGCGTCAATGATGAAGGGGTCGCGGTGATCCTGCACTTGCTCGACCAGATGCACGGCCTGCGCGGGAGCATGCAGGGCCTGCTCGCCGAGATCCGGGGCACGCGAACAAACCGATAATGTGAAGTGTCAGGCGCGCAGCGACCAGGCCGGGCGTGCGCTCGGTTGGCTCCAAGCTACAGCGACTTGACGATCTCTTCGGTCATCTTCTTGGCGTCGCCGAACAGCATCATGGTGTTGTCACGATAGAACAACGTGTTGTCGATGCCGGCATAACCGGACGACAGCGAGCGCTTGGAGAACATCACCGTACCGGCCTTCCATACTTCCAGAACCGGCATGCCGTAGATCGGCGAGGTCGGGTCTTCCTTCGCCGCAGGATTGGTCACGTCATTGGCGCCGATAACAAAAGCGACATCGGCCTGCGCGAATTCCGAGTTGATGTCCTCGAGCTCGAATACCTCGTCGTAGGGGACATTCGCCTCCGCCAGCAGAACGTTCATATGTCCGGGCATGCGGCCGGCGACGGGATGGATGGCGTATTTCACCTCGACGCCTTCCTTCTTGAGCCGGTCGGCCATCTCACGCAGGGCGTGCTGCGCTTGCGCCACCGCCATGCCGTAGCCCGGGACGATGATCACCTTGCCGGCGTTCTTCATGGCGAAGGCCGCGTCCTCGGCGGAGCCCTGCTTCACCGGCCGCTGTTCCTTGCCGGCCGCCGGTCCCGCGACCTCGCCGCCGAAACCGCCGAGAATCACGGAGATGAAGCTGCGGTTCATGCCCTTGCACATGATGTAGGACAGGATCGCGCCGGAAGAGCCGACCAGCGCGCCGGTGATGATGAGCGCGGAATTCCCCAGGGTGAACCCGATTCCGGCGGCGGCCCAGCCGGAATAGGAATTGAGCATCGAGATCACCACCGGCATGTCGGCCCCGCCGATCGGGACGATGATGAGAACGCCGAAGGTAAACGCAGCCAGCGCCAACAGCCAGAACGCGACATGACTTTCGGCGCGTACGAACCACACGATCAGCACGACGATGGCGACCGCGAGCGCGAGGTTGATGGCGTGGCGCGCGGGTAGCAGGATCGGAGCGCCGCTCATGCGCCCGGAAAGCTTGGCGAATGCGATTATCGAGCCGGTGAAGGTCACCGCGCCGATGGCAACGCCGATCGACATCTCGACCAGGCTCGGCTTGTGGATCGCGCCGGGGAAGCCGATGTCGAAGGCGGCCGGCGCATAGAGCGCGCTGGCCGCCACCAGCACCGCCGCCATGCCGACCAGCGAATGGAACGCCGCGACCAGTTCCGGCATCGCGGTCATCGGCACACGACGCGCAATCACGGCGCCGGTGCCACCGCCGATCGCAAGGCCGAGGACGACGAGGGCCCAGGCGCCGGTCCCGACCGGCGGTTGGTAGGCGAGCGTCGTGACGATGGCGATCGCCATGCCCACCATGCCGAACAGGTTGCCCTGCCGGCTGGTCTCGGGATTCGACAGCCCGCGCAACGCCAGGATGAAGAGAACGCCGGCAACGAGATAGAGCACCGCGCCGAGATCAGCGGACATCAGCGGCCCCCGTCACTTCTTTTTCTTCTGGTACATGCCGAGCATGCGTTGCGTCACCAGGAAGCCCCCGAAGATGTTCACCGAAGCGAGGACCAGCGCGATGAAGCCGAACGCCCGCGCCCAGATCGGCCCCGCATCATTGGTCACCAGGGGAACACCGACGGCGAGCAGAGCGCCCACCACGATCACCGACGAGATCGCGTTGGTCACCGACATCAGCGGCGTGTGCAAGGCCGGCGTCACCGACCACACCACGTAGTAGCCGACGAAGATCGCCAGCACGAAGATCGACAAGCGAAACACGAATGGGTCGACCGCCGCGCTTGTCGCCGCGTGCATGGCCCCGCCGCTCGCCGCCGCGATGATGTCGAGCTGGGCAAGGACGATGTCGGGAGTGACGTGCTGAGCGCTGTCGCGGACGACGGGCCCGACCGCGGCCTGCGTGTTCAGCGCGGCCAGGCTGCCGGGCAGGATGAATGTCAGCATCGCGATCTCCTCACGTCGTCCACCTCTCGGTTGCCGCGTCCGCGACAGGGACAGCAGCAGCAGCAAGCCGCCGACCGTCACGCACCCATGCGCGAGCCGCCGTCACGCCGCACTCTTGGGAGCAAAACTCGGATGAATGACCGCGCCGTCGCGCGTGAGCGCCGTTCCCTTCACGATCTCGTCGTCCCACTTGACGGCGAGCGCCCTGCTGGTCTTGTCCACCAGGATCTCGAGGAACGCGAAGAGATTCTTGGCATAGAGACTGGAAGCCGACGCGGCGATGCGGCCCGGCACGTTGAGATAGCCGACGATCCTGACGCCATCCACCTCCGCCACCCCGCCGGGTTTGGCGCATTCGCAATTGCCGCCGCGCTCGACCGCGAGATCGACGATCACCGAGCCCGGCCGCATCGATGCGACCATCTCTTTCGAGATCAGCCGCGGCGCCGGCCGGCCCGGGATCAGCGCCGTCGTAATCACGATGTCCTGCTTCTTGATATGCTCGGCGACGAGCGCGGCCTGCTTGGCCTGGTACTCCTTCGACATCTCCTTGGCGTACCCGCCGGCGGTCTCGGCCTGTTTGAACTCGTCGTCCTCGACGGCGACGAACTTGGCTCCGAGGCTCTCCACCTGTTCCTTCGATGCCGGGCGAACGTCGGTCGCGGTGACGATGGCTCCCAGCCGGCGAGCCGTTGCGATCGCCTGCAGGCCGGCGACCCCGGCTCCCATGACGAAGACCCGTGCCGCCGGGACCGTGCCCGCGGCCGTCATCATCATCGGCAGCGCGCGGCCATATTCGGCGGCGCCGTCGATCACGGCGCGGTAACCCGCGAGATTGGCCTGGCTCGAGAGGACGTCCATGGCCTGCGCGCGGGTAATGCGCGGAATGAGTTCCATCGCGAACGCGGTGACGCCGGCATCCGCCATGGCCTTGAGGGCCGCATCCTCGCCATATGGATCCATCACGGCGATGACCAGCGCGCCCCGTTTGTAGCGGGCAAGCTCGGACGAGGTCGGACGGCGCACCTTGAGCACCACGTCGGCACCGTCGACGGCGCTGTCGACGACGGTTGCGCCGGCGGCGATGAATTCGGCGTCCGGAATGCCGGATTTGACTCCAGCGCCGGGCTCGACCGCGACCTCGGCCCCGAGCCCCTTCATCTTCTTGACCGTGTCGGGCGTCGCGGCGACCCGGTTCTCGACCGGGTCGGTCTCGCGCGCTACGGCAATGCGCATCCCACTCGCCTCCTCATGACCGGCATGTCGCAGCTTTGAAGCTAGCTTGAAACCGGGACACTAGCCGCCGGAGGTGAGCGCGAGTGCAAGCAGCGACACCACCACCATGATCCCGCTCGGCAACCTCGACCCGCTGGCAAAACCATGGATGGCCACGCCGGTCGCAACGAAGAAAATCGCGAAGGCGACGAGCCAATGCCCCGTGACCGCACCAATCGCCAAGCCCAAGACGATATTGGCAACATGGGCGCTGCCGATGGCTACCAAATGAACGAACCGGTCGTACATCGCCTCGTGCGCCGGGAGGTCGTTGCCCTCCGCTGTCGCGTATTCGGCCTGCCCGTGATCCGCCATCCGATCCTCCAAAAATCGCTCAAATCCGCCGCCGGGGCTTAGCGCAAATGCCCGCAGAGGGCAACGTTACCCCAGTCATACAATGCTTAAATGGCGGTGAGGTCGTTCCCCCAGGGCGGGCATCCGGTCAATGGTCGGAAGCAACCTTGTCGAGCCCGACGGAGGCGAGCGCCTTGGCCTGCCGATCGCCCACGCGGCGGAGCGAGAAATCCTCGATTGCCTGGTTGAACAGCACGTGAAAATTGAGCTCCGCGCGCAGGTGCAGAAACACGGCGCCGAGCCCGATCGCGGCGCGGTCCATGAACACGAATTCCCGGGGGATGGTGATCGGCCCCTGCTGCTTCAGCGCCTGATGAACCCGGAACGCTTCGCGCCGGCCGTATTCGGACGGCTTGACGCCGTCGGCCAGGCTGCGCACCCGATCGTCCAGCAGCGGTCCATAGATGAACCGCGCCCAGATATTGAGCACGTCGATCAATTCGCGGCTGAGCCGCTTGAAGCCCCACGTCTCGTAGGCATGGACGATGAGAGCGTCGTCGTTCTTGAGCAAGCCATGGTAGAGATCGACAACCCCGCCGACGAACTTCGACGGGAAGATGCGAATGCAGCCGTAGTCAAGGAGATTGATGCCGGTGGGCAAACCGTCCACGTCGAATACGCTGTAATTGCCGAGATGCGGGTCACCGTGGATCACGCCGAAACGGCTGAATGACCACCACCACGCCATGAACATCGCGGTGCCCAGCCGGTTGCGGGTGGCGAGGTCGGTATTCACGTGTTCGAGCAGGCGGCGCCCTTCGAGCCAATCGAGCGTCAGCAGTCGGTTGGTCGACAGCTCCGGCCACACCTGCGGCACCCGAATCTGCTCGATGCCGTCGAGCATCTTGCGATAAAGCATGACGTGCTTGGCTTCGCGGCGATAATCGAGCTCCTCGCGAATGCGCACGCCGATTTCCTTGGCGATCTCGCTGGTGTCGATCACGGGATCCATGCGTCGATGGATCGCGAAGATCAGCTGCAACTGCCGCAGGTCAGCTTCGACCGCCGATTGCATGTCCGGGTATTGCAGCTTGCAGGCAAGATCACCCCCGCCATGGGCGCGGGCGCGATGAACCTGGCCGAGCGAAGCAGCCGCGGCCGGGTGATGCTCGAAGCTCGCGAACTTCTTCTGCCAGCCCGGGCCGAGCTCCGCGCCCATACGGCGCTTGACGAAGGCCCAGCCCATGGGCGGCGCCTGGCTTTGCAACTTCATCAGCTCGGCTGCGTATTCCGGCGGCAGGGCGTCGGGGATGGTGGCCATGAGCTGGGCCACCTTCATGATCGGGCCCTTGAGGCCCCCGAGCGCCGCCGCGAGCTCGGTCGCGTTCTTGCCGCGATCGAGCGCGAGCCCGAACAGCCGCGCCCCGGCGAAGCGGGCGGCGACACCGCTCATATTGGCCCCGACGCGTGCGTAGCGGGCGGCACGGGCGGAGAAACGGTTGGCTTCGCGATCGGTCATTGCATCTCGCGGCTGCGGTCTCTGCAGCGTGTCCATGGACAAGATAGGCATTTGCGGGCGCAACGCCAGTTGCGCCCGGTGATTCTCGCCATTCCGGACTGGACCAATCCCACGCCGACGCGCAGCACGATGGCGTGGGAGCACGCGTGCAGCCTTGTCGTCGCAAGCTCTACTCGGAAGCTTGAGCGCCCTGCGGACCCGGTGGCCCCGACCATTTCAGCAGGTCCTTGGCGGCCTTTACGAGCGGGTCGGCGAGCCCCGTGCCCTGCCACGGTGCCGGCTTCGGCCGCATTCCCACATTGTCGTTGCCCAAGAACACTTCGTTGACTGCGTGAAAGCCCAGCGCGCGATAGGCTTCGAATTGCTCCTCGGAGAACAATTGATCGGCAGTCGTCTCGTGCGGATAGCTCGGAAAGCGGCGCTTGTAATCGACGATATAGTCGTTCTCATCGCCGGTGATAGACGATTTTATGTAGAGCAGGATGCCCTTCTGATTCTGCGGATAGATGATTTCGCCCACGGCGCAGTGCGGACCATGCGGGGCGGCATGCGGCGGCAGACCACCGCTCTTCGCGATCTCTTCCGATGCCGCGCGCGTCCCATCACGAATCTCGGCCCATGGGAGGGCGATCAGGACTCCGAGATCGATACGCGCATAACGCTGCAAGGCAACGAGCGAGCGGAACGCCATTTCAGGATCGGCCTCGGCGTCGACGGCGATGATCAGCTGGCATCGTCTGCGCAGCAGCTCATAGATGCCGAGATTTTCGATATGGCCGCCATCGGTGAGATAGACCGTGTCGGAATTCTCCCGCATCAAACCAAACAATTCCTGCAGGAAATAGAGTTGGTCGAATATGGAAAGGGGCTTGCGCGCAAGGGCAAGCTGCCGCGGATTTGCCACCCAATATCCCAGGCGGACGTTCAGGATCGCCAGGGTCGGCGTCAATGCCTTGATGCTGTTGGCGCCCATGTTCGACGATGCCGCCGCCCCCGAGACGGCCATGGCGGTCGCCAGGTCGAGCTCATGGACTTCGTCTTCGAACTCCGTGGTGCGTACATATTTGGTGGCGCCGCTGCCGATAAATCGGGGACTGAAGATGAAGAAATCCGCATTCCGGCCGCGACGATTGGCGTACTTCGATCCCTGGATGTTCAAGGCCGTATTGATGAGATGATAGGGTGTGTCGGTGCAGGAGATTTCGCTCAGCTTGAAACGATCGAGCGGAGCCAATTCGAAATTCTCGTACTTCATCAATTCTTCGGTCACCGCAATGTCGAGCGGCCTGGATATGGGTGCGCGCGAGTACGATCCCGGAGGGCGTCCCTCGATGGTCGTGGGGTCGAACAGGAACGCCTTGCTCAACCGGTCGCGATAGAGGCGGTGGAGAGAATTGGCGTTCGGGGCCAGCAGCAGCGATGCGACGAACAGTGCAAAGGACGTCACCAGATAAAACCATCCAATCGGCGCGTCGCCGGGAAATCCGGCGAACCAGTGCCGGGAAAGATCGAAGATCCACTTCGGCGCGTGATAAGTGTTGTCGCCTACTACCTTGATTCCCAGAAAGCAGAAATACAGGTAGACGAGCCAGAGCAGGATCGGGATCGCCGCCCCGGCCACATAGACGGCTGCCTTGCCGACCCCCCGCATGGCCACAGCAATGAAACTCGGCTTCTCCGCGCCTTCCTTTAATAGGCCGCCGATGTGCCGGCTGAGGAACGCGACCGCGGCCGAGAATGGAGCCAGCACCACGGCCAGGCCCTGCAACCAGCCGACCAGGCTCGTGGAGAATTTGCTTTGCTGCTGGCCGGATTCGAAAATGCCTTTCAGGATGATGGGCTGCAGCTCGCAAAATCCGATGATCAGCAGGATGATGAGAAGACCGGCACACACCTTGGTCCAGTGCGATCCGATTTCCGCGGCCCAGCCACTCACTTCGAGCGAGCGCCACAGACCCCATGCCAGCAACAACAGAACAAACAAATACAATAATATCAGCGTCAAGCTGAACTGACCTGCAGCCAGCGCTTCAGGGACATAACGGCCGAGAAAGCGAGGTTGGTGCAGATCGTCCGTGGTCGGTTTGATGAAGATCGTGATGGCGGCGGCGAACAGCAGCCACGGCAACAGCAGCAGGGCGTTGGCGAGCAGTCCGCGCAGATAGATCGCTACGTTGTAGAAGACGTTGATGCTGCCGCGTGGAAACAAATAATTGGAATGATTGCGGATGTGTTGAACGGAATACGGCTCGTCCTGGGTGAGGCTGCTCTGGAATGGAAACTTGCCCTTTGAACGCGTCATCGCTGCGGACAGCGACGTGCCGATGTAGCCGCCGCCCGACACCGTGGACAGGTAATCAATATTTTTCAGAACGCCGGCTTTATCGAGCGCCTGCAGAGCACCGAGACAAAAGGAAGCCGAGCGCACGCCGCCGCCGGAGAGGGCCAGCCCGATGACATTCGAGTCCGCGGTCGGCCGCAGGATCGGCTCGCGTCCGGAATGCGTGTCGTCTTGCACGCCGGCGTTGGATCCGGAATGTGTCGATGAACCAGACCCGGCGGGTTTGAGGCCAGAGACGTCGCCAACGGATGCGTCCTCGACCTCGAGCGCCACCAGGTCCGTCCTGCCCGCCTTCGTGCGGCGCGCATTGATGGCCTCGATCTCTTCCGAAAACACCTCGTCGAAGCGATAGATTCTCATGACGGCCTCGATCTCGGAGGGCCTCACCGCTCACACGCCAATTGCAATTCTTGCAACTAAGACTGCCACACAGCACACCCCACAGCCGCAAGCGGCCCTGGGAATCTCAGTCCAGCGCCTCCAGCTCCGCAATCATGCCTTCGATCACGCCGAGGCCGCCCTGCCAGAAGGCGGGGTCGCGGGCATCCAGCCCGAACGGAGCCAGGAGCTCGGAGTGATGCTTGGTGCCGCCGGCCGCGAGCATCGCCAGATAGCGTTCGGCGAAGCCATCCGTCGCGCGCTCGTAGACCGCGTACAGCGAATTGACCAGGCAATCGCCGAACGCATAGGCGTAGACATAGAACGGCGAGTGCACGAAGTGCGGAATGTAGGCCCAGAAGGTCTCGTAGCCGGGCTTGAGCTCGATCGCCGGGCCGAGGCTCTCGTGCTGCACTTCGAGCCAGAGCGCGTTGAGACGATCGGCGGTAAGCTCTCCGTTCCTGCGCTCCAGGTGGACACTGCGCTCGAACGTGTAGAACGCGATCTGGCGCACCACCGTATTGATCATGTCTTCGACCTTGGCGGCGAGCATGGCTTTGCGCTGCTTGCGGTCGACATTGGCCAGGAGCTTCTTGAACGTGAGCATCTCGCCGAACACGCTCGCGGTTTCCGCCAGCGTGAGCGGCGTCGGCGCCATCAACGCGCCATTCGGCGCCGCGAGCACCTGGTGCACGCCGTGTCCGAGCTCGTGTGCGAGCGTCATCACGTCGCGCGGCTTGCCCTGGTAGTTGAGCAGCACGTAAGGGTGCGCCGAGGGCACGGTCGGATGCGCGAAGGCGCCGGGTGCCTTGCCGGGCCGCACCGGCGCGTCGATCCAGTTGTTCTTGAAGAAACGTTCCGCGATGGCCGCCATATCGGGCGAGAACGCGCCATAGGCGGTGAGCACGGTCGCCTGCGCCTCGCCCCAGCCGATCGTGCGCGCGGGCACCTTCGGAAGCGGCGCGTTGCGGTCCCAGTGGGGCAGCCGTTTCTTGCCGAACCAGCGCGCCTTGAGCGCATAATAACGATGCGAGAGCCGCGGATAGGCCGCGCGCACCGCCTTCACCAGGGCATCGACCACCTCGGGCTCAACCCGGTTGGACAAGTGCCGCGCCTCCGCCACGTCGGCGAAACCGCGCCAGCGGTCGGCGATCTCCTTGTCCTTCGCGAGAACGTTGGTGATCAGCGCAAAGGTGCGCAGGTTCTCCTTGAATGTCTTGGCGAGCGCCTGCGAAGCCGCCTTGCGCGTCGTCGCGCTCGAATCCTGCATGAGGTTGAGCGTCGGCTCGATCGCAAGCGATTTCGATCCGACCTTGAAGCGCAGGCTCGCGATGGTCTCGTCGAACAGCCGGTTCCAGGCCGAATAGGCCGTCACCGACTTCTCATGGAACAGCTGCTCGATGCGGTCTTCGAGCTGATACGGCTTGTCCTTGCGCACGTCTTCGAGCCACGGCCGGTAATGCCCGAGCGCCGGCTCCTGCATGGCGGCTTCGAGCTTGGCGTCGTCGATACGGTTGAGCTCGAGCACGAAGAACAGGAGATGCGTGGACGCAGCCGTGATGCGCTCCTGCACGTCGGCGTAGAACTTCGCGCGGGCGGGATCGACGGTGTTGCCCGCATGCACCAGACCGGCAAACGAAATGAGCCGGCCGAGCAGATCGTCGAGCGCCTCGAAGCGCTTTACAGCTTCCACCAAGCCCGCGCCCGGCGCGGATTCATCGGCGAGCGCTGCAAGCTTGCCCTTGTATGCCTGTTCGAAGGCAACGCTTTCCGCATCGGCGCGATCGAGGTCGCGCTTCACCTGCGGGTCGTCGATCCCGCCATAGAGATCGGCCAGATTCCATTCCGGCAAGGCGCCAAGACGAGTGGCGGGGGGGGATTTGGTTGCGCGCCGGGCGGAGGTGCGTTTGGCTTGTGCAGGCATGGGGGATTGCAAATATCCGGGGTCATCACGCAACAGAGTTGCTAACGGGCCGCGGCCGTCGCACCGCGTGCATGCGATGCACATATGCCGCCGCTGAGCCCGCCTGTCAACACCGCCGCCAGACGGCATCGGGAGCGGCTTCAGCGCGGTGTGGAGATTGAACGTCTTGCATGCTGATCGTGCCGGAAGCGGACGCGCTCGTAGTCGAGGTGCGCGCCGATCCGCAGAAGATCGACCAGATCAAGCTCGGCCAGCCGGCGGCGCTGCGCTTCCCCAATTTCAGCCAGCGCACCACGCCCGAACTCAACGGCCGCGTCAGCCGCATCGCCGCCGACGTCATCCAGGATCAGCGTTCGGTGAGCCCTATTTTCTCGTACGCATCAGTATGTCACTGGACGAGCTTGCCCGCCTGAACGGGCTCAAGCTGGTGCCCGGGATGCCGGTCGAGGCATTCATCCGGACCGACGAGCGCACGATGCTGTCTTATCTCTTCAAGCCGCTGACGGATCAGGCCCGGCGGGCGTTCCGGGAGAAATAGGACACCGCCGAAGGCTCTGCGGCCGTAAGAAACACCGGACTAGGCCAAGGCCGCAAGCTGCGGCACGCAGTGCACCAGCAGCTCCTCGCCTTCCAGGACCATTGCATCCAGCTTTTCTTCAACCGTTTCCCGAACCGCGCACCAGACGAGCGCGGCGCGCGCAACGATCTGCGCCTTCTTTTTCTGCAGCACCCCCCGCGCCTGCTCGGCGAGCGCCAACAGGCTGTTGTGTTCGAACAGAAGCGTCCCGGCCCCGTCTTCCAGCACATACACGCGGCCCAGACGCGAGATGCAAAGGATGCATTCGTCGTCCGGCGCGCCAAGCAGATAGAATTGCGGATCGCCTATTTCGGTGATGCCGACATCCCAGCGCCTCGCTCCGGCACGGGACGACTCAGGTGCCAGGCTTTCTACCAGGGCCTTGAGCTCGGCCGGCCGCCACGGGCCGTCCGACTGCAGCACCTTCGATTGGAATGCGATCACCGTCATTCCTTCACCTCGAACAACAACCGATGGAGCTCCGGGTCGTAAAAGGACAGCAGCCGACGGGCGAAGGCCGAGGGCTCGACCGCAAGCGCGCGAGCCCACGCCTCCATGCTTTCGGTGGGCACGCGGCCGAAGCCATTCTCCACTTGGGAGACGAACGTGTAGTATTTTAGGCCCAGATGCTCCGCGAGCTGGATCTGCGACAATCCCGCGCGGGCACGCAGCTCCTTGAGCCAGGCCCCCGCCCGGTGGCGCAATTCCTTGGCTTCCGGCGCCTTCTTGGCGAACTGGATCTGTCTGCCCACCGGCCTAACCCCGCCTTGCCTTCAGAATTGCTAAACTATCCGACCATAGTAGCACAATTGCGCCCACAAGGGGAGGCGGCTCCGCCCGCCAGGGGCGGGCATGCGCCGTTCGCGGTGGCGCTCGCTCCCCGGACGTCCGGAGGTCGCGCCGCGAGCCTTTGGCCGTGCGTCCACGCTTCCACTGCTCCGGTATTGCCGTCTCGGGTGGCCGGAGCGGCTGCTCGGCGCCGGATTACGGCGGCCAAGTGTCCGAAGTCGCGCGCACGTGAGGCAGCGTCGAAAGTCTGTCCCGCGTTTCGCGTCGTTCGCACGCGACGCAACCTGTTGGGCGCTTGAGCCGCGCGTTGCAAATGGGTGACACCGCCAAGAAATCGACATTACGTTGCGGGCAGGTGACAGCGCACCAAAATCGAAC
>Ga0307281_10000191_pt1 | contig 14884 bp, 18 predicted proteins | sample ER_DNA_120_FD_194486 | JGI IMG/M metagenome (GOLD analysis project Ga0307281, IMG submission 194486) | Bulk soil microbial communities from the East River watershed near Crested Butte, Colorado, United States - ER_DNA_120 | ecosystem: Environmental > Terrestrial > Soil > Floodplain | place...
GTGCGTAAGTTCTGTAGCAGCAGGTGTTACGGCCACTGGCTACGCGAGAACCTTGTGATAAGTGCCGAGACACGTGCGAAGATCAGCGCGACTACCACTGGTAAGCCGAGGCCGAATCAACAGCGGAAACTCACCACGAACTGTGAGCAATGCGGCAAACCATTCACCTTTCCGCCGTCACAGAAACGCCGCTTCTGCTCAAAGACATGTTCCGGGAAGTGGCACTCACTCCACGCAGCCGAGGTAAACAATCACTTTCGCGGGAAGAAAGCTCATAACGCAAAAGAGTACGTTGCGCTCATCTGTCCCACCTGTGGCACTACGTATCACGCCAAGCCATCGCACGCACATCGCCGGCGTTATTGTTCATATGGCTGCATGGCCGAGGCATATACGGAAATGACGGGCGAACGAAGTCCGTCATGGCGTGGCGGGACGATCAAATACTACGGCCCTTCGTGGCGTAAGGTATCGCGGATGCTCCGCAACAAGTACCCCGGTTGCCAACAGTGCGGCAAGACTCGTGAGGAGAACGGACGCGAACTTGACGTACATCACCTTGTCCCGTTCCGCACATTCGGCGTCGCTCGACATCTTGAAGCCAACGATCCCGCCAATCTCCTCGTACTCTGCCACACCTGCCACATGGAAATGGAAGTGGAAATGCGCCAAGCAGGTGGTTAGTGGGCCTGCTCGGGGTCTTTGCCGGTGTACTTGTAGGCGATGTCTGCCATGGTATGCCTCCTACTTGAGTCCGAGCGCGCCGTTCCGCCGCCGCTTTTTCAGCAACGCCTGATGGATGGCGTCGACCAACGCATCCGGAGATGACAGAGCGCCGTGAATGTGGATATGGATCTCCTGTGGCTGTTCACGTGGAGCGAGGATGCCGAGCGGCACAACGAAGCCATCCATCTCACCGAGCCTGAACGGTTGCCTGACGACGCCACCTGTCGCCACCTTCGCCATGCGGAAGCTCCTTTGTCAACGTTGGGACTAGTACGCGAGGGTGGTGGTGTAATCCTCGACCACCCGCAGTTCCCACACGCGCTGCCTGCGTACGACGCTCCCCATCTGGATATAGGCAGGCGCACTCTGCGATGCCATCGTCGCGCTATGGACGGTGCCTTGTCCGAGGGATTGGTCGCCGTGGAATGCCCCCTCAATGGCATCGCACAGGCTGAGAAACAATGCCTCCGAGGGGTCGTCAGGAGTGCGCACCCACAGACGCACCTGGAGATAATGCGTGCGGCGCATCAAGGTACCCGCGCGTAGCTCGTCCTCAGGGTAGAGATGAAGCACGTAGGCATCCACATCCTGCGTGGCGACCAACGTGAACGGTGCCGCCTTGCCAAACACCACATCGGGTGTGACGATCCCCGCACACTGGATCGTGAGGCGATTCTTTGTCGCATCCACGATAGTGTTTAGCGGCAATGCGACCATCAAATTACCTCGCCGTGGATTGACGACCTCAGATAGCCAGTAACCACATGGACAAGTGCCTGGGCGCGGGTCTCAAGGAGTTGTGCGCCGGTTTGGAGATTGCGCCGCAGCGCGGTCGTGTCGCCTGTCTCAATAACCTCAACGATGCCCTCGGCAACGAGTGCCGCGATTTGGTCAGCGGTCTGCGCTGCGGCGGGTTCAAGATACGGCCGCGCGGACATGCGAGACGTACCCTTCTCGACAAACTCCGCATAGGGTGCGTCCGCATGGAGGCGGATGCCCGCCGATGAGATTGCCTGCCCAGCCGCGTTGAGGTGTTGGATAAGATCATCCAACCCGACTAAGGTGATGGAGACGGACATCTACTGCCCCTCGGTGGCGAGGACGCGGTTCGAGGGGCAGTAGCTACCCGCGAGATCGCCCATGACGGTAAAGATGCGCCCACGCAAGCCGACGCTCGTAGTATCTGCCTTCATACGCACCTGCCAGCCGGGTGCCACGTCCGTCCCAACGGGAAGCGAGATCGTCCACTGGCCAATCACCTCCGGACGATCCGGCGCGGTGAATGACAAGGGAGCGCCGGGCGATGCGGTGACACGGCACATGACGCTGGATTGCATGACGGCGCGGGGGGTGGCGGCGTTATAGAGATCGCAGGTGTCGGGCATCCCCGACTCGGCATGTGCCCGCATCACGCCCAGGCGCGCAGTGAAGGTCGGATTCGCCATCGTCGTTCACCCCTTTGACTGCGACTACCGCGGCCACCGCCCTCCATAGGGATTGCCGAGCATCGTCCACAACGGCTTGTCATGCTTGCGGCAGTTGCAGGAGAGGCAGGCTGGTACAACGTTACTCATCGTGTGGTGACCGCCTCTCGCGATAGGAATCAGGTGATCTTGCGTCAACGTCACACCCTCCGCTCCGCAATAGGCGCATACGTGGTTGAAGTATTCCTTCACCTCCTGCCATTGCTTCGGGGTGAAGTCGTTCACCGGCACGCCCCGCAACTTTGCCCGCCGTCGCTGAGTATAGGGAATGTCATAACCGGGGTGCGCTTGACGGTGCCTGCGCTGCGTTGCCTTTAGCCGTTCGGGATGCTCCGTACGATACTTGGCAAGGGAAGCGCAGCGCGGTTCAGGATTCTCTGCGTACCGCCTGCGAGCCGCTGCGTTAATCTCATCGCGTCGCTTTGCGTAACGAGCATTCCGGTGCGCTTGCACGCGATCAGGATTCTCGTCTTGCCAACGCTTGACGCGCGCCACGATCTTTGCCGAGTTTTCCTTCCGCCACGCCTTAGATTCTTCGGTATGTGCCCAATAGTAAGTCCGACCTTCTGCCTGAATCCGTTCTAGATTCGCGGCCCGGTATTGCGCGCGCTGCTCTCGATGCCCTTCGTTGTACTTGCGGCGTCGCTCCTGCTCACGCTCAAGGTTTGCGTAATAGTGGGCTTTGCGCAGGAGGTTCTTGCAGTCCTTGCACCACGATTCGTAACCAGAGGATGTGACAGAGAATCGTGCGATGGGACGCATCTCTTTGCACTTCGTGCAGCAGCGCATTTCAGGCGGCGGCATGAGGGATGGCTGAGTGTATACTTCGTCCATCGGACACCTCCAACGTGTTCGATGCGCCCCGGCGGTGTTCGAAGCACCAAAGGGGCATTTGCGTGATTCCAATGGGCTAAGTATAGCATCTACTGGCGAAACCGTCCATATGGGTTTCCTAGGAATTTACTCGCGTTTCGATCTGCCCCCCACGCATTCGGCGGTGGTTCGGGCGCGGTTGTCGTCAGGACGCCCGAGGCGACGCCCAATGAGCTGACAATCTTTTCCTGCCGCGCGATTTCCGCGTCAACCTGCGCATACATGTCGCTGAGGTTCTTCGCTCGCCCTGAGAGGCGTTCGCTGTGCTCGGCGTGAATGTCGTAATCCGCCTCATCGCGCCGCGTTCCCATGAGGATCGTAATCCCCGAACGCTTCGTGTACAGGTAGACGAGGTAGTTGGACCGTCCCGGCGTACTGTGCGCCTGCCAGAAGGCGGGGAGTTGCGTCGCCAGAACGCCATCGGGATCGCCTAACTCCGCGATGATCATCGCTTCCGTGAATGTGGCACTCATCAGGCGACCCCTTCGTGGTTAGTGGGCTGGTGGCGCGGCGGGCGGCTTGGCCGGTGGCTCCGGTGGCTCTACCGGTTCCTCCTCATCCTCATCGGGCGCATCGGCGGGGACGATGGCACCCACGTCAACGAGGCGCTGGATATCGAGGCCGTCAAGGTCTTTCTCAGTCAGGCGGTCGCCCTCGCTCCAGTCGTCGACCTTCGTGTGGGCAACGCGGTATTCTTGCGGCTTCTTTTCCGCCTTCGCCTTCGGGGCGTCATCCTTCGGTGCTGGCATAATGGGATACTCCTTCACTCGCTCAGTAGTCAGCGGTCAGCCACACGATCAAATGGTCATGATGACGATGGAGCCAGGATAGAAGATCACTGGCCCGCCGTTCATACCATCGTGGACCTCGATCGTCCTCGGCACCTTCTCTTCGCCGCGGTCGATCACCTTCTGATAGACACCGGGGCCAAGGTCGGGGTTGTTAGCGTTACGGGTGAGACGGAACGCGCCAATGCGCTGCCCACCCGTGCGCTTGCCGACGAGCACCACCTTGTTGTTCGGCACGTAGAGAACGAAGGTGCCTGTGTCGTCAAGGTAGCCCTCATCGTAGATCGTGATGGAGGGCAGGCCTTCCATGTTGAGGACGCGGTTCACGTCCGCGAGTCCCGCGATGGTGCCGAGGCCACTCGGACGCCGCCCGAAGAGGTCATTCGCGTTCGTGTTGCTCATCAGGCTATTGAACGTGGCGCGATTCATCACCGCTGTCGCGTCCGTCCCGAACGAGACGCCCTTCCCACGGGAGAGCAACTGCACGGAGCGGAAGTTCGCCAGGGGAACAGCGGTCGCGCTTGTCGCCCACGTGACACCCGCCGTGAAGGTCTGGGTGGTGTAGGAGTCCGCGACGCGCACCACGCCGTCCTCGCCGGCGACGGAGAAGGTGCCGGACGCGAGGAGTGCCCAGATGACCTGCTCCTGGCGATCGAGGCGGCGGCCCATCAGGCGCTCCTGCTCCGCCATGACGAGATCGGACACGTCGATCGGTGTGCCGAAGGTGCCGAGACGCCGGCGGCGGGTCAGGTCGTTCTCATCGAGGACCGAGAACTCACCGTAGACACCGGGCGACATCAGGTACTTCTTGCTGCCGACCTTCTTCACCCGGGGCGGCTCGCCATTGAGGCCACGGATTGCCTGGAGGCCCGTCCAGTTGTCCATCTGCTCCCATTCGAGCAGGTGGTTGTCGGACTCCTCGAAGGGCATGATCGTAAAGCCGAGCCGGTTCTCGACCATGCGCGGGGTCTTCTCTTGCGCGATCAGCGTCAACTCCGCCGATGACGGGAATGCGAACGACATTGCAATGCTCCTTTGTCATGCCGCCCGCAGAACCGGGCAACGAAACAGGGCGGCCGGCGCGGCCGCCCCTCAGATCAGTGTGTGCTGGCTATCTTCATCCAAATCTAACGGTTCCTGTCCCAACGGTGCCGTTCAGCAGCCGCCCCGCCATCAGCGTCAGGGCATTGGCATCGAGGCCGCTCAGGTCTTCGCATCGGAAGGTTCCCGAGATGAAGGCAGGAACGCTCTTGCGCGTCTCGCCGAAGTCTTGCCCGCCATAGGTGATGTTGCCCGATGCGTCGGTGGACGCCGCGTAGGCAAGGATCACCTTCGGAATCTGACTGCCATCGGTCGCGACGGCGGTGTACTGCTTGTAGGTGCCCGCTGGCCCCGCCGTACCGGTGATCGTGGAGGCGTCCGTGATTGTGCCACCTGTCACGCCCGCGCCGCCTACCGTGAGTACTGTGGGGCGCGGGCCATTGATGGTCGAGGTCAAGGTGAAGGCGGTCGGAGTAGTGAAGGTGCCGCCCGTGGCGATATAGCCGAGCGGGCCGGGAGTCGCGGCAAGCATCGCGGCCGTCAACTGGGCCGCCGTCGCGTTGTAGGCGATGGCAGCGGTCGTGTTCGTGCCATCACTGAGCGTGAACGAACCAGCAGAGAGGGCACCGGAGGCGGTGAGCGTGTGGGTGGCGGTCGTGCCCGCGAGTTCACCGAGGATCGTGCCCTTGATGTACGAGACCGATGCGGGCAGGTTGACGGTGATCTCGCGGGCGTCTTCGGGGTCAATGTACGGTTCCAGGCGGAGATTATTGAACGTTGCAACGGGTGCAGTCGGCATTGCCATGCTCCTTTCAGGGGCAACAGACGAAACGAATATTTCCTACTTGGTGGCGATGATCGTCTGACCGAGGGCCGTCTTCGCGAGGAGCTCCTTCCGCCGCTCCGCCGTCATCTCGCCGGGCTTGGCGGACTGGCTGCGATTGTTGAAGAGCGCCTGCGCGTCCGCATCGGTCAGCAGTTCCTCCGTGAGCACATGCGGCGGCCGCGCGGCGAAGCGTGCCTTGAGCGCATCCACACGGGTGCCGGTCTTCTCCTCCGTGCCGACCGCGAATGTGACCGTGCGCGGGTGGGCGGCGTCATCGTCGGCCGCGTCCGTGAAGGCGGCGATCAGGGACGCCTTCTCCGCGGGCAGGGCGCGCTTGGCGGCGATCTCAGCGTCCGCGAATACCGCAGCTCTCTCCGCAAGGCGCTCCTTCTCCATCGCGGCGATGCGTGCCATCAGCGCGACCTTCTCCGGATCCGGGACAGCGTCGACTTTCGGCGCCTCCGCCTTCGGAGGATCGGCGGCGAACTGCGCCGTATCGCCCTCGCCCTCGCCGGCCAGCCATGCCATGAACTTCTCCATCCGCGTCGGTGCCTTCGTGTCCGTCATGCCCGGCTCCTTGCTCATCTGAGCACTTGCGGGGCACGTCGCCCCTAAACTCACCGCGTGATCATGCACCGCCTGTACGGCGTCCTGATCGGCCTTGTTGTGTCGCTTGCCCGCGAACTCCGCATAGGCACCGAAGAGCGCGGCATCCGCGACCCGTGGATTGAGGACGAGGCCGTTCTTGGCAATCCGCTTCGTCGCACGGTCGAAGGCGAGCGACACTTTGAGCGCCGCGCCACCGATCGTGTCATTGAGCCACTTCGGAATCGCGACCGTGCCCATCAGGGACGTCCCATCCTCTGCCATCTCCACCGCGCGCAGCTCCCCGAGCTTGCCATCGAGGATGGAGGGGCGGTGTTCGATGTCATTGGGAACGGGGGTGAAGGCAGCGACCACCGCTTTCGCCTCATCTGCCGTGAGGGAGAACGCCTTATCGGGGTACTCGCCTATCTCAAACACCTTCCCGCGGCGAATAACGAACTCGCCGTCATCGGTGCCATCGCCAATGGAAAACGCGGCCATCTCCGCGACCTTCACATAGGTCGTCTTCGCAGTGACTTCCGTCGGTTGCCCCCACGTCACATCGCCACTCGCAATCGTGTAGGTCCGCTGATAGAGCGCGCTGTCATTGCCGCTATATGTCACCGTGGCATCATCAAAGTCGCGCAGCCAGAGATAGGCATCGCGGCCACCGAAGTCCTCTTGCAGTTCGGCTTCGAGGAACTGGCGAAGGTCGTTGTAGGTATAGCCCTCGGGCAGGCTGAATCGTGCGTGAGGCATGGCAATCTCCTATTGCGTCAGCAGCAGGCCGAGACTGACGAAGAAGAGCGCAAGCGTCAGGACGCGCGGATGCCACGCCGCGAACGGTTCTCCCGCCCAGCCGAGGAGGAAGGCGAGGGCGAGGATAATCGCCGCGATGGCGAAGCAAATGCCAGCTTTGGTCGTACTCACGGGTTCGTCTCCTTCTGCCCATCGGGTGCCCTCTGGGCGGGTGGCGGTTGCTGTGGTCCATCCTGCGCGCCGGGCTGCGTCATCACCGACGGTTGCGCCGCACGCTGCTGCAACTGGATCAAATCCCCCTCGGAGCGCGCGCCCATGCCGAGCATGCGATCCGCTTCGGGCAACTGCGACGGGCTGAGGGTGTAGCCGACGCTCGAGAATGCCTGGATCATCGCGTTGACATCCTGCGCCTCTACCGCGCCAAGGGAGGCCGTCGGCACCAAATGGTCGGCATTGGCGAAGTTGTAGCGAACCAGGGGGGTGAGGATGTCGCGACGGAGCATCCGGCAGACCCACTCTTTGTACTCGAGGATGATCTGTCCCAGGATGTCCTGATGCACAGCGGCCTGCGCCCGCGATGCGTGCTTCCCCTCATTGATTGCCAGCGTCTGGACGATGACGGCCTTCGCCATCTCGCTGTTGAAGAACTCGAACGCCGCGAGGTAGACATCGCCCCCGGTGCCCGCCTGCGGCTGAATAGCGGTCAGAGTCGCGCCGAAGGGGAGGACGATGTACGAGCCGTTCTGAAAGCCCGCGACCGCCGTGCCCAGGTATTCCTGCGCCGTCATCATCACCGTGCCCGTGCTCGTCGCCACGGGGACATCCTGCGCACTCTCTCCCACCGTCGCGACAACGGACGGGGTGGCGAACTGCGCGAGATACCGCTGGTAACTGAGGAGTGCTTGCACTTTGAGATTCCACGCGCCATAGGCGGGACGCAGGACCGAGCGGCCGCGCGGATCGCCGTCCTGCGGCTCGTGGGTGAGGACGGCGAACTTCTCGCGCGGCAGGATGTTCGGGATGTCCTTCGGGTCGCTGGAGACCGCCGAGGGGATGATGCCGATCGCCTGTCCGGGTCGCTGGCCGAGGAGGCCGATCACATTGTTGAACGGGTCGACGAGGAATGCCGTCGACCGTCGCGGCTTGACCTTCAGGGCGGTGAGGACGAGTTGATTCTCTCGCAACGCATAGATCTGTTCCGCGACCTTGCTGCCCATTGTCAACGCATCGAGGAGATTGCGCAGCACATCCTCGATCGGCGTCGTCAGGTTCGCCATCACCTCTGTGCAGAAGTCCTTGATCTCCTGGGCCTGTTTGAAATCCGCCTCCGCTTCGTCCGCGACGGGCGAGGCGAGCGAGACGCCCTCGCTGAGGATGGCGGACTTGAGGAGGCGCATGATCGCGGCAATCTGCCCGTCGCGCTGCATCCGCTCGTAGATGTCGTCCGAGAGTTCGGACGTGAGATCGTCGATCGCGTGCGGCAGCGTGCGCAGGACGTTGCCCGCGAGATAGCGTGCGTTGGCAACATACTCATCGGTGGCGACGGCGCGCAACTGGACAACGTTGCCTGCTTTGCCGGGCATCGTCGTGCCGCTACCGGTCTGCGGCGACACGCTCCCGACGCGCACGGTGGATGTGATGTCCTTCGGCTTCGCTGCGGGCATGGGCGATCATCCTGTTTGGAAACCCTTTGCCGATCCTTGACCCGATGCACGAGTGGAAGACCCTTTGCATGTGACAGTACCGGCTGTACACGGCAAAGGGTCTTCCAACCGTCTCTCAGCGGTACGCGGCATCGGGTCAAGGATGTAGCGTCTCCACGCTCACATGCAAAGGGTTTCCAACTACTGGCGAAAGGCGGCGGTGGGGCGGGCGTTGCCGGAGATAGCGACAGCAGATGGCGGCTGGCGGATCACAAGGAACGCCTGCACCACCGCATCCCCGGCGTCCGTCGAACGCTCCAACCGCTTCGCGATCTGCTCTTTGGATTCGATCTGTATCTTGCCGTTACTGGCAACTTTCCAGTGTGGCGCGGTCAAGTCTCCCGTCAACACATCATCCGGTGGCAGCGCCACCGTTGGGCCATAGGTAGGGTCAAGACGCTCTCGCATCCCCCACCAGACTTCGGCGCGCATATTGATGAATCCGAGCTCGCCCGTCCGGTCGGTCGCGTCGGAATGCTCGGAGGCGATGAAGGAATGAATCCGCTCGCGTTTGAACATCTCCCGAAGACGACTGACGACGCCCGCACCGATTCCGATGCCATCCACCACCGCGTAGGCTTTCGGGTGACGATTCAGGAGTCCCGCCACTCTCCCTGCGGTCTCCATCGTCTCCTCTTTGGCCGTGTAGCGCAGGGTGTCGATGGAATCGCCGTAGCGGGGCGCTTGTACGGTCCTATCAGTACCGCTATCTGAGACATCTACACCAACACAAGTGAGAACATCGCTACCAGGCTTGCCCGCATCTTCCCACTGACGCCAGCGGTCATTGGCGGCCTCGACCCACGCGAGGGGAATGACGCCATCCTCATCGGATGATGCGAACTCGCCTTCGACGCGGTTCTGGTAGACCGCCGAGTCCTCGCCCCATTGCCGCTTGCGCTGCTCGGCCCACTCCGACGAGATGCGCCCTGCACCTATCGCCTCTTCTTTTGTCACCCGCCGCACATGCCAGTCCTCATAACCGGGCTTGCGCGATTGGATGTCATAGAAGCGACCCTGCGGTTCGCCGGGCGTCGAGTTGGCGATCGCGAACGCCTCGCGCGGCGTATCCTCACCCGCGCCGGAGAACGCGCCCTCCGCCGCGTCGAAGGTCTCGGCGGGAATCGTCTTTGACTCGTCGAAGAGGTAGAGGAGCGCATCGGCGTGCGCCCCCTCGATCGTCGCCACATTGTTCGATGCGACCGCGAACGCCTCACCCGTCGCCAGGCGGAGCGAGAGCGTGTGCAACTCGGTGCGTCCGCTATACGGCGACCGACCGATCAGGTCCCACCGGAGCGAGCGCGCCCACTTGTGCACCTCCGGCCAGAGGAACTTGGTCAGTTGCCGCCAGGCGGAGGCGGTCGTCGGCAGCTTCCAGTCCTCGCCGTCCCGGGTGAGCGCGAACCAGTGGATCACCCACGCGTCGAAGGCGGTGTTGTGCTCGACAAACTCGGTCAGGAATGTCTCGACGCCGGGCACCGTGATCGCCACCGTGGGCTGATTCTCAATGACGCGAAGCGATGAGACACGCTCCCATGCGAGGTGTGTTGGCAGGTTCGCGCCGCGCCACTTTTGTTGCTCTTTGACTGACCGCGACCGACACTGCGCCGCGAGTGCGTCAACCTGCGTCTCTTTGCCGAAGATGCCGACATGCTCGGTAAAGCGCAGGATGTTGGGGGCATCGTGGATCGCGACGGTATGTGCCGCCCCGAACCGTCGCTCCCCGGCGTGCGTCCACGCGGTTTTCTTTGTCCGCGTCTCTGCATGGACACCGAGACGCAAGAGCGCACGCGACGTGTCCCGTGCGAGCATCGCGCTTGTCGTCGTGAGACCGATCTCATTTCGTGCTTTGCCGCTCGTGCCGACACCGGAATGCGCCCAACCATCGCAGGCGAATAGCCGCGAGATGAACATTGCCAACTGCCGGTTGTCCAACCGCCACACCCATGCAGGGAAACACTTGTCGTGTGCTCCGACGCCGCGCATCCCCCATGCGCTCACAAGATCGCGAACCGGATTCTTGTACTTCCCCGAACCACGAATACCCTTGGTGACGATTCGATAGTCGTACCGATCTATGTACCGCAGTTCAGCACCGAGCGCATCGCAACACGCGCGAATCTCGTCCAGACTTGCGCCTTCGACTTGCGTGATCCGTAAATTGCCGCCTGTCGTGTTGCCGTCACCGATCAGGTATGCCGCGAGTTTGATCGCCTCATCGCTCATCGCCAGTGGTTCACACGTCTCGGTACCGAGATAGACCGCAACCGCTGAACCGATGGTTAGTTCGCCCGCCGCGATCCATGACCCTTCGGGCCGCAGTCGCATGCTGTATTCCGGCTTGCTGTAACGCAACGGCGTCGTATCTGCCCAGAGCGGATGATTGAGCGTCCGCGTCAGCACTCGGCCCTTATCGGTCGTGATCTCCACCACGTCGCGCGCACCGTTATCCCACGCATGAGCGCGGGCGGTGACGACCCGCAAATCCTTGTCCACCGCCAGCACGTCGAACGACTTGCCGATCAGTTCATGGGCTTCAACTATGCTCCCGTCCGCGAGTCTCATGCCATCATTATAACATACGCACTTACCGATGCCGTGCGGGCCGCGAAACGAGATGCGCTGGTAGCGGATCAGATCGTCCAGTAGCTCGAGCTGGTAGTCGGTCGGTCCCTTCCCCTTCGGGAAATGGATGCAGTCGAGGACGAAATCGACGGCGCTATCCCGGTACTTCTCCTGGAACTCCCGGTACGGCTCCGTCTTCGCCGTCAGTGCCGCCAGCCGTGCCGCTTCCCGCTGTTCCTCTTCCGTCCGCCGGCGCATCCACTCCAGTTGATCCGCCTCTGGCCATAGGTGCCGAAGCCGCAAGGAAGGCGGCAAGGTCGAGCCTGACCCCCTGCGTCTCCGATTGGAGGTACTTGAGCCAGTCGAGGATGTCTTTGTCGCTCTGGACATCCTCGTCGTCCTTCACCCGCTGGGCAATGATGCGCTTGACGAGGCGGACCCGCGCGGCTCGACTACCAAGGCCGACCATAAAGGTGAGCTTGTCCACCTCAGCGGAGAAATCCGGGTGCTGCATCCACCGCGAAACGGTCTTCTCGTTAATGTCCAACGCCTCGGCGACCGCGCGCTGCGTCTGCCCATCCGCGAGGGCAATGGCGGCAAGGGTTCGCGTCTCCGTCCACTTGAACGGTTGGTGCTCCTGCGGTGCCTCATTTTCGGACATCGTTTGGACATTCCTCAGCCGCTACGTGGGCAGATATTTTGCCCGAATGAGCTCCGCCAGCGTCACTTCCAGCCGTTGTCGAGCGCCGCGGCGGATCGGTTGCCTGCGCGCCTCGTAGGACGCACGTGGGGTATGCGCCCGGCGCCGCTTCGGTGTCCCCTCGGCACGCGCGATCGCGGCGGTGGCCGTGGGATCCATACGCGGGACCGTCAGCGGAGGGGCGTAAATGGCTGCCATCGATCGCTCCGTTGTGAGGACGACAGACAACAAAAAAGCACCTGATTGGTGCGCTGGTCACAGTTTCGGTTGATGATAGGATAAGTTTCTTCGCCGCACATGTCAAGATTGCGCGTTTGACAAGGTATGGCGGGCGATTCTTGTCAAGGGCTTTCCGAAAACACCACTTCCTACAACTCCCAATCCTCCAGGTCGGCCACCTGCTCTCGCATCTCATTGTACGTCTTGCGCCCTTGCTGCCCGTACCGCTCCACCGTCTCGTCCGAGAGGTGATAGTATGCCGCTACTTCCTCCACAGTGGGGTATCGCTTCTTTGGCTCCTGCGTCGCGGGGTGCGGGCGGAAGATGCCGCGCTCGTCCTCGACCCAGCCGAGCTCGAGGGCGACGAAGACACGCCAAGTCTGCCTGGGTAGAGCACGCTTCGTGGCCGCGAGCAGATGGACCTCACGTCGGTCGTCCACGCGGTCCATCAGGTTGCGATGCACGTCCGAGATCGTCACCTTGCGATGATCCTCCTGCTCGTACTCGTGCTGCTCGACGCGCTCATTCGTGATCGCCATCAGCCGTCGCACCATGTTGGCATCCACGCCCCTCCCGTTACCCGCCATCGCCCCCACCATCCTCTTCTCCCGGCTTTGGCGGCAGCGCCGCGCCCCACCGCCGTTGCTCTGGAACGGGCACCGAGCCCGCGTGCTGGAGAATGCTCTCTCGGTCAGGTTGCGGCATCACTGCAATCCTTCCTGTCGCTCCAACTCCTCCCGAAATGCGTCCGCCCGGATGCGGCGCGCCGTCTCGATCGCCATGCTGCCCTGAGGGCTCCCGGGGTCGGGCAGCGCCGCGGGTGCGGACGCGGACTCACGGCACATCGCCGTCACCGCGAGCGCCACGACGATGAGCGTCAGGGCGACGCCGAGCCGCGTGTCGAGCCGCCACGTCCGATAGAGCGCGTATCCACTCGCACCGAGGGCGACGAGCGATGCCAGGCCATGAATCCGCTTACGCATGACCGATCTCCTCCCAAAGGGGCAGCGTGGGCGCATTCACCGCATCGCCGTGATCGTCCGGGAAGTTCAGGATCGCAAACTCCCCATGGATGCGTCGCGCCGCCGCGTCGTAGGCGCGAGCAGCCTCCTCGCGCGTGGTGAACGTGCCAAGCCGCACGATGCGATTGTTTACCGAGATGCTCGCCCGCCACTTCCCGCCCCTCGGAACTGACCCCACGCCGCGGAAGCCGCTCTTTGACGGCTTCTTCCGAGCATTGGCTGCGTTTTGCGTCCGATCTGCCAGACGGATGTTGCACCTGCGGTTGTCGAGCCCGTCGTGGTTCTCGTGATCCACCAGCACGCCCGGAGGCGCGCCGAGGAGAAAACGGTGCATCCGCATCGTCTGCGGCTTCGGCGATCCGGGAACGTGGAACCACGTCGCCGCATAAAACCCGCCGCATGCACTGTTGGCGGGATAGGGGCTCCACCGATATTTCGACACGCGCTCGTAGTCCTCTTCGTCAATGAGCGCAAAGAGCCCGGGATACTTGCGGCTGTGCAGGGGAATGCGGACAATGCCCATCTCAGGCCTCCTCGGAAGGTCTGGGCGCGTCCCGGACGGTTGCAGCCGTGTTACCGGGACATCGCAGCGATTTGACTGTCCCCATTGTCGCATTTTCCGCTCCGCTTTACAAGCAGTTTGGCGCATCGCAATCGCCTAAATCCAACATCGGAGAGTTGATGCGGGCCATCCATCTGCGGATTTCCGGTACGTAGCGGGACGGCCGATATTTGATCGTCGTGCCGTCCGCGCTCTCGCAGCCGAGGCCGGCGGCATAGGCGAGGCGCTGCCATGAGTTCACCCGGCCCATGTGCAGCCACTTCCCGTGCGCCAACGCATCCGCTGCCGCCTGCCGGCCCTCGTCGCCCAGCTTGAATGCGTCGTCGCCGCCCATGAGGACCGCATCGAATGCATCCCACTCGATCGGATCGGGCTGCCAGCCGTTCTGCGCCGCGAGGGCGACCCGATAGCCCAGCGCGCGGATGCGCGGCAGCATCGATTCTGAGCGCAGCCAGGTGAAGAAGGCGCTCCCGACGACGTCCGGGGCGACGGCGAAGAGGCAGCCCGCCCGGTCGCGCCCATCGAGCCAGGTGAGGAACGCGTCATCACCGACGTAGCGGTCACCGAAACAGCCGTTGTCGGCCGCCCACGGCATCCCCGCGGGGACGGCCTTGGATGACGCCGGCGAGAGCATCATGCCGATGCCGGGCACGTCATGGAGGCGGCGGTGCGCGGTGCCGGTGAGATACAACATCAGCGCCATGACCTCCCATGCACGATGTCGCCTATCGTCGAGGGCCAGACGCTAAACTCAGCCGCCAAGTCCTTTTCCATTTCGCCTGCCTCGCGCCGGCGTCGAATCTCCTCCACTTGCGCGCGGGTCAACTTCGCCCCTTGATTGCGCTCCCCGATAGCGCCATTCGCGCGGCCCTTCTCTTGGCAGTCGAGCCGATTGTCTGCATTCGTCCCCGTGAAGAAGTGCGCGGGGTTGACGCATTTCCGGTAGTCGCAGCGGTGGCAAACGTTCAGGCCATCCGGCACGGGGCCGTTGGCAATGTGGTAGGAAACGCGGTGTGCTAACCGGGTCGCGC
>Ga0307281_10000192_pt1 | contig 14828 bp, 13 predicted proteins | sample ER_DNA_120_FD_194486 | JGI IMG/M metagenome (GOLD analysis project Ga0307281, IMG submission 194486) | Bulk soil microbial communities from the East River watershed near Crested Butte, Colorado, United States - ER_DNA_120 | ecosystem: Environmental > Terrestrial > Soil > Floodplain | place...
ATCTTGCCGGGACGCGGAACGGCCGGCGCGAATCTGGCGCGCGATTCCGGAACCAGCACGCTCTTGCCGCGCTTCTCGCTCAACGCCTTCTCAGCGAGCTTCATGAGCGGCGCGCAGTCGGCCCCTTCGATCACAGCGTGAATATCCGTCGGCGCCTTGACCCGGAACAGCCTGGACGCCCTGGCCACATCCAGGATGCCGCGCTCCGTCTTCAGCCCCAGGGTGCCACCGTCGCCTCCAGCCAGCGTGCAGAACGTCATATTGCGCGCCCGCATGGCTCTCGTCGCCGCGGGCTTCTTCGCCTTGTTCGTCATTTCTCCCTCCGTTCGGCCTGGTCACTTTGTCGGACTGGCGAGTCAACCATACCCTTGGGGGAGCGTCAACGCGGGGCCGCAGCGCCCATGCCCACGGATTTCTTGATTTACAATGGCTCGGAGTCGGGTATCTTCAACTCCCTGCTGGAAAATAAGGAAGACCGGATGGATCTTGGCATCAAGGGAAGGTCGGCGATCGTGACCGGCGGCAGCCGCGGCATCGGCCGGGAGACGGCCCGCCAGTTCCTCGAAGAGGGGGCGCGGGTGCTGATCTGCGGCCGGAACGCGGAAACGCTGGAGCGCACGCGCTTGGAGCTGGCGAAAGCGACCGGCGGGGACATTCACGCGATCGTGGCCGACATGACCAAGCCTGGCGATATCGAACGCCTGGTCGAAACCGCAAGAGAGAAATTCGGGAGCGTGGACATCCTGGTGAACAATGCCGGCCAGATGTACTCGGGCCGGTTCGAGGTGATGACCGACGCGGGCCTGAAGGAGCAGCTCGAGACCAAGCTGTTCGGATTTCTGCGCGCGATCCGGCTGGTTTATCCCCAGATGAAAGCGCAACGCTGGGGACGGATCGTCAATCTGATCGGCGGCGCGGGCAAGGAGCCGGATCCCTACATGTTCGGCAGCGGGATCACCAACAGCGGCCTGCTGAACATCACCAAGTCGCTGTCGACGGAGTTCGGCGAGCACAATGTGCTGGTCAACGCGATTTGCCCCGGGTGGGTCGATACCAATCTCTGGCGGCGCAATGCCCAGGGGCTCGCCGCCGAGCTCGGCGCGCAGAGCGAGGAGGAGGCGCGGCGGCGCGCGGCGCGCAAGAATTCTCTGAACCGGTTCGGCCGGCCCGAGGAACTCGCCAACGCGATCGTGTTTCTCTGCTCGGAGCGCGCGAGCTACATCACGGGCGTCTCGCTCAATCTCGATGGCGGCAGGCTGAAATCCCTGTGGTAGGCTGACACGCATAATCAGGAGGAATGACGATGAACGTCACCAAAGCCGCAGGACTTCTGTTTGCCGCCATGGTTCTAACCATGGCCTCTTGGGCGCAGGCGCAGCAGTACCCGTCGCGTCCGATCCGGCTGATCATCCCGTGGCCTCCCGGCGGCATCACCGATGTCATTTCCCGCGGCCTGGGCATCGCGCTGACCGAATCGCTCGGGCAGCAGGTGATTCCCGACAACCGCCCGGGCGCCGCCGGCACGCTGGGCGTCTCCATCGCGGCGAAGGCCAACGCGGATGGATACACGATGCTGATGACCGACGTGCCGAGCCATGCCATCAGCGCGAGCCTCTACACCAAGCTGACCTACGACCCGCTGAAGGACATCGAGCCGGTCGCGCTGCCGTCGCGCTCGCCGCTGGTGCTGGTCGTCGCCCCCAAGTACGGCATCAAGACGACCGCGCAACTGATCGAATATGCAAAGGCGCGACCCGGCGAGTTCTCCTTCGCCTCTTCCGGACCCGGCTCGATCACCCACCTCACCGGCGAACGGTTCAACCGCGAGACCGGGATCAAGCCGCTGCATGTGCCCTACAAAGGGGGCGGGCCGGCCACAGCCGCGCTGGTTGGAGGAGAAGCCGGGATGTATTTCTCGTGCATTTCCGCCGCCATCCCCCACATCAAGACCGGAAGGCTGACGCTCCTCGGAATCACCTTGCCGCAGCGTTCGCCGCTTTATCCGGATACTCCGACCATCGCGGAATCCCTTCCCGGATTCGTGATGGGGTGCAATACCGGGTTCTTCGCACCAGCCGGAGTACCGCGGAATGTCCTGGACCGGATGTACGCGGAAGTGATGAAGGCGGTGGCACAGCCGCGAATGAAGGAGATGCTGGTCGCGAACTCGTCCGAACCGGCGCCGTACACACGTGCCCAGTTCAAGGAGCATGTGGCGGGTGAAGTGCGCGCGTGGGGCGAAGTGGTGCGCGCGGCGGGGCTCAAGGTCGACTGAACGCGGTGAGCGAATTGAAGGGAAAGGCCGCGCTCGTGACGGGCGCGTCGCGCGGTATCGGCCGGGCGGTGGCGCTACGCCTCGCCCGTGACGGGGCAGCGATCTATCTCGCGGCGGATGGCACTGCGGCGGAGCTCGAGGAAACCGCTACGGCGTGCCGCAAGGCCGGCGCCCCGGATGCTGCCTGGGTCGTGCACGACCTCGCGCGCACGGGAGAGGCGGAGGCCATGGTGGCCGCGGCCCATCAGCGCATGGGCCGGATCGACATCCTGGTGAACAACGCGGGAATACGCGCCCGCAAGGCCTTCGGTGAATTTTCGCACGAGGAATTCGACCGGCTGGTGGCGGTGAACCTGCGCGCGCCGTTCTTTGCCAGCCAGGCGGTGGTGCCGATCATGCGCGCGCAGGGCGGCGGACATGTGATTCACATGGCAAGCCAGCTTGGGCTCGTCGCGTCACGCTACGGCGCGGTCTACAACCTCACCAAGGCGGGTCTCATCCAGCTCACCCGCTCGATGGCCCTCGAGCTCTCGGCGGACGGCATTTCGGTCAACGCCGTCTGCCCCGGCCCCGTCTCCACAGAAGGTTTCATCGCGGGCCGGAACCCGGGAGAGCTGGAGCAACGCAAGCGCGACGTTCCCATCGGCCGCTTCGGCACCGTCGAGGAAGTGGCGGGCGTGGTGGCGTTTCTGGTGTCGAAGGACGCCGCCTACGTGATCGGCCACGCGCTGGTCATGGACGGTGGATATATCATCCACTAGTGGAAGGTTCGTGGTTCAAATACTCGGCGGGCTGCCATTTCCATACAGACGGCGTGACCAAGGGGGGCGACGTTTACGATGAAATGGATCCTGTTACTTCTTTCCGTATGGGCAGGGACGACCGGAACGGCGATCGCGGAGGAGCGCTGGTCGCTCGAAGGCTTTCTGGGCGACGCGTACAACTTTCGCAGCCATCTCAAGATCACTCAGGACGGCGGATACTCGCGCTCGATCCACTTTCTTCTCGCTTGAAGCCGCGGCCACGGCCGCCTACGCCAGTCCGACGACGAGCGGAACGCTCAATGCGGAAATCAAGGCTTCCAACTTCGCCATTCACGGAATGGCCGGGATTGGGTTTGAGTTCTAGAACACCGTGACGGGGTGGTCGCTGAAGATCACGATCACGTCCGGGCCCGCTTCGCCCGTCGATACCGCTTCAGCCTACTTCAACCTGTAGCGGCGACAAACGATATGACGCAGTGACGAGTCTGCCGCACTGCGGGGGTCATCCTTCCACCTTCATCCTCCGGGATGCCCCCCTCATTCCTCGTCCCTCGGTTCACTGCCGTCCGGCGGCTTCGAGCGCCGCGCGGGCGCCTGCGGCATCGCCACGCGCCTCGCGCGCCTGCGCGATGAGGCGCCAGTTCTCCGCGCGCAGCCGGTTGTCGCCGCCGGCCCACGAGTTGGAGCGCGCCGCGGTGCTCTCGGCTTGCGCATATTCGCCTTGTTTCAGACGCACGCGCGCGAGCTCCTGCCACAGGCGCGGATTGCGCGGCTCGATGCGAAGCGCGCGCTCGAGCGATGCCGCGGCGTTCGCGAGCCGGCCGGACGCAGCATCGGCGCGTGCGCCGTCCAGCAAGCCGGCGATGGCTGCGCTCTCGGTGCGGGCCGCGGGCGGCGCGGGAGCGGGTGCCGAATCCGTCACGGGCGCCGATACGGGCGCCGGCGGCTGCACGACCGCGCAGCCACCCGTGACGACTGCCAGGAAGGCGAGCAGGGTTCTCATCGAGCGCTCATTTTTCGCTCATCTCCCAAACAAGCGCTCCCACCAGCTCTTCGTTTGCTGCCGTACCTCTTCGACCACGACGCCCAGCGCGGACGAGCAGGGAGCGCGCTCTGCCGGCGCCGATCCTTGCGCGAACGGCAGCTCGACCGCGCCGGCGCAAGCAAAGTCCGCGCGCAATCCGCTCTCCGGATCGATCAGCACGGTCTCGATGCCGTCCGGCTTGGGGAGGGCCAGTGGTTCCGGGTTGAGCATGGCGATCATCTCGCCCCACACCGGCAGGGCGGCGGCGGCGCCGGAGAGGCGCGCCGCGCGATTGTCGTCGTAGCCGATCCATACGATACCGAGCCGGTCGCCGGTGAACCCCGCGAACCAGGCGTCACGCTGCTCGTCGGTGGTGCCGGTCTTGGCCGCGACGGCGGTCTCCGACGGCAGCCAGTTCTTCAGGCTCTGCGCCGTGCCTTCGCTCACGATGCCCTGCATGGCGGTGGCGAGCAGGTACATCGGCTCGGGCGGGAAAGCCTGCTCCACAGCGATCGGATAGCGCTTGAGCGGCCGGCCGTCCTGCGTCGTCACCTCGCGGATGGCGCGCAGCGGCACTCGGAATCCGCCGCTCGCGATCGTCTGGTACATCTGCGCCACTTCGAGCGGGCTCAACTCCACCGCGCCGAGCAGCGTCGCGGCGTACGGCCGCGGCGTGCGCTCGATACCGAGCCGCTTCACAGTGGCGAGCACGCGCTCGACGCCGAGCTCGGTGCCCAGGCGCGCCGACGCGGCGTTATAGGACTGCGCGAGCGCCGTGCGCAGCGGCACCGCGCCGTGGAAGATCCCGTCATAGTTCGCCGGCTGCCAGTCCGGCGCGCCGCGGCTCTTCCAGACGAACGGCCCGTCGTCGATCGGCGTGACCAGGGTATAGCGCGAGGGCTCGGCGAGCGCGGTGAGATAGATCGCGGGCTTCAGGAGCGACCCCACGGGCCGTGCGGCGTCGAGCGCGCGGTTGAAGCCGCGGTAGCGCACGTCGCGGCCGCCGACCAGCGCCTGCACCTCTCCCGTCTGGCTGTCGGTGACCACGACAGCGCCTTCGAGCCCCGGGGGACCGAAGCGCTTCTCCTTGTCGAACTGCGCGAGTTTGCGCTCGAGCACGCGCTCGGCGGCACCCTGTGCGCGCGGGTCGAGCGTAGTGAAGACCCGCAAGCCTTCGGAGCGCAGGTCGGCTTCGTCGTATTCCCGCCGTAACTGCCGGTGCACGAGCTCGACGAAGGCCGGGTGCGGCGAGGTGCCCACGGGGACTTTCGGGTTCACCCCGAGGCTCGTCGCCCGCGCGGCCGCGTACTGCTCCATCGTGGCGTAGCCGCGGTCCTTCGTCTCGCGCAGGACCAGGTTGCGCCGTTCGAACGCGCGCCGCGGGTGGCGGTGAGGGTCGTAGAGGGCCGGGCCTCTCACCATGCCGACCAGCAGCGCGCTCTCCGCGAGCGTGAGATGCTCGACCGGCTTGCCGAAGTAGTGGAGCGCTGCGAGTCCGACGCCGTGGATGGCGCGGTCCCGGTCCTGGCCGAGGTAGATCTCGTTGAGGTAGGTCTCGAGGATCTCCTCCTTGCTGTAGTGCAGCTCGAGCAGCACCGCCATGGCGAGCTCGGTGAGCTTGCGCTGCAGCGTGCGCTCGGGCGTCAGGAAAAAATTCTTCACCAGCTGCTGCGTCAGCGTGCTGCCGCCCTGAAGCCGGTCCCCGCCGAAGAGACTCGCGGCGGCCCGGGCGATGCCGCGCAGGTCGAAGCCGCGGTGGGAGTAGAAATTGCGATCCTCGTTCGCGATGAGCGCCTGCACCAGGTGCTTCGGCACCTCGCCCAGCCTGACCAGCACGCGGTCCTCGTTGTTCGCGGGGTAGATGCCGCCGATCGGCAACGGCTCCAGGCGCGTCAGCGGCAGGTCCCTGCCTTCGGCGTCGCGTACGGCCGCGACCTTGCCGCCGTCGAACGCGACGCGGACGCGCTTGGCGGGCTGCGGTCCGTCCCAGAACACGAACGGCCGCATCGCGATCTCGAGCCCGTCGCCCTCGCGTGCGAACCAGCCCGATCCGCCGTCGCGCGCGCCCTCGTGGTAGCCGGCCTCGCGCAACTCGTCCACGACGTTCGCCCGCGCGATGCGCAGCCCCGCGTGCAGCTCGAGCGGCCGGGCGTAAATGCGCGCAGGCAGCGCGAAGCGCCGGCCCTCGAACTCGCTGCGCACGCGATAGTCGAGGTACAGCGTGAAGCTGGCCGCGAGCAGCGCGACCGCGAGGCAGGAGAAGCGGACGTATCGCCAGAATTTTTTGGAGCGACGGGACATCCGTTGAATTTTACTTAGTCGCGGAATGCCGGCGCTCGAACACCGCCGCGCTCGACTTCAGCGAAATCAGCACTGTCGTCCCGCGGCGACAGCAAGGATGGAGGCGGAAGGACGAAGGAACAAGGGAAAGTCCGATAGCGCTTCTTCGCCTCTTGGTTCGCGGTCACTGGTCACCGGTTCCAGCAGCCGCCTGCCGGGCGAAGTAGCGCTTCATCGCATTGACCTTTGCGAGGTATGTCCCGACGTCATGATCGCCGCAGCGCGCGGCGGCGGTCAGCTGAAAGCCCCGCCGCGCGTAGGCGTCACCCACGCCGCCTCCGCACAGATGGATGACTGCGGCCAGGTCCTGTTTCTGCTGGGGCGCGGCGGCGGTAAGCCGCTGGCGCGCCAGCGTTCTCGCAACGCTACGATCCAGGAAGGCGGCGGTCAGCTCGACGGCGTGGCTCGGGATGACGCGAGTGTAGAGGCTGTTGAACCAGCACGAGTCCCAGTCGTACCAGGGGCCGTCGTCGACGACCACGTGGGCATGGATGCAGTAGCGCCTCGCGTCCTGGAACGCCGCGTTCGTGATCTGGTACATGCCGACCGCGCTCGACGCGGGCTGGTAGATCTCGAAGGGATTCCAGCTCAGACGCCACCGCCAGTAGGTCCGGGCCACCGGATTGCCCGAGCCTTCGACCTGGGCCAGCGCGGCCAGCAGCTCGGGCGTCATGACGGCCGTGGAGTGCACGCGGAAGAGCGGCCCGTACTGCCGCCAGGTCTCGGACGGCGTCTTGTGGAGCGCGCCGCTCACCGGGAAAAACATCTCGGCGGGTTTGCGGATCACCTGGTACAACCAGTTCAGCGCAATCATGAGCACCAGGATGACGGCCGTCCCTGCGAAGAGCCGGACCGACAACGGCGCGGCCCATAGTTCCCGGAGCGCCCTCCGGCTCGAACGGGAGAGCGGCCGGACAAACGCGATGCGGACACGACGCGCACGCGTCCTTCGGGAACCGGCTGTGGCAGCGCGCGAACGAGACATGAGAGCGGGAGCAGTAAGGTCAGCTTACTCTGACACCAATCATGACGGATAGTTACACAGGCCACTGGTGCTGGCGGCGCGAGTTGTACCGCTGCTAGTGCAGCGTCCTCGCCGTCGTGAAGCATCTGGCGGCGGACGGCTCGCGCCCCATGACGCAGAGCCCGGCCGAATTCGGCGCGTTCATCCGCGGCGAGATTGCGAAGCGGGTGCGGGTGGCGGACGCTGTCGGGCTCCGGGGCAACGGATTTGCGCGGAAAACGAGCAAAGGACACATCAAATGATGAGGTGATGGGTGATGAGTCTCCCGCACTGCGGGGATTATCCTTCACCCTTGAGGTACTACCCCTCCCGCATTGCGCGCGCCCGCTTCGCCGCCGGGCGCTCCCAGCAGCGCTGGAGCCAGGCCTGCAGGTGGGGCCATTTCCCGAGATCGATCGCCAGCGCACGGTAGAGCGCCGCGGCGACGTTCACATCCGCGACCGAGAACACTGGGCCGGCGAGCCATGCTGATTTCGCGAGCGCGATCTCCAGCACGCCGAACGACTCGACGATTTCCTTCCACGCCGCGTCGGCGACCTCCGGCTTGCGCTCCGCCGCAGGAAGCTCCTTGCTGTGCCGCATGTAATTCACGATCTGGCGATCGAGGCGGTCGGTCTCCCACAGGCTCCATTGCAGGGCGAGCGCCTCGTTCTTCGGGTCCGAAGGGAAAAGCGGGCTCTTGTGCTTCTTCGCCAGGTAAAAATTGATCGCCATCGATTCCGACAGGATGAACCCGTCGTCATCGATCGTCGGCACGCGGCCGTTGGGATTGAGCGCGCGGTATTCCGGCGACCGGGTTTCCGCGGCGCGAGGCAGCCAGTTCTTGTGATCGTAGGTCAGTCCCAGTTCACCCGCCATCCACAATACGCGCACGGCGCGGGATTTGGCGGAGCCGTAGATGCGAAGCATGTGTTGTTCTCCCAGGTTTAGCAGGCCTGCGAGTGTACGCGATCCTTGCTTGAACAGTCGATAAGGGTCAGACCCTATTCAACTTGGGTTAGGCCCGTCAGCCGTCAGTCGTCACTTAGGCCTGAACCATCACTCGCTGGCGTCCGCCAGCGAATGGCGCGATACTTTCCGGGAAAGTCGAGTCTAACCCCACTTTTCCACGGCTATGGCCGATTCGTCTCCGGTGAAAATCGGCCTGCTGCTGCCGTCCACGGGCGTGGACTCCGCGCAGGGCACCGACGCCACCAAGGGCGTCGAGCTTTACCTCGGGAAGGCCGGCTACCGCGCCGGCGGGCGTGAGATACGCCTCTTCAAGGAGGACGACGAGGCCAAGCCTGCCGTGGCGCTGACCAGGCTGAAGAAGCTGGTCGAGGACGCCCGCGTCGATTTCCTGATCGGGCCGATCAGCAGCGCGGTAGCGTTGGCCATCCGCAACTATGTGCACGAACAGGGCACGCCGCTCCTGGTGCCCGCGGCTTTCACCCGCATGCTCACCTCGCCGCAGCAGGCATCACCGAGCATCTTCCGCCTGAGCGAGACCAGCGACCAGGCGAACTATTCCATGGGCGCCTGGATGATGAAGCACACGCGCTATCGCAGGATGATCGTGATGGCAGCTGATTTTGCGGGCGGGCGCCACTCGGTGGAAGCATTCATGGCCGCCTTCCGCGCCGGCGGCGGGGAAATCGTTGCCGAGATCTACCCGCCGTTCGACACGCCGGATTTCTTGCCATATCTCGCCCGGATCGGCCCGCTGCGCGCCGACGCCGTGTACGCGTGGTTCGCGGGGGCCGATGCGGTCAATTTCGTGAAGCAATTTCGCGAGTCCGGCATCCACCGGCAGCTGCCGCTCACGGGCCACTCCGCGCTGACGGTCGAGACCATCCTGCCCATGATCGGCGACGCCGCTCTTGGCATCGTCGCGGTCGGCGCCTACAGCGCCGCCATCGATACCCCGGAAAACAGGCAGTTCGTGCGGGACTACGAGGCGGCCTTCCGGGCCGTGCCAAGCCGCTACAGCGAATGCGGCTGGGACGCGGCCGCCCTCATTGCCACCGCCCTTGACTCGCTCAACGGCAACTTGAGCGACCGCGGCCGGGTGCGCGACGCGTTAGCGAACGCGCTGCCCCGGATCAAGCCGCCGCGGGGACCCATGCGGTTCGACGCGTACCGGCAGGCCATCACCCCGATTTACATCACGAGGACCGAGCGACGGGACGGGCGCATCGTCAACGTCGTGATCGACAAGATCCCGGACGTGAGCCAGGAGGCGACCTGGGGGTGGTGGAACAAGAGTTAGTCTTCATCACTCGTCCCTCATCCCGCACCCCTCATCCCTCATCCCTGACAAATGGGCGTCCGCGCATTTGTCCTGGCCGGGGTTTGGCGCGATACTTTATCGAAAGTTCAGTCTGACCCCAGTTCTCCGAAAGGAACGCCGCGATGATTACCCTCGATCTCAACGGCAAGACGACGCAGGTGGAGGCCGAGTCCGACACCCCTCTCCTGTGGGTTCTGCGCGACTACCTGAACCTGACCGGCACCAAGTACGGTTGCGGCATGGCGCTGTGCGGCGCGTGTACCGTGCACCTCGACGGGGCGCCCACGCGCTCCTGTATTACGCCCGTGAGCGCTGCGGCCGGCAAGAAGATCACGACGATCGAGGGTATCGGCGTGGACAGCGTCGGCAAGGCGGTGCAGGCCGCCTGGATTGCGCTCGAGGTGCCGCAGTGCGGCTACTGCCAGTCCGGCCAGGTCATGGCCGCGGCGGCGCTGCTCGCCGCCAACAAGAAGCCGAGCGACGCCGACATCGACGCAGCAATGAGCGGCATCGTCTGCCGCTGCGGCACCTACAATGCCATCCGGGCCGCGATCAAGCGCGCGGCCGGGGCGCTCTAGGAGGACGCATGGACACTCTCGACATCCTCAATCTCAGCCGCCGCGATTTCCTCAAGGCCGGCGCCGGCCTCACGCTCGGCCTCGCGGCGCCCGGAGTATTAGCCCAGGCCGGCCCGGGACGGGCGGGCGGCACGGTCATCGCCGCGGGCCCGTTCGAACCGAACGCCTTCGTCCGGATCGGCACCGACAGCCGGGTGACCGTCATCGTCAAGCACCTGGAGATGGGCCAGGGCACCTACACCGGCCTGCCGACGCTCGTCGCCGAGGAGCTCGACGCCGACTGGGGCCAGATCCGCGTCGAGGGGGCGCCGGCCGACGCCAGCCGCTACAACAACCTGTTCTGGGGCCCGGCACAGGGCACGGGCGGCAGCACCGCGATCGCGAATTCCTGGGACCAGCTGCGCAAGGCAGGCGCGACGGCGCGCGCGATGCTCGTCAACGCCGCCGCCCGTCGCTGGGGCGTCGAGCCCGGCTCGATCACTGTGAACCGCGGCACGGTGCTGCACAAGTCCTCCGGGCGCAAGGCGAGCTTCGGGCAACTCGCCGAGGACGCGGCGAAGCAGCTGGTGCCGGCCGAGGTGAAGCTCAAGGACCCGAAGAACTTCGTCTACATTGGCAAGCGGGTGCCGCGCACGGACAGCCTGGCGAAGTCCACCGGCACCGCGGTGTTCACACAGGACGTGAAGCTTCCAGACTTGCTGACCGCGGTCGTCGCGCATCCGCCGCGCTTCGGCGCCAAGGTGAAATCCTTCGACGCGGCAAAGGCGAAAGCGGTGAAAGGCGTGACCGACGTGGTGGCGATCCCGCAAGGCGTGGCGGTGCTGGCGGGCGACTTCTGGACGGCCAAGAAGGGCCGCGATGCCCTCACCGTCCAATGGGACGAGACGGGCGCGTTCAAGCTCGGCACGGCCGAGATCATGGCCGAGTACAGGAGGCTCGCGGCGACACTGGGGCTCTCCGCGCGCAAGGATGGCGATGTCAACGGTGCGCTCGCCGGCGCCGCGAAGACTCTGGAGGCGGCGTACGAATTCCCCTACCTCGCGCACGCGGCAATGGAGCCGATGAACTGCGTGGTGAAGCTCAGCGCGAAAGCGTGCGAAGTCTGGAACGGCGAGCAGATGCAGACCGGAGACCAGGCCGCGGTCGCGCGCATCATGGGGCTGAAACCCGAGCAGGTGAGCCTGCATATGCTTTACGCCGGCGGCAGCTTCGGCCGCCGCGCCAACCCGCACTCGGATTACGTCGTCGAGGCCGCGGCGATCGCGAAGGCGATCAACGGACGCGCGCCGGTGAAGCTGGTGTGGACGCGCGAGGACGATATGCGCGCGGGTTACTACCGCCCCTTGAATTACCACGCGCTCAAGGCCGGGCTCGACGCGAAAGGGAACATCGTCGCCTGGCATCACCGCATCGTCGGGCAATCCATCCTCACCGGCACCGCGTTCGAGGGCGGGATGGTCAAGAACGGCATCGACATCACCTCGGTCGAAGGCGCGAGCACCCTCCCCTACGCCATCGCCAACCTGGGCGTGGAGCTGCATTCGCCAAGAATGGGCGTTCCGGTGCAGTGGTGGCGCTCGGTGGGCTCGACCCACACCGCGTTTTCAACCGAGACCTTCCTGGACGAGCTCGCCGCGGCTGGCGGCAAGGACCCGTACGAGCTGCGCCGCGCGCTGCTCGCCAAGCACCCGCGCCACAAGGGTGTGCTGGAACTGGCCGCGCAGAAAGCCGGCTGGGGCAAGCCGCTTGCGCAGGCGAAGGGCGCGCAGCGGGGCCGGGGCATCGCCGTGCATGAGTCGTTCAAAACGTTCGTCGCGCAGGTGGCCGAGGTGACGGTGCGGGACGGGCAGCTCACAGTTGACCGCGTGGTGTGCGCAGTGGACTGCGGCGTGGCGGTGAACCCGGCGGTGATACGTGCGCAGATGGAAAGCGGCATCGCTTACGGGCTGACGGCGGCGTTGTACGGCGCGATCACGCTCAAGGACGGCGTGGTCGAGCAGTCGAACTTCGACGGCTATGCGCCGCTGCGCATGAACGAAATGCCGCCGGTCGAAGTGCACATCGTGCCGTCGGCGGAGAAGCCGAGCGGCGTGGGCGAACCGGCGACGCCGGTCATCGCGCCCGCGGTGGCGAACGCCGTCTTTGCTGCCACCGGGAAGCGGGTGCGATCGCTGCCGATCAAGCTCCAGTCTTGATCAGTCAACCTTCGCGCCCGTCTCCTTGATGAGGGCCGAGAACTTGACGACGTCGGCGCGGATCAGCTCGGCGAACTTTTCGGGCGTGCTGCTGACGGCTTCCAGCCCGAGCACCGCATAACGCTCCTTGACGTCCGGCAGGTTGTGCACGCGGACGATTTCCGCGTTGAGCTTCGCGAGGACGGGAGCCGGCACCCCTTTCGGCACGAGCACGCCCCAGGAGTTCTCGAGGTCGTATCCCGGGACGCCGGCTTCCGCCACGGTCGGCATGTCCGGCACGAGCGGCGTGCGCTTGGCGCCGGTGACCGCGAGTGCGCGGATCTTGCCGGACCGGGCGTGAGGCAGCGCGATCGGCATGTCGGAAAAAACGATCTGCAGTCGGCCGCCCATCGTGTCGGTGACCGCGAAGATCGTCCCGCGGTACGGTACGTGCACCACGTTCACTCCCGCGAGCTTCTTGAAGAGCTCGCCCCCCAGGTACGCAAGCGTCGCCGCTCCGCCCGAGCCGAAGTTGAGCTTCCCCGGCTCGGCCTTCGCGAGCTGGACCAGCTCCTTGACGGATGTCACCTTGATGTTCAAGGAAACCACCAGCAGTTGCGGCGCGGTGGCGACCAGGCTGACGGCGGCGAAATCGCGCACCGGGTCATAGGCAACCTTGAAAAGGCTCGGGGCCGTCGCCCACTGGCTCATGTTGGCGTGCAGCAGCGTATAGCCGTCGGCGGGCGACCGCATGGCGATCTCGGTCCCGATGATCCCGCTCGCCCCGGGGCGCGTGTCGATCACGACGGGCTGGCCCCACGTCTCGGTCATCTTCTGCCCGAGAATCCGCGCGGTCGTGTCCGTCGTCCCGCCCGGGTTCCACGGCATGATCATCCGTATTGGCTTGTTGGGATAGCTTTGACCCAACGCCACGGGCGCAACGCAAAGCGCCAGGATTGATGCCGCTGCACGCAGGACGAATCTCATGCGGGTCTCCATTGGCTTGGTTACCGCGATCTTCGCGGCTCTGAAATCGCCGCTTCGCCTTCCCCGAAGATCATAACTCAACGCGAGTTGATGTAGCGCGGATGGCGACGTTTGATCGGTGACGGGTGATGGGTGATCAGTGACGAGTGATGGGTCCCTAATCCCGTGACGACTGACAAGAACCGGGTCGACTCACGAATCACGCAGTTCCTGGGCTGACGCCCGGCGTCAGCGAATGTCGAGCAGCGCCGCGAGATTCTTCCAGAGGATCTTCTCCTTCTCCTCCGGCGTCAGCGACTTGAGATTCTGCACCCACGCGACCGGCGACGGATGCCACGGCACGAACGGCCAGTCGCTGCCCAGCACCACCCGGTCCGCGCCCACCCGGTCGAGCAGGAATCGCAGCGCTTCTTCGCTTGGAACCACGGTGTCGTAGTAAAGACGCTTCTGGTACGCGCTCGGCGGTTGCGAAGTGCTGCGCGTCTCCGGCCGCCCGTGCCAGTTGCGGTCGAGCCTCCCCATCGCGAAGCAGGCGGGCCCGCCGCCGTGCGCGATGCAGACCCTGAGATCCGGGCACTTCTCCAGGACGCCGCCGCAAATCAGCACCGCGGTCACGATCGCGTCGTCGAGGATCACGCCGAGGCTGTTGAAGAGCCCGTGGCGCTTGATCCGCTGCATCAGGAAGTTGTTCTGCGGCTGCGGATGGTAGAAGAGGACCGCCCCCATTCTCTCGGCGGCCTTGAAGAACGGAAGGAATTTGGGCTCGTCCCACTGCTCGCCGTTCACCTGCGTATCGAGCGACGCCCCCTTCAGCCCGAGCTTCGCCACCACGCGCTCCAGCTCGCCGATCGCGGACTTCACGTCCTGCACGGGCAGCGTGGCGAGCCCGGCGAGGCGCCCGGCGCTCTGGCGGACCGTCGCGCCGATTTCGTCGTTGACTTCGCGCGCCAGGGCGAGTCCCTGCGCCGCTTCGAGGTGATAGCCGACGAACGGGGTGTGGATGGAGAGCACCTGCACGTCCACTTTCTGCTCATCCATATCTTTCAGGCGTTCCTCCACCGTGTAGCGCACCTTGGGTGAAGAGAAGCCCGTGCGCATGCCGCCTCCCACCACCGTGCCCAGGCCCGCGCCCGCCTCGTGACGAAAGCCGTGCCATTCCTTTTTCGCATCGATGGCCTTCCACAGCGACTCCGGGACGATGTGGGCATGGATGTCTATCGTTTTCATGAACTTCCTTCCCCGCTTAATTGGACGGAACCGGGTGAGGTTAGCACAGCGACGGCTGAGATCGGTCTCAGCCGTGTGACTCGCGGCTCGTGACTCGTGACTGGACTCCCGCGCTGCGGGGGTCATCCCTCATCCTTCATCCTTCATCCTTCCAGCTCAGCGCCCG
>Ga0307281_10000193_pt1 | contig 14823 bp, 14 predicted proteins | sample ER_DNA_120_FD_194486 | JGI IMG/M metagenome (GOLD analysis project Ga0307281, IMG submission 194486) | Bulk soil microbial communities from the East River watershed near Crested Butte, Colorado, United States - ER_DNA_120 | ecosystem: Environmental > Terrestrial > Soil > Floodplain | place...
CGTCGGTCGTCCGAGCAGGTAGCCCTGGCCGGCGCCGATCCCGAGCGAGCGGACGACGTCGAGCTGGGCCGGCGACTCGATCCCTTCGGCTACGACCAGCGCGCCCCACCGGTCCGCGAGGTCGTGGAGCGTGCGCACCACCTCGAGGGAGGCGGCGTGGGCGGCGCCACCCTGGACGAGCGACAGGTCGATCTTGACGATGTCGAAGCGGAGCTGGCTGAGCAGGCGCAGCCCAGCGTTGCCTGCTCCGACGTCATCGGCGGCCAGGCGGATGCCCGCGACGCGACAGGCGTCGACCGCGCGCCGGAGCCGGTCGATGTCCTCGACCGCCTCGCGCTCCGTGAGCTCGAGCACGATGTGGCGCGGGTCGAGCCCGTGACGGACGATCATCCGGAGCAGTGCGTGGATGCTGAAGTCGTCCCTCTCGAGGGTGCGCGGCGAGAGATTGACCGACAGCGTCCCCGGCAGGCGCAGCCGGGCGGCGGTCTCCATGACCATGTTCATGCACGCGATGTCGAGCTCGACCGTCCGCCCGGTCGCCTCGGCCGCCTCGAACATCTTGCCCGGATCGGTGAACCCGCTGTCGGGCAGCGGCCGGACCAGGCCCTCGAAGCCGCGCGGCGCGCCGCTCGTCAGGTCGTAGATCGGCTGGAAGACGGCCCGCAAGGCACCGGTCGCGGCCACTCGCGCGACGAGGGCCGACAGCTCCGCCTTCGGGCGCTCGGCGGTCGGGCCGTCGTGGTGCTCTGGATCGAAGACCGTCACGCAGGTCCGACCGTGGCGCTTGCTCCACGACAACGCCGATTCGGCCTGGCTGTAGAGCGCATCTCGATCGCGCGCGAGGCCCGACATCTCGCTGATCCCCGCCGAGAACGACACGGCCGTCGCGTCATGTCCGGCGTCCTCGCCGTCGAGGCAGGCTGCCAGCAGCCGCCTGACCGTGACCCGGGCGCCCTCCGCCTTGGTGGCGGGCATGATGATCGCGAACTCGTCGCCCCCGACCCGGAACGCCCGATCGGAGCGCCGGAGGTAGGTCGCGATGACGGTCGCCGCCTGGCGCAGCAGCCGGTCGCCCTGGGCATGACCGTGCGCGTCGTTGATCCGCTTGAAATCGTCGAGGTCGACGATGGCCAGCGACATCGGCTGGCCAGAGCGCATCGCCCCCGCCCACTGGCGCTCGATCTCCTCCTGGAACGCGCGGTGGTTGCCGAGCCCGGTGAGGGTGTCGCGCAGCGCTTCGGCCCGGGCCCGGTCGTACGCGTCCTCGAGGATGAGGCGCGCCTGTTCGAGGCGCTCGGCCGGCTCCAGCACGCGGCGCGCCAGCCAGACTGTGAGTGTGCCGAGGATCGCGGCGAGGATCAGCAGCCCGACGGTCGGGACGACCAGCGAGGTCCCGAACCCCCAGGCGAGGCCGTAGATCACCGGGGCCGCGATCGCGATCGGGATGGCGAACATCGTCACGAGCGCGAGGAACAGCCGGAGACGCACCAATCGCAGATTGGTCGACTCGCCGAGCAGGCTGTCGGGTGCCTCGGTGTCGCGGATCTGACGTCTCCAGTGGGCTGGTCGGGTCTAGTACTGGTTATATCCGCAGCTCCATAGCCCGCGGATGGGCACCGTGGTACTTCAGCGGATAGGACCAACGGGTGCGTCCAAGGGCCGCGAGGCCGCGCGACGATGACCTCGTGTTCATCCTCTACGCCGTTCTGGCGGGACTCGTGATCGGGGCCGTGAGCGGCGGCTCGGTCGCGCGCCTGGGCGACCTGCGCTTCTCATGGGCGCCGCTCATCGCCATCGGGATGGTGGTCCAGCTGCTCCTCTTCTCGACGACGGTCGGCGATTCCCTCGGCGTGGCCGCGCCGGTCGTGTACGTGGCGTCGAACCTGGCCGTCCTCGCGGCTGTGTGGAAGAACCGGACGATCCCGGGGTTGCCGCTGGTCCTCGTCGGGGGCGCCGCGAACCTCGTCGCGATCTGCGCGAACGGCGGCTACATGCCGGTCAGCGGTGACGCCCTGGTAGCGTTGGGCCGCTTCCCACGCGAGGGCTACGTCAACAGCCGGTTCCTCGACGGCGTGGTGCTCGGGCCGCTGACCGACCTGTTCGCGATGCCCGCCTGGATGCCGATGGCCAACATCTTCAGCGTCGGTGACGCGCTGATCGGTGTCGGAGCGGCGATGGCGGTCGTCGCCGCGATGCACGGGCGTGCCCCGACGGTCGATCGCGCGACGAAGGCCGATCGCGTCGACCCGGTCTGACGGGCCGGCCGGTGCGCTGGTGCACTGACCCGAGCGGCGGCCACGTCGGTACTACCGAGGCATGGCCGTGATGGTCGGCGGCTCGCACCATGGACCGCGAAGCGATGTTCGCTTCCGTTGACCGCCGTCCAGAGCAAACCCGTCGCGAGACGGGGACGCAAAGCCAGGGATCTTCCTCGGAAGACCGCCCGGTTGCCGGGGGCCATCGCGGGACGCACAACCATTCGAGGTAGTGTCGTGAAGGCGAACCTGGCGCGCTTCACCGTGGCCCTGTCGCTGCTGGCGACCATGGCCCTCACTCTGGCCGCGGGTCTCAAGTGGCATTGACGGGCTTCGCGCTCGGACGTTTCACGATCGATCCGCCCGACACGGCGCCGCGATCCGGTCCTTCGGCCGGCCTGCGCTGGGATTGAGTCGAAGCGGGTCACCTCCGACCCGACCACGACCCGGAAGGGGCGGCCGAGTGGCCGCTCCTTCGTCGTTTCCGAGCACCTCTGGTAGGCTCGCGAGATGAGCGCCACCGGCCCTCGCACCATCGTCGAGAAGATCTGGACGGACCATGTCGTGGCCCAGGACCCGGGCGCTCCGGCCGTCCTCGCGGTCGACCTCCACCTCGTTCACGAGGTCACCAGCCCGCAGGCGTTCTCCGGGCTGCGCGCCCGCGGGATCGGGGTCCGCCGACCGCGCCAGACCGTGGCGACCGCCGATCACTCGATCCCCACCACCGACCGCAGCCTGCCGTTCGTCGACGCCATGGCGCTCGCCCAGGTCAACCAGCTCGAGGCCAACTGCGCGGAGTTCGGGATCCCGATGCACGGCATCGGCGATCCATCGCAGGGCATCGTCCACGTCATCGGGCCGCAGATGGGCCTCACCCAGCCCGGGATGACCATCGTGTGCGGCGATTCGCATACCAGCACGCACGGCGCGTTCGGCGCGCTCGCCTTCGGCATCGGGACGAGCGAGGTCGAGATGGTCCTCGCCACCCAGACCCTGCTCCAGCGTGACCCGAAGACCTACGAGGTCCGGGTCGACGGCCGGCTCACCCCCGGCGTCAGCGCCAAGGACATCATCCTCGCCCTCATCGCCCGGATCGGGATCGGCGGCGGGACCGGCCACGTATTCGAATACACCGGCGAAGCGATCCGCGGCCTGACCATGGAACAGCGGATGACCGTCTGCAACATGAGCATCGAAGGCGGCGCGCGAGCCGGGCTGATCGCCCCCGACGACACGACCTTCGAGTACCTGCTTGGGCGCCCCTACGCGCCGGCCGGCGCCGCCTGGGACCGCGCGGTCGAGGGCTGGCGGCGGCTCCCGACCGACGTCGGCGCGAGCTACGACCGGACCATCACCATCGATGCCGACCGCCTCGAGCCGATGGTGACCTACGGCACCAACCCGGGGATGGGGATCCCCATCACCAGTCGCGTCCCGTCGCCCGCCGACCAGGCCGATCCGGGCCAGCGCCGCGCGCTCGAGCATGCGCTCGCGTACATGGACCTCCAGCCCGGCCAGGCGATCCTGGGCCAGAAGGTCGACGTCGTCTTCGTCGGGAGCTGCACGAACGGCCGGATCAGCGACCTGCGGCTGGCCGCCGGCGTGCTCAAGGACCGCCACGTGGCCGAGGGGGTCCGGCTGATGGTCGTCCCGGGCTCGGACGAGGTGAAGCGCGAGGCCGAGCGCGAGGGCCTGTCGGAGATCTTCAAGGCCGCCGGCGCGGAGTGGCGCGAGGCCGGCTGCTCGATGTGCATCGCGATGAACGGGGACCAGCTGCGGCCCGGACAGTACGCGGTCAGCACCAGCAACCGCAATTTCGAGGGTCGCCAGGGCAAGGGCGGCCGGACGTTCCTGGCCTCACCGCTGACGGCCGCCGCCAGCGCGATCGCCGGGGTCATCGCAGATCCGCGACGGCTGCCCGGCATCGAGACGCTGGCCGCGGTGGGCGGGCGCTGACGTTGGCCGAGCCGTTCCGCGTCTTCACCAGCAAGGTCGTCCCGATCCCGGCCGAGAACGTCGACACGGACCAGATCGTCCCGGCCCGCTATCTCAAGGTCACGACCAAGGAGGGTCTGGCCGACGCGCTCTTCCGCGACTGGCGGTTCGAGGAGGACGGCTCGCTCAAGGAGCCGCGCTTCATCCTCGATCGGCCGGAGATGGCCGGCCGGAGGATCCTGCTCGTCGGCGACAACTTCGGGGCGGGGTCGTCGCGCGAGCACGCGCCGTGGGCGCTGGCGGCGTGGGGCATCCGGGTGATCCTGTCGACCTCGTACGCCGACATCTTCAAGTCGAACAGCCTCAAGAACGGCGTCCTGCCGATCGTCGTCGACCCGGCGACGCACGCCCGACTCTTCGATCTCCTCGCCGCCGACCCGGACGCGGAGCTGACGGTCGACCTGGCCGAGCAGGGCGTCCTGCTCCCGGACGGCTCGACCCTCGATTTCGACATCGATCCGTTCGCCAAGCAGATGATCCTCGCGGGCACGGATGAGCTCGGCTACCTCCTATCGAAGGAAGCCGAGCTCAGCGCCTGGGAGGCGGCGCATCCGCCGCGGATCGATTCGCTCGCCGGAGCGCGCTGACCGACCCGCCGGAGATGGTTCGCGGGCCGATCAGCTGAGGCGGGGCGAGGTCCAGCGGATGTGCAGCGCGGTCATCGGCGGGCGGCGGGCGCAGACCGGGCAGCCGAGGAACGGCGTGGGCAGGTGAGCACGGTGCGCCGCGACGGCGGACCGCGTCAGGCGGAACGGGCTTGCGGCCGGATGGCCGGAGGGACGAGGCATCGGGCGGTTCTCCAGGTCATGGGATCGGGGTCAGTGCGCCCGAGCTGGGCGACTCGATCAGCCTGACCCGGCGGGACCGGCGAGGGCATGGTCGGATGCCGTGAACCCCCACCGACGGATGTCCAGGCGGCGGTCCAGCGGAACCTGTGCGACGATCGAAAGGTGAATCCGATCGACGCCATCACGCTGCTGCTCATCGTGGTGGCCGCGATCCTCGGCTGGAGATCCGGCGCCATCCCGCAGGTCGCCGGTCTCATCGGGGCAGTCGCCGGCGGCGCCGTCGCCATCCTCGCGTTCCCCTACATCGCCGACCCGCTATCGGGTGTCGACCCGGCGTTCCGGCCGGTGGTCGTGCTGGTCGGCCTCGTCGGCGCGGTCGCCATCGGCGAGTCGGTCGGAGCCGGTCTGGGTCGGTTGGCGACGAGCCGCCTCGGTGACGGCCTGCTTGGGGCCACAGACCGGGCGATCGGCTCCGGATTCGGGGTCGTCCAGGCCCTGCTCATCGTGTGGCTGGCGGGGAGCCTGCTCGCGGAGGGCCCCGTCCAGCGCCTGGCCGAGACCGCCGGCGGGTCGACCGCGGTCCGGACGATGGCCACGATCCTGCCGCCACCGACCGAGATCGCGGTCGGCCTCGGGGGCTGGCTCGACGCGACCGGCCTGCCCGATGTCTTCGTCGGGTTCGAGCCCCTGCCGGCCCCAACGGTCGATCGGCCGAACGATCCCACGGCCCGGGCGATCGCCGCGGCCGCCGAGGCGAGCACGGTCAAGGTGTCGGCCGCGACGTGCGGCCTGTCATCGGTCGGGACCGGCTTCGTGATCGCCCGGGGTTATGTCGTCACCAACGCCCACGTCATCGCGGGCGCGGGCGCCCGCGGCATCCGCGTCCACGCGCCGGGCGGGAAGACCCTCGACGCCGTCCCGGTCGCCTTCGACCCGAAGCTCGACATCGCGCTCCTGCACGTCGACGGGCTGCAGGCCCGGTCGCTGACCTTCGCAAAGCACGACCCGGAACGCGGCGCGCTCGGGGCCACGCTCGGCTATCCCGGTGGCGGCGCGCTGACCATCCTGCCGGCCGCGGTCGCCGGACGCTACCCGGCGACCGGTCACGACATCTACGGCACGGCCAAGGTCCGCCGCCAGATCCTCGAGCTGCGCGCGGGGATCGACCGGGGCGACAGCGGCGGCCCGCTCGTCCTCGAGGACGGCAGCGTCGGCGGCGTCGTGTTCGCCGAGGCGCGGACGAACGCCGACGTCGGCTATGCGCTGACGGCGACCGAGGTCTCGGCGGCCGTCGAGCCCGACGTCGGCGCGACCCATGCCGTCGACACGGGCGCCTGCGTCCTCGAGCGGTAGCCACCCGGCGAGCCCGTGTAGGGTTATCGCCCAACCGATCGCCCGCCATCCGGCCAGGAGACCCAGATGTCCGACGCGCCTTCGACCTCCGATCCGGCCAAGCGCCATTCCGCGGCGCTGACCGACGGCCCCGACCGGGCGGCCGCGCGGTCGATGCTCAAGGCCGTCGGGTTCACCGACGAGGACCTCGCCAAGCCGCTCATCGGCGTCGCCACGACCTGGATCGAGACGATGCCCTGCAACCTCAACCAGCGTCACCTGGCGGAGTCCGTCAAGGCCGGCATCCGGTCCGCGGGCGGCACCCCGATGGAGTTCAACACGATCGCCATCAGTGACGGCGTGTCGATGGGCACCGAGGGGATGAAGGCGTCCCTGGTCAGCCGTGAGGTCATCGCCGACTCGATCGAGCTGGTCATGCGCGGCCATCTGCTCGACGGCCTCGTCTGCCTGGTCGGCTGCGACAAGACGATCCCGGGGGCGGCGATGGCGCTCGGGCGGCTCGACGTGCCGGGCCTCGCGCTCTACAACGGGACCATCTACCCGGGGGTCGTCAAGGGTGTCCGCAACGCGACCGTGGTCACCGTCTTCGAAGCGATCGGTGCCTACCGGGCCGGGTCCATCACGCTCGAGGAGCTCTACGAGGTCGAGAACGCGGCCTGTCCGGGGGCGGGTGCCTGCGGCGGGCAGTTCACCGCCAACACGATGAGCACGGTCATGGAGTTCATCGGGTTGTCGCCGGCCGGCCTGAACGGGATCCCGGCCGAAGACCCGCGCAAGGACGACGCGGCGTTCGCCACCGGCGAGCTGGTGATGGACCTCGTCCGCCGCGATGTCCGTCCGTCGTCGATCGTGACCCGGGCGGCACTCGAGAACGGGATCGCCAGCGTGGCCGCGACGGGTGGTTCGACCAACGGCGTCCTCCACCTCCTGGCCATCGCCCACGAGTACGGCATCCCGCTCGACATCGACGAGTTCGGCGACATCGCCGACCGGACGCCGATCGTGGCCGACATGCAGCCCGGCGGACGCTACACCGCGACCGATATGTACGAGGCCGGTGGCGTCGCGCTCGTCATGCGCGAGCTGCTGAAGCGTCCCGGGCTGCTCCACGGCGACGCGGTGACGGTCGATGGCCGGACCATCGCCCAGGTCGCCGCCGACGTCGTCGAGACGCCCGGCCAGCGGGTCGTCGTCCCGCTCGAGACGCCGATCAAGCCGACCGGTGGGCTGGCCATCCTGCACGGAACGCTGGCACCGGAGGGGTGCGTGGTCAAGTTGGCCGGCCACGAGCGCCGGCTGCATCGCGGGCCGGCGCGGGTGTTCGATTCGGAAGCGGCCTGCTACGACGCCGTCCGCGCCCAGCGGATCAAGCCGGGCGATGTCGTAGTGATCCGCTACGAGGGCCCGGTCGGGGGACCAGGCATGCAGGAGATGCTGCTGGTCACGGCGGCGCTGGTCGGTGAGGGCCTCGGCGATTCGGTCGCGCTGCTGACCGACGGCCGGTTCTCGGGTGGCACCCACGGCCTGATGATCGGGCACGTCGCGCCGGAAGCGGCGCTGGGCGGGCCGATCGCGATCGTCGAGGAGGGTGACACGATCGTCATCGACGTCGACCGCAAGGCACTCGACCTCGACATCACCGCCGACGAGAGTGAGCGCCGCTTCGCCCAGTGGACGCCGCCGCTGGCCCGCTACCGGACCGGTGTGATGGCCAAGTACGCGGCGCTCGTCGGGACGGCCTCCGAAGGCGCGGTCACGACCGGTGCGCGGTTGTCGGCGAGTCTCGCCCGCCGATGAGGCGACCCGCCCTGCGCCGTCCGTGGTTCGGCGGCATCATGGCACGGTGACGAACGAGCGCGAGACCCGGCCCGCCGCCCTGCCCGCCGACCCGGCGGCCTACGACTCGCCACGCGCCCGGATCGCGCGGGCCAAGGGCCTCGAGGCACCCTACATCGCGGGCGGCCTCGATCCGGATCCCGACGCCGGTCTGGCCGAGGAGCGCCACTACGGCAAGCTCCTGATCTGGATGGTCGCGGGGCTCATGTTCGGCGGCTTCATCATCGGCATCGCGATCGCGGTCACCGTCGGCACGGTGCCGTGACCCTGAGCGCGGAGGCGCCATCGCGTCGCGTCGACGAGGCGGCCTGGGGCCGCACCCTCGACGAGCTGGTCGATGCCATCCGCGAGCTCATCCGCATCCGGTCGGTCAACCCCGCGCCGCCCGAGGCACCCGACGGTGAGCTGGTCGCCGCCCGTCGGATCGCGACCATGCTCGAGGCGGCCGGACTCCAGCCCGAGATCGTCGAGCCGCTGCCGGGGCGTGGGTCCGTCCATGCCCGGTTGCGCGGCGACGGGACGGGCGGGGCGCCGCTCCTGCTGCTGTCGCACCTCGATGTCGTCCCGGCACCGAGCGAGCGCTGGAGCCACGACCCGTTCGCGGCCGACCTGGCCGATGGCTACATCTACGGCCGCGGCGCGGTCGACATGAAGGCCATGATCGCGATGGAGCTGGCGGTCGTGCGGCTCCTTGCCGCCGAGGCACGCGCCGCCGGTCTCGATCCGGCGCGTGACCCGATACCCGGCCTCCGACGCGATGTCCTGTTCACCTGCACCGCCGACGAGGAGGCCGGCGGGACGGCGGGCGCGAAATGGGTCGCCGAACACCGGCCGGACTGGGTACGGGCGGCGGGCGCGCTCAACGAGTGCGGTGGCGTGTCGACCACGATCGCCGGTCGCCGGCTGTACCCGATCCAGGTCGCCGAGAAGGGGTTCGCGGCCTATCGGATCGCGGTCCGCGGGACCTGGGGCCACGGGTCGATGCCGCGCGAGGACAACGCCGCGGTCCTGGCCGCTGTCGTCATCGAGCGTCTCGCCGTCCTTGGCCGGTCGCGTGTGACCCCGGTCATGGCCCGCTTCTTCGCCCTGGCCGCGGCCGCCCTCCCGCCGGACGCCGGCCGGCTCCTGGCCGGGCTGTCGGGGGACGACCCGGGCCGGGCCGAGGCCGCCATCTCGGCTGCCTGCGATCCGATGTACGCGCGGGCGCTGCGCGCCTTGCTGCGCGACACGATCAGTCCCGACGTGATCCATGCCGGGGTCAAGTACAACGTCATCCCGGGCGATGCGATGGTCGAGGTCGACTGTCGGATCCTGCCCGGGACGACCGAGGCGGACATGCGGGCAGAGGTCGTCGAGCGCCTCGGGCCGGAGCTGGCGGCGGCTTGCGAGATCGAGCTGATCGTGCACGGCGCACCGGTCGAGGCGCCGGCCGAGGGCCGGCTGTTCGACCTGATGGTCGCCGCGATCCGCGACCACGACCCGGACGGCATCCCGCTCCCGGTCATGGCGCCGTTTGCGACCGACGCCAAGCACACCGATACGGTCGGGACCCCGACCTACGGCTTCTCACCGCTCCGGCTCGATCCGGACGAGCGGTTCCTCGAGCGCTTCCACGGTGTCGATGAACGTGTTTCCGTGGAGGCGTTGCGCTGGGGCCTCCCGGTCCTCTACGACGTGGTCCGCGGCTTCTGCAACTGAGGGCGGGCACGCGGGCCGACCCGGCGATCCTACGCGGCGGGTCAGCGCGGCACCGCTGGATCGTCCGGGTGGCTCACGAGGACCTGCTCGTCGCACGTCTTGCAGCGGAAGAGGGTCGTGTTCGACCAGTCGCGTTCCGGATCGAGGTCGGCGGGATCGTGCGCCGACGATGGCTGTGGCTCGAGCGACCCCCACGAGCCATCCGAGTGGCGATGCTGGACGCGGAGCGTGAGCTCCGCCATGCGGCCGTAGTCCATGACGCTCGGTCCTCCTCTACTCCTGCCCGGTCCGGATGAGTCGTCCACGCCGGCTGATGGCGTGTGTCGCCAGGGCCGCCACGCCCATCGCGACGATAGCGCGCTCCGCGGTCGGTAGCGGCCGGACCGCCGACAGGAACTGGTCGGCCCGCGCCCGGTCCACAACGCGCAGGACCGCGTGACCGCGCTGCGTCAACCGGAGCGTGCGTTGCCGCCGGTCCTCGGGTTCCTGGTGGCGCTCGACCAGCCGGCGCCGAACGAGGCCGTCGACGAGGCGGCTCGTGGCCGACGGCGACCGTCCGATCGACTCGGCCAGCTCACCGACTGTCAGGGTGCTGCCGTCGGCGAGCACGTAGAGGGCCGCCAGCTGGGTGAACCCGAGTCGCAGCTCGCCGAGCTGGCCGGCAAACCCGATCACCAGCTCGCGCCAGAGGGCTCGACCCATCGCCACCCGCTCGCTGATCTGGCGGACGTTCGGCAGTCGGTTGCCGGCCGCGAGGACCGGGGCGGACAGGTCCGCCTCGAACCGGCGGGCGATGGCTCTGGTCGGGGCGGGGCGGGACATCTGCCGCGGGGGGTGACGATCGTCGGACACGACGGGAGCGTACGGCGAGCGCGAAACGTATGCAACCATGCACGGTCGTCGCGCTCAGCGAGGCTCGGACGGCCGTACCCTTCGTGGTGATGTCTCTCCTTGCTTTCGTGTGCCCCGGCCAGGGTTCCCAGACCGTGGGGATGGGCCGCGCCCTCGCCGCCGAGTCGCCGGCCGGCGCTGCCGTCTTCGCGGCCGCCGACGAGGCACTCGGCGAGCCGATCAGCGACGTGACCTGGGAGGGTCCCGCGGAACGCCTGGACCTCACCGAGCAGGCCCAGCCCGCGATCCTCGCGACCTCCATCGCGATCCTCGAATCGCTTCGCGAGCGCTGGGCCGCGGCCGGACTCGCCGCCCCGACACCGGCGTTCATCGCCGGGCACTCGATGGGCCAGTACTCCGCGATGGTCGCGGCCGGCGCACTGTCGCTGGCCGACGGCGTCCGCCTGGTTCGTGAGCGAGGACGGCTGATGCAAGCTTCCGGCCAGGGACGCGACGGGGCGATGGCCGCGCTGATCGGCCTGGGCGACGCGCGCCTCGCCGAGTTGGTGGCCGGGGCCTCCGAGCATGGCATCTTCGTCGTCGCCAACCGCAACGCTCCCGGCCAGGTCGTGGTCTCGGGCGAGCGGCCCGCGATCGAGGCGGGCGCCGAGCTCGCCAGGTCGCTCGGCGCGAAGCGCGCGATCGTGCTGCCGGTATCGGTGGCGGCGCATTCGCCGCTGATGGTCGAAGCCGCCGAGGGCATGCGGGCTGCACTTGCCGGTGTCGCCTTCCGAGACCCTGCCGTTCCCCTGCTCGCGAACGCGGATGCCCGCCCGATCGAGACGGCCGAGGGCTGCCGCGCCGAGCTGGTCGAGCATCTCACGGCCGGCGTCGACTGGATCCGCATCGTCGAGCGGATATCGGCGGCCGGCGTGACGACCTTCATCGAGATCGGCCCCGGTCGCGTCCTCACCGGGTTGATCAAGCGGATCGCCCCGGACGCCGAGGTCATCCCGGCCAACGACCTTGGCTCGCTCGATCGGCTCCTGTCCCTGGGCGCCGTGCCCGCCTGAACACCCACACACACCCCGTACAGACTGCCCAGGAGGAATCACCTTGCGCAAGCCCGACTACGATCGCCGTGTCGTCGTCACCGGTCTCGGCGTCATCAGCTCGGTCGGCAACGACGTCGCGACCGCATGGTCGAACCTGGTCGCGGGTGTCTCCGGCCTGGGTCCGATCACCCGCTTCGACACGACGCCCTACGAGGCCAAGCTCGGCGGCGAGGTCCACGACTTCGATGCCACGCAGTGGATGGACGCCAAGGCCGCCCGCCGCAGCGAATCGAGCATGCATTTCGGGGTGGCGGCGGCCAAGCAGGCCCTCGCCGATTCCGGGTTCGAGATCACCGACGAGAACCGCACCGAGGTCGGCGTGATCTTCGGATCGGGCGCCGGCGGGCAGACCCTGATGATCGACAACTACGCCTCACTCAAGGAACGCGGGCCGCGTTCCGTGGCGCCCACCTTCATCGCGAACGCCCTGACCGACAGCTGCTCGGGAATGATCGCCATCGAGACCGGCGCCATCGGCCACAACATGTGCGTCGTGTCGGCCTGCGCGACCGGCACGCACAACGTCGGCGAGGCGGCCGAGGCCATCCGCCGCGGTGACTGCGTCGCGGTCATCGCCGGCTCGACCGAGGCACCCCTTTTAGAAGTGGGACATGCGGGCTTCTCGAACATGCGTGGGATGGGGATGCCGCGACCCGGCGAGGCGCCCCAGACGGTCTCGCGTCCGTTCGACCTGACCCGCGACGGGTTCGTCCTCGGCGAGGGTTCCGGCTCACTCTTCCTCGAGGATCTCGAACTCGCCAAGGCGCGTGGCGCGAAGATCTATGCCGAGGTTGTCGGCTACGGGTCGGCGGCCGACGGCTGGGACATGATCCAGCCGATCGATCTCGGCGTCGGGTCGTCGAGGGCGATGCAGATGGCCCTCGACCGGCGTGGCGTGCCGGCCGACGAGGTCGACCTGATCAACCCGCACGGCACCTCGACGCCGCTCGGCGACATGCGCGAGACAGAGGCGATCTGGGCGGTCTTCGGGCCGCGTTCCGCCGGCAGCGCGCGGTCGCTGGCGATCAGCGCGACCAAGTCGATGACCGGGCACATGATGGGCGCGGCCGGTGCGTTCGAGGCGTTCGCGACCGTCATGTCCGTCGCCGAGCAATGCGCGCCCGCCACGATCAACTACCGTGACGAGGACCCGGATTGCGACCTCTGGGTGGTCCGCGAGACGCAGGCGCTGCCGATCCGCTACGCGCTGTCGAACAACATCGGCCTGGGCGGACATAACGGGGCCGTCATCTTCGGGCGCTACGACGGCGATTGACGTCGCGGCTTGACTACAATCACGCGACCACCCGTCCCATGAGGAAACCCTTGCCTGAACAGGATCCTGCGCGCCGCGCCGTGGTGACCGGTCTCGGTGCGGTCATGCCGATCGGCAACGATTTCCCGACGTACTGGTCGAACCTCGTCGCGGGTGTCACCGGAACGCGGACCATCACCAGCTTCGACCCGACGGGATTCGAGGTCCGCATCGCGGCCGAGGTGCTCGGCTTCGATCCGACGATCGCGATGGACGCCAAGATGGCTCGTCGGATGAGCCGGTTCATCCATTTCGCGATGGCCGCCGGCAAGGAGGCTGTCCGCGATTCGGGGATCGACTTCGCGGCGATGGACCAGGACCAGCGTGATCGGGTCGGCGTCGTCGTCAACACCGGCGGCGGCGGGATCGAACAGATCATCGACGGCACGCACATCCACGACCAGAAGGGGCCGCGCTTCGTGTCACCCTTCGCCATCCCCGCCCTGTCCGGTTCGATGGGGGCGGCGCTGCTGTCGATGGAATACGGCCTGACCGGGCCGGTGATGACCCAGGTCGCCGCTTGTGCGACGTCGGTCATCGCCTTCCACGACGCGCTGCGGCTCATCCGGACGGGCGAGTGCGACGTCGTCCTGACCGGTGGCTCGGAGGCGCCGGTCTGGCCGATGGGCGTCGCCGCCCTGGCGAACATGGGCGCGCTGTCCAAACGGAACGACGACCCGGCCACGGCGTCGCGTCCGTTCGACGGGACGCGCGACGGGTTCGTGCTCGGCGAGGGTGGTGGCGTGGTAGTCCTCGAATCGCTCGAGCACGCGCTGGCGCGCGGAGCGACGCCGGTGGCCGAGGTGATCGGTGGCGCGCTGACCGCGGATGCGTTCCACATCAGCGCCCCAGACCCGTCCGGACGCGGCCAGACCCGCGCGATGACCTCCGCGCTGCGCAACGCCGACGTTGCACCTGACGAGGTCGACTACATCGTGGCCCACGGAACGGCCACGTGGCTCAACGACTCGACCGAGACCAAGGCGATCAAGGCGGCCTACGGGGATCACGCCTACAAGGTCGCCGTCAGCTCGCCGAAGTCGATGATCGGCCACCTCGTCGGGGCCGCCGGGATCGCCTCGGCACTGGCGGCCATCGGCGCCATCCGGGACCAGGTCATCCCGCCCACGGCCAACCTGCATACGCCCGACCCCGAGTGCGACCTCGACTACGTGCCGTTGGTAGCGCGCAAGGCGAAGGTCGAGACTGTCGCGGTCAACGGCTTCGGGTTCGGCGGCCAGAACGCCGTCGCGATCTTCCGGGCGATCGAGGCGTAGTCGCCCAGGCCCCGGGATGTCCGTCGTTGCCCTCGCCGGGCGGCCCGTTCATCGATCCGGCGACCGGCAGCACGGCGTCGTTCTCGACAAGGGCGGGCGGATGTTCGTGGTCGATGGCGAATACTTCCTGTGGGTGCCGATCCCTCCGGCATGAAGGTGTCACGGTTCGGGAGAGACTCACGCGGGCCTTATCGGACGGGTCGGGGAGAGTCACGTACCTGCGTCCCTGGGTTCGTCGATACGGGCTCGGACCCGACCACCCAGGTCCTCCGATCGCGACCGCAGGGGGCGGTTGGCAGATAGTCGATCACTGTCCGACGCCGGACATCGCCGGGGTCCAACACGGACTTGGGCGGAACG
>Ga0307281_10000194_pt1 | contig 14818 bp, 11 predicted proteins | sample ER_DNA_120_FD_194486 | JGI IMG/M metagenome (GOLD analysis project Ga0307281, IMG submission 194486) | Bulk soil microbial communities from the East River watershed near Crested Butte, Colorado, United States - ER_DNA_120 | ecosystem: Environmental > Terrestrial > Soil > Floodplain | place...
CCGGGAACTCCTCGCCGAACCGGTCGAGCAGCCGCCGGGCATCGGGACCGAGCCGGGTCTCGAGGTCCGCCATCGCCGCCTGCATCGCGCCCGGCCGGCGATCCGCCTCGTAGCGGGCGATGAGCAAGTGGCCGATCTCGTGGAGGAGTGCGAGCGCGCCGATCTCGCCCGCCTGGATCGACGGCGTGCCGGCGACCCGCGCCCGGTTCATCCGGTTCGCCAGGCGACGGATGCCGGCCATGTCGGCGACGACCAGGTCGCCGTCGGTGCCGATCAGCGGCCGATCGATGTCGTAGGCCTCACGGGGCTCTCGCCGTACGTGGAAGGAGCGGACGTCGCGCATCGAGCTAGCATCGCACGGCCGCAGCGGGGTCACCGGCCGCGGGCGCGGGCGCGGATCTCCCGGGTCAGACGCCGGCGACCTCGGCCGGTCGGGCGGCGGCGACGTGGTCGATCGCGCGCCGCAGGAGCTCGAGTCCGGACGGATCGAAGTCGTACGTCCACGGCCGGATGCGTTCGGGATTCGAGAAGGTCTGGTCGAGGCCGGCCGCCAGCGCCTCGCGCGACATCAGGATCACGTCCGCGGTCTGGTCGACCAGGCGCAGGTCCTCCGGGGCGTCGATCAGCGCCGCGACGATCTCCACACCGCTCGTCCCGGACAGCGCCAGCGTCTCGCGGATGTTGTCCGAGCCGCGACCGGAGGCGCACACCAGGCCGACCCGCGAGCCGGTCGGCAGGCCGGCGATCTCGTGGACCAGCTCGACGTATGCCGGACCGACCAGCATCGCCACGACCGGAACCCGGCCGGCGGCCAGGACCTGGGCCTCGTCGGCGTGGAACGTCGTCGTCGCCACGAGGTCGTAGTGGAAGCGCTCGAGCCGGTCGGGCAGGTCGTCGAGCAGGGCGCCCTCAGCCTCGATCAGGCCCGGGAATTCATCGACCAGGCGCTCGGCATCGAAGCCTGCGTCCGCGTTCGTGCACTCCGCGTACAGCACGCGGACGAGCGGCCCGGGGCGCTTGCGCTCGGTCGCGGCCGCGAAGGTCGCGGCAGCCAGCTCGTCGGCGGTGAACCCGGCGTGCGCCGCTCGCCGCAGCATCTCGGAGACGATGCCGGCCAGCGCCTCGGTCCCGCGCTTCTGCGGCGGCCGGTCACTCACGTGCGTGCCGGCGCCATGTCGACTGGTGACGTAGCCGGCGTCGGACAAACGACGGTAGACCGCCCGGATGGTGTTGGGGTTCACTCGCAGGGCCGCACCGAGCTCACGGACGGGCGGCAGTCGAGCACCGGGCAGGAGCCGACCGGAGTCGATCTGGTAGGCGAGCTGCCAGTAGATCTGGGTCGAGATCGGGACATCGGAATCGCGTTCGACATCGAGCGCGCCACCGCTAGTACCGCTGGCAGCCCCGATCCGCCGTTCGTTCATTGACATAGCGTGCTAGTCCAACGTACAGTGGGCCTTGGCCTAGTCAACTATAACAAGCAAGGTAGGTTCCCGATGATCGGGTTGTTGTTCTTCGGCGGCGTCCTTGCCGTCTTCGCGTTGCTTTCCGTCATGTTCGGGGTCGACAGCCGGATCGATTCGCACGATCCGCGCAGTCCCATCTATCCGGTCGGCATCCGCTGATCCGCGCCACCCATCACGTCGCCGCCTCGGGGCCGGGTTGTCCGACCTCGACGAGCGCCCGGCGGTAGATCTCGGCGCCATCGATGTGGTAGCCGGGTGAACTGAACAGACCGAGGTCCGCGACCAGGCGTCGCTCGAGACCTCGTCCACCGAACCCATCCGCGAGTCGTGCCGCGCGCGCGGCCGAGCGGAGCACGGCCGCCGTCTCCGGCCGCGACGGGTCGTCCCAGTACCAGCCGTCGCTCACGAACATCGCGAGACGCCAGCGCTGCGCCTCCATGAGCCCGAGGAAGGTCGCGCACTCCGCCGCGTCGCCGATGCCGCCCAGCCAGCGGGACGCGAAGGCAGTTGCCTCTTCCGCCCCGATGACGACATCCACGTAGGCATCGCGCGCCGCCCACGGGTGGGGCGCGCCGGTCAGCCCGGTCGCGATGCGATCGGTGACGGCGTCGATGCCGGCCGCCAGCCGTTCGAGCGCCGCGCGCAACGGCCCCTTCCACCGCCCGTCCGGCACGCACGGGCACTCGGCCATCCAGCGGAGGACGCCGTGATGGCAGCTCCACGACGTCCGATCCTCGATGTCGATCGAGCGGAACGGGTGGTCGGGCCGCTCGGCCAGCGCCTCCGCGAGCGGGACGACCTCGTATCCGCGCGGGTCGCCGTCCGGACGGGGCTGCACGAGCCGCTCGAGGAACAGCTCCCCGAAGGTCTGGTGGTGGCCGTACAGCTCGCCATCGGTGGCGATCACGACCAGTGGCGGCTCGTCGTCGGGGAGCGACCCGGGCGCCATCCGCGATTCGACGACGTCCTGCGCGAAGCGGTCGGCATCGGCGGTCGCGCGCGGCTCGAACGAGACCGCGCCGGACAGGTCGCCGTCGTAGAAGGCCACCGCGATGCTCCGGCCGTCGCCCAGCTCGACCCGGTATGGCCGTCGCGTGTCGATGTACGGCTCGCCCGCCTGCCATGGTGCCAGGATCGTGTGCCGGACGCCGAGGCCGGCGAGGAGGCGGAGGGTCGCGCGATCGACCGCCGATTCGGGCAGCCACAGGCCGAGCGCCGGCCGCCCGAACCGCCACGCGAAGTCGCGCAATCCCCAGATGACCTCGGTCCGGCGGTCGGCCGCCGAGGCCAGCGGCAGGATCGTGTGGTGGAAGGACTGAGCCAGCCCGTTCACGCCCCGGTCGCCCTCGGTGAAGCCGCGATAGGCGATCGGGTCGTGCCGCTCCATCCAGCCCGCCAGCGTCGGCCCCAGGTCCCACGACATGTGGGCGAGATTGCCGCGCTCGGCGTTCGGCCGGTAGCTCTCGGCGCTGACCCGTTCCGTCCAATCGTGGGCCGGCGCCGCCGAGGGGTCGGCCGGGATCTCGCCACTGAACGGATCGACTCGCGAGGGCTGATAGAAATGACCGTGGACGACCAGCCGGCCGCGGCTCACGAAGGGTTGGCCGTCTCGGCGCGGTCGCTGTCGGTGGCCACGGTCTGGGTCACCGTGGCGGTCCACGTGTTGCCCGGGGTGAGCGAGAGCGGCCACGAGAGCAACAGCCCCGCACCCTGGTAGACGCGCTCGAAGCCGCCCTCCGAGTTCGAGACGGTATCGACCGGCGCCCACCAGGCGGTCGCCGGTCCCGCGACGTCGGTGATGACCGTGATCCCGACGGTGTCGTTGCCCTGGGCGAGGCGAGTCACACGGATCGCCGCCCCAGGAGCGTCATGGGGACCGCGCTTGCCGTCCACCTCCCACCATGCGGCCGGATTGGCGCCGCCGCCGAGCAGCATCAGCGTCCACTCGAGTCCGAGCATCGCCTCGATCCCGATGGCCGAGCGGTTCGCGATCGTCACGGTGAGGGCGAGCGTTGGCCCCCGCCGGTCCCCACCGAGGACGATCTCCTTGGTGACGGCGACCGTGGCGGGACCGGCCGGTGTCGTGACCGACCCCAGCCGGGTCGCGACCAGCCGGTCGAGCCCGAGCTCGGCGATCTCGAAGACGCCATCGACCGCGTCGCCCAGCTCGACCGCCTCGGCACTCGCCCAGGTGTCGGCGTTGGCTGCGGGCGTCAGGAAGCGGACCAGGCCCGACCGTCGCTCGTAGGCGTCGTAGTGGAGTCGGGACGCCAGGCCGGCCTCCTTCATGGCGAGGCGCTCGTGGATCGAGGCGGGCCGGCCGGAGGCGTCGGATGCCGCCTCGATCGTCGCCGCGTCCCGGTCGCGGAGTGTCTGGTGGTAGGCCTCCGGCCGGCGCCGCATGACCGCGCACAGCGCGTGACGGACCGGCCGGATGTCCCAGCCGCCGATCCCGGCGCCCTCGGCCAGGTCGATCGAGACGACCTGGCCCGGCGTCGCCAAGCGCACGTCATCGAGCCCGTCGAGGTCGAGATCGCGCGTCTCGAACGCGTGGAGGTCGGCGGCGGCCGCGTCGGCCAGGTCCTCGGCGGCGATCAGGTGCTCGTAGGTCGCCAGCCGCATATGGCCGATGTAGATGCCGCCGAACAGGCCGTGCCAGTAGCAGTCGTTCGACTGGCCCTGGTAGAGGTGGTCCGTGGCCAACGCCCGCGCCGGGCCCTCGGGCATCGCGGCCACCTTGTCGGAGGTGCGGAGCATCTGCTTGTGGAGGTCGTTGATCTCGCGGTAGCGGACCTGGAAGTTGCGCCACGAGGCGCCGCGGAGCCAGCGCGCCTCCGGCCGGCCCTCGGCCTGGGCATCGTGGAGGACGGCCGCGAATTCCCGGCTTTCGTCGGGCGGCAGGGCCCACTGGCCCATCTCGGCATACGACCCGGTCGGGACGTAGACGCGGCCGATCGGCGGGTGTGCGGCGAGCCAGGCGGTCGGGGTCGTCGTCGTCAGCCAGTCGGCGTTGGCTTCGAGCGCCTCGAAGAAGCGATCCACCCAGCCACGGGCGCCCCAGCAGTGCTCCCAGGTCGTCGGCCACGCCCCGAACTTCTCACCGTCGTCGCCCATCATCCCGATCCGCTCGCCGTCCTCGCTGGCGTGCTGGCGGAGGTAGTCGATGACCTCGTCCTCGTCGCGGAACGGGATCCGGTAGCGGAGTCCCTGCTCGGTACCGAAGACTCGCAGCCGCTGGCCCTGGTCGTCGGTCGTGTACGGGCCCCACAGGTCGTCCTCGCCGATGGCCGCCGCCCGGAAGTGCGCGTCGTCGAGGATCGTCCAGTCGTAGCCCGCCGCGACCAGCGAGGTGGGCAGGTCCGGTTCCCAGACGCGCTCGGCGAGCCACGCTCCGGCCGGTCGGCGCCCGAAGAGCGTTTCGAGCTCGTCGGCCATGCGGCGGGCCTGGCCGATCCTGTCGCGCTCGGGCAGTGAGGCGAGGACCGGTTCGTAATAGCCACCGCCCATGATCTCGACCTGGCCGCGTGCGACGAGATCCGCGAGCCGGTCGATGAACGCGGGGCGTTCGGCGCGAAGCCACTCGAGCAGCGGACCGGAGTAGTGGAGCGACAGGCGGACGTGCGGGTGCCGCTCGAGCGCGGCGACCATCGGCTCGTACGCCTGCTCGTAGACCTCGGCGAAGACCCAGCCGAAGTTGCCGACCGGCTGGTGGTTGTGGATGGCGAGCGCGAGCGCGATCCGGGGAGCCATGCTGGTGGCGGGTCAGCCGGCCTCGGTCACGGCCGGCACGTCCTCGTCCTCGACGACCGCAACACCGGCAGCCGGCAAGTAGAGGAGCTCCGTGTACTCGCGGAGCATCCTGGTCGTGGAGTATCGCCAGAGAGCGGTCGCCATCGCCCGACGGGTCGTGGTCAGCCAGCGGGTCGGCAGGCCGGAGGCGTCGCGGTCGTAGTAGCTCGGCACGATCTGCTCCTCGAGCAGCCGGTAGAGGTCCTGCGAATCGCGCCAGTCCTGGGCCGCCTCGTCAGGGTCCATCTCGCGGTTCCCGATCGCCCAGCCGTTGTCGCCCTCGAACCCCTCGTCCCACCAGCCGTCGAGGACGCTCATGCTGGGGACGCCGTTCATGGCGGCCTTCATCCCCGACGTCCCCGACGCCTCGAGCGGCCGACGCGGGTTGTTGAGCCAGACGTCCACACCCTGGACGAGGAAGCGCGCCACCCGCATGTCGTAGTTCTCGAGGATGTAGACCCGCCCGCGGAGCTGCGGCGCGCGCGACCGCTGGAAGATCTCCTGGATGACCCGCTGGCCCGGCCGGTCAGCCGGGTGAGCCTTGCCGGCGAACACGATCTGCATCGGACGCGTCTCGTCGAACAGCATCCGGGCCAGACGGTCGATATCGCTGAACAGCAGCCCCGCCCGCTTGTAGGTGGCGAACCGCCTGGCGAAGCCGACGGTCAGGACGTCGGGATCGAGCGCGGTCTCGAGCTCGGCCAGGATCGACGGCGATTCGCCGTGCCGCGCGAACTGGCTGCGCAACCGGCCACGCGCGAAGTGGGCCAGCTCGCGCTTCTGCCGGAGGTGCGCGTCCCACAGGTCCCGGGCCGGGACACGCTCCATCCGCTCCCAGAACCGGCCGCCCTCGGTGCTCTCGTCGAGGTCGTCGAGGTCGGCACCGAGATCCTCGAGCAGCTCCGCGATCGGCTGCCCGATCCAGGTCGGTCCGTGGATGCCGTTCGTGACGCCGACGATGGGCTGCTCGACGATGCCCTGCCAGGTCGCATTGGCGGTCTGCGCATGGAGATGACTCACAGCGTTCGCGCCGTGGGTCAAGCGCAGCGAGAAGGCGGTCATGTCGAACTGGCTGCGGTCCTCGTCGACCCCGAGGCCGAGCTCGAGGACGCGCTCGACAGGCACGCCGCCCGCATCGAGCAGCGGCCCGGCGACGCGTCGGACGAGGTCGCCGTCGAACCGCTCGTTCCCGGCCGAGACCGGCGTGTGGATGGTGAACACGCTGTCGCGCTTGACCGCCGCAAAGGCGTCGTCGAGCGGCGTGCCCGCCGCGACATACTCGCGGGCACGCTCGGCGAGCAGGAACGCCGAGTGGCCCTCGTTCAGGTGCCAGACGGCCGGCATGAGCCCGAGCGCCCGGATCGCGCGCACGCCGCCGATGCCGAGCACGAGCTCCTGGTGGAGGCGCATCTCGCGGCCGCGCACGTACAGGATGTTGGTGATCGGCCGGTCTGCGTCATCGTTCTCCGGCAGGTCCGTGTCGAGGAGCAGGACCGGGACCCGGCCGACCTGCGCGACCCAGACCGCGATGGTCAGCTCGCGGCCGGGGAGCTCGACCGTCACGGTCAGCGGCAGCCCAGAGGCGTCCTGCACGCGCCCGAGCGGCAGGCGGGTCAGGTCGTAGTCCGGGTACTCGTGCTCCTGGTGGCCATCGGCGTCGATCGTCTGCCGGAAATAGCCCTTCCGATAGAGCAACCCGACCCCGATCGCCGGGAGGGCCATGTCGCTGGCCGACTTCATGTGGTCACCGGCGAGCACGCCGAGACCGCCGGAATAGATGCCAAGCGATTCGTGGAACCCGTATTCGGCGCAGAAGTAGGCGATCGGGCCGCTCAGCTGATCGGCGTAGCGACGCTGGAACCAGTGTCCGGAGCCGTTCGCCATGTACGCGTCGAACTCGGCCAGGACATCGTGGTATTCGGCCAGGAACTTGGCGTCCTCGAGCACGCGCGACCATTCGGTCGGGCCGCTGATGACCGGGATCGGGTTGCGATAGCGCGTCCAGGCCGTCCGGTCGACCAGGTTGAACAGGCCGCGGGTGCGTGGGTGCCACGACCAGTGAAGGTTGTAGGCGAGCCGCCGAAGGCCTTCAAGCCGGGGTGGGAGCGGAAAGCTGGCAGCCTCGATCGAGGGCACGCGGACGGGGTCCATGAGGCGGCATCATACTCGTTCGTCGGTCCGGGTGAACCGGTTTAGCAGCGGCGTCCATCGAGCCCGACGGCGTGGCGAGGGACGCGTAGGATGCCGTCCATGCCGATGCGCGTCGTGATGCTGGCGTCGGAGTGCGAGCCTTGGGCGAAGACCGGTGGCCTGGCCGACGTCGTCGATGCCCTCGCCCGCGCTCTCGGCCGGGTGCGCGACCCGGCTATCGCGACCCCGGTCGATGTCTTCCTGCCCCGCTATCGAAGCGTGCCGCAGCCGCTGACGGTCGAGCGGACGATGACGGTCCGGGTCCCGGATCCGCGGTCGCCGTCGGGCAGCAGCACCGTCACGGTCATCGACGTCCCGGCCGACGGCTTCCGCCTGCGGCTGGTGGACCACCCGGCCGCATTCGACCGCGAGGGCTTCTACGGCGACGCCGCGGGCGACTACGCCGACAACGCCTGGCGGTTCGGGCTGTTCTGCCGGGCGGCACTCGAGGCACTGCTCCTCGACGGCGCGGCGGTCGACGTGCTCCATCTGCATGACTGGCACACCGGGCCGGCGGCGATCTACCGCGACATCCGCTACGCCGACGATCCGATCGTCGGCGACGCGGCCGTCCTGCTGACCCTGCACAACCTCGCCTACCACGGCTGGACGCCGCGGACGGCGCTCGGCCAGCTCGGCCTCGCCCCGGGCGACGGCGTCGTCGCCCCCGACGCGGACGGGATCGACCTCCTGCTCGAAGGGATCGAGCGGGCGGAGCTGGCCAACACGGTCTCGCCCGGATTCGCGGCCGAGGCGTTGACGCCCGCCTTCGGCATGGGCCTCGACGGCGCCCTGCGGGCAAAGGGCGACCGGTTCATCGGGATCCTCAATGGGCTCGACATCGCGGTCTGGGACCCGGCGACCGACGTCGACCTCGCGGCGCCCTACTCGCGCGACGACCGGACGGGCAAGGCGGCCTGTCGCGCGGACTTGCTGACCCGGATCGGGTTCGACGCGGGCGATCCCGATCCGGTCATCGGCATGATCGGGCGGCTCGATCCGCAGAAGGGGTTCGACCTGCTGGCGGACGCCGCCCCGACCCTGCTCGAGCGCGGCGGGCGGCTCGTCGTCCAGGGCAGCGGTCACCCGAGCCTGGCCGACCCGTTCCGGGCGATCGCCATCGAGCATCCGCGCCAGGTCGCGTTCATCGAGCGGTTCGACCGGGCGATGGCCCGCCGGATCTACGCCGGCGCCGACTTCTTCGCGATGCCGTCGCGCTTCGAGCCATGCGGCCAGGGCCAGATGATCGCGCTGCGCTACGGCACCCCGCCGATCGTCCACCGGACCGGTGGCCTCGCGGACACGGTCGTGGACGAGACGACCCATCCGGGCGCCGGGACCGGCTTCGCGTTCGAGCGCGCGACGGTGGCGGGACTGCTCGGTGCCTGCGACGCCGCCATCCGGATGCGCGCGGCCGGCGGCCCGCCGTGGGAAGCACTCCTCGACCGCGGGATGGCGGTGGACTTCGATTGGGCGACGGGGTCGGCGCGCCATTACGTCGAGGCCTATCGGCGCGCGGTCGGTATACGAGGACGCGCGGAGGAGCCCGGCCGAGCCGGCCGTCGCGACTAACCGAGGGCGTGCAGGAGCCCGAGCGTCGTCGCCTCCGGGTGCGTCCGCTGGGGTGCGTGCGGAGCGCCGCCCAGGGTCACGATGTGGTTCGCTCCGATCCGGGCGGCGAACGCCGGGAGCGCGGTGTCGGGCAGGAGACTGCCGGCGGCGGGGTCGCCGCGGACGATCCAGATCGGGACGCCCTCCGCGGCCGGGTCGGTGAGGTCCGCGAGGCCCCCGTCCCAGTCGCCGTTGTCGAGGACGACCGATCGTGCGGCGGCGGCATCGAGCTGGAGGAGCGCCTCGGCCTTGATCCGGACGTCGCCCACGGACCAGGCCGGGTTGGCCGCGGCCAGGGCGTCCGTCGCCGTGGCGAGGTCCGGGTAGCGCTGCTCGGACGGGTCGCTGGCCATCAGCGAGATGACCGCGAACGAGACTGCGGGCGGATCGAGCAGCACCAGCGTCGCGGGCCGGATGCCGGCCACGGGCAGGGCGGCGGCCGTCATCGCGCCCCAGCTGTGGCCGACGACCTGGAGCCGTGGGACGTCCAGCTCGGCGGCCCGGATCCAGGCCGCGACGTCCGCGGCGGTCTCGCGGAACCGGTGGCGCCCGGTCCAATGCCCGGTCGAGCCATGCCCCGGCAGGTCGACTGCGACGACCCACCGGCCGGTCGCGGCCAGCGCAGGTCCGACGCGCCACCAGATCCCGGACGAGGCGGTGACGCCATGGATCAGGAGCAGCGGCCGGCCGGCCGGGTCGCCCCAGGCGGTGGAGGCGAACGGGATCCCCGCGGCGGTCGTTACGGCGCTGACGCCGGGGTCCGGTTCGGTGGCCGCGAGCCGCTCGGCCACGGTCGGCGGCAAGTCGGCCGGGGTCGCGACGATCGCGGCGAGCGAGCGCACGGGCATGCCAGGACCGTATCACGGTCACACGCTGCGCACGGGGGCGTCGGCGCCCGCTACGATGGGCCGGACGCGGCACGCCGGAGGCAGGAATGGCCAGACAGTTCGTCGTCCAGCTGAAGAACGAACCGGGCGCGATGGCGACGCTCGCGGAGGCGCTCGCAGCGCGCGGGGTGGATCTGCGGGCGATCGGCGGCGGCAGCATGGGGGACAGCGGCCACGTGATCATGACGACGGCCGACGACGAGACGACGAAGGCCGTCCTCGACGAGCGCGGCTACACCTACATCGAGGGCGAATCGATCCTGGCCGAGGTCGACGACCGGCCCGGCGGGATGGCCCGGCTCGCGCGCGAGCTGGCCGACGCCGGCGTCAACATCTACGGCCATCTCTTCCTCGGCCGCTGGGGCGATCGGGCGACCTTCGCCTTCGTCGTCGACCAGCCGGACGTGGCCCGCCCGATCCTCGAGCGCAAGGACTGAGAAGCCGCTGCGGGCCGAAACGCCCGATATAGGCTATGCTGCCGACCTTCGTGCTCGATGGGCGCTCCGGTCAGCGCCCCGGTCTCACACCGTTTCGACCCCGATCACACCTACGCCCTGACCGGGCCCCGCCGATGTGCGGGAGGGCCTCGTCAGGAGTCTCTTTTCCGATGTCATTCGATACCCTCGGGCTCTCGCCCGAGCTCCTCCGCGCGGTCGCCCAGCAGGGCTACACCGAACCCACCCCCGTCCAGTCGAAGGCGATCCCGCTCGTCCTCGACGGACGCGACGTCCTCGCCGGAGCCCAGACCGGGACCGGCAAGACAGCCGCTTTCGTCCTGCCGATGATCCAGCGGCTCCACGCGTCGCGGCCGGCCGGTCCGCGCGTCATCCGGGCATTGATCCTGGCACCGACCCGCGAGCTCGCGCTCCAGGTCGAGGAGAGCGTCCGGACGTACGGCGCCCAGAACCCCATCCGATCGACGACCATCTACGGCGGTGTCGGGTTCGACCCGCAGGTCCGGGCGCTGCGCGCCGGGCCGGAGATCGTGGTCGCGACGCCGGGCCGCCTGCTCGACCACCTCGGCCAGCGGACCATCGACCTGTCGCGGGTCGAGATCCTCGTCCTCGACGAGGCCGACCGGATGCTCGACATGGGCTTCATCCGCGACATCCGCAAGATCCTGGCCGTCCTGCCTGCGCGCCGCCAGAACCTGTTGTTCTCGGCCACGTTCTCCGACGAGATCCGGCGACTTGCCGACGGGCTGCTCGACGACCCCGCCGCGGTCCAGGTCACGCCCCGCAACACCCCGACCGAGCTGGTCACCCACGTGGTCCACATGGTCGATCGCGAGCGAAAGCGCGAGCTGCTGAGCCACCTGATCCGGAGCGGCCGGATCGACCAGGCGCTGGTCTTCACCCGGACCAAGCACGGCGCCAATCGGCTCGCCCTGCAGCTCGGCCATGACGGCATCAGCGCGACGGCGATCCACGGCAACAAGAGCCAGCCGCAGCGCGTCCGGGCGCTGGCCGACTTCAAGGCCGGCCGGTTCACGGTCCTCGTCGCCACCGAGGTCGCCGCACGCGGGCTTGACATCGAGGCCCTTCCGCACGTCGTCAACTTCGAGCTCCCGATGGTGCCCGAGGACTACGTCCACCGGATCGGTCGGACGGGCCGCGCCGGGATCGACGGCGACGCCGTCTCACTGGTCTGTGTCGATGAGCTCAAGCTGCTCAACGACATCGAGCGCGTGCTCGGGCGCGGGATCCCGCGCGAGACCATCGCAGGATTCGAGCCCGATCCGCGCATCCGCCCTGAGCCGATCCTGCGCGGCGGGCTCGGCGGCTCGCGCCCGGGGGGACGGTCGGGTGGCGGCGCACCGCGACATGTCGGCGCCCCGCGGCCGGGTGGCACGGCGTACGGCTCGGGAGCGCCACGACCGGCTGGCCCACGACCGGCGAGCGGCGCGCGCCCCGCCAACGAACAGCGCCCCGGCGGATCACGGCCGGGCAACCGGGGCCACGGCTTCGCCGGGCCGCGACGTCCGGGGCAAGGGATCGGCAACGGCCAAGGTCCCCGGCCGGCCGGTTCCGACAGCCGATCCGGACCGCGGTCGCCCGGTGGTCACGCCGGCCCCCGAACCGACCGTGGTGGAGGCTACGGCGGGCCGCGCCCGTCGACCCCCACCGTCATGCCTGGAGAGCGTCTCGCCCGTCAGCAGGGTCGCCCTCAGAGCTGATTCCGGCGGGCGCGTCGGCGCGATCGTCCGCCCCGGAGCCGGCGATCGCCTGGTCACGGCCACCGACATCGATGGCACCCTCGACGAGATCGGCGCGGTGGACACCGGCCCGCGACCCGGAGCCCGAGGAGGCCGACCCGAGGCCTCGTCCCCGTCGCCTCCGTCGGATCCGCGAGGGACAGCAGCTCGCCGGCGTGTGCAACGGCCTTGCTGACTGCGCCGAGCTGAGGGTCGACTGGGTCCGCACCCTGTTCCTGCTCGGGACGGTCGTGACAGGCGGCATCCTCGGGCTCGTCTACATCGCGCTCGCGTTCATCCTGCCGGTCAGCGCAACGCGCGAGACGTAGCCTTCGATGCCGAGCAGGTACGGAAGGCCCCTGGTACCCGGATCTTGCGCGAGTCAGCCCTGGACGAGCCGCACGAAGGCATCGATGTCGATACGCGGATGGCCGGCCGTTCCGACGACCACGATCTTGATCGTGTGGGTCCCGTTCGATGGAAACGCCTTGGCGTAGACGAGTGACCTGGCGACGGAGCTCGACTTGTGCAGACTGACCGTCGCCGTATAGACACCATCGATGTAGATCTTCGCCGACCCGCGGCTCGATCCCTTGGAGGCCACCCAGGCGATGCTCGAGCCCCAGAACTGGTAGGTGGCTGATGCCCCGGCAGTCGTGGCGTACTTCAGGCTTCCTCCCGACGCCGAGGTAGTGCTGACGCTGTGCCACGTCCCGTGGTAGGCGATCGAGGAGCTCGACTGCTGCGTCCGGCGCGGGATGAAGGCTCGCCCGGCGACCCACGCGGTCGCATTGCCGACTCGATCGGTCGCCAGGACGCGGTAGCGATAGGTCGAGTTGATCGTGAGGGCCTGACGGATCGAGGTCGTAGTCGCTGACGGCAAGCTGACGCCGCGCCAGGAACCGCCGTTCACCTGGCGCTGCAAGCGATAGGACAGGATGCCGCTCGGATCGCCCGCTGGCCAGCGGCTGGTCACGGGTGACGTCGTGCTGCCGAGGACACCAGCCGCCCGTAGGTACCCGTTCGGTGGCGTCACCGTCGGCGCCACCCCATCGGTGACCGCGAGGGTCATCGACGTGGTTTCCGTCTCGCCATCCGCGAGACCCGTGATCGTCAGCGGGTAGCTTCCAACCGGCGTGACCGTCGAGACGTTCGACGTCGTGACGGTCACGGTCGCCTGCGTCCCGGTGGCGGGATCGGGGGTGTAGGTCGCGGCGGCCCCGGGCGGCAGGCCCGCGATGCTGAGGTCGACTGGGAAGGCGAAGTTGGTCCGTTTCACGGCGATCGAGTAACTGGTGCTCCGCCCTTGCTTCACGGATCGACTGCTGGGCGTAGTCGCTAGCTTGTAGCCGGGGTCGTACAACACCGGCGTTAGGTCGGTGCCGTTGTAGCGGTCGAGGTCGACGCAGCCGGACACCCCCGGGACCGAGCCACAGTCCGAGTACTGCCAGAACGTCCAGCCGTGACCGCCCCAGTTCTGGGCGGGAATGGTGGGGCTGGCCACGCCCCAATGGGCGATCCACAGCGTCGTGTAGCCCGCGTCTGCGAACGACCGCGTGTCGCCCATGTAGGTCTTCCAGAAATTCGGGCTCGTGTAGATCATCGGACGCACGCCGATACGAGCCGTGACCTCATCCAGCCAGCTGGCCACCCAGGACTGAAGCGCCGTCGCCCCCAATCCCCCCGTCGTTTCGAGATCGAGAGCGGGGATCATGTCGCCGTCGCCAAGGCTTGCGACGGCGACGAGATGGTCCGCCTCGGTGATGGCATCTCCGACCGTGGCGTCGGGTTGGGCGAAGTGGTACGCGGTCGTGTGCAGCCCAGCGGCCTTCGCCTGGGCGTGGTTCGTCGCGTAGTTCGGGTCGACGAACGCGGTGCCATCCGTTGCCTTGATCATCGCGAAGCGCATGCCGGCGCCGGACACCTTCGTCCAGTCGATGGTTCCCTGCCAATGGCTGACGTCGATGCCTTCGAGGGTGGAGCTCGTCGCAGCTGGTTCGGAGCCCGCATCCCGAGTGGTGGGCGACCCTGGGAGGCCCGAGGCCTGCACAGTTCCCATCGCGGCCAGCAGGATGCTGACGGCGAAAAGGGATGCAAGAGCGCGCTGAAGCCTGCTGTACATGGTCTGCATCCGCCAGGTTCGTGAAGGCCGGAGGCGTCCCACCTTCCGCGGCCGACGCATCCGTGTCAACCCGGCCGAGGGTCCTGACGGGTCGTTGCCAGACGGGGCGACGCGTGCGACAGGTTTGATCGGTCGCGCCGTCGCGCCCACGTTCACGGGCGACCAGCCGCTCATCTCACCCGGCAGCAGGGATCGGGAGCGCACGAGGGATGAGCTCCGGGATCCGGCCGAGCAGCCCCCACATGGTGTCGAGGAATGGCGATGTCGCGCGGGATCCGGGCCGCTCGACCGCAACGATGCGCCGCCGGATCGTCGCCGTACCGGCGAGCTCGATCTCCCGGAGCGAACCTCCGGAGAGCGCATCGGCGACGGCGGTCCCGGGAAGCAGCGCCACCCCGAGCCCGCGCTCGACCATTCGCTTCGCCGCCTCGATGTTGTCGACCTCCGTCACGCCGCGCGGCACGACGCCGGCGACTCGGAACAACGCGTTGGTGATGTCATAGTAGCTCGACGTCCGGTCGAAGAGGATGAGCTGTGCGTGGCTGATTTCCGAAACGTC
>Ga0307281_10000195_pt1 | contig 14802 bp, 16 predicted proteins | sample ER_DNA_120_FD_194486 | JGI IMG/M metagenome (GOLD analysis project Ga0307281, IMG submission 194486) | Bulk soil microbial communities from the East River watershed near Crested Butte, Colorado, United States - ER_DNA_120 | ecosystem: Environmental > Terrestrial > Soil > Floodplain | place...
CGGTGATCATTACGCGCATCCCGCGCAACGACTTCGGGGCGAGGAAGGCCGTGACCGCTTCGGAAATCTCGCGCGCCTCGAGCATGCGGCCCATGCCGACTTCGCCGCACGCCTGGTCGCCGCTCGCGGGACCGAGGATGGCAACGCCATCGCGCAGCAGGCGCTCGATGTTGCGGCGCGTCGCCGGGTTGTCCCACATCTGGCGGTTCATCGCCGGCGCCACAATCAGAGGGCATTCGCGCGCCAGGCACAGTGTCGAAAGCAGATCGTCCGCCAGTCCTTGCGCGAGCTTGGCGATGAAGTCGGCGGTGGCGGGCGCTACCACGATCGCGTCTTTGCCGCGCGAGAGCTCGATATGCGCCATGTTGTCGGCTACGCGCGCGTCCCAGAGGTTGGTGTATACGGGCTTGCCCGAGAGCGCCTGGAGAGTGGCGGGCGCGACCAGGCTGCCGGCGGCCTCGGTCATGACGACCTGCACTTCGATGCCGTTGCGCGCAAGCTCGCGGACAAGCTCGGCAGCCTTGTAGGCAGCAATTCCGCCTGTGACGCCAAGCACAACCGATTTGCGTGAAGTTTCAGCCACGTAGAACTTCAATTTCAGATGAAGGGCAAAGTGTAACTGCAAAACGAGTGAGCGGTAAACAGCGAGAACCGTTCGACAAGATGCGAGCTTCGTAAACGCCAAGGGCGGCTTGGCCGTTAAGGGGGCTTCGATGCACGAATCACGAATCACGCCATATGGCCATCACCAACTGGCCGCTGGACGACCGGCCACGCGAGAAGCTGCTCAACAAGGGCGCGGAAACGCTGTCCGATGCCGAGCTGGTGGCGATTTTTCTGCGCACCGGCGTCAGGGGCAAGAGCGCCGTGGACGTCGCGCGCGAGGCGCTTGCCCGTTTTGGCTCGCTCTCGGGGCTGTTCGCGGCGGGCGCCGATGCGCTGACCGCGGTGTCCGGCCTCGGCGCCGCGAAATACGTGCAGTTGCAGGCGGTGCTGGAAATGGCGCGGCGCACCCTCCGCGAAAAGCTCGACCGCGGCTCTGCCCTGAGCTCGCCGCAGGCGGTGCGCGACTACCTGCGGCTGAAGCTCCAGGACCGGCCGCATGAGGTCTTCGTAGGCGTTTTCCTCGACGCGCAGAACCGGGTGCTCGCGGTGGAGGATCTGTTTCGCGGCACGCTGACCCAGACCAGCGTCTACCCGCGTGAGGTAGTGAAGCGCGCGCTTCACCACAACGCTGCGGCGCTAATCTTCGCGCACAACCACCCCTCGGGCATCGCCGAGCCCAGCCGCTCCGACGAAGCGCTCACGGCCGCGCTCAAGCAGGCGCTCGCGCTGGTGGACGTCAAGGTGCTGGACCACTTCGTGATCGGCGCGGGGGCGGCGATGTCGTTCGCCGAGCGTGGGCTGTTGTAGGAAGCCGCCGATGAATCCCGTTCCAATGTCCGTCTTCCAGGCGTGTCGCGGACTATCGATCATTAGGAGTTGGGGGAGGTCATTGGAACGGGATGAACGCCGTCTATCTGCGGTTGCAGTGGGCAATCTTGTGCCGCGGCGTGACCGGAGCGCAACGAGCAGGTTTCTCTCGATTGGATTAAGATAAGAGGCGCGCTGACTAAGGGGCGTGTCAATTTCCGTATTCACATGAGTTAGGGCCCGCCATGCACTACAAGCACATCATGTTGCCCGTTGATGGTTCCGACCCGTCTCGCAGGGCGGAGAAGGAATGCATCGCCTTTGCCAAGTCCACCGGGGCGAAAGTGACCGCGATCCACGTGGTACCGCACTTTCACCTGCACTATCAGCCGTGGGCCACGCCCAAGTCGGTGCACACGAAGATCGAAAAGGAGCACGAAGAGGAGGCCACGGAGATCGCCCGAAAGATGATCTCCACACTCGCGAAGCGCATCAAAGGTGACGGCGTCGAATGCGAGGGCCTGGTCGTCGTCGGGGACCACCCGTACGAGGAGATCATCAACAACGCCGTGAATCGCAAGTGTGACCTGATAATGATGGCCTCGCACGGGCGCAAGGGCCTCGATGCCATGCTGCTCGGCAGCGAAACGGCGAAGGTGCTCATGCACACCAAGATTCCCGTGCTGGTGGTGCGATAGCCCGGAAGCCCGCGTCCTTCGGGCGCGGCGCGCGTTTCGCGCTTGAGCGCAAGGTGGAAACTGGTGTAGAATCCGCGCCTTCCAGGATTTCCGGAGCGATTCCATGTCACGCGTGTGCCAGGTCACCGGCAAGAAGCCGATGCTGGGGAACAACGTTTCCCACGCCAATAACAAGACGCGGCGCCGCTTCCTGCCGAACTTGCAATACCGCCGCCTTTGGGTCGAAAGCGAGAACCGCTGGGTCAGCTTGAGAATTTCCCAGGCCGGGCTGCGCACCATCGACAGGAAAGGTATCGACGCCGTGCTCGCCAAGATCCGCGCGCGCGGTGAGGAAATCTGAACGGAAGGCCAATAGACAGGATTAACAGGATTAACAAGATTCAAGAGCGAGACCCAACCGCTTTGGTCCTGTCTTTGAAATAATCCTGTAAATCTTGCAAATCCTGTCTATTTGTTGTTCAAGGAGATGAACCATGCGCGAGAAGATCAAGCTCGAATCGACCGCCGGCACCGGCCATTTCTACACCACCACCAAGAACAAGCGCACCACGCCGGACAAGATGGAGTTCAAGAAATACGATCCGGTGGCGCGCAAGCACGTCATTTACAAAGAAACCAAGATAAAGTGATGCGGGCTGTGTGAGGGAAGTCCCGCGCAGCTAACGTTTACAGGCAAAAAGAAAGCCCGCCTTCCGGCGGGCTTTTTTCTGTCATGCGGTTTACTGAATCCTGATATCTTGATCCTGAATCCTGCTTTTAAGCGTAGCAGCGCAGCCGGCGGCTAAATTCCTGCAGCGCAACGATACCGCTCGCCTCCGCGCGAGAGCACCAGTCCTCGAGATGGCGCACCAATTGTTCCTTGGAGGCATTCGAGCGTTGCCAGAGCGCGGTCAGTTCCTCGCGCATGGTGTAGACGGTGGCGAGCACCTTGCTCTTGTCGAGCGCATCGTTCACCTTGGCACGCTCGTCGGCCGGCAGCACCTTTACGTCGCAGTGGAGCATGCGCTTGATCGCGGCAACGTCCACCCGCACCGCGCGCGCTTTGAGATCGCGGATCTCCTCGGCGCAGGTGTGCCGCAGCGACTTCGCGTACTTGGCGAGCACTTCATAGCGGTGGGTGATGACCGCCTGCACGGTGGCGAGATCGCAACGCGTCTTGGCGGTGTCGAGTTTGAGCTCGGGTGCGACTTTTTTAACCTGTGCCAGGCCGACCCGCGCCAGGGCCTGGATATACCGCCAGCCGAGGTCGAATTCGTACCAGCGGATCGAAAAGCGCGCGGAGGTGGGGTAGGCATGATGGTTGTTGTGCAGCTCCTCCCCGCCAATCAGAATGCCCCACGGCACGATGTTGGTGCTGGCATCCTCCGGCTGGAACGTGCGATAGCCCCAGTAGTGGCCGATACCATTGATGACGCCGGCGGCTAACAACGGTATCCAGGCCATCTGGACCGCCCAGATGGTGATTCCGATGAAGCCGAACAGCGCGAAATTGACCACAAAGAGGATAGAAATCCCGAATCGGTCGTGCCTGGAGTAGAGATGATGTTCCAGCCAGTCATCGGGCGTGCCGAGGCCGTACTTGTCCAGTGTTTCCTGATTGCGCGCTTCCTTGCGGTAGAGTTCGGCACCTTCCCACAGCACCTTGTTGATGCCAAAGATCTGTGGGCTGTGCGGATCTTCCACGGTTTCGACCCGCGCGTGGTGCTTGCGGTGGATCGCGGCCCACGCCTTGGTCATCATGCCGGTGGTGAGCCAAAGCCAGAAGCGGAAGAAATGGCTGACGGCGGGATGCAGGTCAAGCGCCCGGTGCGCCTGGCAGCGGTGGAGATAGATGGTGACGGCAGCGATCGTAACGTGGGTGACCGCGAGCGTATAGACCACGTATCCCCACCACGGCAGATCAAGAACCCCTGTAAACATGGGTCTCCTTTGCGGATACCGGCTTCGTCATCATGCTCGTGGGCAGTCTACAGAAGTTAAGGGTTCAGGCATAGCAGAAAACGCACTTACCGGGCCGGAATTGCGCGGCAGCATTCTGAATTGGAAGCGATATTCAGGAGCCCATCGACACGCTATGCCCCGTTAAGTCCGGCCTGGGCTTTGCTCGTTCAGGTGCTGCGCTGCAACGCAGCGGCAAAGAAGCCATCCGTGCCATGCACGTGCGGGAGCAACTGGAGAAACCCGCCCGTTTCAAGAGCGATGCCCTGTTGCATGAGCAATTCCTGGCAGTCAAGGGTCCGATAGTCGCCGCGATCCGCCAGAAACGCGGAGACGATGTCTTCGTTCTCCTCGGTAAGCAGGCTGCAGGTGGCGTAGACCAGCCGCCCGCCGCGTTTTACCAGGTTCGCAGCCGCGCGCAGGATCGCGGCCTGCTTGAGCTTCAATTCCTCCACCGATTGCGGCGACTGGCGCCATTTGAGGTCGGGGTTACGGCGCAGCGTGCCGAGCCCGCTGCACGGCGCGTCCACCAGCACCCGGTCGATCTTTCCGGCCAGGCGCTTCACCCGGATGTCGTTTTCATTGCGAATGGGCTGGGGGTGGAGGTTGGAGAGCCCCGAGCGCTTGAGCCTGGGCTTCAAGCGGTTGAGCCGGACCGTCGAGACATCGAAGGCGTAGATGCGGCCGTGAGATCGCATCAGCGCGCCAAGCATAAGGCTCTTGCCGCCGGAACCGGCGCAAAAATCCACCACGAGGTCGTGACGCCTGGGCGCCAACAGGAAGCCGAGCAGTTGGCTGCCTTCGTCCTGCACTTCAATGGCGCCGGTCAGGAACAGCGGGTGCTGATTGATCGCGGGCCTGCCCTTGACGCGCAGACCGACCGGCGAGTAGGGCGTCGGCTCACTGACGATAGCGTCGACGGCGAGCGCCTGCCGTACTTCCTCGCGCCCGGCGAGCAGCGTGTTGACGCGCAGATCAAGCGGCGCGGCCGCGTTCAGCCCCTTGGCGAGCGCGGCGATTTCCGGTTCCGTGCGACGGGAGCGGAGCCGTTCGACGATCCAGTCCGGCAGCTCGGCTCGCAGCGCGAACGGCAAGTCATTGAGCGGTTCCCCCTTGACCCGCGCCAGCCACGACTGTTCGTCCGGCTTCGTCACGGCCGCGAGCTCTCGGACGCTGATGCCAGCCACACGCGTCAGACAGGCGAGCACCATGCGCCGCGGCGTGCCGTCCGGCGCCAGGTGATCCACGGTGCGCTTGCGGCGCAGCACGCCATAGACCGTTTCGGCGACGAACGCCCGGTCGTGGCTGCCAAGCGCGTGGTGCGCGCGGAAGAAGTCGTGCAGCACCGCATCCGCGGGACGATCGAACTTCAGCACGAGCTTGAGTGCCTCAGTAGCGGCCTCGAGCTGCGAACGGGTGATGGGCATTGAAGCGAGGGATGAGGGATGAGGAATGAGGAATGAGTGTCGAGGAATGAGTGTCGAGGGACTATGAAAATAGCGACTGACCGGGCGTTACCCACTCGACACTCGACACCCGGCACTCGTTCCCCGTCATTCCTCGCTGACGCGAATCTCGTTTGCCACCTGCTCGCCGGAGAAATTGCCCTGGCGGTCGAAATGGCGGATCCGAACGGGCAGATGGTGGTAATCGGCGGCGAGCCAGACCTCGACGCTCTCTTCCCCGGGGCGCGGCAACTGCCGTACCGACAGCGCCCTGAGGGTGCCGAGCGGGGTCTCGATGCGCTCCTCGCCGGAAACCACGATTTCATAGACCTCGAAGCGCGTGCCGGTGGTGATCGGCACCCGGTAGCGTCCGGGGGCGGGTGGCGCGAGGACGTACTGGAAAACGAAACTCATGACATCCTGCGTGCCCGCGGGCAACGGCACGTTCTTTTGCTCGCGCGCGTGGCCGTAGATGAGGCTGCCCGCGCTCCAGTCGAACCGCGCTTGCGCCGCCTCGTTCCTGCCGCGGCGCATGCGGCTCGCGAGAAACGACTCGGGCTGCAATCCCCGCGGCGTGATCTTCCCCCGGCTTACGGAACGCAGGCGTTGCGACCAGAACAGCTCCACGATGCCCCCCGTTTCGGCCTCGCTCGCCAGCATATAGGTATCGGCCCCGGCTTCCCACGACTGAACTGCTGTTCCAACATAGAATTGGCCGCTGCCGTAGAACAGCGTGTAGGAAATGCGGCCTCTGTACGGCAAGCTTCGAGTGGCGGCGGCCACGCTTGACTCCGCGGCGAGCGCGAGTCGTTGCGGCGGCTCCTCCACGGCGGGCTGCTCCGCTACTTCTTCCGCTGGCGCTTCATCTGGCAGGAGATCCGGCAGGACCAGCGGGCTCGCCGCCGCGACGGCTGCTACCTCGGGAATGGGAGCCGGGACGGGTCGGCGCGCCGCGCGGACTTTCGGCCGGGGAACGGCCGGCTTCAGCTCCGGTGGCGGCGCGAGTCGCGCCTGAAGCAGCCGCGGATCGTCCAACGCTTGCGGGAGCGGCACCCATTCACCGGATATCACCAGCGCGTGAAACGCGAGCGAGAGAAGCGCGGCAATGACAAGGCGCTGGCGCGTGGTCATGGCTCAGGGGCTCTTGATTTCCAGCTTCGTGATGACCTGCTCGTAGCGCGCGCCATCCTCCTCCAGTATCAGCATCTTCACCGGCAGGTTGCGATGTTGCGGGGCAATCCAGATCTCGGTGCCGCTCTGGTCTGGGCGGTGTACTTTGACGAGGTGGATCGTCGTCATGCGGCCGATGGGAGTGTCGATCTCGACGTCGCGGTTGATCGTATAGAGAAAGTGGTCCAGCTTGCGTCCATTGGTCATCGATAGCTCGAAATTCGGCAGCTTATCCAGCTCGATGAACATGAACTGGTACATGGTTGATAGCAGGTCCTGTGTGGCGGGCGGCAGTTTCAGCGTGTCGGTCCTGCCATCGCGCGTGAGCGTGAGCTGCTTTGCGGGCCAGTCGAAATCGGCGCGGGCGCGGCGCGGATCGGTGTCACTGCGCTTGCCTTCGAAGAATTGGGGCTGCAACCCGGAGGCGGTCAGGCGCCCGCTGCTCACGACGCGCAAATGCTCACGGATGAAAAGCGCCAGCAGCCCGACCGCCTCGCTGTCCCGGGTGATGCGGTAGCCGCCGTCCCTGGCCTCGAAGGTTTCGCTCATGGTGGCGATGTGCATGCCGTTGCGGAACATATCGTAGCCGGCGGATATCGTTTGCGGGGCCGGCGTGGCTGCCGCGCAGGAGGTTGCTACGCCAAGCAGCGCCGCTGCGAGCCAGGCTGCGCGTCTCATCGCGGTGGCCTCACTGCTTCTCGAGTGGCGGCGCGGTGAGGGCGCCGTTCTCGGCGCGCGCGGCGTCGACTGTGACCGCGCCATTGCGGCCGAGCCTGAGCCGCCCCTCGCAGAACCAGCGTATTGCCTGCGGATAGATGCGGTGCTCTTCCGCGAGAACGCGGGCGGCCAGCCGCTCCTCGGTGTCGTCGGCTTGCACCGGTACCGCGGCCTGCACGATGATCGGCCCGCTGTCGAGAGCAGGCGTGACGAAGTGCACCGTGCAGCCGTGTATGCGCACTCCGGCCTCGAGGGCCCGCCGATGCGTGTCGAGACCCTGAAAAGCGGGAAGCAGGGAGGGGTGGATATTCATGATCCGGCCGTCGTAGCGCTCGACGAAGGGCGGCGTCAGAACGCGCATGAAGCCCGCCAGCACTATGAGGTCGGGCCGGTGGCGGTCGATTTCGGCGGCGAGTGCCGCCTCGAACGCGGCGCGGTCCGGGAACGCGCGGTGGTCGGCCACAGCGGTCGCGATGCCGCGCTTGCGAGCGACTTCGAGGCCGCGTGCCTGCGGTTCGTTGCTGATGACGGCAGCGACTCGTGCCGGCAGCCGTGCATCGAGGACGGCTTGCATGTTGCTGCCGCGGCCTGAAATGAGAATGACTAGGGTCTTGTCAGCCATGTAAATTCAGTGACGGGTGTCGGGTGTCGAGTGTCGGATGAAGAGTTTCGAGGGGAACAGGCCCAATCACGTCATCTTCCCTCGATACTCATTCCTCGACACTTCTCCCTCATCCCTCTCGTCAGACAATTACAACCTGCGGTCCGTTCTTCTCGCGCCGCACGACGCGGCCGATGCGCCACGCACTCTCTCCGGCCGACCTGAGCGCCTTTAACGCCGCGCCAGCCTCTGCTGCGCCGACCACGGCGACCATGCCGATGCCGCAGTTGAACACCCGATAGAGCTCGGCATCGGCAATGTTGCCTTCCTCTTTCAGCCACTGAAACAGTGGCGGCAGGTTCCACGCCGCACGCTCGATGCGCGCCGCCAGCCTCGCGGGCATTATGCGGGGCACGTTTTCGAGGAGCCCGCCGCCGGTTATGTGGGCCAGTCCTTTGACGGCGATGCCCCTCACCAGCCTCAAGACCGGTTTCACGTAAATCCGGGTCGGCTCGAGTATGACTTCACTCAACGCGCGACCGTGGAACTTCGCCGACAGGTCCACGCCCTTCACCGCGATGATCTTGCGAATCAGAGAATAGCCATTGGAATGCGCGCCGCTCGAGGCGAGCCCCACCACGACGTCGCCCTCGACGATTCCCGATCCGTCGATGATGCGGCTTTTCTCGACGACGCCCACCGCGAATCCCGCAAGATCGTACTCGCCGGCGGGATACATGCCCGGCATCTCCGCGGTTTCGCCGCCGATCAGCGCGCAGCCCGCCTGCCTGCAGCCCGTGGCGATGCCTTTGATCACCTCGGTCGCGGTCGCCACGTCGAGCCTGCCGCACGCGTAATAGTCGAGGAAGAACAGCGGCTCGGCGCCGTGCGTGAGGATGTCGTTGACGCTCATGGCCACGAGATCGATGCCGATGGTGGCGTGCCGGTTCAACTCGAACGCAAGCTTCAACTTGGTGCCCACCCCGTCGGTGCCGGAGACCAGCACCGGCTCGCGGTATCGCTTCCGCGCGATTTCGAACAGCGCGCCGAAGCCGCCGATTCCGGCGAGCACGCCCTTGCGCAATGTCTTCTTCGCGAACGGCTTGATGTTCTCGACCAGGCGATCGCCGGCGTCAATGTCCACGCCGGCGTCGCGGTAGGTCAGCGGGGCAGCGGGCTTGTTCAAGCAATGGTCTCGAGTGGGGGAGCGATGTCGGGGAAACCGGGGGTCGGGAGTACGAGCATTTTGGGCTAAGATATACGCCTCAAAGCCGCCATCCCGTCCTCTGCGTCGAACCCCTCACCCCCGCCCCTCTCCCAAGCGGAGAGGGGAGGCTCGAGATTCCCTTCCCCCTGTGGGAGAAGGGCATGGGATGAGGGATGGCGTTGTTTAGGGCAGGCGAATTTTACCGTAATGAAACAGCTCGCGCTCAATTTCGCCGGCCCGCCGCAGCCCACGCTCGACAATTTCATTGTGGGGCGCAACGGCGAGCTGCTCCAGAATCTGAGGCGTCTCGTCTCGAGGAACGCGCACGAACACTACCTCTACCTCTGGGGCCAGCCCGGCAGCGGTCGCAGCCACCTCCTCAGGGGCACGGTGGCGGAGTTGCAGCGCGAGGGGGCGTCCGCCGTCTATGTTGCTTGCACGGCGGGCATCCGGCTCGCGGACGGCCTCGAGCGCATGGACTGCGTGGCGCTCGACGACGTGGATCGGCTCGACGACGAGGGACAGGTGGCGGCGTTTGACCTGTACAACGCGCTCCGCGAGTCTGGCGGCGCCCTGCTGGCCAGCGCCGCTGCCCCCCCGGTACAGTTGAAATTGCGCGAGGACCTGGTGACCCGGCTCGCCTGGGGGCTCGTCTACCAGGTGCACGCGCTCACTGACGACAACAAGGCGCAAGCGCTGGCGGACCACGCCGTCAGCCGTGGTTTCCGGCTCGCACCCGAAGTGTGCGATTTCCTGCTGACGCGGGCGCGGCGCGACCTGCCCACTTTGCTGGCGACGCTCGACGCGCTCGACCGCTACTCGCTCGAGACCAAGCGCCCGGTCACCGTGCCCCTGGCGCGCGAGCTTCTCCAATCGGCGGAGCGGGAGGCGCCGGGAGGCGGGCGCCTGGAATTGGGGAGCCGGTATTGAGCGGGCGGCTCGTTCTTTTCGACCTCGACAACACCCTGCTCGCGGGTGACAGCGATTTCGAGTGGGCGCAGTTCCTGATCGAGTGTGGCGTGCTCGATCGCGAAGTGTACGAAGCGCGCAACCAGAGCTTCTACGATCAATACAAGGCGGGAACCCTGGACATCCACGAATTCCTCGATTTCCAGTTGAAGCCGCTGTCGCGCCACCCCCAAGCGCAGCTCGCGGCCTGGCATCGCGAGTTCATGGAGCGCAAGATCCGCCCGCTGATCCGCAGGAAGGCGCGCGCGCTGGTCGAACGCCACCACAATGACCTGCGCGTCGTGATTACGGCCACCAACAGCTTCGTTACCACGCCAATCGCGCGCGAGTTCGGCATCGCGGACCTGATCGCGACCGAGCCGGAGCAGCGCGACGGCGAATTCACGGGGATGGTGCGCGGCATTCCGTGCTTTCGCGAGGGCAAGGTCGTGCGGCTCGAGGCCTGGCTCGCGGAGCGGGGCGGCTCGCTCGCCGCGTGCTCCGAATCGTGGTTCTACAGCGACTCGCTGAATGACCTGCCGCTGCTCGAGCGCGTCAGCCACCCCGTCGCGGTGGACCCGGACGCGACCCTGCGGGCGCACGCCGAGCGCAGCGGCTGGCCTATCATCAGCTTGGCTGATGAATGTTGAGTGATGAGTTTCGAGTGTTTAGTTGCAACTGCGATAATCACTGTGGTGCCTCGATTTGCATGGCACCCACCACTCAACACTAAGCACTCAACACTCAACACTGAAATCTAGTGATCACCAGATTTCTTGGCAGGGTCTTTTCCGGGCAGCTATTCAGGCCGGCGCAACCGAAAATCATCGCGTTCGGTGCGCACGGTATCGGCCGCGAGGCAATCAGCTCCTGCGCGCTGCGCACGATCCAGGCGTTGCAGCGCCGCGATTTCGCGGCGTTTGTCGTCGGCGGTGCGGTGCGCGACTTGCTGCTCGGGCGCAAACCCAAGGATTTCGACATTGCGACCAGCGCCACGCCCGAGGAGGTGCGCGAGCTGTTCCGCCGCTCGCGGGTGATCGGGCGGCGCTTCCGCTTGGTGCACGTGATGTGCGGGCCGGAGATGGTGGAAGTCTCCACGTTCCGCGGCGTGAGCACGGCAGAGGAAGCCGACGAGCGCGTCGCGGACGAGCACGGCAGAATTCTGCGCGACAACGTATTTGGCACCCAGGAGCAGGACGCCACGCGCCGCGACTTCACCATCAACGCGCTGTTCTACGACCCGTCCTCCCAGGAGATCTGGGATTATCACGGCGGCGTGCCCGACCTCATGCAGCGGCGGCTGCGCATGATCGGCGACCCGGAGAAGCGCTACCGGGAAGACCCGATCCGGATGTTGCGCGCGGTGCGGCTGGCGGCGAGCCGCGGACTCGAGATCGACGCGGCGACGCGCCGGCCGATACGCCGGCTTGCCGGGCTGCTTGCCCACGTGCCACCGTCGCGCCTGCTCGACGAGATGCTGAAGTTGCTGCTCTCCGGTCATGCTGCCCTGGGCGTCGCTCAGCTGCGCAAGGAAGGCCTGCACCACGGCGTGCTGCCGCTGCTCGATGCCGCCATGGGCAGGGCCGCGGGGGAACGCTTCGTCATGGCTGCGCTGAGAAGCACGGACGAGCGCTTGCTGGCGGGGAAGCCGGTGTCGCCGGGCTTCCTGTTCGCGGCACTGTTGTGGCCCGAGGTTCAAGCGGAGTGGAAGGTGCTGGAGGATAAGGGTGGGCCGCCGATCCCGGCGCTGTACCAGGCGATGGACCACGTCATGCGGGCCCAGGCGGGAAAGCTCGCAATCCCGCATCGCCATGGCGCCGACATGCGGGAGATCTGGGCGATGCAGCCGCGTTTCTTCCAGCGCGCCGGCAAGCGCCCGTTTCGCCTGCTCGAACACCCGCGGTTCCGGGCAGGCTACGATTTCCTGCGGCTGCGTTGCGAGAGCGGCGAGCTCGAGCCCGCGCTCGGCGAGTGGTGGGAGCGCTTCCAGCGCGCGGGCGAGGCCGAGCGCGCCCAGATGCTGATGGGCGACGCCGAGCCGCGCAAGCGTCGGCGGAGGCGGCGACGCGGGCCCCGGAGGGATGAAGGCGGGGGAATGAGGGACGAGAGCGGCAACGTGAAGGCAGAAGGATGACACTCGTCAGTCGTCAGTCGTCAGTCGTCACCGTCTTCGTGGCACTCGGCTCAAACCTCGACGACCCGCCGGCCCAGATCCGCCGAGCGTTGCAGTCGCTGGCCGCGATGCCCGAGACCCGGTTGGTGAGCCGGTCCTCGCTCTACCGCAACCCGCCGGTGGGATACCTCAACCAGCCGGAATTCGTCAACGCAGTGGCGAGAATCGAGACCCGGCTCGCGCCGCGCGATTTGCTCGGGCACCTCCTGGCGATCGAGCGCGCGCACGGCCGCATGCGCGACTTCCCCGATGGGCCGCGCACGCTCGACCTCGACATCCTGCTCTACGGCGAGCGGACAGTGCACGAACCGGAGCTCACCATTCCGCACCCGCGCATGGTCGAACGCGCCTTTGTGCTGGTGCCGCTGGCGGAGATCGCACCGGAAACTGTGGTGCCGGGCGCCGGGCGCAGCGCCGACTTGGCCGCGAAGCTCGACGCTTCGGGCCTGGTCAAGCTCCCCGATACCGAAAGCAAGAAATAGACAGGATTAACGAGATTCAACAGGATTAAGGGGATTCAAATCGTGTATTCAAGAAAATCTCGTCAATCTTGTTAATCCTGTAAATCCTGTCCATTTTCCAGCATGACCGCGAAGCTGCCCGAAAAATACCGCTACATCGTGGTCGAAGGCCCCATCGGCGCGGGCAAGACGAGCCTTGCGCGCAAGATGAGCGAGCACACCGGGGGCATGGCGCTGCTGGACGACCCGGATGCCAACCCGTTTCTCCCCGGCTTCTACCAGGATCGCGCGCGCTACGCGCTCCCGACACAGCTGTATTTCCTGTTCCAGCGCGCGGCCCAGGTGCGCGCGCTGTCCCAGCCCGACCTGTTCGCAGGGCTTACCGTCGCCGATTTCATGGTCGACAAGGATTCCCTGTTCGCGCGGTTGACGTTGAGCGACGACGAGTTCGCGCTCTACCGCCAGGTCTGGGCGCAGTTGCAGCCGCAGGCGCCGGCGCCGGACCTCGTGATCTACCTCCAGGCCTCGCCGGAGACGCTGGTCGAGCGCGTGCGGCGCCGGGGTGTCGCCTACGAGCGCAATATCCCGGACGAGTACCTGGTGCGGCTCGCGGAGACCTATGCGCGGTTCTTCTACCAGTATGATGGTGCGCCAGTGCTGACCGTTAACTCGGAGAATCTGAACTTTGTTGATCAGCCCGGCGATTTTGATTTATTGTTGCAGCGCGTGATGGCGATGCGCGGTCCGCGCGAGTTCTTTTCCTTCGGGAGTTAGGGGCTAAGTCCTTTGAATCCACAGATGAACACAGATGAACACAGATAAGATCAACAGCAAAGCGAGCAATGGACAAGATTAGAGGCATTAACAAGAATGTTTTTGGGTGGTTTGATTTAATCCTGTAAATCCTGTAAATCCTGTCTATCCTGTTTTCTGCTCCTGGGTATTCATCCGTGTTTATCTGTGTTTATCTGTGGTTGATTGGTCTTGAAGGGTCTCTGTGATTTCTGTGGCTAAAGGGGTCTGACATGCGGATCACGCTCACGACATTGCAGAAGATGGCGCAGGAAGGCAGCCGGATCGCGATGCTCACCTGTTACGACGCGAGCTTCGCCGCCGTGCTCGAGGCGGCGGGTGTCGATTCGCTGCTGATCGGGGACTCGCTCGGCAATGTGCTGCAAGGGCACGAGTCCACGCTCCCCGTGACCCTGCGCGATATGGTCTACCACACCCAGTGCGTCGCGCGCGGCTCGAAGCGCGCCTTCATCATCGGCGACATGCCGTTTTCCACCTTCCAGGTCTCGCCGCAGGAGGCGTTTCACAACGCGGCTGAGCTCATGGCCGCTGGCGCGCACATGGTGAAGATCGAGGGCGGCAGGCCGATGCTGGATACCATCGAGTTTCTCACCGATCGCGGCATTCCGGTCTGCGGGCATCTGGGATTGACCCCGCAGTCGGTGCACGCGCTCGGCGGTTACCGGGTGCAGGGCAGGGGTGAGGATGAGGGCCAGCAACTGCTCAAGGATGCGAAGCAGCTCGAGCAGGCGGGCGCCGGCATGGTCGTGCTGGAGGCCATCCCCGCGGCGCTCGCGGGCGCGGTCACCGAAGCGCTCACGATTCCTACCATCGGCATCGGCGCCGGCGTGGACTGCTCGGGTCAGGTGCTGGTGCTGCACGACATGCTCGACGTCTATCCCGGCAAGAAGGCCAAGTTCGTCAAGAACTACATGCGCCCGGCCGGCACGATCCAGGGCGCGGTCGAGCTCTACGTCAAGGAAGTGAAGGCCCGGACCTTCCCCGGTCCCGAACACTCTTTTTAGTGCTGAGTTCTGAGTGCTAAGTGCTGAGAGAAATGCGCACCCCCACTTTGCACTCGGCACTGAGAACTCAGCACTGATCCTTATGGACGTAATTCATTCCGCCGCCGCTCTCCGGGCGCGCCTGCAGCGGGAGCCGAACAACGTGTTCGTGCCGACGATGGGCAATCTGCACGACGGTCACATCCAGCTCATCAACATCGCCAAGCCGCGCGCG
>Ga0307281_10000196_pt1 | contig 14790 bp, 12 predicted proteins | sample ER_DNA_120_FD_194486 | JGI IMG/M metagenome (GOLD analysis project Ga0307281, IMG submission 194486) | Bulk soil microbial communities from the East River watershed near Crested Butte, Colorado, United States - ER_DNA_120 | ecosystem: Environmental > Terrestrial > Soil > Floodplain | place...
GCGAGAGAGCCTCTTTGCCAGCTCGCGAACGGTTGCCGCTTCGAACAAGAGCGATTCCGAAAGGGTCTGGCCGGTTAGCCGCTGAATCTCGAGATGCAATTCCATAGCAAGCAGCGAGTCGCCACCCTTTTCGAAGAAGTCGTCATCGATGGAGACGTTGTCCGTCTTCAAGAACTTCTTCCACAGCTGCAACAAATCCGCGTGCAGGCGGGCCTCCGCAAGCGCGGCCTCGGACGGCCCCTCTGCACTCTCGCTCAACCGCTTGCGTTGCACCTTGCCGGTGATTCCTTTGGGCAACTGATCGACGATCGTGATGCGGCGCGGGTTCTTGTACGGGGCGAGTTGCTTGCCGAGGAACTCTCGGAGTTCATCCGGAGTAATTTTTGATCCTGGCCGCAGCACGACTGCGGCGGCAACGTCTTCGCCCAAGCGAGGGTGCGGAACCGCGTAGGCCGCGGCTTGTGCGACGTCGGGATGGCGCATCAGCGCATTGTCGATCTCAAGCGGCGCAATTTTCTCGCCGCCTCGGTTGATCAGCTCCTTCTGGCGACCATGCAGACTGAGGAAACCATCCTTATCGATACTGCCGATGTCGCCGGTCCTAAACCATCCGTCAACGAACGCCGACCGATTGAGTTCAGGAGCATTGAGATAGCCCGACATGACTGAAGGGGTTCGCACCAGGATCTCGCCGCGCTCGCCGGCGGGGAGCTGGTGGCCGTCCTCCCCGACGATCCTCACGGTATCCGGCGCGGGAATGCCGCACGTGCCTGGCCTCGACCGGCCAGGCGAGGGCAGATTCGTGGAAATCTGTGCCGTTTCGCTGGAGCCATAATGTTCCAATACGGGGACCCCGAGCACCGCTTGCATGCGGTCATGCATATCGGCTGCCAGCGGCGCACCCGCGGATGAGATGAAGCGCAGCGAGTGCATGGCTCGCGTGTCGGGTCGCAGTTGCGCCTTTTCGAGGACGGCTAGGTGCAACGTGGGGCCGGCCGAGTACCACGTGGGTTGCAAGGCGCCGAGCCACTCCGAAAGATCGACATTCGAAGCATTGAAAGGAAATGCGACGCTGCCGCCAGCGAGCAACGGCGGCAACACCGTGGTCGTGAGGGCGTGGGAATAATAGACCGGTGACACGTTCAGGCAGCGGTCTTGTGGCGTCAGGTTGAACCAACCCTGCAGCCGCTTGGTGACGGCCAGCATGTTGCGATGACTGAACGGGACGAAATTTGGTTCGGCGGTAGTCCCTGACGTGTGCAGAATGAATGCTGGCGTCTCCGGATCGGGGTCATCAAGCGGCAAGGCCGCGCCTATTCTTGGCGCCGCCACCTGCAATCCGAACCTTCCGTGCTGCGCCACAATCGCTTCGATCACGGGGAAGCCGTGCCGCTCCGCCACATGTCGCGCTGCAGCGTCGTTGCCGCGAATGGCAAGGACGGCGTTGGGCCGCAGAGCAAGCAGACACCTCTCGACTTCGGCGGCGGTCAGCTTGGGATCGAGCGGCACTGCCACCGCCGAACATGCAACCGCAACGATCGCCAGCGCCGCCTCGGAACTGTTCGCGATCGCGATCGCGATCCTGGCGTGGGGACCGAATCCGGCTTGGCGCAAGTGCGCGCGGACTGCATCGATCTGGTCTTGCAGTTCCCGATAGGAAAGCAGCGCAAACTGGGAAGCGACGATGGCGGTTCGTTCGGGTCGAACCTCGGCATGGGCTCGTAAGACCTCTCCGATCGTGCGCCGCTGGTCTAGTTCGACCACCTGATCGGGTGCTGCGGGCGCGCCTTCCTCGTCAAGGCGCCCTGATGGCCGTTGTTCAACTTCCGGCTTGTGACTCGGAATTCTGGTACCAAGATCGCTCATGCGTATGTTCCACTGACAATCCGGGCAGTCTCGACCCTACCGTTTCTTAGGCTTTTGGAGCAAGGCGACGTGCAGGCAAACTGTGGCGGGCATCCTTCTGAGGTTCTTTGACCGATCGAATGCGCTGTCGAGCATGGCACAGACCCTTAGTAGGTCCTTCTGCACATAGGTTCACATCATCACGAGGCTCCAGGTCTTGGGCAGCGGCAGCGAAATCGGGCCGCCGGTGAAAAACGCTCCCATCTGGAATTGCGCCGGGGTCGGCAGGAAGAGATTTCCCGCGAACGCCGATATCGGCATCATCGCGCAACGGAGCGCCATCACCAGATGCACATCACGCTCGCGCAGATCGGTACAGAGGTGGCTCAGCAATCGTATACGCTCGGCGCCGGTGAGACCATCATCCGCCCACAAGTCGATCAGCGCCGTGCGAACGGACTCTCGCCCCTGCAACAGCAGGGTGTGGTAGTTCACCATCCCGCGAACCCGACCATGGCGCTCGAAAACGAACGTCCCGGACAGGGAGCTCTCCAGCTGATTTTTCAGGTGCTCCGGCGACCAGACGAGCGCCCAGTCGATAGCGTCCGAAGCCTTGGCCAGGATCTGCGCGCACTGCTCCAAATCGCTGGCGCCGTATGGCCGCACGTCCGGATCATACCGATGCGGCGTGAAGCGGAGCATGCTGCCGAGGACGCGGCTCGCCGTTCGCTCCCAGGCCTTGACGCCGGCACGCGCCATCCTGCCGGGCGCGAGGACCTTGACCCAGTAACCGATCGGAAAAAGAAAGCGGAAGTTTTGGGGAAACGTTTCTGCATACTTGGTCCAGAACCGGCAGGAGATCGATGTTGGGTCGCTCAGGACGACGCCAAGGGAGAATCCGATTCCCTGGTCCTCATGGTGTCGACGAAGGCGCTGGAGCAGAGGCAACGCCACGCGTCGATGATCAGGGTCGACGGTGAAACCGCTGATGAGCGCGCTCGGCAGCACGGAGGAGCCGATGCGCAAGGAATAAGGGAAGGAAAAGGTACTGCCGATGAGTTTCGTTCCATCATAGGCGGCGACGCATCGGGCTCCGTTCTGCGATCCTTGCCAGCGAAAGAAGGCTCCATCGGGCAATGCGACCCACGTTTTCCCGCCGTATTCCGGCAACCAAACGCGACGGGTGAGCTCTGCGACGTCCTCGAAGTCGCCGTGATACAGTTCGATGTCCTGCATTGAAATTCCATGCGGCGATGCCGGTCGACGCGTGACCGACGGGGGATTGGATGGGGCGGCCGTCGCGCTTTGCGTCCGCCGTCCGTCATCGATCCGGAAGTTTTGTCACTGCGACGCGGACCATGCCATCGGCTTCCGCGATCACCCGGAGCGTCTTGGCGTCGAATTCAACGGCGACCAGGCGCACGTCGGTGGCCGCGGCATCGACGCGGACACCGTCGGCATTCTTGCGGAAGTCCACGATCGCCGCTTCGATGCTTTTGCGCGCATTCGCTGCGAACGGCGCCAGGTCGACCGCTGCGTTGTCCGCCACCGTTCTTTCCAGATACGGCACGGCGGCCCGCGCTGCCGCATCGAGCAATCTGAACGCAGCGTGCGATTCGACGTCGAGCGCGACGTCAGCAAGGCGCAGTTGTTGACGTCCGCGATCGAGCACCGGCCGGCCCCACACATGGATGGTTGCCTCGGTACCGAGCCCAAACCAGCTCCTGTTCTCGTTGGCCCTGATGCGCAGCGAGATCAACAGCCGGTCACCCGATGCCGCGAGGTTCACGCCTCGGACCGTGGCCGTGAACGCGCTATTCTTGTCCTCTGGGAAGGTCTTTCCCTGCAGTTGCGTTTCCAGCAGCCGGGTCACTTCAGTGAACGGAATATCGATCGGTATGGCGACGTTGACGCGGCCGTCGTTAATATTCGGCACGATTTCCAACTGTGCGGGGAATGGGCAATCAGGCTTGGTCTCGTTCGGCACGATCCGCGTTTCCGCCTGCACGCCGATGGTCAGCGTAAGCGCGGATTCGCTGATGCGCGGCTGCGCCGCGAAGGCTCGTGTGGGACGAAGCTCCAGCCACAGATTGGGTACGCCAGCCGCCGTCGCGCCGAGCGAGATCGAACGGCACATCTTGGCCCATTCGCGCCGTGCGCCGTTCTCTAAAAATGGATCATTGCGTATCCGTGCCTGCAGCGCCGTCACTTGTTCATTGACAGTGCGGTCGAGCAACGGTTTCACCGCGTCGGCCAGACTGAACCTCATGCCCATGAGCGAAAGCGAGGCGTCCCCGATCGTGACCTGCGCCACGAGATTGGGGTCCAATCGCCACCCCGGCAGCAGCATGGCTCGTGCTGTCAGCATCACGTTGCCGCTGATATCGGCGCGCTGCTCGGCCGTCCTTTCGGTCGGGCTCTGCGCGCCCTGTTCTTGGCCGCTGCCGGCGCCGCCGCGCGGTCCCGGATACATTCCGGGTGGACCAGGGAAGCCGCCAGGGGGCCCGAAGAATCCGCCCGGCGGACCTGGAAAGCCCCCGGGTGGGGCTTGGAAGCCGCGAGGTGGGAAACCACCGGGGGGGTCCTGCGTGCTCCCCCCTTGGTTCGTCATTTGGTTGGCGACACGGAGCGATCCGTTGAGCGTGGTGGAGATGGCAAGCCCATCCGGCCGGCCGGCCACCACGAACGGGCCGCGCGCGACCGACCAGCCGATATCAACATTGGCGAAAAGCGGTGTCGTCGGAATGCTCGGCTTGCCCGAGTAATCACGCGGCGCTGCCGCCTCCAGCGCGTCCTGGATCGCAGTGAGTGCAATGGCCACCGGTGTTACGATGACCGAGTTGCGGGTGACGGGCGAAAGCGGCGGCACGTCCACCAGCTTCGGTCGGTGATCCCCCGCGCCCGGCCAGAGCCATTTCATCGCGCCGACAGCTCCGGCACCTGCGATCACGACGACAATCAGCGCACCGGTGACGATCCTGCTCAATGGCCACTGCATGCCGAGTCGTCCTTCTTGAGCGTATCGGTTGAGCTTATTTGAGAGTTCGTTGTTCCGCCAGCGACGCGACCGCCAGGGCGCCCACACTATGGCCGGCGTGCGGTCCAGGGGAATAGCGGCACCGCTTCAAAGCGCATTTTCGTGACCGCCATCACATCGTGAGAAGGGAGGCATTCTTAAGGTAGTGACAGTCGTCATTCACTAGCAGCACGGAGGTACCTATGTTTACGCACCGCACATCCGTCCTCGCCTTGGCCGCCATCGCCACGCTGGCGCTCGCCGCTTCGACGGATGCCGAGGCGTCCCCGTTCTGCCATCGCGGGGGCTTCGCCAGCTTCAGCAGGGCTTACTTCCCGGCCGCGCCGCAGCAGCGGATCGTGAGCGCCAAGCCGAGGTTCGACGCCGCGCGGACCGCCAAAAAGTACGTTCCGGAGGCGGTCGTCACCAAAACCGCGCGGGCTCATCCCAAGAATGTCGAAACACCTGCCGAGCCGGCGAATAGCTACCAGCCGGCACAGCTTGCCGGCGCCGCCACCATCGCGCCGGTTTCCACGCCGGCAACTGCCGCAACCGCGACGTGCCTTACCAAGGAATATCTCGATACCGGCGCCGTGCTGTTCAAGGACGTTTGCACCCAGGAATGGGCGATGAACTCGACCAACGTCAGCAACAAGCTCTCGGTCGTCGGACGCAGCTGCCTGACCAAGGACAATGCCCAGGACGGCGTCATCCTGTTCAAGGACGTCTGCACCCAGGAATGGGCAATGAACAAGGTGGAACAAGCGGTGGCTCGATAACGCTGGCATCGTTTCCGCCCCGCAATGAGGCCGCCCAATGAGGCGGCCTCATTATTTTTGCGATAGCCGCACGCTATAGCCATCGAGTTTTGTCTCATGCTACTGCGCGGCCGCATGGATGTCCGCGTGCGAGGGCCGCCAATCGTACGATGGATGGCGCCGAAAGATCGGCTCGAGCCCGGCAACGATCTTCGGCATCGTCTCGGGCTTTTTTGGTCGACCGGCGTCCTTCTACGCCAACCGGATGTCTTCTCGTTTCAATCGAGGTGCGACGCATCGGCTTTGACTATCCGTGGCCGGAGATGTGATTGCTGTGTGCTAAGAAAATTGGGATGGACAAGACGCCGCGCGCGCGATTGGATCAAAGCCCGACCGGAGATGCCCGGAGGCAATCCATCGCTGGGGATTCGGCCGTGGGCGCGGAATAGATCCCCCTTCACTCCGCCAGCCAAAAGTGTTTCCCGAACCATGCGCAAGCTCGAACTGACGCTGGCCTGCGGCCGCTATGATCGTACCCAGCCCCTCCTTGACGGCAGGGTGCAGCCCGAGGGCGTGGACCTGACGTTCCTTCCTCTGCGTCCCGGCGAGACCTTCTGGCGCATGCTCAATCACGGAGAGTTCGACGCGTCCGAGATGTCGCTCTCGTCCTATACGATCCTGCGCTCCGAAGGTGACACGCGCTTCATCGCCATCCCGGTCTTTCCGTCGCGGGTTTTCCGCCATTCTGCTGTCTACGTGCCCGCCGACTCCAATATTGAGCGGCCGGAGGACCTGAAGGGCAAGCGCGTGGGTGTCGGCGACTATCAGATGACCGCGGCGGTCTGGGTTCGCGGATTTCTCACCCACGAGTACGGTGTAACGCCGAACGACATCGTGTGGGTCACCGGCAAGCCAATCCGCTCCATCAAGCCACCCGACGGCGTCAGGCTGGAGCCCATCCCAGCCGACACGACGCTGGAGGCGATGCTCGAACGCGGCGAGATCGACGCCCTCATGTCCGTGATGATTCCCGAGAAGTTTGGAAAAACCATCCGGCGGTTGTTCCGGGATTCACGCAGGATAGAGATCGAGTACTACAACAAGACACGCATCTTCCCGATCATGCATACGCTCGTGCTGAAAACCAGCCTCTACCAGGAGAAGCCCTGGCTCGCGGTAAGCCTCTATCATGCCTTCTGCAGGGCGCGCGATCTCGCCTATCAGTCGATGTACGACACCGATGCGCTGAGCGTCAGCCTCCCTTGGGTGATCCACGAGGTCGAAGCGACGCGCGGGATCTACGGGCCGCAGATCTGGGACTACTCGATCGAAGGCAGCCTCCCGACGCTGAATGCGCTCGTAGCTTATCTCGACGAGCAAAAGCTCTCGCGGCGCCGGATGAATGTCGAGGAGCTGTTTGTGCCCAATATCAGCCCCGGTCTGGCCGATTATCTGCGGGCGACGGGGGAGGATTGACGAGGTCGGCAACCAAGCGGTACCGGGGTGGGCGTCGCGTTGGAAGCGTACGTATCGGGACGTGCAAGCGACACCCGCACGCCTTCGATCCCAAGCCGACGCTCGTTTCAGATGCCGCCGGAAAGGAATGCGCGCATGAGCTGCTCGCCGGCTCGGCAACGGACGGCCCCGATACAATCCTGCAACTGCCTCGCCCATTTCATCGCCGATTTCGGCCCCGGCATCTGTCGAGCGCTGTCTTCGGATGACGCGTAGGTGCGAGCGGTCCGCTGATCTTCGCGCGATCGGGCGTCCCGTGACCCGGCACTCGCTCTATCCGGGCCGCGGCCGGCCATCTGGCTGCGTGGTGTCCGTCGCCCCGCTTTCTGAGCGGGGGGCTGCCCGACCGGCGCGGCTGACGCCGGCTCCGTCTCCTTTGCGGCGACTGCCGCAGTGTCGCGCTTGGGTGCTGGCGGAGCTGCGACCGGCAATGGCGGCGTGCCCGGGTTGGCGGGAATGGCCGCGATCTGCGGCCCCTCCGTCGCCGAGGCCAGACTTCCCGGCTTATGCGTCCTGCGCACCACGCACTTCCCGTCGACTTGGGTCCAGTTGTCGCCGTCGCACGTAGCCTTGCTACTTGCCGGCGGATCTAGCCTCTCTGCAGTCGTGGCGGGCGCGGCTCGGACCACGGTGGACATCGTGTCAGCACTCGCCGGTGCTTCATTGACGCTTACGATCGTTAGCGCGCTTTCGTGCGGATCGTCGCGCGCCCACAGCACCAACCCGCCGGCGACCACCCCGGCGGCGACAGTAGACAAAAGAGCTTTTCGCGCTTTGCGGCGAAAGCTTTGTGAAAGACAAAAATAGCCAAACTCGGGATGCGCGCGAAAATCCGGGGACATGAACTGTCTCCTGTGCAGATTTGTTCAAGGCCATTGTCGCGGTAGACCACCAAGTGCACTGTGACGATAGTCACAAAAATGCGATTTACGCCGCTGCCACAGTGGTTTCTGGGCCTGGGCCTGCTCTTCCAATACTTGCGGCACGTCCGATCTGCCCGTGCATTCGACGCGAGAGGCGCGAGGGCAAAAGCCGATTCTTGTGACTTCGATCACAGCACATGGGCAGTGGCGCCCCTAATCTCCTCACCATCGCAGAGCGGCAATGCTCTCGAATAACAAAAGGAGACTACGATGCTCAGGAAGTACAATAAGACCCTCACTGTTGCTTTGACGACCATCGCGCTCGCGACTGCTTCCCTCGCTGCGACCAGCGACGCCTTTGCCGGCGGCGGCGGGAAGGGCGGCGGCGGCGGGAAGGGTGGCGGCGGCGGTTGGGGCCACCATCATCATCATCACGGCTTTGGCGGGTTCTATGCCGGCGGTGGCGGCACCTGCTGGGTGTGGGTGCGTGGCGCCCTGGTTAACATCTGCTATTGATCTTGCGCCTCATGGAACACCCGCCCGATGTCTTTGTACTCGGGCGGGTGTTTTATGCGCATATAGCCGACAAGCGTGGGTCGTGCGCCTCTCCCCTTTTTTCAGGGTAACGGAGCCGGAGAGCCTCGACGGTAACGCTGTGTGAAGGCGGTTACATAAATGTCGCCGCCACATCCTTAAGGTGCGCACCATCGCCACCATAAGTGTGGGCTGAAAAATGGATGAGGGATGCATGAGCGGGTTCATCACAGGCCTCAAATCGGTTGAAGAAGTGGAGGCCGGGATCTTCGAAGTCGTGGTAACGCTGCAGCGCGGGGCGACGGCGAAACTGCGGATGAATACCTTCACGTTCCAAGCGTTCGTCACCAAGTTCATCGAGGGGCCACGGCCGGAGCGCTGGCTGGACAAGCCGATCTGCCTCCTGAAAAAGATCTTCGCGCCTTTGTGGCATTCGCGAAAACGGCAATAACGGCTCTCGGGCTGACGCACGCTCCCTGCAAAACCATCTCGACGCGCTCGCCGGCCAGTTGTCACGGTGCGTTGTCCCAAATCTGCATTTTCTCCAATCCGTCAAATATTCGCAGGGTAAAGCCGCGGCCGGCAGCCCCGCCGTCGATCGCGTCTTCTGCTGTCCTGTGATCGAGGAAACGGGCCCTTAATGACCGGCGCAATGGCGCCTGCCACTCGTCATAGGTCTTGGAGCCACTCGCGCTGGCCCCGTCGCTTTCATGAACCATGGGGACCGGGGCGATGGCCAGCGCATGCATGGTGGAGACCGTCGCCGCGGCAAGCACCACCAGCGTCGCAGCCGTCCACTTGGGGTTCGGTTTCATCCTGTTCTCCTGATCCAATAATCGTGACGCGCTTCTGCAAGCTCGCCTTCTGACTGCGGTGTCGCATGTCCTCTGGCGCGCGCCGGTGATGGCCGTCACATGAATGCGGACACGTACTCGGATTCTGCGTCGATCGGGGCGCGAATGCACACCATCGCTCACGGGAGTGGATGGCGACGGTGCGAGCCGATGCCTCCACGCCACGGTGGTTTCCGGAACGCCGATGAGTGGCTTCGGGCCTCTACGGCTGTCCCTCTGAGGACCAAGTGATCTCGTGCTGGCTCGCTTAGTCGGCGGAACGCAGCATTACCGTCCTGATCCGCCTCAGCGCCTTTTGTCGCTTGAGGTCAAGCTGGGCGTCCGACAGCAAGGTCTCGTATCGATTGGTGAGTTTGGACAGTTGCGCGCGGGTATCCGGCGCCAGGACCTTGGCCCGTTCTACGGTGGCAGCGAGCCGTTCCAGGTACGCCACCTCCTCGTGCGGTTTGTTGCCGGGATTCAGCGCAGCCACGCCGCCGATCGCGGCAGCAAGCGCAATTCCGATCACGACTTGAGCGATACCGTTCGTCATAGCCCCCTCCATCAACGATTGCGATGGAGACAAACTAGGAGCGCGGCCGCAATCAGGATGTGATCACCATCACAGCAAGGCCGATTCGATCAACGCGGTTTGCCGACCAGGCAACGGCGCGACGCGTCCTGCAAATGAGATGATACGCCGACCATGCGGCGCGCGTTGTTTGTCGATAGCGCGGATGAAACAGGTACGTCTGCTGGCGATGGCTGCTCGGGGCGGGAGAACGCTGCTGTCTCGCTTCTCTCGAACTTGCGCGGCATCTGTGCGCGTCAAACCGGATTATTGTGACAACAGTCACAGCCCTCCCTGCATAGCGCGAATAATGTTCGGCATCGTCGTCAGGGGGGCGGATGCGCCCCAAGCTCAGGAGAGACTGTTATGACCAAGATTCGCAATGGAGTGTTTGGAGCGCTCGTGCTTCTCGTCAGCGTGGCTCCGACGGCAGCATTTGCCGAGTTCAAGCCAACGGCAGCGCAACGTTCCGCGTGCATGGGGGATGCGATGAGCCTGTGTAGCTCCGTCCTCATGAATATGGACCGCGTCCTTTCATGCTTGTCGGCGAAAAAGTCCCAGCTCAGCTCTGGGTGCCGGTCGCAGTTCGAGGCCGGCAAGGGTGCCGTCGCGCAGAAGTAAGGTGTGGAATCGCTGGTCGGCTGGCTGAGACGCCGATGACCAGCGCCTGATCACGGAGAACATCATGCTGCTCGCTTCCGTCTTTCGTGCAATCAGCCTGCAGATATGCAGGGTCCCCCGGATCACTGGTTCCGACGCTACCCTGCGACGCGGGGCGCACCGCCCTAACTCGGTTCCGCGCTGGAAACCGGTGCGGGGTGCGGCGTCGGAACCGCATTACACCGACGCTAGTGTCGATTCGCCCGCTGATGGCAGGGCTGAAATCGGCTTTGCGTAGACAAGTCGCGATCAGACGCGCGCGACCATCATGATCTGCGAATCAGGCGGCCGCGGCTTTCGTTGCGGCCGTCCGCCCAATTCGAAGCAGTTGCCGCTGAGAACGTCGTACCGGCGGGCGCTCACGTCCTCAACGCTCGCGACCTTTAATCGACGCGCGGCGCTCAGCGCGCGCCCTTGATCGCGTCCGCGCCGTATCGGCGATCCGCGACATCCCGCTGGCGGTTCAACCGGACAGGCGTTGGGCGCCGAATCGATAAGTGTCCGCAACGATCGCCAATCGCCTTTTTCGTGCTGACGGTCACATCGCGCCTGTCGCCGGTGACTCATCCTCCACCGCAGAACGCTTTGACAGGAGGATATCCCGTGTGTGCGCTGACTTCGACGCAACCTCGTCGCAATCCCTCTCGCGGGCTCATCGCCAGCGCCGTCTTGGCGCTCACGCTGTCGGCCCAGACCGGCGCCTTGGCGCAAACCAATACGCCCCCGGCCAATACGCAGGTCATTGCGCCCAAGCAGGTGGGATCCTGGACGGTGATCGGATGGAGCCAGGGCTATTGTGCCGCCGAGCGGCCCTTGCCCGGTGCGGCGGGCGGCGGTGCCACATTGCAGTTCGTGCTCGCTCGCTTTCAGGCGGGTTATCGCTTGGCCCTCGGTTCTCAGGAGTGGGAGCTGAAGCCGCAGACGACCTTTCCGATTGAGTTGATCGCTCAACCGGTGTTGCGCAGCGACGCGAGTGCAGTCGTTGTTGGCCCGAAACTGGTAGTGATCGAACTGGGCGCCGACGGACAGTTTCTGCGCAAATTGACCACGGCGCCGACGATCGAAGTCAAAGCGGCGCAGGCCACATTCAAACTGCCGATGGAAGGAGTCGCAGAGGCGTTGGTGGAGGTCGATGCATGCTTCGGCGCGCTCAAGCTGCCGGCGACCAACCCGTTTTCCGCGCCCGAAAGCAAGCCCTCCGCCGCGCTCCCCAAGAGCGCCGTGCCGGTCGCCAGCATCGCGCCCGCCGGTGCTGCGCCGGAGGCCGCGGCACCGATCAAGGTCGCGGTGGCCAAGATCGAACCCGCGCGCTCTCCGTCGGCGATGGCTTCCGCCACTGCGGGCCTGGACAACGAATTGCTGGAGGAGCGTACTTTTCTGACGGTTCAAAACGACAAGGGGCGCTTCCGGCTGGAAGCGCTGGTCGTAAAGCCCGCGAAGGCGGACGGCCGTCTTCCGATCGCGTTGATCACCCACGGCAAGAATGCCAAAGCCGAGGAGAACCAGGCCCTGCGCGCCGACATGATGTTGCCTCAGGCGCGCGATTTTGCCGCCCGCGGCTGGCTCGCCGTAGTGGTCTTGCGACGCGGTTACGGCCAGTCGGACGGTCTGCCAGGCGTATCCCGTGGCGCTGCGTACATGGCGTGCGAGAATGCCGATCTGGCCCGCGGCTTCGAGGTTGAGGCCGATGATCTCGACGGTGCGCTCAAGGTCGTCGCGGCTCGGCCGGATGCCGACGGCTCGCGCGCGATCGCTATCGGTCAGTCGCTCGGCGGCGGCGTTGTGCTCGCGTTCGCGGCCCGCCGGCCGGCCGGACTGCTCGGTGTGGTCAACGTGTCCGGGGGCGCATGGAGGACAAACGGTGAGGGCAACGTATGCCAGCATGCCGACCTGGTGGCCGCAATGGCGACGCTCGGCGCCCGCACACGCATCCCGACGCTCTGGCTGTATGCGGAAAACGACAGCCTGTTTCCTCCGGAACTCGTCACTCGCATGCGAGATGCCTATGCCGCATCCGGCGGCCGCGCCGAACTGCGGATGTTTCCGCCGGTCGTGCACGATGGCCATCGTCTGTTCGCCGATTTCGGCGGCCGCGTGAAATGGCTGCGCGCCGTCGACGGTTTCCTGCAGACTCATGGCATGCCGAACGCAAACCTCGCCCGTGCCGAGATGGTCATGAGCACGACCAAGTTGGCTGCGCGGGCGCGGCCGGTCGTCGAAGAGTATCTCGCCACTCCGGCGCCGAAGCTTCTCATCGCCACTCCTTCCGGCGCCGGCGCCTATTGGGTTGCCAATCCCAACGATATCGAAGGAGCCCGCAAACGGCTGCTGACGAACTGCCGCGAGAGATCCGGTGCGGAGTGCACGGTGGTCATGGAGAATAACGAGCTTGTCCGTCCCCTCGTGACTGGCGCGATCACACCGGAGGTGACCGCGCGTTGAACGACAACGGGACCAACCACGCCATCTTAGTCTTCGGCTATGCCGCCAACGAAGTTCTCGTCGTTGCACAATGCGAGCAAGCGTCAGACGTCCGGCGCTCGGCATCTCGCTCACAACCAGAGCTGCTCTAGGGCTGCGAACCGTTGCGCTTGAAGCCTCCGGGGCCTGATCTGGTTGCGGCATTTTTCGAGCGTTTTGAGAATCTCGACGCAGGGCATAGCATCGGCGTCGGCGTGATCGCGATTGGACCGAGGCAGTCATGCGGGGCCAGCACACAGGGTCGGAATCCGCGCCAGGGGGCACAGCCAGCGAGGGCACTCCCAAAGTTTTGCAGACTGACCACCTCGGTTATGCGCATCTTCTTGGCCAGGTCGATCTGTTCTTGGGTCTTGAAAGGGTAACCCTCGCCAAGCTCGCAGCCCACCTGGAACCACTGTTCTACCCTTCAGGTTCGATCATCTTCAGGCAGGCTGAACCTGGAGATGCCTTCTATCTGGTCGCGACTGGATCGGTGGGTGTCTACTCCACCGGCCGAACCAGTGCGGCAGAGACGCAGGTGAAAGTCCTCCACGCCGGCGAACCATTCGGGGAAATGGCGCTTCTCACCAACAGCCCGAGGACCGCCACCATCAAGGCTGAGGCCGATTGCGAGGTTCTGCGCTTGGACCGCAGCTCCTTTCTCGATCTCGTTCGTGAGCAGCCCAGCGTGGCGCTCTCGATCGCCGCCACTCTCAGCCGCCGTCTGGCGGCAATGTTGGATCAGCCGGAGGCGGTCGATGCAACGGCCGCTCCTGCGGTAGCGCATGCCGATGTTGAGACCGTGGGGGCAGGCCCTCAGCTGCGATGGCGGCCGGGGCGGGGGGTGCTCGCTCTGGTGGCGGCTCTGGTCATATTGGGGCTGGGCTGGGCGCTGCCTCCGCCCGCGGGGCTGTCGGCGCCTGGATGGCATGCGCTCGTCGTTTTGCTGGCCGCGTTGCCTGCGCTCATGCTCGACGCGCTGATGGAAGGGGTGCTCGCCCTTTTGATTGCCGGAGGCTGGGTCGTGTTCGGCGTCACCTCGCCCGCCGTCGCGCTGACTGGCTTCGCCAGCACGAATTGGGTGCTCGTGGTGGCCGTGCTCATCATCGGCGCCGCCATCACTTCGACCGGGGTGCTGTACCGGCTCGCGCTGGAAAGCATCGCCCATATGCGGGGCGGATTCCCCGGCGAAGTGACGGCGCTTTCGCTTGCTGGACTATTGATCGGTCCGGCGGTGCCGAATGGCACCAGCCGCGTGATCATGATCGCGCCCATGCTCAAGGAACTGGTCGAGGCGCTGGGTTACCGGCCTCAGTCAAAGGCCGCGGCCGGTTTAGCCATGGCGGTTCTGATCGGGTTCGGTCAAATGGCCGCGGTATTTCTCACCAGTTCGAACACGGCAGTGTTGGTGCTGGCGGTGCTGCCGGCCGGCGCGCGCGGCGACGTGAACTGGATTACGTGGTGCCTCTATGGCGCGCCCACGAACATCATTCTTTTCATCGGCTTGGTCGCGTCCATAATCTGGCTCTATCGACCGCCGGCAACCGAGCGGCAGGCCTCGAGCAAGCGGGCGGCCTCGCTCGCGCTGCAACGGGCGCTGCTCGGCCCAATGTCGCGCGAGGAGAAGCTAGCGCTGGGCGTGGGCTCGGGGATGCTCGTGGGCTTTGTAACCGAGCCTCTACACGGCGTGGATCCATCCTGGATTGCCGTTCTGGCAGCCGGTGTGCTGGCGGCA
>Ga0307281_10000197_pt1 | contig 14759 bp, 23 predicted proteins | sample ER_DNA_120_FD_194486 | JGI IMG/M metagenome (GOLD analysis project Ga0307281, IMG submission 194486) | Bulk soil microbial communities from the East River watershed near Crested Butte, Colorado, United States - ER_DNA_120 | ecosystem: Environmental > Terrestrial > Soil > Floodplain | place...
GTTCGAGCATGTCGAGCATCACGCGGGGGGCGAGCACCTGGAAGCGGGCCTCGGACGGCATCCGCAGACGCGAGCGGATTCCGTACTCGGCCTTCTCCAGAATGTCCACCAGGTAGATCAGCATCCCCAGCGTGGTCGTACCGCCGGTCACGGCGATCGACTGCGCCTTGATCCGGGAGAGCAGGTAGCTCTCCGCGACCCGGGCGTGCTCGGCCATCGTGATTTCGTTCTCGTGGGCGATCTTCTCGGGCCACGCCATCGCGTTCAGGTTTCCGAACTCGCGGCAGTGGGAGATGATCGTGACTGCCGTCTCGGTGTAGCTCGGGCAGTCGAGGTCGAGGCAGGACTTCGTGGCGAAGGTGCCTCCCAGTTCGTCTTCGTCGGCGGTGATCACGGTGATCGCCCCGGCGGCGTCCGACACGGTGGTCGGAGCCGGGACGTTGATCCCGCCGCGCTCCGCCCGGAAGGACGGCAGCGAGTCACGAACCGGCCGGGCGTTGGTCGCCAGGTTCGGCATCGTGTAGAGCGGCGTCAGCGGAGCGCAGAAGCCGCCGGAAGCGACGAGGGCCTGAAGGCCCGGCTGGCCCAGGTAGGGCGAGCCGATCCCGGCGATCTTCCGGGTGTTCGCGTCGAGGTCGCCGTCGAGACGACGATCCTCGGGGAACCTGTCGAGGTAGTTCAGGGCGGCGACGAGATACCGCTCCTCACGACCATCGACCCGCTTCGCCGGGCGACCCAGGGACTTCGCGACGGCGTGCATCGCGTCCGCGAGTTCGCGCCGGGTGCGCAGCTTCGAGCCGGGCGGCTGGTTCGCGACGTAGCCGGACGCGATGAACGACAGCGCGTCGTTCTCCTCGTTGACCACGATCCGCTCACGAGTCGGCGTCGGCAGGCGACGAAGCCGCGGGGCCGGGGTCATCTCCGGCTGCTCCTCGGCCGCTGCCACCAGCGCGGGCTCGCGATCCTCGACGACCTCGGGCTCGACTTCGGCCTCCGGCTCGGCGGGCGTGGGCTCCGGCTCGGGCTCGGGCTCCGGCTCCGGGTCGCCCTCGGCCACAACCTCGGGCTCGACGGGCTCGGCGGGCTCGGCGGGCTCGGGCTCCGGGTCGTCCTCGGCCTTGATCGTCCCGGCCACCTCGGCGATGGACGCCTTGTAGGTTTCGACCGCTTCGACGCGGTTCGCCTGCTCCTCGCGGATCGCCATGATCTGCAAGGCCCCCGTCTTGAACTCCTCCAGGATCGCCTCGGGGGCGAGTCCTTCGAGGAACTCCGGGTCGTCCTTCTCGATCAGCGCTGCGGCCTGCTCGTGCTCGGCCAGAAGCGCTCCAAGCTCGTCGTCACTGAGCTTGGTCAGGTCCTTCGGCAAGTCTGGAAAAAGCCCATCCATTGGGTCCCTTTCGGTCGCGTTACATAACGCGCCCTCACCCTACGGATCGGACTCGGCAGCGCTGCCTTCGGCTGTTCGCGCTGTCGTCGCGCTGAAGTAGAGCACATTGGACGGACGACAACAAGGGTAGAAACGCCGACGACCCCCGAAGGGGTCGCCCTGGACCGCATCCCTTACTTCCCCCTTTCGGCTTCCCGGGACTCGCTCGCCTACCGGGCGGAAGCTCGACTACCCTCGCCGTCACGCGAGGCCGTTGCCCTGACAGTGGGCGGCAACATCAGTCCAGCCCTCGGATTATAGAGCACGACGGACCCCGAAGCAGAGAAACGGGGCGTTGCCGCGCCCCGCTTCCCCGGAGTAACCAGTGACCGAAGCCCAGTCTAGGGCATCGACCAGTCGTACTCGGAGGCGTCATCGGCGAGGAACTGGGCGCATCGAGCCCTGTCCTTGCCCCACATCGCCGTCAGCCCGATCGTGGACGGAACCTCGTCGGGATGTTGAACGATGCTGGGCACCGCGGCGAGCACTTCCTGGCGGGTGATCATCTTCCAGCGTCCGCCCATCGCATCGTCACTTCGAGGCTCGCGCTGGCCGGGCAAATGCGGATTCTCTCTGCCCCACTCCTCGAACTCACGCAGCTTCTCGACCGGCCAGAGCACGGCGACGATCGGCATGAACGAACGCTGAGAGAGCCTCACGTAGCGACGGCCCATCTTCATCGCCTGCTCGACCCGCGGCCTCGTGTCCCGGGGGAACCGGGAGAGGTAGAGGCAGACCGGGGTGTCCGGGTGGGCCTCCGCTATCTGGGCGACGGCGGGAACGAAGCCGGGGACGGGCATCGCGTCGTCCTGGACGATCACGACGTGGCCGGTGTCGGGCGGATCGGCCATGCACAGCTTGTAACCGGCCCACGGCGACGGCGGGTCGGACTCGTGCGAGATGACCTCAGTGGGCAGAGGAGCGAGCGATTTGACCAGGGCCGGGAGGAGATGGGCTCGCGACGGGTGGTGCTGAACCCGGACGCTAATCGTGTTGCGCGACAAGGCCGAGCGCGACCAGCGCGTCGATCACGTCCTGCACGCCGGGCGTGGTCAGCGGGACGACTGGCTGGGCGACGGGGCTGGCGCTGAAGAAGCCGATCGCGCCGTCATGCACAGTCACCATCGTCGTTCCGGCAGGGGCAATAATCATCTCGCCGGACGGCCCGACGAACAGGACGCCGACGCTGTTCTCGTCAAGGAAGTCGAGCAGATCAACGGCCGAACCGGCCGCGGCCTGCGCGGTGATGGGCACGTTCCCCGGATCGGTCAGCGCGATATTGAGCGGATCGGTGATCGGGTTCGGGATGCTTCCGCCTCCGCCGCCGCTCTCCTCGGCCTCAGTGACCCAGGGGTGCGGCCCCGTCTTCGTCCGAACGAGCTTCGTCATCTCAGCCCCAGACGTGGGCCATGTAGATGCACTGCGCGAGCAGGATCAGCGCGAGCAGTACCTCTGTGAGTCCGAACTTGATCATCAGTCCCCCATGTTTGGATAGCGCTTCTTGACCGCGGCCTTCACGCGGCCCTCGTACTTCGTTCCCGCCGCGCGTGCCAGCGCGTTCCGCGCGTGACTCTCGTCGTGGATCGGGAACTTCCTCTCCTCCGGGATCGCGAACGTCGAGGTCGCGAGCTTGTTCCGCCGCTTCGACGTCAGCACCGCGGCCGTAACGGCCTCCGGTGTCTGCAACGACGCGGTGATCTGCTTCCGTTGCCGGATGTAGCCTTTCGTCTTCTCCATCGTGACGGCCTCCTCGGCATCGGATTCGTTGCACTCCTCGCAGTAGCCCGGCAGCACGAGCGAAGCAACTTCGCCGGACGCGGTGAGCGCGAACTGGGGTGTCTGGTATCCGGGCACGGGGACGGCGAGCGCGGCGATCATTTCCAGCCGACCCCGCAGGCTCCGCCAGTCTCCCGACGGCGGATTCGCCCGCAGGTCGCGCAGCCCCTCGGGGGAGAGGTCCGAGCGAACCGCGCCGGACAGAAAGATTCCGTGCCTGCCGTCTCGTGCCCGAACGAACGCCGCGACCTTGCCGGTCTGGTCGTAGTGCTGGGTCGCGCTGACCAGATCGGAGGTGAGGGCGGCGTGCGACCCGTCGTACACGACCTTCCCGACGCTGATCGGGGTGCCCTCCTCGGTGATCAGTTGGCCGAGATGGAACGCCTGGTAGTCGTTGATCGAACGCGGCGGCTTCACGCAGTTCGCCATGTCGCCGTTCAGGATGCCGACGTGACAGGCATCCCAGAGGGCAAGGTGGCCGTGGATACGCCCATCGGCATCGACGGTCAGGGGCTCCGGGTGATCTGGCTCCGGCATCGTGAACCACTCGGCGGGCGGAGCGACCGGCGCAACCCTGGACTCCTCGATCACTTGCGACATCAGACCACCGCCCTTTCAGACATCTCCAGGGCGTGCTCGACGTGGGAGGCAAAGCCCGGAGGTAGGTCAGGAACACTGGAATCGAACAGCGTCTTCGCCGCATACGCCTCGATCCGCTCGCAGAGCACGGACGCATCCTGGGGCGAGAGGCCCCACTCGGTCAGGATGATCCCGAAGTCGGCCGTCCCGCCCGCGACCATCGCGATCGGGTCGCGCATCCCCAGGTCGTAGACCATTTCCACCCCGAGTGCAGACGCGATCAGCCCCTTCGGAATGTCTGCGATCGTCTGCTGGCACTCGGGGCAGTGCTTCCCGTTCGCGCCCGGCCGCTTCACCTGTGACTGAAGCCGTGCTCCAGCCCGGGAGCGACAGGTCGCGAGCGCGTGGTGGGCCGCACCGAGGATCGCGGCCGTGCGTGCCTCCTGCCTGGAGACGACACGACCCTGGGTCGGAGCGGGCGGGACGTTCGACTGGCCGGTCTGATTGACGTCAGGCCCAGCCTGCGGCCCGCGCACCGGGGGCGCTGCCTCCTCCAGCCCGGCCACAACCGGGTCGCGCATCTTGATCCCGGCCACCAGGTCGATTTCCTTCTGGGAGGGCGCGTACTCCTCGGGGATGCCCTTCATCTTCCGGTAGCCCTCGAAGCCGAGCGCAACCCGATCCATCGCCTCGTCCGCGATCGCGCTCATGTCCGGGGACAGAACAACCCGGGAGTCGTCGTAGCCGACCGTCCGCCGCCGAACCTCCTCGGGGGTCATGCCGTCCGCGAGCAGGCTCGGCCGAAGGTAGATCGTGGCGAGGTCGCCCGTGAACTGGTCGGCGACCGGCACGCCGTGGGTCCGCCACATATCCCACTGAATCTGCTGAGCGGCCCAGTGGTTCGTGTTCGAGAAGCCCTCCAGGGCCTCCGGTGGCAGATCGAGTCCGAGCCCCAGCCGCTTGATCGCCTCGATGCGAAGGTCGCGCTCCAGGTAGTCGGCTGTCGGGTCGTGCATCTGCATCCAGCGCACCTGATCCAAGTAGTCGTAGTCGGCTTCGAGCACGAACGGCACCTTCGCCTCGGCCGACGCCGGGTTCTCGATCTGGGCGCGGATGTGCTCCGTGAACATCTGGAGGAACGGCGACTGCTCCGGGTCTTCGTCCGGCCCCTCGGGCGGCGGCGGAGACACCTGGGTCGGGAGCAGAAGCATCCCGTTCAGAACGCGGGACACCGCGGTCGCGTGGACGGCGGCGGTCAGCACGTTCAACTCGTCGGCGATGTCGAGGCACGGCCGCAGCGGCGAGTCGGCCAGATCGGACTGCCGCGGGTGCGGCGTCCAGAAACGCCAGGCCGTCCCGGGCTCGATCTTCTCCCCGGCGGCGTTCTTCCGCCAGGTGAACTCGTCGCCGTCCTCTTTGATCAACTCGCCACGCCAGAGGAAGCGCCAGTTCTCCGGCCCTTCGGCGTTCACGAACAGGGCTCCCTCGCCCGTCACGAACATCAGGCGTCCGTAGTCGTACTGGAGGCGTTCGCGTCCGCCGCCCGCCTCCTGGATGCGGTTGAGCATCTCGACCTCGGGGCCGCTGGTGATCCGCGACAGTTGCCCGTCGTCCTCGATCCGCGCCGGGAAGATCGTGATCCGCGACAGTTGCCGCGCGTAGAACTGGGAGCAGTAGCGAACCTCACCCACGGTGTCGTAGATGCGCAGCGCCCTCGCCTGCCAGAACTCCTCGCGGGTCAGCGCAGCCGCCTCTACGCTCCCCAGGCCCGGCAGTTTCGATGCCGAACCGACTAGCGCACGCGGGGCCTGCCACGGCCAGCGCATCGCTGACCTACTTCGCGGGCGGAGTGGGGGCGGAGGGGCGAGGCCGCTTCTTGCAGCCGCATCCGTAAAGCTCGGTGCTCACAGCCCGGCATTGTAGGGACAACTGTCGGACGGAGCTAGTCCGAAATGAGGTGTCCGAGCAATCCGACGGCCGCGGAAATGACCAGCGGGACGGTCGCGACGGTCGTTCCGTGCGGCCAAAGCTCGAACGCGCCCCACCAGACGAGCCCCGTCCAGAAGCCGAGACACCAGGGGCAGGCGAGGAAATCGTCAACGTACTGGGCTGTCTTGTTGCCCTTCCACTTGCGGAAGCCGTAGACGAACCAGGCCCGCGGCTTGTCGAGCACGACGTCCTCGGCGAGCAGCCTCCAGGTGCGGAAGGCGGCGAGGCTGAGCAGCACAAGCTCGTACCAGTTCGGGATCGTCACTTCTTCACGACCTTGAACTCGATGAAGGCGTCGGTGAAGATCAGCACGCGATCCTTGAACGCGGTGTCCCTGATCACCCGGGCCATTTCCTCCAACTCCGCGTAGGTCGCCTCTGGGACGTGGATCACGAGCAGTTCGTCCGCGGCGACCCTCAACGCCTGGATTTCCTCGATCATGCGTAGCCTCCCGAGAAGTCGAAGTTGGCCTGCTGGAGAATCAGCGGCTTGACGCTGGTCAGCGCCTTCGGCCAGGTGTGCTTCGACAGGCTGACCTGTTCGTCCGGCCACATGATCGACTCCAGGTGCGAGTTGCGATGGAACTGCCCGCCGTCGGCCTCGACGTAGCGCTCGTACCTGGGGCGACGAGCAGACTGATTTGCCCACCCGAAGTGGAGAATCGAGGAGCCCGTCGGACGAGCCCGGCCGAAGTAGCGGCGAACGACCTCCGGCTCGCGCCCGCAGGCGAGAGCCTTGTTCGAGATTTGCAGCGCCCGGCCGCGCATCCCGGAGAGCTTCGCCGACCAGAGGCACGGCACCGGGTGGGGACGCCAGCCGCCGTCCTCCCTGATGTGCAACCAGGAGGGGTCGGCCTTCCAGACTTCCTCCATGTCGAGCACGCCGACCTGGCGACCCTGGGTGGGCTCGTCGATGTAGTCGCGCACGCGCTGGCCGTCCGTGACGAACTCGTCGGCGTCGATGTTCAGCACCCAGTCCGGGGCTTCGTTCAGCGTGTGAATGAGAAGCTGCTGGCGCTTGCGCCCCTCGTGCCCGGCAAAGAATCCGTCCTCGGGATCGACATGGTGGACGACGACCCGCCCCCAGCCCTTCGCGTTGTCGTCGAGCCACTCCCCGGTGCGATCGGACGAGCCGTCGTCGAGGACGACGATCTGGTCAACGAAGTCGAGGAGATGCCCGATGCACTCGGGCAGGTAGCGGCCCAGTTCGTTCTTCACGATCATTCCGACGACGAGCTTCATGCGATTTCCTCCTCCACGGCCGCACACAGCAGAGAGCACTCGAACGCTGGCTCGTCGCTGTACCGGCCGGTTGCGGGGTCAAGCTCGTCCAGGTAAAGAGGCCCGTCTCCGTTCACGCGATCACGAAGGATCGCCCGGCCGATCTTCCGCTCGACCTTCGCCATTCGATCGAACGTCTCCGGGAAGTCGCGCCTGATCTTGTTCCAGTAGCCTGCCCCGCCCTTCACGCAGCCGACGCAGTTGTTGTTCCGGTAGCCGAGCCGGTACATCATCGGCAACTCGATCCCCGCCCGCTCGACCAGGGAGAGGCAGTCGTCCTTCGACAGCCCTCGGTCGATCAGAGGGCAGGCCAGGGTCACTTCGGGGTTCTGCTTGCGGAAGCGATCGGCCCTCGCCTGCTCCTCGGACGTGAACCCGAAGATCTGGATGTCGTCGGGCTCCTGGAACTCCTGCCTGACCATCTTCTTCATCTCGGTCGTGCAGAGCGCCCCTCGCAGCGAGTTCAAGAACCGCCGCTCCTCGAACACCTGCCAGGTGTCCCGATAGCGGTCTGAGTGAAGCCGGACGACCTCCTGTCCGAACCAGCCCTCACAGTCGGCGATGAAGCGAGCGTTGTCGGGATGCTCGGAGCCCGGGTCGGTGTAGGCGATCACCGCTGGCCCAGCCGCGAGGGTGAGCTTCGCGGCAACCGCTGAAGCAGCGCCCGCGGAAAACCAGACGACCGTCCTCACCCGTAGACCTTTCCATTCGCTCCGAGGTAGTGGTACGTCTCCTGGTAGCCCTCACATCTCGGCCGCTGACACTCGTGCCAGCACTGCATCAGGTGGCCGGTGTTCGGCTCGTACTCTCTGTCTTCCGGCCCCCAGTCGTGTCCGAACAGGCGGCAGCGCCAGGTCTTGAACGGGTAGGCGACCACCGTCCAGGAATCGCGCAGACCGGCGTCCCGCGACCAACGGATGAACCGGATCGGATGGAAGACCGGCGAACGGGGCATCACTTCGACCACCATGACCACCAGTAGTCCCAGCGCTCGTGATACTTCGGCCACTCGCGTTCCCAGTCGCGCTCGACGTACTGCGCGGTCAGGCCGACCCACGGCTCGAAGGGGATGCGGGAAAGCTCGGAGACGAGCAAGTCCGGGGTGATCCAGCCTCGCACCGGCTTGTATTCGTGCTGCCACTCGGTGAAGCCGAAGCGGCCCTCGCCCTCGATCAGCCTCGGCCGGATGCGGAAGCTCTCCGTCTTCATCAGGCCGACGCCGCCGATGTGCGAGCCCCGCTCGAAGCCGTAGCCCTCGGTGGGGCGATCCCAGTCCCACGGTGCCCCGTTGTGCCCCGGGGGGCCCATGCGTCCGGCCTCGAAGCCGAGCAGTTCGATTTCCGGCTTCCGCTCGACCACACCGAGTAGCGCTTCCAGCCACCCCGGGGGAACCACGATGTCGGAGTCGATCTTCGCGAAGCGCTCCGAGTCCCCGTAGTTCTCGACGTACCAGTTCATCACCGCCGGGGGGGAGCCGAAGCGGTCAGCCCAGGGCCGGGCCTGGATCATCACCTGGGTCTTCGGCTTCTGGGAGTGGAGCATGTCCTTGACCAACGCGACCGTGCCCTCGTCCCGGTCGGAGCCGTCGTCGTGGACGACCAGTCGATCGACCAGACTCCAGTCCGTATTACTCAGGAGCTTCTGCAAGCTGAAGCGAGTGAACTCGCGCCGGTTCCAGGTCAGATACAGGATGTCTATGCTCACTCGGTCTTGCCTCCGCCCGCACCATGCACGTACTTGGCGACGAGCTTCATCGCCTGGTCTTCACTGAAGCCCTGCTCGACCAACTCGTCGTAGAGAGTGCGGGCCATCTTCGCCATGTTGCGCATCGCGTTCAGAATCTCGACTTCGCTCATCGGATCGTCCGTCATGCCCAGCCCAACTCCCGGAACTCGGCCAGCACCTTCTCGCGGTTGACCTTCGCGTCGGTGCCCCGGCGAACCCCGTCCGGGATCAGCAAGTCCAGTCCCGAGCCGATGTCGATCTGGGTGATGCCGGGGAAGGCCGACGCGACGTAGGACTGGATCATCTTCCCGGCCCGCCCGGCGGAGAACAGCAGAACCTCCGGCTGCACCATGAGCAACTGCGACATCGTGAGCGATGCGTCCTCGTGGGCGGTCTTCAGCTTCACCGGCAGGATGTCGGCCCCGAGCCAGTTCGCGACCGGCTCCAGCCGCTCCGGCGCGACGTACACCTTGTGCCGATCGTCTTTGCGAATCGCGCTGTACGCTAGGGGCGCGTACCGGCGGGAGCAGCGCAGCGCTTCGATGTGAACCATCTGGAGGGGCTCGCCGCGCAGCCACTCTCCGGCCTGACGAAGCACCCGCCACTCCTCCTCGATCCCGTCCGAGACGTCGTAGCTCTCGACGTCGCCGACGAGCAGATTCGTGGCCGACCGTGCCAGCGCGAACCAGGCGTGGATCATCGACTGCTGAAGCTCGGTGGAGAACTCCTCGCCGTCCCCGGTGATCTTCGAGCCGACGCCGGTCGCGAACATTACGTCGCCGTCGCCGAAGCGCACATGGCAGAACGGCTCCCGTTTGTCGAGCAGCCCGACGAGCAGATCAACAGTGTCAGCTTCGTCCATCACGAATCGCTCTCCCTTCTCGAAGGTACGTCTCTTTCACCAGACCGTAGTCCGGGAACGATGCCCAGGTTCGGTTCTCGGCGTGCGCGTGGGGCAAATCGAGGTGGTATCCGTCCAGTCGCTTCCACGGTGTCAGCATCGGGAACACGAAGTCCGCCCCGACGATCCTGAACTCGGGGGATTTCGTCTGCTCCCCGGCGTCAACCCAGCGCGAGAAGGCGACCTCGGGAAGCTCCCGGTCGAAGATCGCGCCCCAGCCGATCAGCACCGTGTCCCAGTAGTCGGTGCGTTCCGGGGGCATCATCGCCGTCAGAATGCCCGGCTCGTAGGCGTCCAGAAGCCGCCGCTGGTCGTCCTTCCAAACGATGCAGTCGTCGTCCTGGAAGTAGATGACGTCGGTCTTGGCCTCGGCGATCGCCAGGTAGCGGCTGAACGCGCCGAAGTCGTCGCGCACGGAGTTGTCCCAGACGATGGTGTCTCCGAAGATCAGCGAGTCCAGGATCGGCTCCAGGTCGCAGTCGCCCCGGGTCGGGATGATCGCGGTGACGTCTAGGGCATCCATCGGTCGTTCTCGAACTGCGTCCGGTAGGACGACGAGTAGAGGTGGATGATCCGCACCGGCTCGCCCGGGTCGCGCGGGTTGTCGTAGTAGTCCTGGATGTTGTGGTAGCTCCACCCATTCAGCGCCCGGTAGGGAGCCTGCTCGATCACCGCGGCCAGCCGCGAGGTGGCGTAGCGGCTGACGAGCGTCGGCCCGATCGCGCCCCAGTCGGACTCCCCGCTCTGGAGCACGGCGAGTGCCTCGTCTTCGAGGCCGAACAGGACGGGGGCACCCTGGCGGGCGATCATCACGGCGCTGTTGTTCCTTCGCGGATGGTCGTCGCCCTCGGGGTACTCGGTGCTGACGAGCAGATCCTTGTCCTCGGGGAGCAAGTCCCAGGCGGGGCGCAGGGTGATCGTGTCGAAGTCGAGGTAGATGCCGCCGAACTCGCGCAGGATGCCGTAGGCGTAGTAGTCCTTCACGTTCGCGAGCCCGATCGGATGCTGTTGCAGCCAGCCGGGGAGAAGAAGGGGATGTGTCTCCACGTCGGGGAGCTTCGGAAGGGTTCCAGGGACCGCCGCCCACAGGATGATCGGGGCGTCGTGACGTCGCGCCGTCTTGATCGCGCGGATGTGCTGCGACAGAAGCGGCCCGCCGAGGTAGATGAAGTGGACGGGGCCGGTCGGCTGGCTCAAAGCCTCACCGCCCAGAAGTGGTAGTCGTCGGTGAATCGAACCTCGTGGGTGCCTTCGAGGAAGTCGGCGGGGAACCGCCCGTGCCACTCGCCCGCGATCTTCGCGACCTTCGAGACGTTCGGGTCGGAGAGGAACGACCACTCGCACCCCTCGCAGTCGATCTTCACCAGAGCCACCTCGTCGATCTGGTAGAAGACGAGCAGATCGCCGAGCGAGACACCGGGCGCGTCGAACACGTCCACGGCGTCCCTCGCTTCCGGCCCGACGTTCCCGACGAAGCGATGCCTGCCCTTCCCGCCGTAGCGGATCGCCACCAGGTCGTCCCCGGGAGCGGCAGCGGCGAGCGGGCAGACCACCACCCGGTCGAAGACTTTGTTCAGGATGATGTTCCGCTGGAGGAGCATGACGTTCTCCGGGATCGGTTCGACCGCCACCACGCACAGGTCGGGGTGGTCGAGCGCGAGCGGGATCGCGACCGCACCGATGTACGCGCCGACGTCGATCGCCCACCCGTCGAGTTCCAGTCCGCGCAGTTCGTACTCGTCGAGCTTCGAGACGTGGTGGGCGGTCTGCTGGTCGTTCGTCTCCTGACGGCACCAGAGCTTGAAGCGATTTCCGTTCGGGGTCAGGTTCTCGTGGACGTAGAGGCTCACCAGTGCAGGTCCCAGTCCTGGACGTGGCAGCGAAGCGGAGCCCGCTCCGTGTTGAACATGCCATTCGCCGTCTCGCCCGGGTGGTACTCGATCAGCATCTCTTTGATCAGAAGGTCGAGGCCGTGATGGTGGATCGCCCAGCACAGCGGGTACTCGGAGCCCTCCGCGTCCATCTTCACGATCACGTCCACGTCGGGCATCGGCAGGGTCTTCAGCCAGGACACCAGATCGAAGCAGGGCACCACCCCGGCCGATTCCTCGATCGGCACGACACCGGAGCGGATGCCGTCCTCCCGGTAGGAGACGAAGCCGTCAGTCGTCCAGGCGGCGAGCCGGGAGCGCACGATCATCGTCGGGCCAGCCCTGCCCTGACGGGCGGAGTGGCTGCGGCGACCGGGCCGCTCGCGCCCGTACTCGTGCATCTCGACGCCGGGCACCAGGTCGGGGTGCGGGTCGAAGCCGAACAGGATCGAGGGCCGGTACGCCTCACAGAGCTTGAAGATCGACTCCTCGGAGTCCTGCGGCTGGCAGCCGATGTCCACGACGATCATCCGCGCACCTCGAACAGCACGCGGAGGGCAATCCCGAGAGCGAGCGCAGCGAGGCCGAGCGCGACAACCGCGATGACGACCGTGGCGACGATCATGCGACCCACTCGTTCAGCGTGTGGTAGGCCCCGCCCGGGAACCAGGGCGCAGTGTCCGCGTCCTCGATCTGACTCTCGTAGCAGCGAAGGGCTGTCAGCTTCAACTCCTGGTCGTGGATTGAGCCCTGGACGTAGGTGTCGGTGGTCGTCCGACCGTGGCCGCGGCGGTACGTTACATAACGGATGATCTGAGAGTGCCCGAGCGAGTTCACGATCTGGGCGACCTCGTTGTGATGCTCGTGCCCACCCTCCTCGAAGGCAGGAGCGATCAGGGTCGTGGCCCGCCGTGCCTCCTCACCGATCGCATCTCGGACTTCCGCCCAGTCGGGCTCGGCTTCATCCACGCGCAGCATCCTCCAGTCACGGTCGAGGACGCCCATCGCATCCTCCAGTTCCATGAAGCGGATCAGCCCCGAGTCGAGGCAGACGACTACCTTCGCCCGGAGCCGGATCAACAGGTAGCAGGCGAACAGGCACTCGTCGTCCGCGTGCGGAGCGAACAGGACCGCGCTCACTGCGGGATCGCCTTCGCGAGCACGATGCCCGTGGTCAGCTTCGCGACGATCTGCTTCGCCACCTCGTCGGTCATGTCAACCCAGATCACCTCGCGCGTGTCCGGGTCTTGAATCGTCAGCCGCCACGGCTTCTTCGCCCCCGGGTTCTGGACGATCCCGAGGGTCGCGCCCTGAATCTCTGACACCTTCACTGCTCCACCTCCTGCGGTTCGACCGAGACTTCGAGATGCCGCTTGTCCACCTCGACGGTGAACAGTGGGGCCTCGAACGTGTCCTCGGGAATCTCCAGATGGAGTTCGAGCACGGCCTCGTTGTAGTCGAGCGCCGGGTAGCGGGCGGTGGCCCGGCGGACGCTCACCTTGCCGGTGGTGAGGTGCTGGCCCAGGACCAGGAAGGTCTTGACGATCATCGTTCTCTCCCTTCTCTTAGCGCCAGAAGCGACGGCGCTTCAGGTACAGCCTACGGTCAACGGCATAGGTCTGTCTACCCTTTTCGTAGATCGCGTCGTCTTCGCCTTTCGGCTTGCCGTCCTCGTCCCGCCAGAAGTGGTGCATGTGCTCGACGCGCGAGTCTCGGCAGAAGGTGAAGGCGTCCCGCTTCATGGCGGTGGCGATGAACTCGGTGTCAACCCAGTTGTGCTGGTAGCCCTCGTGGAGCAGACAGGTCGGGTCGTCGATCGTGCCCCGCGCGACGTAGCTGCGATGGACGAGCGAGTGGGTCGCGTGCCTCCCGGCCATGACGGTCGCGTTCCCGAGGTCGTTCGTTCCGATCACCGGCTTGCCGGTTTCCTCGTAGCGGCCGATCGCGGCGACATCCCAGCCGGGGTGGAAGCGCAGGTCATCTGCCCCGAGAAGCACGTACTCGCCGTCGGTCGAGCGCACGCCCAGGTTGATCTTCGGCGCGTACCGACCGTCAGCCGAGAGCAGGAACAGGCAGCCTGTCTCGTGAACCGCGTCGATTTCCTCGACGTCGCCTTCGCTGCACAGGAAGGTGATGAAGTGCTCGACCTCGGTGGCCTCCCTGATCGAATCCACAAGGGGCTGTGCGTTCTGTGGACGACCGAGGACGGGGACGAGGATGTCGATCACGAGAACATCACCCATCCGAGCCAGGGCATCCGCCACCAGTGGCCGAGCTTGAAGAAGTAGAAGCAGTCACCCGTCTCGGTGTCGATCAGGCGCATCCAGCGTCCTCGCCGAGTCTGGTCGATCACCAGCAGGCCGCTACGCGCTGGCCGCACCGCGAGCAGATGTGCTTCCCCATCACCCAGTAGGCGATCGCGCGGACTCCGTGGCAGTAGATCATCACGTCCATCTCTCTCCCTTCACGCTGCGAAGCTGGAATATACGCGAGCGGGTCGGACGGTCTTCGTCGAGAGCCAGTTCATGCACTGCGACCAGGCGTCCACGTCGTCGTCGTATCGGGCGTTCGGGAACCCGGCGCAGGAGTCGATGAAGTCGGTGATGTCCGCGGAGTTGAGGTCATCCCTGGGCAAAGACATCTCGTCGTTGCCCTGCCTGAAGCCTGGCAGATAGTGGTTGCCCGACTCCAGCCCGGCCGCGGCGGCTTCCGCCCGGAGTTCCTTGTCGCCCTCGTGCGCCCGGCTCAGCTTCAGCACGCCACGCATCACCCGCTTCAACTCCTCGATCAACTCCGGCCCGTAGCCCGCGTTCTCGATCAGGACGTTGTGGATCGAGTGCGGGGACAGCTTGCGCGTGTGCTCGCCCATCTCCAGGATCGCCCGGTACGCCTGGCCTTTGCTCATGTGCCCCTTGCGCAGATCGAGCATGTAGCAGTCCGCTCCCTTCACGCCCCAGGCTTGAATCGCCACCATGTCGTTCGACTGCTTGTCCTTCAGCGGCGTGTCAACGGAGATGACGACCCGGGTGAACTTCGGCCGTCGGTTCGCGAACTTCGGATCGGTGAACAGCGCCGGGTCGTAGAACCGCCACCAGTACCGCTTCAGCAGATCGCCCTCTTTCGCCGACGGCCGTTGCTGCATCTGCCCGGCCCGCCGGTACGGCCCGAGCGTGAGGGCCATCTGGTCGGACTCGGTGGCGGTGCAGATCGGA
>Ga0307281_10000198_pt1 | contig 14743 bp, 16 predicted proteins | sample ER_DNA_120_FD_194486 | JGI IMG/M metagenome (GOLD analysis project Ga0307281, IMG submission 194486) | Bulk soil microbial communities from the East River watershed near Crested Butte, Colorado, United States - ER_DNA_120 | ecosystem: Environmental > Terrestrial > Soil > Floodplain | place...
CGAGGCCCCTCGCCGTTCCACCGAGCGCGGATCTCCAGGCTCGCCTCGAGCGCCTCCGCGACCCTCCGCAATGTCCCGAGCCTGACCGAACCAAGGCGACCGCGTTCAATCCTGGAAACCGCCGATGCAGAGACGCCCGCCTTCTCGCCCAGATCGATCTGTCGCCAACGCTTGTTGAGGCGAAGGGCGCGGAACGAGTGACCGAGCCTGACCGGATCCACCACGCGAGGATGCGTTGAGGCCCTTATCCGTGACTTATCCGCCGTGAACGCGTCGTAGCATGAAAACCCCTACGAGGTCCTCGACGCTGAAAACTCTGCTCGACCTGCTCGACGAGGCCGTCGCGGCACACGGCGACAAGAACGCGCTCAGTCTCAGGCTCGACGACGGCACGACCACGAATTGGACCTACCACGATCTCGATCGCCGGTCCCGCATCGCCGCGTGGCGGCTGCGAGAACTCGGGCTGGAGCCTGGCGACCGGCTGCTGACCTGGTCGCCATCGACCCCCGACCTGCCGGCGACCTATTTCGGGGCGATGCGGGCCGGGCTGATCATCGTCCCGCTCGACCTGCGCATGTCGCCCGACGCCATCGAGGGCATCGTCCGGGCATCCGGCGCCCGCCATCTCGCGCTCGGAACAGGCCGCGACGCCCCCGACCCGCGCGAAGCCGGCCTCGACCACTTCCCGACCACGGCGGTGGATGCGCTGACCGCCGACCCCGACGCATCCTTCCCGCCCGACTGGGAGACACGACAGGCGGCCTGGCCCGCCCCGACCGCGACGGACCTGTTCGAGCTGGTCTTCACGTCGGGCACGACCGGCACACCCAAGGGCGTGATGCTCGCCCACGACAACGTCGTCGCTTCGATCGAGACGTTCCACCGGATCGTGCCCCGGATGGAGCACCGGCTCGTCTCGCTCCTGCCGCTGTCGCACCTGCTCGAACAGGCGGTCGGGCTCTATTACGCCCTGTCGGTCGGTGCCGACATCCTGTACGTCCGCAGCCGCAACCCGCGGGTCATCTTCGATGCGCTGCGTGACCAGCGCGTCACCTCGATGGTCGTCGTCCCGCAGGTCCTCGACCTGTTCTGGAGCGCGATCGAGCGCGAGGTCGCCAAGCGCGGCCGCGAGACCGCGTTCACCCGCCTTCGCGGGCTCGCGCGCCACCTGCCGATGAGCCTCCGGCCACGCCTGTTCGGGAGCATCCACAAGCAGCTCGGCGGCCATTTCCGGCTCTTCCTGTCGGCCGGTGCGTTCCTGCCGCCCGCGCTCCAGCAGGGCTGGGAGGACCTCGGCGTGACCGTTCTCCAGGGCTACGGCGCGACCGAGACGGGCACGGGTAGCAGCACCCGCCTCGACGACCATGGCCTCGGAACCGTGGGGGTGCCGCCGGAGGGGGTCGAGATGCGCATCGCCGCCGACGGGGAGATCCAGTTCAAGGGCCCGACCGTCTTTCGCGGCTACTGGGAGAACCCGACCGCGACCGCCGAGGCCTTCACATCCGACGGCTGGTACCGGACCGGCGACATCGGCCACCTCGACGATGCGGGTCGGCTGATCCTGTCGGGCCGGGTCAAGGACATCATCGTCCTGCCCAACGGGTTCAACGTGTATCCCGAGGACATCGAGAACGCGCTGCGCATCGCCGGCATCCGCGACTCGGTGGTCATCGAAACCCAGCCGGGTCGCATCGAGGCCGTGATCCTGGGTTCCGCCGCGGGCGCGCCGGGCGCCATCGAGGCGACCGACCCGGGCGAGCTGCGCGGCCGGATCGATGCCGCGGTCAAGGCGGCCAACGGGACGCTCGGCCCGAACCAGCGGATCGCCGGTTGGCGACTGTGGCCCGATGAGGACTTCCCGCGGACGCACACGCTCAAGGTCAAGCGCGGGCAGGTGCGAGCGTGGGTGGCGGCGGATACGCCCCTGCCGGTCGCCTGAGTCGCCGGCGGCCCCCTGCCCGACGCCGCCGCCTCGCGCGAGCTCGCCGTCCTAGCTCGCGACCGGGAACCCGACCCCGAGGGTCTCGAGGGCCGCCTGGATCCCCGGCGTCGAATCGTCGGGCGAGCCCTCCGGCAGCCAGTCGTAGAAGACCACGGTCGAGCCGACCTGGCGGATGATCGAGACGGTTCCGAGGGGCGTCTGGACGCGGGCCGGGCCGGTCGCCAGATATGCCTGCTCCTGGGCCGCCGCAGCGGCCGCGCGGCCTGGGTCCGGGAACTCGTAGACGCTGATGTAGCCGTGGCTCGGGTCCTTCGGCAGGATCACCTGGTAGACCGCGCGGGGTGCGGCAGAGAGCAGCGACGCCTCGGCCGGACGAACCGGGGCCTGGGTGTCGGTCAGCACGAGGTTGTGCACGCCCAGCGCGCGGACGAGCTCGATCCGGGTCTGGTTGACGGCCGGCGAGACCGTCCTTCCGGGCCCGACCGATTCGACGGGCACGACCGGAAGGCCGCCGCTCGACGCCGTGGTGCCGCACGCCGCCACGAGGACAGTTGCCCCGAGGGCGACCACCGCCGCCGCCCGCCGGATCTGCGGTGTCATCCGGGTGGCCAGTCGAAGGCGCGTCCACCCATCAGGTGGAAATGGAGGTGGTCGACCGTCTGGCCGCCCCAGCGACCGACGTTCGAGACCAGCCGGTACCCGCCGTCCGCGATGCCTTCGCTCCGCGCGAGATCCGCGGCGACACCGAACAGCCGTCCGAGGAGCGGGCCGTCGGCCTCGCTCAGTGCGGCCGCCGACGCGATATGGCGGCGCGAGATGAGCAGGATGTGGGTCGGTGCTCGCGGCGCGATATCGCGGAACGCGACGACCAGGTCGTCGTCGTGCAACACCTCGGCCGGGATCGAGCCGGCGGCGATCCGGCAGAAGAGGCAATCGGCCGACGGCGCCTGCGAGCCCACGCGGTGTTCCGTCACCAGAGCACCGGCTTCGAGCTCATCAGGAATCCGATCGTGCCGACCAGCCCGGCCATCAGGTACGACACGTAGCGCTGGCGCTTCGCCCGTTCGAGCCACGTCTTGTCGTCGGGGGCGGCCCGGATACCGATCAGCCGGCGCAGGTTCGGGCGCTGGATGAAGAACGCGATGCCCAGGTTGATGAAATAGATCACCAGCGCGACGAGCAGCCAGGGCTGCTGGAAGAGGCCGGAGCCGATCGTGAGGACGAGGCCGAGCCCGGTCAGTGCGAGCCCGATCCCGATCGCGATGGTCCCGTGGGTCTGCGCCCACAACAGCGACCGCACGACGCCGTTCCCGGACTCGACCGTCGCCCGCCGGGTCCGCAACGTGAACGGCAACAGGATCGACGGCAGGACGAGGCTCAGCGCCAGGATGATGTGCGCCCCGAGCAGGATCGGGAAGTAGGAGGGCATCGCCCAGATTGTAGGGCCGGGCCCGGTCAGGCCCGGCGGACCGCCTCCAGCGCCACCCAGTCACCCTCCGCGGTCCGGCCGGTCACCGCGAGCCCCGCCGTCTCGAAGGCGTCGCGGACGTCGCCCTCCCGGTCGACGAAGATCCCCGACGCCAGGAGATAGCCACCCGGCCTGAGCTCGCGCCACAGGCCGTCCGCCAGCGGCACGAGCAGCCCGGCGATGAGGTTGGCGAGGACGACGTCGAAGGCGGCGTCGCCGCTCGGCAGACTGCCCTCGTGAACCCGGACCCGGCGGACCAGCGCGTTCCGCCGAGCGTTGGCGGTCGTCGCCTCGATGGCGATCGGGTCGGTGTCGAGCCCGAGCGCGGTGGCCGCGCCCAGCTTGAGCGCAGCGATCGCCAGGATCCCCGAACCGCATCCGACGTCGAGCACGCGCGCGCCGGCGAGCACGCCACGGTCGCTCAGCGCTTCGACCCCGGCGAGGCACAACCGGGTCGTGGGATGGAGCCCGGTGCCGAAGGCCATCCCCGGGTCCAGTGCGAGGACGACGTCGTCGGGTGCCCGCCGGTGGCGGCGCCAGGTCGGCCGGATGACCAGACGCCGCCCGACGCGCATGACCGGGAAGTACGCCTTCCAGGCATCGGCCCAATCGGCTTCCTCGACGATCCTGGTGCGCAGCTCCCCGATCGGGCGCAGCCCGAAGGCCTGCAGGTGACCGAGCGCCTCGGCCACCTCGGCCGCGGCTCGCTCGGCGGCCGCACGGTCCCGCGCCGGAAGATACGCCCGCACGATCGCCGGCCGGCTCGGGTCGAGCCGCGCGCCGAGACCCTCGTCGACCAACTCGAAGGCGGGCTCCACGGACGTGCCGCCGGGCGCCGCGCGGCCGAGGATCTCGCTGACCGCCTCGACCGCTTCGACGTCGGCCTCGACGGCCAGCTCCAGCCAGGCGCCCGACGCCGCGGCCTTCTCGACCACCGCGTCGGCCAACTAGAGCCCGAGCTTCTCGAGGAGACCGCCGCCGTGGCCGACATGTTCGTTGGTCTCCTCGGCGTAGGCCGTCAGCAGCTCCTTGGCCTTCTTGGAGAGCTTGGTCGGCACCACGACATCGACCAGCACGTGGAGGTCGCCGCGCTGGCCCGCCCGGCGGAGATGCGGGACGCCCTTGCCGCGCAGCTTGATCTCCGTGTCCGGCTGGGTGCCGGGCTTGATCTCGACCTCCTCCGTGCCGTCGACGGTCGGCACCGTGATCCGCGTCCCGAGCGCCGCCTGGGCGATGGAGATGGACGCCATGTAGAAGAGCTCGGTGCCCTCACGGGTCAACGACGCGTGCGGCTGGACGTGGACCGCCACGTACAGGCTCCCGGGCGGGCCGCCACGCGGCCCGACCTCGCCCTCGTTCGAGAGGCGGATCTGGTGGCCCTCGTCGATGCCGGCCGGGATGGTGACCCTCAGTGTCCGCTTGCGTTCGACGCGGCCTTCGCCCTGGCAGGTATGGCAGCGCGTCTCGACGATCTTGCCTTCGCCGTGGCAGCGCGGACAGGCGCTGACGTTGACCATCTGGCCGAGCATCGTCTGGCGGACCGAGCGGACCTCGCCGCGGCCGTTGCACTGCGGGCAGGTGATCGGCTCGGTGCCCGGCTCCGCACCATTGCCCGAGCAGGTCTCGCAGCGCTGGAGCGACGTGAACTCGATCTCCTTCTCGGTGCCGTTGACCGCCTCCTCGAAGGTGATCCGCAGGTCGTAGCGCAGGTCCGCTCCGGGCTGTGGCCGCCCGCGCCGGGCCGATGCCGCACCCGCTCCGCCGCCGAAGAACGCATCGAAGATGTCCGAGAAGCCCCCGAACCCCTCGAACCCTGAGCCACCGGGGCCCCCGGCGCCGCCGTCGACCCCGGCCCGGCCGAACGTGTCGTAGCGCGAGCGGCGATCCGGGTCGGACAGGACCTGGTAGGCCTCGTTGATCTCCTTGAACTGTTCCTGGGCAGCCGGGTCGGTGTTGACGTCCGGGTGCCACTTCTGGGCGAGCTTGCGATAGGCGCGCTTGATCTCGGCGTCGGTCGCGGTCCGCTCGACGCCGAGGATCACATAGAAGTCGCGCTCAGCGGTGGCCATCGGGACGAAAGGATACGGGAGGCTCGGCCGGGACGGGCGTGGACTACCATCGCGCCATGGATGCACCCCGGCTGACGGTCGCCCTGACCATCGACCACGACGCGATCTCGGACGCAGTCCGCCGCGGCGACCCGCCGGTCAAGGTCAGTCACGCCGAGTTCGGGCCGCGGGTCGGCGCCAAGCGGATTCTCGCGCTGCTCGCGAGTCGTGCGATCCCGGCCACGTTCTTCGTTCCCGGCCACACGCTCACGACCTTCACCGACGACACCGAGGCGATCGTGGCCGGTGGGCACGAGCTGGCCTGTCACGGCTGGTTCCACGAGGACTTCGCGGAACTCGGAGTGGACCAGACACGCGAGGTCCTGGCTCGTTCCGTCGAGGCTGTCCGCGCGGTGACGGGTGCTGCGCCGACCGGTTTTCGCGCCCCGTACTGGTCGCTCGGGCCGCAGACGCTCGAGCTGGTCGAGAAGGCCGGGTTCGCCTACGACAGCTCGCTGATGGCCAACGACTACGACCTCTACCGCGTCCGCCACGGCGATCGGCACTCGTTGATCGACGGCACGCAGTGGGGGGCGCCGAGCCGGCTCGTCGAGGTCCCGGTCTATTGGGCGATGGACGATTGGCCGCATTTCGAGCCCGGGCCGGGCCGGCCGGGGCTGTCGGCGCCGTCAGCCGTCCTCGAGATCTGGACCGAGGAGCTGCGCTACGCCCACGAGCACGCCCCGGGCGGCCTGGTGATGATCACCGTCCACCCCGAGTGCATCGGCCGTGGCCACCGGATGGCGATGCTCGAACAGTTCATCGAGGCGGCGGTCGCGCTCGATGGCGTCGTCTTCGAACGGCTCGACGCGGTCGTCACTCGCTGGGCGGCCGCGACCGGCTAGCGTTCCAGCTTTCCCCATCTAGCTGGGACAGTCGAATACGGTCCCGATGATGTCCATCGTGCCCTTGAGATGCAGGACGCCGTCCGTACCCGTCACGTCGTTGTCGAGCGTCCACCCGCACGGGAGCTGAGTCCCGCTGGCGTCCTTCATGTGCACTTGCGCGCCCGTGCCCGTGTATGAGCCCGACTTGAGTTCCGGTGCACCGCTTGTGAACCTGATCGTTCCGTCGGCCAGGACCGAAATGCTTCCGAAAGTCCCTTTGTCCGAATTCACGGTCACACCGCCCGTGCCGACATCCGCAGCGTTGCCTGGCTGCCACGTCCAGGTCGCATCGTAGAGCCCGGAGCTGACCAGACTACCGGTGACAGTGGTCCCGCCCGCAGAGCCGCCTGCGCCGGTGTCGGTCGATGCGCCCGCGCCTCCGGCTCCAGAGCTTGCGTCTGACGCGGCCGAGCCGCTGTTCGCACCGGCCGACGGACTCGACCCACCGCTACAGGCGGCGAGCCCGTACGCAAGGACGAGGACGATGGCCGTGAACCTCCACGGCGAAGCACTGATCGACCTGTGCATCTCGTGTCCTCCCCGGCTCGCGGGCGGACCTCAGCGAAATGGCGAGACGCCGCCGCGGGCGCGAATCGTAGGCTTGTCGGATCGGCCGGTCAACGAGGATCCATCGGAGAAGGCGATTCGAACATCGGCCTCATCGGTCGACCAGTGAACGTGTTCTGTTGGGTCCCAGCACGTATAACCAGCGACTTGACCGGGCCGGCCGGTGGTCAGGTCGCGCCACGATCGAGGTCGTCGACCAGTTCAAGGAGCACGCGGCGCTGTCGGAACGGCAAATTGCTGTGGTCACTGGTTGGGCGGGGATCAAGGGACTCGGCAAGCGCCCGAAGGGCTGGTGCCATGTCCCTCCGTCCCCCCCGTGTGGCCGCCAGCAAGGTCCCGAGGATGCCATATGCCGTGCCCTCGCGAGCGAGGTCGTTCGACTGCGTGCCTGGCTCCGTTTCCGAAACTCCTTGGGCGAGGCGTTGCGCTCCGGCCAGAAGGGGTTCCACCGCCACCGAGCCCGCAAGGCCAAGGCACATGAGGCTCTCGCCCCGAACGAAAGGGTCCGGATCCTCCTGACTTGTCGCCCGAAGCGCGGCGAGGACTACCACGTCGTCCAGCGCGCGGCCGAGGAACATGACCGCCATTCGGCGGGTCTCCGGCCGCTTGGCCTCGAGCTGCGACATGAGCGTGTCGCGACGCCGATCCGTCATCCGGCGTGGCGGGACAAGCGGGTAGATGAAGCCGTCGGGCTCCGGGAAGGGAGCTGGAACGCGTTCTGGCTCGAAGGTTGAGCGGACGAGTGCCCCACCCATCCGGCCGCCGATTTCGACGAGCAGACCCTCGGGGTCGAGCGACTCTCCACGCGCCGCACGCTCCTCAACGACATTTCGCAGGGCTTCGACGAACTCGCCCATTCGATGGTTCGCCGGGTCATGCTGCGGCATCACTTCCCCCATCGGCCATGGAGGAACTCTACGGCGTCCACGAACCGGACTCCTCCGTCACGAGTTGGCAGGCCCGCAGAAGGACGTCCGCCAACATCGGTGCAGTCAGTTTCCCGGTGAAGGTGTTCTGCTGGCTCGGGTGGTAGGTGCCGAGCAGCGTGTAGGGACCGATCACGACCTCGCCTCCATGGCCGAAGACCGGCCGCGGCCGGACGACGTGCCCCAGGCTCGCCAGCGCCCGAAGCGCTGCATCCCAACCAAAGGCCCCGAGCGCGACGATGACGCGGATCTCGGTCAGGAGCGCGATCTCCCGCACCAGAAACGGCGCGCAGGTATCGCGCTCGTCGATCGTCGGCTTGTTGGCGGGCGGAGCACAGCGGACCGCGGCGGCGATGTACGTGTCGACCAGCGTCAGCCCGTCATCGACGCTCCGGGAGACCGGGCGGTCGGCGAGGCCCTCAGCGTGGAGCGCCCGAAACAGGAAGTCGCCCGAGGCATCACCGGTGAAGACCCTCCCGGTCCGGTTGCCGCCGTGAGCCGCCGGCGCCAGCCCGACCAGCAGGATCCGCGCGTCGGGGTCGCCGAACCCCGGGACGGGTCGTCCCCAGTACGTCTCGTCGCGGAACCGCGCGACCTTCTCGCGGGCGACCCTCTCGCGCCATTCGACCAGCCGCTGGCAGCGGCGGCACGCCACGATCTCCTCGGTCAGCGCGGCCAGACCCGCGCGGTCGCCCACGGATCCCCGGACTAGTTGAGGAGCAGCCGGTCGATCCGGCGCGACGCCACCCACAGCCCGATGACGCCCATGGCCGACAGGTACGCGACGTGGACGAGCAGGATCGGTGAGATGGCTCCAACAGTCAGCGACCGGATCAGGTCGACGCCCTGGTACAGCGGTGTCAGCCGAACGAAGATCTGGAGGGCCTCCGGGTAGGCGTCGATCGGATAGAACGTTCCTGAGAACAGGAACATCGGCAGCACAAAGAGCTGGATCAGGTCGAAGTCTTGCCACGTCTTCATGAACGACGTGGCGGCCATCCCGATGGCCCCGAACGCGAGTCCGACCAGCAGCGCAGCCGGCATCGCCAGGATGGCCCAGGGCGACACGAACAGGCCGAGGACGACGATCACGGCCATGAAGCCGATCGCGTACAGGCCGCCCCGGATGACCGCCCAGCCGAGCTCACCGAGCGCGATGTCGCCCGGCGACAGCGGCGTCGACAGGATGGCCGTGAACGTCTTGTTGTACTTGAGCTTGAAGAAGAAGTTGAACGTGCTCTCGTTGATCGCGCCGTTCATCGCCGCCGTCGCGAGCAAGGCCGGTGCGACGAACAACTGGTAGCTGATCGGCTGGCCGTCCGGCCCCGGGATCGTCCCGATCAGCGCGCCCAGGCCGAACCCGATGCCAAGCAGATAGAACAGGGGCTCGAAGAAGCCCGAGAGCAGGATCATCCAGCCGTGCTTGTAGACGTACAGGTTGCGCTCGATCAGGCGCAATGAACGGCGGCTGCCGAATGCCCATGCGGGCGCCACCCGCAGCGCGGTCACCCGCGCACCAGCCGGCGGCCGATGGTCCGGATCGTCAGCGAGCCCCCGACGATCGCGAGGACGGACAGGTAGGCGACATGGACCGCCATGGCGATCGGCTCGTCGGCGGCGACGCCGAGCGACAGGGCCCGGGTCAGCGCCACACCGTGGAACAGCGGGGTGAACCAGGCCAGGACCTGCAGCGCGGCCGGCAGCGTGCTGATCGGGAAGAACGTGCCGGAGAACAGGAAGAGCGGCGTGATTCCGAACCGGAAGATCGTCGAGAAGCGGTTGGGCGTCTTCTGCGTCGCGGCGAACGCGGCGATCGGGCCCGCGAACGCCATCCCGGTCAGGACCGCGGCCGGGATCGCCAGCACGATCGTCGGTGACGCGGCCGCGCCGAACAGGACGATCACGATCGTGAAGATCGTGGTGATCAACGTCAGCCGAGCGGCGATCCAGGCGAGATTGCCGAAGGCGATGTCGCGGGGTGAGATCGGCGTCGCGTACATCGCGTGGAAGACCCGGCTCCACTCGAGCCCGGCGATGATCGGGAAGGTTGCCTCGAACGAGGCCGACTGCATCGCGGTGGCGGCCAGCAGGCCCGGTGCAAGGAAGACGAGATACGACACGCCACCGATCGCCGTCGGGTCGGAGACGTAGGCGCCGAGCCCGATCCCCATCGCCGCCAGGAACAGCACGGGCGACAGGAACGACGAGAAGATCGAGGCGCGGAAGGTGCGCCGGTAGGTCAGGAGCCGGTGTTCGAAGACCCGGCCGATGGCCGATGACTGGCGAGGGCTGGCGATCGACGTCATCGGGCTAGTCGATCAGCGAGCGGCCGGTCAGGCGCAGGAACACGTCCTCGAGCGACGACCGGCGGACCAGGACCGACTCCGGACGGAGCCCGCGCTCGTGGACCGCGACGGCGGCCGCTTCGCCGTCGTCGGCGTACAGCAGGACGCGGTCGGGCAGGTGCTCGACGCGCTGGGCGATGCCGTCCAACCGGCCATCGAGCGACTCCGCCTCGTCCGGCGCGAAGCGCAGCTCGGTCACCTCGCGGGTGGAGTACTGCTCGATCAGGGCGCGCGGGCTCCCTTCGGCCACGATCTTGGCCTTGTCCATGACGACGAGCCGGTCGCACAGCTGCTCGGCCTCGTCCATGTAGTGGGTGGTCAGGACGAGGGTCACGCCCCGCTGCTTCAGGCGGTAGAGGCGGTCCCACAGCAGGTGGCGGGCCTGCGGGTCGAGGCCGGTGGTGGGTTCGTCGAGGAGGAGGACCGTCGGCTCGTTGATCAACGAGCGGGCGATCGTGAGCCGCCGCTTCATGCCACCCGACAGGGGCTCGACCTGGTCGTTCGCCCGCTCGGTCAGCTGCGCGAACTCGAGGAGCTCGTCGGCCCGGCGGGCGACCTCGACGCGGTCGAGTCCGAAATACCGGCCGTAGATCACCAGGTTCTCGCGGACCGTCAGCTCGGCGTCGAGCGCATCCTGTTGTGGCACGACCCCGAGGTTGGCGCGGATACGCGGGCCGTCGGTCGCAGGATCCATCCCCATCACGCTGAGGACGCCGCCGGTGATCGGCGAGACGCAGCCGATCATCCGCATCGTCGAGGTCTTGCCGGCGCCGTTGGGCCCCAGAAAGCCGAACGATTCGCCGCGTGCGACGTCGAAGTCGACGGCGTCGACCGCCGTGAAGTCGCCGAACTTCTTGGTCAGTCCGCGGGCATGGATGAGCGAGGTCGAGGTCGTCTCCAGCATGAGCGCGGAATCCTACCGCAACGGACCAGCCGACTCAGTGTGGAGGCACGGTTCCGACGTGCACTGTGACGATCCCGCCCGACATCGGCTGCCAGCTCACATCCTGAAGCCCGACCTCACGCATGATCTCGGCGATCCGATCGGGACCGGGATACCCCTTGACGCTGCGGACGAGGTAGCCGTAAGCGCCACCCTGGCCGGCCGCCCGTCCGACGAGGGGCACGATCTTGTCGAACCAGAACTGGAGGATCCGCGCTGGTCGGCTGCTCGGCCGGGCGATCTCGAGACAGACCACCCGCCCGCCCGGCCGGACCGACCGGGCGAGCTCGCTGAAGCCTTTGCCGTAGTCGGGCAGGTTGCGCATGCCGAATGCGATCGTCGCCGCATCGAACGTGCCGTCCTCGGTCGGGAGGGCGAGGGCATCCCCAACCACGAACGTCAGGCCCGGCCGGTCGGCGAAGCGGCGCTTGGCGACGCCGATCATCGCCGGCGAGATGTCGATCCCGAGGACGCTTCCGCCCGGCTGGGCGCGAGCATGGAGGTCGGCCGCCACCTTGCCGGTCCCAGTGGCCACGTCGAGGACCCGATCGCCTGACCCGACGGCCGAGAGCGTGACGGCCCGTTTCCGCCAGCGGGGCTCCTGGAATGCCGAGATGACGAGGTTCATCGGGTCGTAGACGCGGGCGATCTTGTCGAACATCGCCCGGACTTCCGCGGTCGAGGCGGCGTTGCCTCGATCGGTCGCGAGACCGGAGGGTGCGTCGTCGTCGGCAAGGGTCATGATCGGCGAAGCATGCGCCGGATTTGACGGCGCCGAAACATGCTACGATGCGGTAGCACATCCACTTGCCGAGACCGCACCCAGAACTGCGAGGCAGATCATGGCGATCATCCCCGAACCGGTCACGCAGCTGCTCGACGCGGCGCTCGTCGGTGAGCTGACCGTCGTCGACGGCAACGGCCGTCCGGTCACCTACCCTCTCATCCCACTGTGGGACGGCGAGAAGGTCTACCTGACCTCGTCGTCACTGTTCAGCCGCAAGCTCGAGCACATCCGCGGCAATCCGAAGGTCTCGTTGTCGATCACCGATCCCGAGTCCGTCGGCGGCGCCATCGACCGGGCGACCATCCAGGGCGACGCCCGGGTCATCGAGGAGGACCCGCACGGCGGCTGGGAGCGACTCCTCCCGATCTGGGAGAAGAAGGAACCGTCGATCGTGTACTTCCTCAAGGCCCGCGTCGCGCTGCCGCTCTTCTTCGAGCGCGCGCTGATCGAGATCACCCCACGCCGCGTCCTGTTCTGGTCCGGCGGCGACACGTCCGCCGCGCCGGTGGTGACCAGCGTCGGAACGGAGGCCGCGTGATGCGCAGCACACCCGAACTCGATGCGCGGTCCGGCCTGGAGAAGCTGGCGACCTACCCGTACCAGATCCTGACCTGGGTCGACGATGGCGGCTACCCGGTCAGCGTCGCGGTCGACGCCCGGATCAACCCCGGCGATCTGAGCGCCAAGTTCGACGCACCGTCCGGCCTGACCGTGCCGACCGATCGCGAGGTCTCGCTCACGGGTTCGCACATCCACCCGCAACCGGGCTACGGCTACGACGAGCGCCGGCACGTCACCGTCTGGGGCCCGGCCACGGTCAGCGGGGCGACCGTCGCCGTCGCCGGCCGGACGGCGTGGGGCTGGGACGAATCGGAGGTGCCGTTCTTCGAGTATTCAGAGCGGTCCGTCGGGAAGTCCCGAGCCTACTTCGATGCGCTGTCGGCCGAGCGCGGCACGCCGGTCAAGCCCAGACTGTCGCTCGGGTTCCTGACACTTCGGACGACGCGCCTGCCGTTCCTGACGGCGACCATCGTGCCGGTCACGCTGGGAATCCTGATCGCCGCCTCACACGGGTTCTTCGACCCGATCGCCGCGCTGCTGACGATCATCGGAGCCTGCTTCGTCCAGCTTGGGCTCAACGTCGCAAACGACGTCTTCGACACGTTGTCCGGGGCCGACGACGCGAACGTGACCCCGACCCAGTTCTCGGGCGGTTCGCGGGTCATCCAGTACGGGCTCGTGAGCCTGCGCCAGATGGCGACGCTGTCGACCGTGTTCTACGTGCTGGCCGGGTTGATCGGGCTCATCCTGCTGGCGACCCACGGATCGACCGCGCTGCTGGTCATCGGTGTCGTCGGGTTCATCGTCAGCCTCGGCTACACGGCACCGCCGCTCAAGTTCGTCTACCGCGGCTTGGGTGAGTTCGCCGTGGCGCTCGGGTTCGGTCCGCTGATGCTCCTTGGGGCATACGTCGTCCAGACCGGCGGCGCGCTCGCCTGGGAGCCGTTCGTGGCATCGATCCCTGTCGCGCTGCTCGTGGCACTGATCCTGTACGTCAACGAGATCCCCGACCGACGCGGCGACGCGCGGGCCGGCAAGCGGACCCTGCCGGTGCGCTTTTCGGAGACCGCGGTCATCGCCGGTTACAACGTCGCGGTGGCGGCCGCCTATGTGGTCCTCGTCGCCGGGGTCGTGGCGGGCGTCCTGCCGATCCCCGTCCTGCTGATGCTGCTGACGATCCCGCTGGCACTCAAGGTCTCGCGCGGCCTGGCGCCCAACTACGAGAACCCGTACGGACTGATGGCGATCATGGGCATCAACGTCCAGCTCCACCTGCGGGCCGGGCTGCTCCTGCTCGGGGCGTACCTCATCGTGCTGATCCTCGGCGCGGTGGCACCGACCGTGAGCCTGTTCATCGGCTGAGGGAATCCGAAGGCCCGCGGTCTCCCGCGGGCCTTTGTGTCGGCGAGAACCAGAGGCCTAGACCTCCTTGAACTCGCCCTCGACGGTCTCCTCTTCGGCCGCGCCCTCGGCCCCCTCGGCACCCTCGGCACCATCCGGCTCGGCCCCATCGGTGCCGTCGCCCGACGCGTCCGAGGACCCGTTGCCGGACTCCCCGGCGGCTGACGCCGCTGCCTGGTAGGCCGCGGTCGAGACCCGCTGGAGCGACTCGGCGAGGGAGCTCATCCCAGCCTTGACCGGTTCCATGTCGGAGCCCTTGAGGGCCTCGCGCAGGGTCTCGATCTTGTTCTCGACCTCGAGCTTGTCCTCGGACGACACCTTGTCGCCGAGGTCCTTGATGGCTCGCTCGGCCTGGAACGAGAGGGCCTCCGCCTGGTTGCGGGTCTCGACCTCCTCGCGCCGCGCCTTGTCCTCCTCGGCATGCTCCTGGGCGTCGCGGACCATCTGGTCGACGGCGCTCTTGTCGAGCATCGAGGAAGCCGTGATGCGGACCTGCTGTTCCTTGCCGGTCGCCCGGTCCTTGGCCTTCACGTCGAGGATCCCGTTGGCGTCGATGTCGAAAGTGACCTCGATCTGCGGGATACCGCGTGGGGCCGGCGGGATCCCGTCGAGGATGAACCGCCCGAGCGTCTTGTTGTCGGCCGCGAAGTCGCGCTCGCCCTGGAGCACGTGGATCTCGACCTGGGACTGCGAGTCCGAGGCGGTCGAGAAGACCTGCGACTTCGAAGTCGGGATGGTCGTATTCCGCTCGATGAGCTTGGTCATCACCCCGCCGAGCGTCTCGATGCCGAGCGACAGCGGCGTC
>Ga0307281_10000199_pt1 | contig 14712 bp, 10 predicted proteins | sample ER_DNA_120_FD_194486 | JGI IMG/M metagenome (GOLD analysis project Ga0307281, IMG submission 194486) | Bulk soil microbial communities from the East River watershed near Crested Butte, Colorado, United States - ER_DNA_120 | ecosystem: Environmental > Terrestrial > Soil > Floodplain | place...
GGGAGCGAGGGCTTCGTTTAGTGAGGGCGCGCATGGATGCGCGCCCGAACGGCCGCGCAGGTGGCCCCGCCGCCCGCCGCCCGCACGACCCCACGGCCCAATTAGGATTGTCCGGTCGTACGTGACGCAGCGCACCGGGTGTAGCGCACGGCGTGTAGCGCCCGCACGTGACGTAGCTCACGCGCCGTGATGCTATCCTGCGCCGCACGATGCCCGACACCGGCACGCGATCGCGCCCTTCCCTCGTCTCGGGGCTCGTCCCCGCCCTGCCTCTGCTCGCCGTCATGGCGTGCGCCGCGCTGGTCTTCCGCGGATCGCTCGCCTATTTCTTCTCGCAGGACGACTTCGTCGCTCTCGCGCGCGCCCGCGGACTCTCCCCGCCGCTCCCCGGCATCTGGCGCTGGCTCTCGGGCACCGCCTACTACGCGCTCATGCGCCCGTTCGGCCTCGACGCCGCCTCCTACCACGCCGTCAACCTCGTCGCTCACGCCGCGTGCGCCGGAATCCTCTTCGCCCTGCTGCGGCGCCGCTTCTCCACCCCCGCCTCGCTCCTCGGCGCGCTCTTCTTCGGCACGCACGCCGCGCTCTACACCGCCGTCTACTGGGTGTCCACCGTCAACGAGATGCTGGCCCTGCTCTTCGCCCTCCTCTGCATCGCGTGCGCCTCGCGGCCGGGCCGTTCCGCATGGGCGTCGGTCCCTCTGTTCGCGCTCTCCCTGATCTCGAAGGAGACCACGCTCCTGCTGCCCGCGGCGCTCTGGATCTCGCCCGGATGGCTCGACGGCCGCGATCGCCCGCCCGCTTCCCAGGGCGCCGCCTACCGCCGGCGCCTTCCCGTGCGCATCGCTCTCTCCGCGGTCGCTCTGATCTACCTCGCCCTGTGGATCTGGAGCGACGCGTTCGGGACCCGCTCACAGCTCCAGGCTTCGGCGCCCTACACCGTGGGCATCGGCCGCCACGTCCTCGACAACGCCCTCACCTACCTCGGCTGGACCGCGGGGACGCTCTTCTTCACGACCCGCAGCTTCGGTGACGCCGTCGAGCTCGCGCTCTGGCCCTGGGCGGCCGGCGCCGGTGTGCTGTGGCTCTCCGGTCTCTTCTCTGCACGGCTGCGCGCCGCCGGCTGGATCGCGGGCGGCGCGACCTTCGCGCTCCTCCTCGTCCCCGTGCTCGCTCTGCGGAATCATACCTACCATTACTATCTGTACGCGCCGCTGATCGGCGCGGCGTGGTGCGCGGCCGCGCTCGCGGATGCCGGGTTCCGGTCGCCCGGCGCCCGGCCGGAGAACGCGAGCCGTCCCGGATCGGCGACCGCAGCCCGCCCGGGCGAGGCCCTCGCATGGCCCATCGCGCTCTTCGTGGGGATGTTCTTCGTGTTGAACGGCCTGTTCCTCGTGCGCAAGATCGAGAGCATGCCGTTCATGGATGTGAGACTCCGGGCCGATCCGACCGTGGATCGCGCACGCATCGCGCGCCGCGTCCACGACGGGCTCGCGGCCGCGGATCTTCCGGCCGGCGCGCGGCTCCTGTTCTGGTCCCCGGCCTCGATGCGCTTCGAGCGGCAGCTCCATCCCCAGGCCGACGTCATCGGAACGGAGACCTACTGGGAGCGCAACGTGCGCGCGGCGCTCCAGGACGGGCTCGGCGTGCGGGTCATGTTCCCGCAGGTGGACTCGGTCGAGTTCCTCCACGCCTACCGGCCGGCCGAAGCGGACCGGCGCTTCGTCCTCTACGACATCGATGGCATGGTGCGAGTGGAGACGCCGGCGCGCGTGGACTCCGTGCTCCGCCAGACGGCCGCCGACCGATGAACGCGCCCGCCCGCCGCGTGCGATCGCGCGTCGCGCTTGCGCTCGCCGTTCCGCTCGCTGCGTACTTCGCGCTCTCCGGCAGTTCCGCGCCCGGCCACGCCGCGCCCGGCCGCGCCGCGCCGTACCCGCCCTCCGCGACGGGGCTGGCGCTCGAAGCGGTCGTGTCGGGACTCGAGAGCCCCGTCCACCTCGCATCGCCTCCCGGCGATCCCCGGCTCTTCATCGTCGAGCAGCGCGGACGCATCCGGGTGGTTCAGAACGGCCTGCTGCTTCTCGATCCGTTCCTCGACATCACGAGCCGCGTGGGCTACGGCGGCGAGCGCGGGCTCCTGAGCGTCGCCTTCCATCCCCGCTACGGCGCGAACGGCTTCTTCTTCGTGAACTACACCGATCGCAAGGGCGACACGCGGGTCGAGCGCTATCACGTGAGCGGCGACCGGAACCGTGCGGACGCCGCCTCCGCCCATCTCGTGCTCCGCGTGGACCAGCCCTACGCCAACCACAACGGCGGGCACATCCTCTTCGGGCCCGACAGCATGCTCTACATCGGGATGGGGGACGGCGGAAGCGGCGGCGATCCACACGGTAACGGCCAGGACCGCGGCACGCTGCTCGGAAAGCTGCTGCGCATCGACGTGGACCACGGCGACCCGTACGCGATCCCCGCGGGGAACCCGTTCGCGACCGAGCGCGGCATGCGGCCCGAGATCTGGGCATGGGGCCTGCGCAATCCGTGGCGGCTGTGCTTCGACCGCGCGGCCGGCCTGATCTACATCGCCGACGTCGGCCAGAACGAGTGGGAGGAGATCGACATCGCGCCCGCCCGCTCGCCCGGACTCAACTACGGCTGGAACGTGATGGAAGGCGCGCACTGCTTCCGGCCCGCGAAGTGCGACCGCCGCGGGCTCACGCTCCCGGTGCTGGAGTACGACCACGGCCAGGGCTGCTCGGTGACCGGCGGCCTGGTCTACCGCGGGCGGCGCATCCCGTGGGCGGCGGGCCTCTACTTCCTCTCGGACTACTGCTCGGGATGGATTTGGAGCTTCCGTTACGCGAACGGCGCCGTCACAGAGCACAAGGAATGGCGGCTTCCCAAGGTGAAGAGCGTGACGTCGTTCGGCGAGGACGCAGAGGGCGAGATCTACGTGCTCTCGCAGAACGGCAGCGTCCAGCGCATCGCGGCGGCACCCGGGGACGCGCCGGGGCGCTGAATGCGCGGCGTTCACCGCAGCGGGCGGTAGAGCACGAGCGGAAGGGGTTCCTCCTCCCGGTGCAGCACTTCGAGGCCGGGCAGCGAACTCGCAGGGTCGAGCAACGCCGTGAGGAGCGGGCGATCGGAGCGGGCGGAACGCCCGTCCACCACCAGCACGTCCGCGCACCGGTCATGCGCGAGCGCGAGCAGCGAGTCCGGCGCGGCATCGGGGAGAGCGGCGTTCAGCCCGCCCGAGTAGAACGCCACCCACGGCTTGCGCGACATCACGACGGGGCGCCCGCCTTCCGTCGTCGCGATCCGCCCGGCCGCCCCCGCTCCCGGGTTGCGGCGCAGCCACTCGCCTGCCCGCCGATGTTCGGGCGCCCGATCGAAGCCGGCGCCCTTCGTGAACGTGTAGGCGACCGCGAGCGTCACGAGCACGGCGAGCGCCGCGTTCACGCCGCGGCGCGCGCGCCCCGCACCGCCCGCGCGGATCGCGAGCCACGACTCGGCGCGCTCGATGCCGGCGGCGCACGCGATCAGGAGCAGCGGCACGGCCGGCACGAAGAAGCGGCGGTCCACCGAGAACGGCGCGTAGAGCAGCGGCATCGCGCCGAGCGTCACCGCCACCGGCCAGGCGCCGCGTGGCCACGCGCGGAAGAGCGCCAGAAACGCGAAGGGAACTAGCGGCCAGTAGAGCGTGACCGGCAGCGTGCTGACTACGATGGTGCCGAGATTGCGGGCGCAGCGCGCGAGCACGACACCCGGATGCCGGAGCGTGAACTCGAGGGCGCGCACTCCGGCTCGTGACGGTGCAGGCGCGATCTCGGGGCTCTCGTTCACGCGCGCCGCGAGCCCGGCCGGCGCGGGGAAGTCCCGGGAGTACTCCACGGCGTAGGCGCGCCAGAAGTTGTACTCGCCTTTCTCGCCCAGCGACCAGCGCCCGAGCGTTCCGTGGAGAAAGATCAGCCACGGCAGGACGACGGCGAGCGCCGCGACCACGAATGCGGGGCGCAGACGCCGGACGAACGCGCGGCGCAAATCCGGGACCGCCCCAGACGGGCGAAAGAATTCCGCGATCCATACGGCCGCTGCGAGCAGCAGGCCCTCGGGGCGCGCGAGGTAGGAAAGCCCGAAGAGCGCGCCCGATGCGGCCTGGCGCGACGTCGCCGCGGAGCCTTCGTCCCGATCGGAGGCGACGAGTAGCGCGAGCGCCGCGAGGAGGACGAGCGTGAACGTCGCCTCCGAGAGCGCCGCCCCCGAGTATTGGATCAGGCGTGGATGAAACGCGGTGAGCAAGGCCGCGACCGCGGCCGCGCGCGGCGAGAAAAGCCGGCGCGCGAGGGCGTAGAGCGGGACGAGCAGGAGCGTCCCCGCGAGCACCGAAACCGCGCGTGCGCCGGCCTCGAGAATGGCGGGCTCCGGCGCGAGCCCCGCGACGCGTGCGACCCGCACGAGCGCCGCGGTCAGGATCGGGTAGAGCGGCGGCCACGCGGTGCTGAGGCCGTGGCGAAAGTCTCCGCGCTCGAGCGCCGCCGCCAGCGATGCCCAGTAGGCTCCGTCCACCTCGATGATGGGCGCCCGCGCCGCGACCATCCACCGAACCCCGAGCGCCGCGACCAGTGCCCATACCAGCGCGCGGTTGCGTCGCGGCTCTTCGCCCGTCATGCGCGCGACCTTACAACGCGGCGCGGGGCGCTCAAACCGCGGCGCACACGTCGCCGGTCCCGCCGTCCGACTCGGGGAAGGCGCGCATGTCTCCCGAAGATCGAGATTGACTTTCGCCGGCCACGGGATGCACCTTCTCATCTGCCACAGGGGTACGATTCCTCGTGGGCGAGGATGCCCACCTCCTGCGCTGGAGTTTCGCTGTCTGGCGTGCTTCTTCCTGGGTCAGGGATGACGAATTCCAAACGGTCAAAGGGCGTGCCCCCATCCGGCCGCGAGTCCATCGCGGCGGACCTGCGAGAGGAGCGCCTGCGCTTCGAGAGCGCGTTCGACAATGCTCCCATCGGGATGGCGCTCATCGCCAAGGATGATCGCTGGTTGCAGGTCAACGATGCGCTCTGCCGGATCACCGGCCACACCGAGAAAGCGCTGAAGGCGACGACGCTCCGGGCGATCACGCATCCGGACGACATCGATCTCGACACCCACGACTTGGAACAGCTCCTGTGCGGCCAGATCACCAGCTACCAGGTCGAGAAGCGCTACCGCCACGCCTGGGGCCATTATGTCTGGGTGCTGGTGACCGTTTCGGTCGTCCGCGACGAGGATCGGGGCCCCCTCTATCTCGTCACGCAAGTGCAGGACATCTCCGAACGGAAGGAGCTGGCTCGACGCCTCGAGTACTTCGTGGATCACGATTTCCTCACCGGTCTCTTCAACCGGCGGCACTTCGAGCAGGAACTGGCGAGGGAGACCGAGCGCGTGGCCCGCTATGGCGGGCCCGGAGCGGTGCTCGTCATCGATCTCGACAACTTCAAGGAGGTCAACGACACCTTCGGGCACAAGGCCGGCGATGACGTGCTCAAGGGTGTGGCCGGGCTTCTGAGACAACGCTTGCGCCAAACGGACACTGTGGCGCGGATCGGCGGAGATGAGTTCGCCGTGCTGCTTCCGCAAACGAATGCGGACGATACACAGACCCTGGCGGACGAAGTGGTCAAGGGCCTGGGCCGGCAGGTGGCCGTGCTCGCCGACCACTCGATCCGCGTCACGGCCAGCGTCGGTGCCGCCATGTTCGACGGACTGACGGACATCGAGGCCCTGGCCTACGCCGACCTTGCGATGTACGAGTCGAAGGCGACCGGGCGGAATCGCTTCACGATGTTTCGACCGGTCGCGGGCAGGGAGGCACGCGGGTCGACCCGGCTTGTCGAGGCGGAGCGGATTCGTCACGCGCTCGAGGAGAATCGCCTGATCCTTCACTGCCAGCCGATCCTCGACCTCGACACGAACGAGATCTGCCAATACGAGCTCTTGCTGCGCCTCCCGGGCGAACAAAGAGGGGAACACCTTCCGCCCAGCGCTTTCCTCTATACGGCCGAGCGCTTCGGCCTGATCCAGGCCATCGACGGCTGGGTCGTGCAACAGGCGATCGCGCTGATCGCCGAGCACGCACGCATGGGGATGAAGCTCGTGCTCAACGTCAATCTGTCGGGCAAGTCCATCGGGGACCGCAAGCTCGCTGCCCTCATCGAGAAGACGTTGGCGGAATCCAGGATCGATCCCGCCCGATTGAACTTCGAGCTCACCGAGACGGCAGCGATCGCCAATCTCGAGGAGGCCAAGGCCTTCGCGAGCCGGATGCGCGGCCGTGGCTGCCGATTCGCCCTGGACGACTTCGGCGCCGGGTTCGGCTCCTTCTACTACCTCAAGAACTTCCCCTTCGACTACCTGAAGATCGACGGCGACTTCATCCGCGGCATCGCCACCAGCCCCATCGACCAGCTCGTGGTCGAAGCCATCGTCAGCATCGCGCGGGGGATGGGCAAGAAGACCGTCGCCGAGTTCGTCGCGGACGAGGGGACCGTCCGGCTCCTGCGCAAGATCGGTGTGGATTGTGCGCAGGGCTATCACATCGGCGTGCCGAGACCCGTAGCGGAGATGCTCCAGACCGCCTGAGCGTGCCCGCCCTGGCCGACCTGCCTCGAGAACACCTCCTGGCGCCGACGCTCACGCCCCGTGGGCCACGCGACCCCGCCGCTGAGCGCTGCCGCCGAGGCCGCGAGCAACCGGCATGGCGCACGCGGACCGGCTTCGATATGCTTCCCAGCGTCCGGTCCGCAGGAGGCACACCTCCCACCATGCCCACCGCAAACGACTCGGCCCCTCAGCTCGAGGAATCCACCCGCGTGCTCACTGCACCGCGCGCGCCCTCCCCGGCGGCTCATCCGCACCTGGCGTCGGTTGCGACCGCGCTTCCCGCCAACACCGTCCCGCAATCCGCGACGCGGGCGCTGGCCGCTCACATGTTCGAGGAGGGGCTCGATCCCGACGACCGACGCCTGCTCGCCGTGTTCGAGTCCTCCGGCATCGAGACCCGGCACTTCTGCATGCCGCTCGAGTGGTACGCGCAGGTCCGGACGTTCGGCGAGATGAACGCGCGCTACCTCGAGCACGCGGTAGCGCTCGCGTTGGAGGTCTCCTCCCGGGCCATCGAGCGCGCGGGCCTCTCCCCCGCCGACGTGGACCACGTGGTGTTCGTCTCCTCGACCGGGCTCGCCACCCCGAGCGTGGACGCGCGCCTCGCGAACCTCGCGGCCTTCCGCAGCGACGTGCGCCGCACGCCGATCTGGGGCCTGGGGTGCGCCGGGGGCGCCTCCGGCCTCGCGCGCGCACGCGACTTCGCGCTCGCCGATCCAAGCGCGCGAGTGCTGCTGGTGGCACTCGAGCTGTGCAGCCTGACCTTCCAGCGGCGCGACCTCGATCGCCGCAACCTGGTCGCCGCTGCGCTCTTCGCGGACGGCGCGGCCGCGGCGATCATCCTCGGCGCCGAGGCCCGGGTGCCCGCCGCGAACGGCAGCGGCTCCGGCGCGCGGGCGCTCGAGCTGGTCGCGAGCCGCAGCATGCTGTGGCCCGACACCCTGGACGTCATGGGCTGGGACGTGGACGAGCGCGGGCTTCACGTCATCTTCTCCCGCGACATCCCGACGATCGTGCGCGACTGGGTGCGGCCCAACCTCGACTCGTTCCTGGCGGCGAACGGCACGAGCCTCGAGCAGCTCGGCCACGTGGTCGCGCACCCCGGCGGACCCAAGGTGCTCGCCGCCTATGCCGAGGCGCTGGGGCTTCCTCCCATCGCCTTCCGCCACGCCCGCGACGTGCTGCGCGAGTGCGGCAACATGTCCTCGCCCACCTGCCTGTTCGTGCTCGAGCGCGCGCTGGCTGCCGGCGACATCCGTCCCGGCGACTCCGCGGTGCTCGCCGCGCTCGGGCCCGGGTTCTCCTCGGAGCTGGTGCTGATGCGGGGCGCCGAGATGTGAGTTGCCGCGGGCGTCACGGGCGGGCCTCGCGCGCCCCGGCGCGCGCGTGCGAGGCGCGCCCGTGAGCGAATCGGTTTCACGGGTCGCGCTCGCTGCGTACGTCGCCTTCGTGATCGCGCACCGCCTGTTCGAACTCCGGGTCTCGGCGCGGAACGAGCGTGCGCTGCGCGCCCGCGGCGCTCACGAGGTGGGGCGCTCGCACTTTCCACTGTTCGTCACCCTCCACGCACTCTATCCGGTGGCGCTCGCCACCGAGGTGCTCGCCCTCGGGACGCGGCCGGGGAGCCTGTGGCCGCTCTGGCTCGCGCTGCTCGCGTTGGCCCAGGCGCTCCGCGTCGCGGCGCACCGCGCGCTTGGCGAGCGGTGGACGGCGCGGATCTGGATCGTGCCCGGCATGCCACCCGTGACGCGCGGTGTCTACGCATGGCTGAAACACCCCAGCTACGCGGCGGTCACGATCGAGCTGGTGGCGGGATCTCTCCTGTTCGGCGCGTGGCGCACCGCCGTCGCGGCCTCGGCGCTCAACCTCGTGGCGCTCGCGATCCGGATCCCGATCGAGGAGCGGGCGCTGGCGGAGGCAGCCGGTGATTCTCGAAGAAGTCCCGTCCGAAGCTAGGAGGCGGCTGGCGGCCGGCATTTCTCGCGCTTGTGCTCCATGAACCCGGCCCCGAATGTGCACTCAGCGGCATAAAGGTGGCCAGGCGATGACGTGTGCGCAGCAGCACCGCGGTGCTGCTCACCCGCATCGCCGAAGTCGAGGAGTGGCAGCTCTTCCTGCGGGAGGGCTACCCTTCCATGCACTCGTATTGCCTCCACGAACTGCACTTCTCCGAGGGAGCGACCTACAAGCGCATCAACGCCGCGCGCGCTGCCGGAGTGCGACCGGAGCGCTCGCCTGAAGCCGTCAAGACAAGTTGATGTCAACCCCGCGCCCTGTCTCGCGCCTGACTCGCCGTGCTGACACTTCCACGCGCGGGCCAGCCTCACTGTACGGCGACCGCCTCCGGCGTCATCGTCACGACGCGCTCCGCGGCCACGCGCTCGGTCACCCGCAGAATCAGCAGCGTCAGGTCGTCCTGGGGTTCGCGCTCGCCCAGGAACTCGCGCAGCGCCCCGTGCAGGCGCTCGGCCACCTCGCACGCCGGGATGCCCCGCGGCATGGACTGGACCGTGTCGCACAGCCGCTCCTCGCCGAACTGCTCATTGTGGGCGTTCATCGCCTCGCTGACGCCGTCGGTGTAGAGCACGACCAGGTCCCCGGGGCCCAGGGCCACCTGCGCCTCCTCGAACTCGAGGCTCTCCATGATGCCGAGCACCGTGCCGCCGCGCTCGAGGAAGGTGCGCTCGCCGCTGGGGCGCAGCACCACCGGCCAGTTGTGGCCGGCGTTCGAGAACGTGAGCCGCAACGACGCGCCGTCCACCCGCGCCAGGAAGAACGTTGCGAACTGGTGGATCGCGGTGCTCTGATAAAGGAGCGAGTTGATGTTCTTGAGAATGGTGCCGAGCGAGCGGGCACCGCTCGACTGGGTGCGCAGCGAAGCCTGCAGCATCGAGGAGAGAAGCGCGGCCGGCATGCCTTTTCCCGAGACGTCCGCGATCGCGATCAGGAACGAGCCGTCTCCCGCCGGCACGACGTCGTAGAAGTCCCCTCCCACCTCGCGCGAGGGGATGTAGAGCGCGTGCACGTCGCAATGCGGGATCACGGGGAACTCAGAGAGCAGCGAGGTGCGCTGGATCTGGCGCGCCAGGTTCAGCTCCTCCTCGAAGCGCGCGACCGCGACGCGATCGCGCAGCAGGAGCGCGTTCTGGAGCGAGACCGAGACCTGGGCCGCGAGGGTGGTGAGCAGGGTGACGTCCTCCGAGCTGAAGCGGGTCTCGGTGAGCTTGCGCCCCAGCAGCAGCGCCCCCAGCAGGTCGCCGTGCCAGCGGAGCGGAACGAACAGCTCGATCCCGAGCGTGTCGGTGAGAAGCGAGCGCTCTTCAGCCGAAAGCTCGGCGCTCTCGTCGAGGCGGAAGCCATCCTCGTGCTCGGCCACCCGCGGCAGCATCTTCCCGACCCGCCCGAGCACCTCGTCCGAGAGCGGGGCGCCCGAGCCGGTGTGGGCGATCGGGCGGTCGCGCGTGAGCGCCACGACGTGCACCGACCGGAGCAGCAGCGCTTCCGAGAGCGTGCGCGCCGTGCGCATCAGGAGCTGCTCGAGGTCGATCGTGGTCTGCAGCTCGCGGCCGAGCTGGCGCAGCACGTTCCGGTAGTCGGCGGGATCCTTGAGCAGCACCTGGTCGAGCAGCTCCTCGAGGCGGGCGATCGCCGGCTGGAAGAGCGCCAGCGCCATCACCAGGAACACCGGGCCGAAGACTCTGGGATCGACGCCCGGCACCGCGCCGACCATCTTGTTGAGCGGCTGGAGCACCGTGAGGTAGAGACCGACGAGCGCCGCCGATGCCAGCGCGTAGAGAATGCCGCGCCGCGCGAGCAGGCGCGCATCGAGGAACTTGTGGCGCACGATCGCGTAGGCGATCGAGCCGGGGCCGAGCGTGAGCGCGGCGATCGTGAGGCCGGAGCGCAGCGCGGCGCTGAGCTTGAGGTTGAGGAGCTGCGGGATCGAGGTCGCGAAGATGTAGCAGATGAGGCACGCGCTCAGGCCCACGGCGATCACGCCGAGCTGGCGCTTGAGCCGGGGCACCGTGGCGCGGCGCCAGCTGTCGAACAGCAGCGCGATCGCCCCGAGCCCGAAGCCGAGATTGACGAGCGAGAACAGCGACTGGTGGACGAGCAGGAAGAGCCGGAGGAACACCGCGGCCACACCCGCCACGGAGGCCACGTAACGGAGCACGCCGACCTTCGGCAGCACGAACTCCGGCTTCCACACCAGCAGCACCATCATGAGCGCGAAGTGAAAGGTGTGCGCCGCGAAGACCAGCGTGCCGAAGCCCGGCGTCCACCAGCGGCCGACGAGCGCGGGCATGCGGCGGGTGAAGGCGCGCTCGCGCGGGAAGATGCTCGCGAACAGGAACAGCGCCGGGAAGAAGAACTCCCACAGGTAGGAGACGCTCTCCAGCAGGTTGGCCGTACCGGGGCCGGCGGCGGTGGTCACCGTGCGGGTGGCCATGAAGCTCATCGCAGCCAGCACCGCGCCGAGCCCGCCGAAGAACAGCATCATCGCCACCGTGCGGTTCAGGCGATGAGACGGGTTCTCGCGCAGGATGATGAAGCCGAGCAGGAAGACCAGCCCGCCGAGCGACAGCTCCAGCGTGGAGAGAAGCAGGAACGACCTCATCGGCTCCCGTCTCCCCCGCGGGCGGGGGATTGCCCAGCCACTGCACGTACCTCGCCTTCTACGTTCGGGAGCGGGCGGAGTTGCCCGCCGGCCCTGCCGGTGGCCGGTCGCGGCGAATCCGCCCACCGGCGCCGGGGCGAGGATCGAATCCGCGGAGTGTTTCGTGCCGCAGGGAAGGCGTCAAGCGCGCTCCGGTCCGGCGCGGCGGCGCGGACGGCTACTGGTACCGGAAGGCCCGGGCCGCAACAGCGCCCAGCGCCAGCGTGGCCACCAGCATGACCGCCACGTGGGGCGCGACGCTCGCCGCCCCCTGGCCGAAGCTCACGAGCTTGTGCATGGCGTCCATCGCCCAGCCGGTGGGCAGCAGGAGCGAGACGCCCTGCATCCAGCGGGGTGTGATCTCGATCGGCCACCAGCAGCCTCCGAGCGCCGCCAGCAGGTTCGAGGACAGCACACCGATCCCGACCGCCTGCGCTTCGGTGGCGGCGAGATTGCCGAGCAGGAGCCCGAGCGAGGCGTTCAAGCCCGCGTAGGCCACCAGCACCACGACCACCATCGGGAGCGAGTGCCCCCAGTCCATCTTGAAGAGCGCGGTGCCCACCGCGAGCGCGAAGGCGATCTGGACCAGGCCGAGGGCCATCCGGCCTCCCCACTTCCCGAGCACGATCGAGCGCCGCGAGATCGGCGTCGCCGCGAGCCGGCGCAGCAGTCCCTGCCGGCGCTCCGCCACCAGCAGCACCGCGCCGCTCGTGAGCATCACGATGAGCGTGAACATGGTCATGGTCCCGGGGATCGCCTGCGCGAATCCGACCGGAGCGCTGCGCCGCGCCCCCGCGGTCGAGACCGCGAGCCGGATCGGCCGCGCGATCCTCCTCAGGCTGTCCAGCGTCGCCGACGCGATCGGCCGCCCCGCGTCCTGCATCACGATCATGTCGGCGAGCACCGTGTAGAGCGCGCGCCGGATGCGGACCTCGTCGTAGCTCTGCGGGGCCCCGCCTTCCTCCCGCTCGAGCGTGACCGTGACGCGCCGCCCCGCCAGCATCGAGTCCGTGAATCCGGCGGGGACCGTGATCCGCCGCGGGCTGCGGGCGAACTCCTCGTCGCTCGCGGGCCGGACCATCTCGTAGCCCAGGCGATCGAGCCGGGCGAGCAGGTGCTCGGCGAGGAGGCCGGCGTCTACCGGCAGACGAACGGCGAGCGAGTCCCGGGAGACCGGGGCGCCGATGCCGGCGGTGATCGTGCCGATGAAATAGAAGAAGGCGATCGGCATCAGGAACGTCCACAGGATGGTCTCCCGCTGGCGCAGCAGGTACTGAACGTCCTTGCGGGCGATGAACCAGGCGTCCCGCAGCATGGTCACGACGCCGCGAAGCCGCGCGCGAGGCGGCGGGCCCCGAGCAGGAAGCATGCGATCCCGACGGCGGCGAGCCCCGCGAGCGGCGCGATGAGCGCTCCCGGCTCCAGCGAGCCGCTCAGTATCGCTTTGAGCTGCGACAGAGCCCAACCGTTGGGTGTCGCCCGGCCGATGCGCGCCAGCCACACCGGCATGGTCTCGAAGGGGAAGAAGCTTCCGCCCACCATGAGGAGCGGGAAGAGGATCATCGTGGTGAGCACGCCCGCGGTGCGCTGGCTCGACGCCAGGAGCTGGATCAGCATGAGCGCCGCGAGGAACACCGTCCCCGAGAACACCGACCAGGCGAGCGCCGCCGGCAGCCGGCCGGGGGCGAGACCGAAGAACAGCGAGTGCACCGGCAGAGCGATCATGCAGATCGCGGCGATCACGATCGCGCCCGCCAGCAGCTTGCCGGCGAGGAAGGCCGGCACCGAGTGCGGCGAAGACACGACGCGACGCAGCGTCCCCTGCGAGCGCTCGCGCCACAGATCGCCGCTCAGCCCCTCGCCCACGAACAGCAGCGTCATGAACAGCAGACCCGGCAGGAAGAGCGCGCCGAATCCGGCCTCGGTGGCGCCCTTCTCGACCCGCGTCTCCACCGCGACGACGGGCGGGGTGACGTAGCGGCGCAGCCTTCCGACCGCGCGGTTCACCTCGATGCCCGCGCGCACGGTGGCGGCGTCGGACGGCCGCTCGGCGCCGGCCGCCAGCTCCGACCGGATCTCCCGGATCGGTTCGCGGAAGAGCTGCTGCGCGTAAAACGTCCCGTCGAGCAGGATGTCCACGGACTCCTGGACGATGCCCGGGAGGACGCGCTGCGCCGGGTTGGTGACGAGCGCCAGCTCCATCGGCCGCTCGTCGAGGACGGCGTCCCCGAAGCCCTTCGGGATCACGAGCAGCGCCGCTGCGCGTCCCGCCGCGACCCGGGCCCGGCCCCGCGACTCGCTGGCCGTGTCCGCCGCGATCACCGGCACCCGGTCGAGGCTCGTGATGAGCAGCCCGCTCACCAGCGAATGGTCGAGGTCGGCGATCAGCAGCGGCGCGACCGGCGTGCGCGGCGTGCTGCCGCCGAATGCGAGAAAGAGGAGCGCTCCGATCGCGAGCGGGATCGCGAGCCAGAGCAGCAGCGCCGCCGGGTCGCGGAGCATGCGCAGCAGGTCCTTCCGCGCCGAATCCCATACGAAGCGCATCGTCAGTGCCGCAGCGCGCGCATCGTCAGTCCCGCAGCTCCCGCCCGGTGAGCTTGATGAACAGGCTCTCGAGGCTGGGCTGGATCACGGTCGTCTCCCGCACCTCGGCCCGCGCGGCGGCGAGCGCCGCGAACAGCTCCGGAAGCCTGCGCGAAGCCTCCCGCATGGCGATGCGCACGCCGCTCTGCGCCGACTCCAGCACCTCGAGCCCCTCGATGCGCGCCAGGGCCGCGGCGGTGGCCTCGGGATCGAAGGCGCCGCCGAAGCGCACCAGGTCGCGCTCCCCCACCATCGCCCGCAGCTCGTCCAGCGAGCCCAGCGCGATCAGCTTGCCGTGGTCCACGATGCCGATCGAATCGCACAGGCTCTGCGCCTCTTCCATGTAGTGCGTGGTGTAGAGCACGCACGTGCCCTCCCGGGCCAGCGTGCGCACCATGTCGAGCAGCCGGACGCGGCTCTGCGGGTCCACGCCCACCGTCGCCTCGTCGAGCAGCACGACCTGCGGCCTGTGGACGATCCCGCAGGCGAAGTTGAGCCGCCGCTTGAGACCGCCGCTCAGCTTCCGGACCGGAGTGCGCGCGCGGTCGAGCAGCGCCGCCACCTCGAGCACCGCGCCCACGCGGCGGCGCAACGCGTCGCCGGAGAGCCCGTAGGCCGCGCCCCAGTAGCGGAGGTTCTCCTCCGCCGAGAGCTCCTCGTAGAGCGCGAGCTCCTGCGGCACGACGCCCATCCGCGCGCGCGCCGCGCGCGGCTCGAGCACGGCGTCGTGGCCCAGCACCCGGATGCGGCCCGCGGAGGGCTGGAGCAGGCCGCAGATGCAGCCGATCGTCGTGGTCTTCCCCGCGCCGTTCGGGCCCAGC
>Ga0307281_10000201_pt1 | contig 14690 bp, 9 predicted proteins | sample ER_DNA_120_FD_194486 | JGI IMG/M metagenome (GOLD analysis project Ga0307281, IMG submission 194486) | Bulk soil microbial communities from the East River watershed near Crested Butte, Colorado, United States - ER_DNA_120 | ecosystem: Environmental > Terrestrial > Soil > Floodplain | place: USA...
CAATCTCGTCCGCAACGAGTTGGGCCTGTCGCAGCAAACGACGCGGTTCCCGAAGAAGGACACCTGCCTCGCCATCTACTCGCACGCCGTCAACGCGGGCCATCCGGTGGAGCAGACCCTCGAGCAGGCGTTCCCCGCGTATGCAAGCTGGGCCGACGAGCTGAAGGGGCTGTTCCGCGCCTACGTGGACGCGAAGCTGCGGCGCCACCTCCTCGACTACGACGACCTGCTGCTTTACTGGTACCACCTGATGCAGGATGCGGCGGCGGCGGGCGTCCGGCGCCGCTTCGATCACGTACTGGTGGACGAATACCAGGACACCAACGCCTTGCAGGCGGGCATCCTGCTCGGCCTCAAGCCGGACGGCCACGGGCTCACCGTGGTCGGCGACGATGCCCAGTCGATCTATTCGTTCCGCGCGGCCACGGTCCGCAACATCCTCGACTTTCCGAGCCGGTTCGATCCCCCGGCGAAGGTCGTCACCCTGGAGCAGAACTACCGGTCGACGCAGCCGATCCTCGATGCCGCGAACGCGGTCATCGCTCTGGCACAGGAGGGTTTCAGCAAGCGGCTGTTCTCGACCCGATCCTCGGAGCAGCGACCCGTCATCGTCACAGCGGCGGACGAGCAGGCGCAGGTCGACTACGTGGTGGACACGGTGCTCCAGCACCGCGAGGCGGGGATCGAGCTGCGCAAGCAGGCGGTCCTGATGCGCACCGCGCATCATTCCGACCTGCTCGAAGTCGAGCTGGGGAGGCGCAACATTCCGTTCGTGAAGTACGGTGGGCTCAAATTCCTCGAGGCGGCGCACGTGAAGGACATGCTGTGCGTCCTCCGCTGGGCCGAGAACCCACGCGACGCGGTAGCGGCGTTCCGGGTGCTGCAACTGCTCCCGGGCGTCGGACCGGGCACCGCACGGCGGATCCAGGACCAGCTCGACGCTGCCGGCAGCGACCTCGCCGTGCTCGCGTCGCTCGACGTCCCGGCGGCCACCAAGACCTACTGGCCGGCGTTCGGCGCCCTCATGACGTCGCTGCACGCCGCTGCTGCATGGCAGGGGCAGCTCGGCACGGTCCGACGCTGGTACGAGCCCCACCTGCAGCGCCTCTACGATGCGCCGCAGGTCCGCTCGGCCGACCTCGAACAGCTCGAGCAGCTCGCCGCGCTCCACACCACACGCGAGAGTTTCCTGAGCGACCTGACGCTCGATCCGCCGGACGGGATGGGCGACGAGGCGGGGCAGCCCCACCTCGACGAGGAGTACCTCATCCTGTCGACGATCCACTCCGCCAAGGGGCTCGAATGGGATGTCGTGTACGTGCTCAACGCCGTGGACGGCTGCATCCCGTCGGACATGGCGACGGGGACGCCCCAGGAAATCGAGGAAGAGCGCCGGCTCCTGTACGTCGCGATGACCAGGGCTCGGGACTTTCTGTATCTGTTGCAGCCACACCGCTTCTACACGCGCGGGCGGCCCAACGAGGACCACCACGTGCACGCGCCGCGGACACGGTTCATCCCGGGGATGTTGTCGCCGCTGTTCGAGCGACAGGCACGCGGTGGGAGGCAGCCGGGGGAGTCGCCCGACGGCACGCCGATGGTGGGGGTGGATGTGCAGGCGCGGCTTCGAGAGATGTGGCGGTAAGGCTCCACTCAGCCCCTTGCTACTGCCCCCGGACCCCCGTCGTCAGGGCGTCCCGAATATCGTTACAGCGGGAGGTACCCCTTGTAGTGTAGCCTTCAGGAGCAGCACGGCCGCCGCCGGCATCCCTGCCGGGATCGGTCTGGCCTCTGTTGGCGTCTTGCGAGCACGTCAGGATCGGCAGGTGTGTGTGAGTACCATTCAAGTATCGGAGAAGGACCTCTCCCAGTTCGAAATGGCCGTCGCCATCGCGTGTGTGCGGAAGTCCGACAAGCCGCTCGCGTTTCAACGTCCGACGAACGTCGACCGTAACGCTCGAACCCTGCCACCCTCCTTCACCGAGGATGGCTCGCTGGTCATCTCGTTCGATCGCAGCTGGAATCCGTTCCTCTGCAACACCAACGGAGACCGCGCGACCTCCCCGCGCTGGTTCATCCCGAAAACGAGCTGGCTCATCGCCGTAGTGGCGCGCGCCCTGCAAACGCCGATGCAGCGGGCCATCAGCTTCGTCGCGGGCGGACCCATCTACCTCGATGCCACCGGCGGTCGTCGCCGGCCCGAAGGCCATGCCGAGATCGCGGTGCTGAAGTGGACGCTTCCTCGGGAGAGCGCCCTGTTGCCGACACACGAACTGCCCGCGGGGCGAGGACGGGCTATGACGGACGCCGGTATAGATTAGTCGGCACGTGATACGACCGAGCGCCCGTCCCGGACCTTACCGATGACAGAGCGCTGGTCGGCTCGCCGCCTGGTGTGGCTGCTCGTTCTGACCCGTCACCCTGAGACTGTCGCCACAACCTCTTCCTGTTCATGCACGCGGAGCATCAACGCGGCCGCGAGCACGAGGGATCCGCCCCCGATCAGGAGGGCGTTGATGGCCTGCCCGCCCAAGAAACGCCCCACGATGACGCCCAGGAGGGCCGCCGCAACGATCTGGGGGATCACGATGAAGAAGTTGAAGACGCCCATGTAGTAGCCGAGCTTGGACGGCGGCAGCGAGCCGGTCAGGATCGCGTACGGCATGGCGAGGATGCTGGCCCAGGCGATCCCCACCCCGACCATGGAGCCCAGCAAGTAGCGTGGGTCCGAGATGAAGTAGATCGAAATCAGCCCCGCCGCGCCGCACAGCAGGCAGATGAGGTGGGCGACCTTCGGACTGGACCATCGCGCCAGGGGCGGGATGGCGAACGCCGCCAGTGCGGCCACCCCGTTGTACGCGGCGAAACCGACCCCCACCCAGTTGGCCCCTTCGTTGTACAGCGCCGAAGTCGTGTCGGTCGTCCCGTAGATATGGCTGGTCACGGCCGCCGTCGTGTAGATCCACATGGCGAAGAGAGCAAACCACGAGAAGAACTGGGCCCACGCGAGCTGCTTCATGGTCCGTGGCATGTCCAGGAAGTCGTTCAGGATGGTGACGAACCCGTTGTCGTAGTGACCGCCGCGCTGCATGAGTCCGCCGGCGATGAGCAGCGCCCCGACGACGCCGATCCCACCCGACAGGATCATGACCTGGTAGACATCGTTTCGGGCAAGGCCGGTGCCGGGTAAGGCGCCCACGATGAGGAGACCGATGCTGAGCAGGACACCCACGGCGAGCAGGACGGCGCCAATGCCGATCTGCCGGCGGCCGTTGGCCGCGAACTCCGCTGCCGTCCGCTTCTCCCGCACGTGGCCCTCCCTCGCCTGGTTCTCCTCGAAGGAGGCCATCTCTTCGGGCGGGTACTCTCTCGATCGCAGTACCGTCCAGAGTATCGCGGCGAAGAACACCCCCGCGCCGACGTAGAACGAGAGACGCACCGAGTCGGGGATCACGTGCGCGGGTGCTTCGTTGCTCACGCCGAACCGTGTGGTGAGCAGCCAGGGGAGCATGGAGGCCACGACCGCACCGATGCCGATGAAGAAGCTCTGCATGGCGAAGCCCGTGACGCGCTGTGTCGCGGGGAGGTTGTCGCCCACGAAGGCGCGGAACGGCTCCATCGAGATGTTGATGGAGGCGTCCATGATCCAGAGCATCCCGGCCGCGACCCACAGGACCGGGGAGTTCGGCATGACGACGAGCGCCAGCGATGCCAGCATCGCCCCGCTCAGGAAGTACGGGCGCCGGCGGCCGAGCCGGTTCCAGGTGCGGTCGCTGAAGTAGCCGACGATGGGCTGCACGATGAGCCCCGTCACGGGAGCGGCGACCCACAGGATCGGGATGTTCTCCACCTTGGCGCCCAGCGTCTCGAAGATCCGGCTCACATTGGAGTTCTGCAGCGCGAAGCCGAACTGGATCCCCATGAAGCCGAAACTCATGTTCCAGATGTCCCAGAACGACAGGCGCGGCTTGGGCCGGGTGACGCGCGGGGCGTGAGGAGCGGGTGATCCCATGGTGGACCTGGACCTCAGGGGTTCCGGGTTCGTTGGAGGCGACGAGTCAGCCCGTCCACCTCGGGGTCGGTGAAGATTTCATCGAGCAGCCGACGCATCGGACGCTGCCAGTTCGGTCGCACCGAGGAAGGCGTCCCCGGGAGGTTCACCGCGTGATCCTCGAGCCAGAGATCTTCGAGCCAGGGGACGACGAGCGGGCTGTCCGAACGGCCGAGCCAATCCAATAGCTCCGCCAGCAATGCGGCGGGGTCCTCGAGCGGGCGTCCCAATCGTTGGGCGAGCCAGTACGCCGCCCACGTCCGTTCTTCCCGGACCGCCGGCGCCGCTTGCTCGGCGAGCAGGCCATAGTGAATCCGCTCCCCGATGTCGTTGCCGGCGAGCCACCCAGCGAAGGTGGGAGTGTCGTGCGTTCCGATGAGCGCCATGTCCCGGGCCGTGGGTGGAGCGGTTTCCTGCTTCCCAGTCCACTCTTGAAACTGTGCCAGGTACATCCCCCAGATGCGGTGGCGCGGCAGCGCCTTGTCGATCTCGCGCGGAACGGTTCCCAGGTTCTCACCCACCACCTCGCACCGGTTGCGGTCCGACTCCAATGTGAGAATGGCGAACGACTCCTCGGCGGGATAGGAGACGTAGGTCCCCTCGTGCAGCCTGAGCCCGTGGGGGATCCAGTAGAGGCGCGTCCAGGCCATGATGTGGTCCACCCGGAGCACCCCGGCGAGTCCCGCCTGGAGTCCGATGGACGACGCCAGGTAGCGGTGGCCCTCACGGCGGGACGCCTCGGGAAGGACCGGGGTGAACCCCCAATCCTGCCCGCTGGGGAATCCCTCGTCGGGCGGAGCGCCGACCGACATCCCATCGGCGAACAGGGTCTGGCGCGACCACGGATCGTAGCCGTCCGGATGGACACCCACCGCGAGGTCGAGCCCCAAGCGGAATCCGTCGCGGTCCAGGCCTTTTCTGAGATCGTCGAGCTGCCGGCGCACCAGCGTCTGGGCCACGAGGTGGAAGCGCTCCACCTCGTCGTCGACATGGTCGGGCTCGAGCGTACCGGCCCGGGCCTGCGACGGCCAGGCCCGCCAGTTCCTCCCGAGCCTTGCCTGCGCGCCACGGAAGCGCGCGTAGCGGGCCAACTCCTCGTCCAAGTGCGATCGGTCCGGAACCTGGTGCCCCGCCAGGGCCGCACGGACCTCGGCGTCTGCCCGCGTCACGTCCAAGGTCGCGGGGCGCTCGGACGGGCGATGCGCATCCCCCAGATCGAGAATCAACTCGGACCAGAAGAGGCGGCTCACCGGAGAGTACGGGCTGGGCTCGGGCGGTGCTTCGTTGAAGGTGGGAAGCAGGGGGAGCGCTGTGACGAGGTCCCCGCCCCGCGCGCCGACCCAGGTACACAGCGACTGCAGGTCCCGAAGGTCGCCCAGGGAGCGGCTGCGCGCCGAGCGGAGCGCGGCGAGCTGGGTTCCGACTCCCCAGCTCCGATGCGCCCCCGGCCGACGAAACGCCTGCACGGGAGCCGAGATGACGGTGCACGTCTCGTGTCGGCCTGAGCGCTCTACCTCGAGACGGTGGTAGCCATACGGAAGGGGGCGCGTCTCGAGTGGGACCACGCTCCCGTCCTCGAGCTGCAAGTGGGCCTCTCCCCCTGACCCCCTCTCCCGAATCGGGAGAGGGGGAACTAAGACTCCGTCCCACGCAATCAGTACCGACGGGAGTGATTCCCTGCTCCTGGTCGCGCGGTGTGACCGCAACGCTTTGGCTGCATCAGCGGGCCGCTCGACCGGGGCCCCCAGCGCGGCGCAGACGCGAACCAACGTCTCTGGAGCCACGGTGATGCGCTTGCGAAGTCCATCCGTATAGCGGGTGTGGACACCCATCGCCCGGGCGAGGGAGCGGAGCGCTTTCAGCTCATCCGTCACGGAGAGCGTGCCTAGGCGCCACGGGAATCCAGAAGTGAGCGTCGCCCACGAGGGCGCGCCAGCGGGAGCGAGACGTGGGGTGCACGGAAGACGGAAACAATGGCGGTGAAACGGAGCGCTCGCTAGGGCCGTCGCTGCGCTCTTGCTCGGCGCTGGCGGGAGCCGAATGGTGTCGACGACATTGCCGGCATCATTTCTTGCAATCCGCTTCACGAAACCTTTAGGGACCCCGCGATAGGCTGGCTGGTCACCCTGCGCGAGGGGGAAGATGCCGCCGGACCCCACAGCCGCGCTCTCCGGGCTGGGCTTCGAGCTCGTACAGCCGTCCGCGGGCGAGGCGTCAGTGCACTGCGTCGGCCGCGACGGCTTCCGCGTCCAGTCCCGGCGGCCCGCGATGGGCACGCTCGTCAGTGTGACGACGATCCACGAGTCCGCCGCCCTTGGCGAGGACGCGATCGGCCGGGCCTTCGAAGAAATGGACCGGCTGATCGCGATCTTCAGCCGCTACAACGAAACCTCGGCGCTCTCGGTGCTCAACGCCGGGGGGCGCCTTGAGAGCCCGCCGCCGGAGCTGGCGCTGCTGCTCTCCGCAGCGCTCTCTTACCACCGGCTGAGCGACGGGGCCTTCGACCCGACGGTGGCTCCACTCGTGGATCTGTTCCGTGACTGCCTCACGGGGCCCGTGCCGCATGAGCCGACCGCGGCGGAGATCGCGGAGGCGCGCGAGCTCGTCGGCGCCGGTGCGATCACGGCGTCGCGGCGGCGCCTGCGACTCGCGCGGCGCGGTACGGCCCTCACGCTGGACGGGATCGCGAAGGGGTTCATCGTGGACCGGATGGCGGCGACGCTCGAGCGCGCCGGCATCGACCGCTACGTCGTGGAAGCGGGTGGCGACCTGCGCACCGGCGGGAATAAGGAAGGCGGGCTCCCCTGGGCCGTAGCCGTCCGTGATCCCGAGAGTGCGGGACGGCTGCCCGGGACCATTCACCTGGCGGGCGCCGCCGTCGCCACCTCGGGATCCTACGAGCGCTACTACGACCCGGAGCGCCGGTTCCACCACATCGTCGACGCGGCGCGCGGTGCTTCGCCGCGCGCCTGCACCAGTGCCACCGTGGTCGCGCCCCGGGCGACGGCCGCCGACGCGCTCGCCACCGCCGTGCTCGTGCTGGGACCCTGCGCCGGCGCTGCGCTGGTCGAGAGTCTCCCCGGCTGCGCCTGCCTCATCGTTTGCTCCGACGGAAGCGTCACTCACTCGCTGGGCTGGAAGGAGTCGCCGCAATGACCCGACCCCAGGTCGCTGCCCTCGTGACCTTACGCCTGTTCATCGGATGGCACTTCCTCTATGAGGGGCTGGCCAAGCTGGTGAACCCCTACTGGACCTCCGCCGAGTACTTGGACCAGGCCGGGTGGCTGTTCAAGAAGCAGTTCGTCGCGCTGGCGGCGAGCCCGACCGCGGTCATAGTGGTGGACTTCCTGAACGAGTGGGGACTGCTCCTCATCGGACTCGGCCTGCTGTTCGGGCTATTCACGCGGACGGCCGCAGTCGCAGGGATTACCCTCTTGCTGCTTTACTACATCGTGGCGCCACCGCTCGTGGGAATCAGCTCCGCCGTGCCGCGGGAGGGGAGCTACCTGATCGTCAACAAGGTCCTGATCGAGGCGGCCGCGCTGGCCGTGGTGCTGCTGTTCAACACTAGCCGGAGCTTCGGCCTCGACGGCCTGATCTTCCGACGCGGGCCGGACGCCGCGATCCCCAGCGAACCATCCGTGGCGAGGGCCCAATCATGAGCGACGCTGCCTCCAACGATCCGACCCGGATCTCCCGGCGCGGCTGGCTCCAGTCTCTCGTCGCGGTGCCGGTGCTCGGCGTCTTCGTTTTCAACTACCTGAAGAAGCGCGCGGCTGACGACGCCCGTAAGCAGGCGATCATGTCGGAGCTCGGCGTCACCGAGAGCGGGCCGGCCATCATTCCCAACGCCATCTCGAAGCCTCCCGGCAGCAAGATCCGGGTGGGGATCATCGGCTACGGCGGCGAGGGAGAGTCGCTGGTGCGGCACGCGGGGTTCGCGTCGCCGAAATGGCTGGAGGACGCGAAGAAGAGCGTGGCGGAGGATCCGCGCGACAAGCAGCTCGACACCTATCTGCATCAGGACGACCTGAACGTCGCCCTGACGGCCGTGTGCGAGCTGTTCGATGTGCGCGCTGAGCGCGCCATCGCGGCCTCGCAGATCGACCAGCGGCCGGGCGGTGCCGCCGCCAACCCGCCGGCCAAGCGCTACCGGCGTTACACCGATCTGCTCGAGAGCAAGGACGTGGACGCCGTCATCATCGCGACGCCCGACGTCTGGCACTCGCGCATCACGATCGACGCCGCGGCCGCCGGGAAACATGTCTATTGCGAGAAGTGCATGACGCGGACCGAGGAGGAAGCCCGTGCCATGCACGAGGCGGTGACCCGGTCGCACGTCGTGTTCCAGCTGGGGCACCAGAACCGCCAGTCCGAGGCCCACAACAAGGCGCGCGAGGTGATCGCAGCCGGGGTCTTGGGCCCCATCACTCTGGTCGAGGCGACCACCAACCGCAACACGCCGTGGGGTGCCTGGGTGTGGGATATCGAAGCAGAGGGCTCCCCGCAGACGATCGACTGGGACCAGTTCCAGGAGCTGGCCCCGCACAAGGTGGCGTTCAGCCCCGAGCGTTTCTTCCGGTGGCGCTGCTGGTACGATTACGGCACCGGCCTAGCCGGCGATCTGCTGTCGCACGAGTATGACGCGGTGAACCAGATCCTCGGCGTGGGGATTCCCAAGTCGTGCGCCGCGTCGGGGGGGATTTACTACTTCAAGGACGGTCGCGACGCCCCCGACACCTTCCAGGCGGTCTACGAATACCCGGACCGCGATCTGACCTTCGTTTACAGCGCTACGCTGGCCAACGGCCGCGACCGCGGCCTGGCGCTGATGGGGCACGACGCCACGATGGTCGTGGGGGGCGCGCTCACGGTGCAGGCGGACGGCGACTCCACGCGGTACGCGGAGAAGATCAAGGACGGCGTGATCGATCCCGGCCAGCCCCTGTTCACTTACCGGCCGGGGTTCAAGGGCATTGACGCGGTGACCTCAGCCACGGAGCGGTACTTCGCGAGCCGCGGCTTGTTGTACACCTACCGCGGCGGACGTCGCGTGTCCGCCTACCACCTGCTCATCGGCGAGTGGCTCGATGTGATCCGCAACGGCGGCCAGACCTCCTGCAACATCGACCGCGGCTTCGAGGAGGCGATCACCTGTCACATGGCTACGCGCTCTTACCTCGAGGGGCGCAAGGTGACGTGGGATCCGGTGCGGCGGCGGATCATGTAGGCGGCACGAGCCGCGATCACCGCGCCGGACGGATCCGGATCGCCTGGCCGCCGCCAGGCGCGAGCACGAGGTGCAGTCGCGTCACGCTCGTCACCACCCGTTGGGTGATGGTGACCGGCAACGGGTTGTCCAGCCAGTTCGCGTTCGGGCCGTCGGCATAGATCTCGGCCACGTAGCGCCGCCCCGGCGTCAGGAACGAGAGCGGGACGTCGAACGTGCGGGCCTCCTCATCCGTGATGGCGCCCAGGAACCAGGTCTGGCCGCCGCGCTGCCGCCGCGCCACCACCACGTAGTCGCCGATCTTGCCGTCGATCACCCGCGTCGTATCCCAGTCCACGGCGACGTCGCGGATGAACTGGAAGGCCGGCTGCCCCGCGTAGTTCTCGGGAAGATCGGCGGCCATCTGGAGCGGCGAGTAGATCACCACATACAGCGCCAGCTGCTTCGCCAAGGTCGTCCGCACTCTCGGCTCGTCGGGCCTGCGAATGTGTCCGCTCGAGCGCTCGAGGAGATCGAAAATCCCCGGCGTGAAGTCCATCGGCCCGGCGAGCAATCGCGTGAAGAACAGGATGGTCTCGTGCTCGGGGGGGTTGCCGCCGTCGCCGCTCCACGCGTTGTATTCCTGCCCGCGCGCGCCTTCACGGCTCATCATGTTCGGGAAGGTGCGGCGCTCGCCGGTGTCGTGCATGGGCTCGTGGACGTCCAGCATGATGCCGTCCCGTGCGGCCGCTTCGATCACGCGGCGGTAGTGCCGCACCATGAACTGCGAGTAGTGCGAGTGGCCCTCGCTCGTCAGGTCTGTGACGTAGCCCGACTTGATCGCATCGAGGCCAAGCGCGTGGTACTGGGCGAAGGCGCTGTCCATCTGGCGCTCGTAGTTCTGGATCCCGCCCGATGTCTCGTTGTGTACGATCAACCGTACGCCTTTCTGCTTGGCGTACGCGGCGACGCCTGGGAGGTCGTAGTCGGGGTACGCCTGGGTGAACGAGAACGCGTCGCGGTTCGCGATCCAGTCGCCGTCCCAGCCGACGTTCCACCCCTCCACGAGCACCCCACCGAACCCGTTCGCCGCGGCAAAATCGATGTACCGCTTCGTGTTGGCCGTCGTCGCTCCGTGCTTCGGTCCCGAGCTCCAGGTCATCGCGCCGATGTGCATGCCCCACCAGATCCCCACGTACTTCATCGGATGGATCCAGTCGGTGCTGGCCAGCGCGTTCGGCGGATTGAGGTTGAGTCCGAGCAGCGAGGGAGCGAGGTCGGTGGGCCGATCGGCGAGTTGAATCGTGCGCCACGGCGTCACGAACGGCGTGCGGCCGCGCACCTTGATGCCGTCGGCCCAAGGCGCCAGGGCGGCGCGCAGGGTGCGGCCCTCCATGCGTGGTCCGCGCAGGAACATCCGCGCGTAGTCCACGAGGTTTGCTTCGTGGATGACCATGAACGTATGGCCGTCGCGCAGCTCCATGGTGAGCGGGGTCTGCACGCTGTCCAGCGTGCTCACCGGTCCGGACGAGTACAGCTCTTCGGAGCGGTCCTTGCGCGGCCAGTTGGACGGGATCCACCAGGCGCGCGCGTTGTCCGCCAGGGCGAACTCGGTGAGCTCGTCGGTGATCTCGAACGCGCCGAGCCCGGGCTGCTCGGGGACTTCATAGCGGAAGCCCACGCCATCGTCGAAGGCGCGCACCCGCAGGGTGAAGCGCCGGTTCGGGGCCGCCGTCTCCTGCACGGAGACGGCCATCTCGTTGTGGTGATCGCGGACACGCGCCACCTCGCCCCACGGTTGGGTCCACCATTCGTCGTGCGACTGCCGGGTGGTGTCGGTGATGCGCAGCGAGTCGCGCAGCGGCGGCGCCCCGTGGAACTCGAAGCCGAGCAGCGAGGGGAGGATCAGCGCCCGGCCGTCACGCGACAGGCTGTAGGTGAGCCTCCCTTCGTGGACTGCGACCGTGACCTGGTTGCGGCCGTCGGGGGAGGCGACGCTGGACTGCCCCCGGAGCGGGGCGGTGGTCGCGACGAGGGTGACCGCGGCGAGTGCGAGGATGCGAGTGTGGCGGGGCATAAAGCGAAGCTAGGGCGGCAATCGCCCTTCGGCCAGCAGCGGCCCGGAGTGGCTGGAGCGGGCACGCCCGGATAGAATTCGGCGTCCATGAGCGAGCCCAGGAAGGTCGCGATCGTCGTCGGTGGCGGGCCGGCACCCGGTATCAACGCGGTGATCGGCGCGGCGACGATCCGCTGCATCCTGGAGGGCGTGGATGTCCTGGGGATCCAGGACGGGTTCGAGTGGATCATGCACGGCGACATCAGCCATGTGCTCCCGCTCGACATCGAGACAGTGAGCCGCATCCACACCCGCGGCGGTTCGATCATCGGCATCGCCCGCGCCAACCCCACTACCGATCCCAGCCTGCTCGAGAACACGATTCTCTCGCTGCTGCGGCTCGACGTGACGCATCTGATCACGATCGGCGGCGACGATACCGCCTACACTGCCATGCGTCTCGACGAGCAGTCGGCGGGTCGGATCCACGTGGCGCACGTACCGAAGACGATCGACAACGACATCGGCATGCCACCCGAGATCGACACGTTCGGGTTCCAGACCGCCCGCCACCACGGCGCCGAGATCGTCAAGAACCTGATGGCCGACGCGCACACCACGTCGCGCTGGTACTTCGTCATCACGATGGGCCGGAAGGCGGGTCACCTCGCTCTGGGAATCGGCAAGGCGGCCGGGGCCACCCTCACCCTCATCCCGGAGGAGTTCGGACCGCACAAAGTCCCGTTCAAGACGCTCACGGACACGCTAGTGGGAGCCATCATCAAGCGGCTGGCCCTGGGGCGGAACCACGGCGTGGCGGTCATCGCCGAAGGCGTCGTCGAGAGGATCGCACCCACCGATCTGGCCGGGGTGGAGGGCGTCGAGCGCGATGCGCACGGCAACCTCCGTATCGCCGAGGTCGACATCGGGCAGATTCTGAAGCAGGCGGTGCAAGCGCGGTTGCGGGAATTTGGACTCAAGACGACCATCGCCGTCAAGGACATCGGCTACGAGCTGCGCTGCGCCGACCCGATCCCCTACGACATGGAGTACGCCCGGGACCTGGGCTACTGCGCCGCGAAGTACCTGCTGTCGGGGGGCCGCGCGGTGATGGTCACGATGCAGGGCGGCGAGTTCGTGCCCATGCCCTTCCGCGACCTGCTCGACGCGGAAACGGGCCGGACGCGCATCCGCTACGTGAACATCCACTCGACGCGCTACGCCATCGCGCGACGGTACATGATCCGGCTACGCCGCGACGACTTCGAGAACCCGCACGAGATTGCCCGCTTCGCGGCCGTCGCGCACCTCTCCCTGGAGCAGTTCCGCGCCCAGTTCGAAGCGCTCGTGCAGGACGAGCCGCCGCCGCTGGACATCGCGGTGCCGCAGACGGACGACGGGGCGTTGAGCCAATCCCCTCGCCGGGACTGAGGACGGAGACGGGCCCCCACTGTCGCATCTCTCGGTTGCTCCCGCCGGGTGGAAGCGACGGCTACATTGCCGCGGATGCGATACCGCCTCGCCGCCCTCTCGGGCCTACTCTCGTTGGGGGCATACACCCCCGCCCTCGCCCAGTCCGCGCCTACCGCCGTGGCGGCGCGCGCGACGGCGCCGGAGACGTCCTGGGTCGCGCGCAGCGCCCTCTACGAGGTATTCGTCCGGGATTTCTCGCCCAGCGGCGATCTGCGCGGCGTGACCCAAGGGCTCGACCGCATTCAGGCGGTCGGGGCGAACGTCCTCTGGCTGATGCCGATCTACCCGATCGGCGTCAAGAACCGCAAGGATCCCCTGGGCTCGCCGTACTCGGTACGCGACTACCGCGCGATCGATTCCGCCTACGGCACCGCGGCGGACTTTCGCGCGCTCGTCGCTGCCGTGCACGCCCGCGGGATGAAGCTCATCCTCGACTGGGTGCCGAATCACACAGCCTGGGACAACGCCTGGATCCACGACCACCCCGAGTTCTATGCGCGCAACGAGCGCGGCGAGATGACCGTGCCGCGCGACGACCATGGCAAGTTGACCGACTGGACCGACGTCGCACAGCTCGACTACCGGAACCAAGCGCTGCGGGGCGAAATGATATCCACGATGCGCTCCTGGCTGGAGCAATTCGGCATCGACGGGTTCCGCGTCGACGTGGCCGGCTTCGTCCCGGACGACTTCTGGCGCGAGGCGGTACCGGCGCTGCGCGCCGCAGCCGGACGGCCGATCCTGCTGCTCGCCGAGTGGGGCGACCTCAAGATGCACCGCCTCGGCTTCGACCTCACCTACGCCTGGGACTCCTACAGCCGCCTCAAGGCGGTGTGGAAGGGTGCGCCGGCAGCGGGCTTCGTCCAGGGCGAGCAGGCGGACATGGCGGCGATGCCCCCGGGTGGGATGCGGATGCGCTTCACCACCAACCATGACGAGACGGCGTGGGACAATCCCCCGGTGACCCTCTTCGGCGGCGCGGCGGGAGCGCGCGCGGCCTTCGTCGCAATGGCGCTGTTGCCGGGCCGGCCGCTGATCTACAACGGGCAGGGCGAGGAAAGTCCCCAGAAACTCGGCCTGTTCGTCCGGGACCCGGTCGCATGGGCACAACCCCACGCCCGCGAGGCGCTCGCATTCTATCGACGGGTGCTGGAGCTGTCGCGTAGCGACTCGGCGTTCATCGCGGGGGGGCTCCGGGAGGTCGAGACCAGTGCCGCTGAAGCGGTGATCGCGTACCGGCGGGGCGGCGCGCTCGTCCTCGTGAACGCGCGGTCCCATGCGGTGCGCGTCACCGTGGCCGGCTTCGCCGTGGACGGTGCGAGGGAATTGCTGTCTCGCGGCGTTCAACACGGCGACACAGTTACCCTCGCGCCTTTCGGTGCGGTCGTGCTCGAGCGTCGTTAATGACGCCCCCCGTCCACCGAAACAACAGTGTGCTGCTGCCAAGACTGGTGGTCGCGCTCGGCGCCGCACTGACTGTGGCCGCGGGTGGCTGTCGCTCGAAGCCGGTCGACCAGCAGGAACTCCTCACCGCGCATTTTCTGGGGCTCACCGATCTCGAACGGGGTCGGTTGCCGGAGGCGGAAGCGCAATTCAAGCAGGTCGTGGCGCTCGCCCCTCGCGACCCGCTCGGATATGCGAACCTCGGCCTCACCTACTTGCGCGGTGGTCGATTTGCGGAGGCCGAAACCCAACTGCGTCATGCTCGGAAGCTGGATCCGGCGAACCCCGACGTCGGGCTCATTGCCGCCAGGCTGTATGCGCTCACCGGACGAGCCGACAAAGCGCGCGAGACCCTCGAGGCCCTGCGCCGCGACGCCAAGGTGCTGTACGCGCTCGCCGAGCTCGAAGCCCAGCCTGCGGACAGCGGGGCCATGCGCCGCTACGAGGATCGGCTGCGG
>Ga0307281_10000202_pt1 | contig 14673 bp, 12 predicted proteins | sample ER_DNA_120_FD_194486 | JGI IMG/M metagenome (GOLD analysis project Ga0307281, IMG submission 194486) | Bulk soil microbial communities from the East River watershed near Crested Butte, Colorado, United States - ER_DNA_120 | ecosystem: Environmental > Terrestrial > Soil > Floodplain | place...
CGTAGATCTGCTTGGCCGCGATGAGGGTCATGCCCGGGAGCTCGGGCGGGGTGAAGACGACCTGGTGTGTGACGCTGAGAATCGGCCGGAGGTGCGGCAGCACGTCTTCCGACCAGAACAGCACCTCGCTGGCGTCGGCCAGCGTGGCGCGCGGGTACGACGCGAGATAGCGCTGCAGCGAGGGCACGGTCTGATAGACGTAGGGCGACTCGGCCAGCAGCGCGGCGAACGCGTCGCTCGCGTGCACGTTCCCCCGATCGTCGTAGATCGCCATCGCCGAGTCGCCGCGGGCGCGGTAATCCGCAATGTATTCGAGCAGCCGGCGTCGCCCGTACGCGCTGAGGCGCGCCGGAACATCGCGGGCCGACCAGTCGATCTCCGCATGGATGCGCCGCATATCAGTGGCGGGGAGCTTCACGACACAGTCCCCGGGCTTGCAGTCTTTCATCTCGTTCGCGTCCCGCTGGCTGACCGTGAACGCCTGAACGTCCGTGGGCGTCGCGGGGTCGCTGAAAATCCCGAAATGGCTCCGGGTCGGGGTGCGCAGCCAGTTGCGCGCATCGCGCACCCGTGCGACGTAGGCCGCGCGCGACACGGCGACCGTGGTAATCCCGAACACGGCGATATCCCGTCGTTCCCGCGTGTCGAGCACTTTCACGACCGCCTCACCACGGGTCACGGCGGCGAGCTGGTCTGCGGTCAGGCCGATGCTTTCCCTCAGGAAGCGGACCAGCGCGGCCGGCGGCTCGGGGCTCTGCATGAGCGCCACACCGAGCGAAAACAAACCGATGAAGGAATTGGTCATGCTAGTCGACCGGGATCCGATCCTTGTTCTGGGCGAGCCACTGGGCGAACGTCTGCAGCTCCGGGTTGAGCGACCGGGATAATTCCAGGTTGCGCGCGCCGCAGTAGTCCTGCTCGAAGTCGCGCTTGAACTGGAACATGTTGCCCGCATCCTCGGCGCCCGGGAACCCGAAGCTGCGATAGACCTCGGGCGGCACGTCGTTGTAGCGCACCTCCCGCCCCAACGCCTTGGTGAGCGCGGCAGCCATCTGGGCGCCGGTCAGATGCTCGCCGGCGACGCCCACGGTCTTCCCGATGAGCTCGCGGCCCCGCTTGAAGATGCCGTAGGCGCACTTGCCGATGTCCTCGGCGGCGATCCCCGGGAGCTTCTTGTCGCCCATGGGGAATGTGATCGCCAGCGTGCCGTCGGGTCCTTTCTTGGGACCGGCGCCGGCGTAGATCAGGTTATCCCAATAGAACGACGTCAGCAGGAACGTCGTCGGCACGCCGAGCTCGATGAAGGCGGCGTTGGCTTCGGCCTTGCCGTCGAAGTGCGCGACCTTGTACTTGCCCTGCAGCGTGGGCATGCGGTTGTCGCTGAGGGGCACCCACTTCCGGGTGTCCTCGAAGGTGGACCAGATGACGTGCTGGAGCCCGGCGTGCTGCGCCGCCTGAGCCATGGCGCGACCCTCGGCGGTTTCCTTCTCACCTGAGAGGTGCCCCCAGAAGAAGGTGACACAGTAGGCGCCGTAGGCACCCCCGAACGCCCGCTTCAGGCTCGCGGGATCGTCGATGTCGGCCGCGACCAGCTCGGCGCCCAGCGCCGCGAGGGCGCGCGCCTTGTCGGAGCTCACATCGCGGGTCAGGGCGCGGGCCGTGAAGGGACCGGCGGTATCCCGCATGATGGCGCGGACCAGCCCACCCCCCTGGGCGCCGGTGGCGCCGACCACGGCGATGATCTTCTTGTCAGGCATTGCGATTGGCTCCGCAGAGTGGGTGTGGGTCGAAGCCTAGAGACTGGAGGTCGAGTCAGGCAAGTCTCGCGCGGAGCCAGCGCGCTGGCCCATTTCATGCACAGGTGGGCGGTGCTCAGTCCGCCGGGGCTCGCTCGCAACCGGCTGGTCATCTCCGCGCCGAGGTCTGGAACCGATGAGCAACATCTATGGCTGGCCCGACGGGTTGGTGGTGGAGCTCAGCGGCGGTCCCCGCGACGGCGAGCGGCAACGCGGCCCCCACGGAAACGCGCTGCCCTGCGGCAACAGCCACTACCTCCCGTTCGTCGTGGGGCGGCCAAGGCATGCGCCACGCTACGTCTACCGCTGGCTGCCACGACTCGACCCTGTCGATTTCCTCGACGAGCTCCAGAGCCTCAGCTCCCCTTGGTCTTGTTGCGTGTCGCGCCGTGCGATGGGAGACTGACCAGCAGCGTCGCCCGCGCATAAGAAGAAGAAGAGGAAGAGCAGCTTGGCCAACCCCAATGGACTCGACCCGTCAGTCGCCGTTGACCGTTGCGAAGAATTGCGGCAGGTCGATCTCCAGAGGAGCGCGTCAACGGCCGGTCAACGGGACTTCGGCGAGCGCCGATACTAGTCCCGCCCCGATCGGTCCTCACTCCCTGACTCCGTCTCCGAGTAGTCCTCACCCCCTGTGCTGCCGATTCGGCCGCGTCCAGCGCACGCCATGATAGCCGGCACATGGAGGCCGTGTGCCGGAGTGATGTCAAACGCGACGAAGGCCGAGGTGCAGGGTCCCCACCCGTAAGATCTCGCCGCCCCGCGACGCTAACCCCCTGAACACCATTCAGGGGGCGGCGTCGGTTGGGCCCCACACACATCCCGGGGGCCCGCCGCTACTCCGGGGGAACACCAGAACAGGTGCCCAATGCCCCGATCCAAAGACGCGACCATGGCCGCCGCGGTCATGGAGATGCCGGCCGACACCAGCGAGGCGCGCGCCGTTTCCTACGGGACGCTCGCGGTGGATGGTCTCTCCATTGCCTACCGCGAGGCCGGCCGCCCCGGCAATCCGAAGCTCGTGCTGCTGCACGGATTCCCGTCCAGCTCGCACCAGTACCGCAATCTGGTTCCCGCGCTCGCCGACCGGTTCCACGTGGTGGCTCCCGACTACCCCGGCTTCGGCCTGAGCGACCGGCCCGACCCTGCCGCCTGGCCGTACACCTTCGATCGCATTTCGGAGGTGATCGAGCGCTTCCTCGCCCTCAAGGGCTTCGACCATTTCGGGCTCTACGTTCAGGACTACGGCGGTCCCGTCGGGTTCCGGATCGTGGGCCGGCGTCCCGAGGCCCTCGAGTGGCTCGTCATCCAGAACTCCAACGCCTACGAGGTCGGCTTCACCGCCGCGTGGGACGGGTTGCGCGGGGCACTGTGGAAGAACCGCTCGCCCGAGACCGAGGCGCCGCTGCACGGCTTCCTCACTCCGGAGACGATCCGCACCATCTACCTACACGGCGCCCGGCATCCCGAGCTGATCAGCCCGGACAACTGGGAGTCCGACGTCGCGTTCCTGCAGCGTCCCCATGCGGTGCGGCTCAACCTCGATCTGTTCTACGACTACCGCACCAACGTGCCGCTCTATCCAGAGTGGCAGCGGTTCCTGCGCGAGCGTAAGCCGCGGACGCAAATCTTCTGGGGCCAAGAGGACATCTTCTTCACCGCCGCCGGCGGCGAGGCCTACCTGGCCGACCTGCCGAGCGCCGAGCTGCACCGGCTCGAGGCGGGCCACTTTGCGGTGGAGGATCACCTCGAGTACATCGCCGACAACATGCGCCGGTTCTACGACCATCGCTGAGTCGGTGCGGGCACTGGCGGCCGGGGTTCCCGGCCGCCATGATTTGCCCATGGCGACGGCCCAGCTCGACCAGGAGTCCGCCGCGTGGGTGCGCGACCTCGAGTCCGATGCGCCGGGGCGGGAAGCGGCGATTGCCCGGCTGCACGCCCTGCTGCTGCGCGTCGCACGCGCGGAGGCCGCTCGTCGCGGCACCACGATCCCGGAACGGGGACGGGACGAGGTGGACGACCTGTGCCATCAGGCGGCGAGCGACGCCGTGCTCGCCGTGCTGCGGAAGCTGGCCGAGTTTCGGGGCGAGGCCCGCTTCACCACCTGGGCGTGCAAGTTCGCGATGTTCGAGATCTCCACTCGGCTACGACGTCACGCCTGGCGCGAATACCGGATCGAGGACGACGAGCGCATCTGGGATACCCTGCCCGACACCATGCCGCATGCCCTCGCCACGCTGCAGCGGACGGAGACGCTGGAGTTCCTGTGGCGGGCGATACGCGAGCAGTTGACCGCACGCCAGCGCCAGGTCTTCCAGGCGGCGGTGCTCGACGAAGTGCCGATCGACGTGCTGGCGGACCGGCTCGGCAGCACCCGCGGCGCGATCTACAAAGTGCTGCACGACGCCCGCCGCACGCTGCGGCTCGCGATGGTGCGGGCGGGACAGGAGCTGCCATGACGCACGATCCGTTGGAAAGGCTGCTCGGCCGCACCGAGCGCGACTCCGGCTGCGAGGCCGCGTTCGAGCAGTTCGATCGCTACTGCGATGCGGTGCTCAGCGGTCGGGATGCGGCGCGGGAGTTCCCTGAGATCACCACCCACATCGCGAACTGCGCCGCCTGCCGGGAGGACACCGAGGGCCTGCTCGCCGCGCTCAGGCAGCTCGAGGGGGACTCGGAGAAGTAGAATTTCTACAAATCCCTCGACGAACTCGTCACATGCAGTGTCCATAGTAGACCCTCTACAATCGTGGCCGACTCAGCGTGCACTGGATCCGCCCATTTCGTTCCCCCTCTCCCGAAGTGGCGGCGCCCGCCGCTCACGCGTATCCTTGCGCCCCAGATGACTTCGAGCTCCGGATGCGAGGTGACGCCGGGCGTCGCGGCGCTTGCGAGTTACCTGTCGACCATCGACCTGCGCGACATCGCCGCAAACCGCGGCGGCCCGCCCGGCCCCCGAATGGAAGTCCGTCCCGCCGCCGTACTCTTCGCCGATCTCATAGGCTTCACCGCCCTCGCTGAAACGCTGAGCGTCCAGGGACCCCGTGGTGCTGAAGAGCTGTCCCGCACCATCGACGCCCATTTCGGCCGGCTCACCGACATCGTCCTCGCCGCCGGTGGCGACATCCTCGCCTTCGCGGGCGATGCCGCCCTCGTGTCGTGGCCCGCGGAGGAGTCCACGGGTTTAGCGGCCGCCGTAACCGCCGCGGCAGCCTGCGGGCTGCGCCTCCAGAATCTCGCCGATCTCCCGAGTCCCCCCTCTCCCGAAGGGAGAGGGGGACAGGGGGTGAGGCCTGGAGCGCTCCGCATGCGTGTCGCGATCGGAGCGGGCCCACTGGCTCACCTGCGCCTCGGCGGCTTGGCCGGACGGTGGCTATCACTCGCGCACGGCGCCCCGATCACCCAGGCGACCGCCGCCGACCGGCTGGCCGGTGAAGGCGATGTGGTTCTCTCCCCTGAAGCGGCCCGATTGATCCCTGACCGCGCCGAGGGAACTCCGCTCGAGGGAAACGCGCTGCGGCTCGCCCGCGTCCAACTCCCGATCGCCGGCGCAACGCCGCACTCGGTGACGATCGCGCCCGACCGCGCCGACGAGCTGCGCCGGCTCGTGCCGGAGGTCATCGCCGCTCGCGTGGACGCGGGGCTCGGCGCCTGGCTGGGCGAGTTTCGCCGCGTGACGATGGTGTTCTGCGGCCTCGGCGGCATCGATCCCGGCGCACCGGACGGCCTGACCCGGATCCAGGACGCGGTGGCGGCGTTGCAGCGGGAAGTGGAACGCTTCGAGGGATCGGTCTATCAGCTCCTCACCGACGACAAGGGCACGACGCTCGTCGCCGCCTTCGGCCTGCCCCCCCGCGCCCACGAGGACGACGCCGCGCGCGGCACGCTCGCGGCGCTCGCGATGCACGCCGCGCTCGGCCGCCACGGGCTCTCCCCGTCCATCGGAGTCGCCACCGGCCTCCTCTATTGTGGTGTGTACGGCACGCCACAGCGGCGGCAGTACACCGTGGCCGGCCCGACGGTGAATCTCGCGGCGCGACTGATGCAGCACGCCGCCGGATCGTTGCTCTGCGACAGCGCGACGGAAGAACGCGCGCGGCGCCACCCGACACTGCGCTTCGCCCCGCTGGCACCGCTCCGCATCAAGGGCCGCGAGCAGCCGGTCGCTGTCCATCGGCCGCAGGCCGAGCAGGTCGCGACGTCGACCCACGCGACCGCCGGCGATGAGCGACTGCGAGGCCGAGAGCGGGAATGTGCGGCGCTCGACGCAGCGCTGGACGCCCTGGTCAGCCGCCGCGACGGTGGCGTCATCCTGATCGAGGGCGAGCCCGGCATCGGAAAGTCCACCTTGATCCAGTATCTCCGTGCCGCGGGGAGCCGCCGCGACGTGCGTGCGATCGACGGCGCCGGAGACGACATCGAGAAAGCGACCGCGTATCACGCCTGGTTACGCCCGCTGCGATCGCTCGCCGGCACCGATCCGGAGCTCGTGTCCCCCCGGCTGGGCCTGCGACCGGAGCACGCGCCCATGGTGCCGCTGCTCGGGCCCCTGCTCGGTCTGAAACTGGGCGACAACGAGCTGATCGCCGCGATGACCGACGAGGTGCGCGCCGCGAACGCCCGCAACCTCGTCCTCGCCGCTCTGGCCCACCTGGGAGACGCCGGACCGGTGGTGGTGACGATCGAAGACGCCCAGTGGCTCGACTCCGCCTCGTGGGCCCTGCTGCTCGCCGCCGCCCGCACGATCCCGACGCTGCTCGTCGTGGTGACGAGCCGTCCGCTCGACGACCCGCCCGCGGACTACGTCGCCCTCGCGGGCCTCGCGGGGGAGCGGCGGCACCGGCTCGCACCGCTCGGGCCCGAAGCGGTGGACCAGCTGCTCGCCGACCGCCTCGGCGTCCGCTCGGTCCCCGGGCCGGTCCTGGCCCTGGTCCACGATCGGGCCGCCGGCAATCCGTTCTTCAGCGAAGAGCTGGTGTACGCCCTGCGGGACTATGGGTTGATCACGGTCGCCGCCGATCACTGCGACCTCACCGACCCGACCCGCGAGCTCGGCCCCGCATTCGACGAAGCCCTCGCCGCGCGCGGCCTCCCGCCGACGCTCCAGGGCGTCGTCACCAGCCGCATCGATCGATTGACCCAGACCGAGCAGTTCGCCCTCAAAGTGGCGAGCGTCATCGGGCGAACGTTCCCGGTCGCGATGCTGCGCGACGTCTTCCCCGTTCCCGTCAGCGACGCGGAGCTCGCGACCTCGCTCGCCACCGCCCAGCGCCTCGATCTCATCCGGCCGGAGGCCGACGCCGGCTTCACGTTCCGGCACGCCATCACGCAGCAGGTCGCCTACGATCTGATCCTGTACGCGCAGCGGCGCGATCTGCACCAGGCCGTGGGTGCCTGGCTCGAGCGACGACACGAGGCGGATCTCGAGCCCGTGCTTCCCCTCCTGGCGTTCCACTGGCGCCGCGCCGAGGTGATTCCCAAGGCCGTGCAGTATCTCGACCGGGCCGGGGACCAGGCGTTTCGCCGGTTCGCCAACGCGGAGGCTGTCGGCTTCCTGCGCGATGCGCTGTCGCTGAGCCCGGACGCGAGCCCCAGCCAGCGGCGGCGCTGGGAGCTGCAGGCGGGCCGGGCCTGCGTGAGCTGGTCCCGCTACGACGAAGGCGAGGCGCATTTGCGCCGCGGGTTGGCGCTCTCCGGCGTGCCTGTGCCGCGCGGCAACGCCGGTCTGGTGCGCGGTCTCGCCGGGCAAGCCGCGCTCCAGGTGATCCACCGGATCTTCCCGCGTCGCTTCGTCGGACGGCGCGACGCGCGGCGCGACGTATGGCTCAACGCGGCCCACGCGCACGAAGCGCTGGTCGAAGTGTTTTACCTGCGCGACGCGAACCTCGCCTGCCTGCACAGCGCGATGCGCGGACTCAACCTCGCCGAGCTCGCCGGGCCCTCTCCCGAGCTGGCGCGCGCGTACGCGACGGTGGGGGCGATCCTCGGTTTCATTCCGCTGCCGAAGCAGGCCGAGGCCTATTGCCGCCGCGCCCTCGAGACCGCCCGCGCCACAGGCGACGTGCCCGCCACGATCTGGACCGCTCTCAGCGTCGGGGCCTACAAGCTCGGTGTCGCCGCGTGGGATGAAGCGCGGGCCCTCTTCGAGCTCGTCACGACCGAGAGCGAGCGCCTCGGCGATGCGCGCCGCTGGGACGACGGCACGCAGTTTCTCATCGATCTCCATTACCTGCAGGGGCGTTTTGAGACGAGTCTCGACCTCGCCGGCCGGCTGTATCGCTCGGCGTCGCTGCGCAACGATCCGCGGGGACAGGCGAGCGCCGTGTATCGCCGCGTACTCTGCCTGCTGGCACTCGGCCGCGACGCCGAGGCCATCGCCGCAGCAGACGAGCTGGCCGGGCTGCGCTGGAACGTCGGGACGGTGCACGGCGATCTCCCGCTCGCCACGGTGCAGGCGCTCACGCGCCTGCGGGCCGGCGATACTACTGGGGCAGAACAGGCAGCTTTCCAGGCCGCGGCGCTGCTCAAGAGACTCATGCCGTCCTACCACGGCTACGTCTTCGACGCCACGGGAACGGCCGAGGTGCTCCTGCAGCTCCTCGAGCAGCCCGGTGGTCGAGCCGGGGCGGCCGGCGCGGAGCGCAAGCGGGCGTTGCGCGCCACCCTGGGCGCCCTGCGCCGACTCGCCCGCGTGTTCCCGATCGCCAGGCCATCACTCGCGCGGCTCGGCAAGGCCGAGGCGGCAGAGGCCACATGACATTGCGGATCGACGCGGCCTTCGCCCGGATGGATGCCCGGCTCCGGGCCACGCCCGAGCTGCGCCGCCGCGTATTCGACTGGCTCGAGCGGTTGTCACCCACCACCGATCCCGCCGACTACTTCCGTCAGCCGCGGACGCTGCCCATCCTCAGTCTTCCCGAATGGGTGGGCCACGGTCTGGGCGCCGCGGCCGATGACGCCTTCTATGATGATCTCACCTATTCGACGATCGCCGGCTACTGCCACATTCGCTTGCTGGACGACGTCATGGACGGTGACTCCGCCGCCGACCCCATGCTGTTGCCGGCCGCCGGGTTCTTCCATGCGGAGTTCCAGCAGGCGTACGCCGCGTACTTCGAGCCGCGGCACGCCTTCTGGGAGTGGTTCGCCTCACTCTGGTTCGGCGCGATCCAGGCGACGATCGCCGACGCCAAGCTCGGGACCATCACGCTCGAGCAGTTCCAGGAGATCTCCGCGCTCAAGGTCAGCCCCGCGAAGATCCCCGTCGTCGCGACGTGCCTGCGGCACGGGAGGCCCGACGAACTTCCCGCCCGGCTCGCGTTGTGTGACCGGCTCGGCTGCATCGCGCAGATGACGGACGACCTGTTCGACTGGCAGGACGACCTCGAGCATTCCGGCCGCACGACGTATTTCCTGTCGGAAGCCGAGCGACGGCGCGACCGCCAGGAGCCGCTCGCCGCCTGGATCCTGCGCGAAGGGTTCGCCTGGGGCGTCGAGACGATCCAGTCCTGGTACGGCGCGTTGCGGGACGATGCGCGAGCCTGTGGCGGCGACGGTCTGGCGCGACATCTAGATGAAGAGGCGGCGGCCCTGACCGATCGCGCGGCGCGGTTGATGCCGGGGTACCGCGCGCTCGCCACCCTGGCCGGGGTGTGGCCGGGATGATACGTTCTCGGCCCATTAACCCCGCAAGGAGAGTCCCATGGCGATGAAGTTCGAGGAGCTGGTCAGCAGGGTCATGAAGGACGCGAAGTTCCGGGATGAGCTCAAGGCCGATCCCGCCAAGGCGCTGCAATCGGTGGGCGTGAAGTCAACGCCGGATCTGGAGCGCTCGGTCCGGTCGCTCGACTGGGGCTCCCTCGACACGGTGAACCAACACTACAAGGCGGCGTCGGGCATCTCGACTTGAGCGTCTGCCACGCGGCGGTGGTCGAGATCCCCCGGGGGGATTTCGCCCAGCATCTGTTGAGCAACGGATTCCTGCTGAATCTGACGGTGCTGGGCGACCTGTGCTGGGCGATCGCCTACGTCCTGATCATCCGGCAGTGTTTCAAGCAGCGCGCCTACGGCCTCCCGCTGGTGGCCATCGCGATGAATTTCACCTGGGAGCTGCAGTACAGCCTGGTGCAGCCGCCGCGCTGTGACGACGGCACGGTGGACGTGGTGAAAGCCGCGATGATCCTGGCCTGGGCGGCCCTCGATGCCGTCATCGTCTGGCAGCTGTTCCGCTACGGGCGGGAGCAGCAGACGATCGACGACATCCAGAAGCATTTTCCGCTCATCGTGGTGGGATCGTTGCTGCTCGCGGCGGTGGGGAATCTCACGTTCGCGCGATTTCATCCCGACGAGGCGGCCCCCTTGAGCGGGGTGATCATCAATTTCGTGATGAGCCTCCTGTTCATCTTCCTCCTGTTCGCCCGGCCCGGCCTGCAGGGGATCGGCTGGGGCGCCTCACTGTTTCGCGTCGCCGGCAACAGCGTGATCTTCGTCGCCAACATTTTCCTGCTACAGGAGAGCCGACCGAGCATGCGCGGCTTCGTCCTGTTTCTCTTTGCGGGGACCGCGCTCTTCGACTTCATCTTCCTGACGCTGCTGTACACGCGGCGCCACCCCCTCCGGACCGGAGCGGTGGCCACCGCCTGATTCGGCCTCGGCCAGCGCGCCGCCCAGGCTCCAGAGCGCGAGGGCCGTCGCCAACAATCGGGCCTGCTCCTCGAACAGCGCCGGCTCGAGTCGACGCGCGCGCGCCATCAGCGCCGCGTAGCTCGAGGTCGTGAAGCACCCGCGCACCGTCAGGGTCGGGTGCGGCGTCCAATCGGCGCTGTCGGTCGCCGCGACGAAGCGTGGGATATCGCCGCCCCGCAGCGCCGCGTGCTCCGCCGCGGCGATCGCCTCGAGCAGCCGCGGCTCCCGCACCGGCCGGAGCAATGAGTCGGGCCCCAGCTCGGCTGGAGCGTCCAGCGCCGCCCTGTAGATCTCGCTGTGTCGCAGCATCACGCGCACCGCTTGCCCGCGGAACGCCCGGAGCGGTCCGTCGGCGGCCGCGAGATCCGCTCGTCTCGAGCAGAGCACCGTCGCGGCGTGACGGAATCCCGTTAACAGCCGCTGCGCGAACGCCGCCGGCGAGACGATTTCGCCCCCGAGCCGGACCACGTTCTCGCGCAACGGCACCGGCGCTCCCGCGTACCGTTGCGCGGCGATAGCCCCGAGCCCGCTCACATCGTAGCTGCCCCCGTCGGGGCCGCGGATCCAGCACGGCACGAGGCCGGTATCGAGCAGCGAGCGCTCCTCGCCGGGCCAGCGTGGCTGGAGCAGGGTCTCGAGGTCCACCAGCACGGGGTGCTCGCCGTGCGCGACCACGTTGCCGCAATGCAGGTCGGTGGCGTCGAGCAGTTCGGCGAGCGCGATCAACGCTCCCGCGCGCTCGTAATAGCGGCCGGCCGCCTCCCCGTCGGGGCACCCTTCGTGTGCGACGAGCTCCATCCAGCCGTACCGACCCCGGTCCACGACGCGCGGTGCGAACAAATCGAGACCACCGGCACGTGCAGTCCACCAATCCACGAGCTCCCCGAATGCGGCTTCGAGTCCGACGGGGCGCGGCTTGTAGACGACACGCAGCCCCGATACGAAACGCACCAGGGCGACGGTGCGCCCGCCGTCGTGCGGGTCGGAGCGCCCGCTTTGCACCTCGAGGACGCTGCCGGCGGGGCGGCCGCCGCCCAGCGACGCCGCGATCTCGCGGCGGTCCGCCTCGACTCGCCGCAGCAGCTCCCCGCGGGGTGTCACGCGAGCCCCACGCGACGCAGCAGATCCTGGAATCGGGCGGCGCCACGCAGCGGCGCCCACGTCGGGCGCACGGCGAGCCAGGCGAGCTCCGAGGCGTGGTGCTCGCACGCGCGCTCGAGCTGCGTGAGCGCCAGCTCCGGCTGCCGCAGCGCCAGATGCACCTGCGCCAAGAGCACGGGAGACACGTAGCGCGTGCCGGCCATCGTCTCGAGCTCCGCCTGCAGTCGCAGGGCATCGTCGCGGCGATCGACGGTCGCATACGCCGCGGCGAGGGCCGCGAGCGACTCGGCGCTGCGCCCGGCGGCGCAGGCCGCTTCCAGCACCGGGACGGCGTCGGCGGGCGTGGTGGTTTCCAGCAGCGCTACGCCCTGGAGATAGCGCGCCAGCGTGAACCCGGGCTCGAGCTCGAGCACGCTCTGGTAGCTTGCGATCGCGGCCGTCGTCCGCCGTTCGAGGTAGTGCAGCAGCCCGAGGCTCGTGGCCACGGTCAGCGACATCGGGTCCTGTTGCAGCGCTTCCTCCAGGCGCGCGAGCCCTTCGGCGAAGCGCCGCTGGGGCAACAGGCAGTTCACCGCGTAGCGATGCAGGACCGTCGGGTTCCCGGGAGCGAGCGAGAGGGCTCGGCGGAAATCGGCGTCGCCACCGGTCCAGTCCCACTCGTAGACCGCGCGCACCGATCCCAGCACCGCCAGCGCTTCGGCGCTCTCCCGGCCCGGCGTCATCGCCCGCTGCGCCGCCGCCTTGGCGTGGGGCATCGCGTCCTGCGGCGCGAGGGCCCCGTAGGCCGGCAGGACGAACCAGGCGTCCGCCAGTCCCGCGGCGGCCTGGGCGAAACCGGGCTCGCGCGCCAGCGCCGTTTCGTAAAACGTGATCGCGCGTTGCAGGTCCGGTGCCGTGCGCCGGTTCGCGAAATGGCGGCCCCGCAGGTAGGCCCGATAGGCTTCGAGGTCGGTAGTGCCGGGGGCGACGACCGGTGCACCGTCGCCGCCCACCTGTGGCGCCAGCCGGTCCATCACCCGCCTGGCGATTTCGTCCTGCACCTGGAAGACATCGTTCATCGCCCGGTCGTACCGTTCGCTCCACAGCTGGAAGCCGTTGTCGGTGCTCGAGAGCGTGACGGAGATCCGCAGCTGCTCGCCGGCCACCCGCACACTCCCCTCGAGGACGCAGCGCACGTTCAGTCGCCGGCCGACTTCGCGCACGTCCAGGTTCTGTCCCTTGAAGGCGAAGGCCGAGGTCCGCGAGGCGACCCGGAGCGTGCCCAGCCGCATGAGCGCATCGAGCAGCTCCTCGGCGATCCCTTCGCACAGGTACTCCTGGTCGCGCTCGCGGCTCAGGTCGGCGAACGGCAGCACGGCAATCGAGTCCAGCGCCGCCGACGCCGGGGCCGGCGCCGTCCCCGATTCGAGCGCGGCGACGAACTCATCCGGCGTCGCGAAGCGCTCTTCGGGTGTTTTGCTCAAGGCGCGGGCGAGCGCCCGTTCGACCGCGGCGGGGACCTCCGGTCGAATCGCCGAGACCGACGGCATCGGCTCCGTCGCGTGGCGCGCCAGGATCGCCAGGGCCGACGGCCCGGTGAACGGGGGGCGACTGGTGAGCATCTCGACCACGACGCAGGAGAGCGAGTACACGTCGCTGCGTCCATCCACTGCCCCGGTGGCCTGCTCGGGGCTCATGTAGATCGGCGTGCCGACGCTCAGGCCCGTCTGTGTCAGCCGCGACCCGCCCGCGTGCTCGATGGCTGACGCGATGCCGAAATCCGTCACCACGGCGGCGTCGCCGGTGAGCATGATGTTGTCCGGCTTGATATCGCGATGCACCACGCCGTGGGCGTGGGCGTACGTCAGCGCGGCCGCGACCTGGCGCGCGATGCGCAGGGTCGCCGCGATGGACAGACGCCCCTCGCGCTCCAGGCGGGCCCGCAGCGACTCGCCCTCGACGAACGGCATGACGTAGTACAGCAGCGAGCCCGCCCTGCCCGACGCCAGCAGCGGCACGATGTTAGGGTGCGACAGGCGGGCGGCGATCTGGATCTCGCGCAGGAAGCGCTCGGGGCCGAGCTCGGCGGCGAGCTCCGAACGCAGCACCTTGATGGCGACGGGCCGATCGTGTTTGCGCTCACGCGCGAGGTACACGATGGCCATGCCGCCGCGGCCCAGCTCGCGCTCGACGTCGTATTCCGGGGCCAGCGTTTCACGGAGCAGCTGCGCGCTATGCATCGTCACACAGGGAAGCTCATGGCCGCGGCGCCGGAGCGCCAGCGAGGCGCTCTCCCAATGTTCTGGATCCGCCCATTTCGTTCCCCCTCTCCCGAAGGGAGAGGGGGTCAGGGGGTGAGGACCGAGAGCGAGATAGGGAGAGGGGGCCAGGGGGTGGACGCAATGCGGAGAGGGGAGCTAAGGGCGAGGTCTTTTGGAATGGCTACAGAATCGCGTCGAGGCGGCAGGAGAAGCCGGGCACGACGTCCTCTCCGTCCAGCATCTCTTCGGCGGCGACGATCCGCTCGGTGCCGTCCTGGCGATACACGCGGGCGAGCCGGCGCTCCGGATCGATGACCCAGACGAGGCGCGTACCGGCGGAGAGCCAGTCGGCGATCTTGGCGAGCAGCTCCCCGGGACGCTCACCGGGCGAGAGAACTTCGACCACCAGATCGGGTGCCAGGTCGGGGAACCCGATGGGTTCGGGGCTTGGGAGGCGTTCGCGACTGACGAAGGCCACGTCGGGGGCGCGCACGGTATCGGGGTGGCGGGCCAGGGTAAATCCAGTCTCGGCGGCGTACACGACGCCCAGCTCGCGAGTCCGCACGTAGTTCGCGAGCTCGACGCCCACGTTCATGGCGATCCGGCCGTGGCGGCCGCCCGGAGGCTCCCGCACGACGAGCACTCCCCGGACCAACTCGGTGCGCTTGTCGGGGATGCTCAGGTGGAGCAGCTCCTCTGCCGTGAGCAGGCCAGATGAGGTCATGGGCGGAACGTAGGAGGGCTTGGCCATTGGTGCAAGACAATCTGGCCGCGTTGCGTCAACGGCCCGTCAACGCGCCACGACACGTGTCTCCTCCGCCAGGGACGGTTGCGCGAAAAACGCCCCG
>Ga0307281_10000203_pt1 | contig 14672 bp, 18 predicted proteins | sample ER_DNA_120_FD_194486 | JGI IMG/M metagenome (GOLD analysis project Ga0307281, IMG submission 194486) | Bulk soil microbial communities from the East River watershed near Crested Butte, Colorado, United States - ER_DNA_120 | ecosystem: Environmental > Terrestrial > Soil > Floodplain | place...
ACTCGGCTCACTCACCGTGCCCACACTCATCACGGTGGGCGATCACGACGAGTGCGACCCCTCCATCGCGCAGGACATGCAGTCAAAGATCCCGGGCTCGAAGCTCGTTGTGCTTCCGGAGAGCGGGCACATGACCTTCGTCGACCAGCCGTCGCTGTTCCTGAAGGCCGTCGATGACTTCGTGCATGACGCGAAGTAGTCCCATGATTTCAGTTCGCTCGCTGATTGCCGGCCTGTTGCTGCTTCCGGGATTGGCCGGTACCGCACCGCGTGAGTACAAGTGCGACGGGCCGGTGACGACGATCATTATCGTCCGCCACGCCGACCGCGCGGGAAGCGCGGACTCTCTATCGGCCGCCGGTGTGGAACGTGCGAAAGCTCTCGCCCAGGCGACCAAGATGGCGAATCTGCGCGCCATCTACGTCAGCGACACGCGTCGCGCTCGCGATACCGCGGCGGCGGTCGCGGCCATGGCGCACATCCAGCCGGAAACCTACCCCGCGAAAGAGGGCGACGCCCTGGTGAAGCGCATCCTCCACGATCACCTGGGCGAGTCGGTACTGGTGGTGGGACACAGCAACACGGTGCCGCTTCTCATTGCAGCGGCCGGCGGACCGAGAATTGACGAGATCGATGAAAAGGAGTTCGACGGTCTGTACATTGTCGTCGTGACCGGAACGCCCGAGTGCGGCGCCACACTCGTTGAGCTTCAGTATGGCGCGCCGTCGCCTTGACATTGCTTCCGCTGCGGCAGTAAGCACTCTTTTCACAATCGACGTCCCCTCTATTATATGTGCTAAGGTGGGCCTCCCATGGGCGCGAACCTTAATTTCGTCCGCCAACAGGGTTTCAAGGACACGACGATCGCCGCGTGCGAGTACCAGTACCCGGCGCTCATGTGGCAGCCGCGCGTGATGGCGATCCTGGTGCTGCTCGGTCTGTTGCTCGAGTCCGGCTGGTACTTTCTCGCCCTGTCCGCAATCCTGTGGTGGAGCGTCCTGCTCCCGCGGCTCAACCCGTTCGACGCGATCTACGATCACCTCGTGCTCAAGCGAAAAGGACACGCGGTGATCGGCCCCGCGCCCGCCCCGCGACGCTTTTCGCAGGGAATGGCGGCCACATTCCTGCTGGCCATCGGACTCTCGATGATTCTCGGGCACCCGGCACTCGCGTGGGCGTTCCAGGTGATCCTCCTCTTCGCGCTCGCCCTGTTGATCTTTGGCCGCTTCTGTCTCGGCTCGTTCATCTACCTTCTTCTCTCCGGACAGCGCGCGTTCGCGAACAAAACGCTGCCGTGGTCAGACGGGCGGCAAACAAGCTCGCGCCCAGTCCCCCCAGAATGACGACGACGCCGGTCGTGATGACTGTGAATCACGACCGGCGCCGCAGCTCGTGGCAGTTATTGCGAAGCAGGCGTCCAGCCGGGCTGGATCACTTCGAAATCACTCAAGTGGAAATCGTGGAAGATCGGGTTGGCGGGGGATCACTCCTGCGGTGACGGGGCTGTTTCCAGCCCCATCACCGCAGTGCTCGCCGCAGAGACGGCTAGGACGTTGGTTGCCAGCCCAGCTTGACGACTTCGAAGTCGCTGGCGTGCAGGCTGTGGAACGCGGGATTCAGGATGCTGTTGTCCCAGCGTGAATCCATCGTTCCCTGGACGTACATGTTGCCGCCGCGATCCGCGACGATCACCCCGTACGTCTTCATGGCCTGGAAGATTCTCCGGATCTCCGGCGGATAACCGGAGATGTCCTTCGACGCCTTCAGGCGCATGCGCATGCCCAGGGGCGGCGCGCCGGCATCCGTCGCACCCGTGTGCGAAGCCGGCCATACGTAGCGGTTCGTGCGCTTGATCGAGCAACGGATCGCATGGCGGATCGGTTCGGTGCCGTAGGCCTCGTCGTAGCGCACGAGTCCCGCGAGCACACACAGGCCCGCCGCGTCGGTCGAGGTCCAACCCTCGGGCCGGCGATAGTTGGAGTCGAGTTTGAACACGGCGCCGTACCCGGCGGACCACTGGCCGCCAGAATACGAGGCGTATGAAAGCTCGAACGCCATCCGGGTATCACGGTTGTACAGCAACATGTGGCGGTCGCCGTCGGTGCCACCCGCGTTTTCGATGTAGCGCGGGTTGCTGGCGGCCGCCGCCGGGATCGGATACCCCGCCGGACCACCCGGCGCACCCGCGTCGCTCTCGCTCGTGTTGCCGAGTGAGACGCGCACGAGCGGCGTGGTGTCGTCGACGATGGCATACGGGATGCCGTAGTTCGGCGTGAAGTCCGGGTGCAGACGGCCCGCCGTCGATTCGTAGCTCTGGATGGTCGCGATGATCGTCCCGCTGTTCGGGTCGAGCGGCGCGTTGTCCACTACGAGATTCCACCAGTTGTTCGTGGGTTCATACAGAGTCCCCAGCGGAGCCAGGGGTGACAGCAGCCCCGTGTCTACGTCGCCCGGGGGCGGCGGAGGCGGCACCGGAATGGTGTCCGGCGGGGGCGTCGTTGTGTCGGGGGGAACGATGGTTGTATCAGGCGGCTGCTGCTTCCTGTGAGTGTTATCTCTCTTGAGCAGTTCGTCGTCGGGCACTGGCTGAACCAGACAGCCCGCGACTGCAACGAGCCCAATGAGCGCGCAGGCCGCTCGGACGCGGAGCGGTAGATGCATGATTTCTCCTCCCGTGGATTGACCGCGCTAAAGCAAATTCGAATCCACGCAACATGAGTCATCATGGGTAAGGAAGAGGCGTCCTCACGCGCCGGATCATGGGTGCGCGGTTGCGAGATGCGCCGCGTGTTGCGCGAAGTGCGACGCAACACGCATCCCGTGAGCGCGTCGAACCCCATGAGGACGCGCAAAATAGAATTGCGTCGCGAATCTATCCGGAGCACGTGACGACGCGCGACGACGCATGCGCCACGTCGCATCGTGATGCGAACCGCTGCGTGACGATGCGGAGCCATGCACCGCCACTCTTTCATGTGGGGGGCCATGTGCCCGCCTGCGACTCGCTGGCGAGCCATGTGAAACGATGGGAAATCGTGAGTGCTCGAAGCGGGAGCCCGATGCACACACTATTTTCGGCGCGGATCAAAAAATTTTGCGCATCACGCAGTGATTCTGGCGATTTTCTTCTGAGGGTGTTGCCGACGAACCGAAGCTTTGTCGTGCTTTTTGCGGGCAGCCTGCTCTTGCCGATGGTCGGGCGGCCGGTGTTTCGTAACAGACGCGAACCGCATGTGGTGGTGTGTTGTCGCCGGGATGTCATGCACGTCGTGGTGGACGGAAACGCACTCGGGCAATGACGCGTTGGAGGGGAACAGCGATGAAGTGTTGGATCAGGCCGCGCCCGGCGGGAGACGCGGGCGGGAAGTGGTGGGAAATTTTGTCCGCTTAGCCCCGGCGCGGATCGGTCCGCTCCGGCGTGCGTCGCGAGCGCTTCGTCTTCTGGAACATGACCACCGCAACCAGGCTCACCACGGCGAACAGGAGCGCCGGTATCCCGAAGGTGTATTTCGCCGGAAGGTGCAGGCCGAAGATCACAGTCAGCATCGCAAACGTGACCGCGATCGAGGCGCTGGTGATTCCCACCAGTGCCCAGACGATGAGCCACAGGATTCGAAACGCGCGGTATTCGACTTCGGCCGAGAAGTCATCGACCCGGGAGCGGGTCGCACCCAGCGCGTTGACGACATAGCCTTTGATAGCCTCGATGATGCCTTTTCGGCGCGGTGGTTCCTCTGGGGAAGTGGGATCCATGCGGGGCATTGTAAGTCAGGGGAAGCACCCGCGTCGAGACGGCGAAACCGTTCCCTGAACGCGGGGCAATCTTGGTATATTCGACTCCGCCCATCGCGGCGTAACCGAAAGGGAGCGTGTCCATGTCGCAACCGCAGCCCGATTCCCACGAACAGCACGGAAGCATTGCGTCGGCAACCCAGCGCCTGCGCGAGTTGTTGGTTCCCCAGGAAACACTGGAGGCCGTCGCGACACAGCGCCGGATCTTTGCCCTCATGCACCGCCGCATCGTGGCCGCGGCGACGAGCGGCCGTCTTATGGTGATGTCGCGCGGACTCTTCGGAGGATTCAAGATCAACGACATCCGCTGGCAGGATCTGAAGGAGGCGCAGCTGCGCATGGGCATCGTGGGTGCCACGCTGCGCGTCGTCTCCCTCAGTAATAGTGATCTCGCGGTGGGCGGACAGCTCGACGGAGTTACCACCATCACGGGCCTGCGCAAGGATGAAGGACAGCGGCTCTACACCATCTGCCAGGCCCACGAGCAGGAATGGCGCGAGAAGCGCCGCATTCGCGAACTCGAAGAGCTGCGCGCGAAATCGGGAGGCATCACGCTGGGCGGGATGCCCGGCGCGTCTTCGTCTTCTACGGACAGCGATAGCCCGGTGGCGCGCCTCGAGCGCGCGAAGGAGATGCGCGACAAGGGACTCATCAGCGACTCCGAGTACGAAGCCATCAAGGCGCGCCTCGTGTCGACGCTCTAGGTTCGATCATGAACGACGCCTTCACTCCGCTTTCTCTGGCGTGCGCCGCGATCGCGGTTGCGGGAATGCTGGCCAACTTCATCATGGTGGCGCTGCGCTACCCGTACCTTCCGGACCAGGTGCCACGCCACTACGGCATCACGGGAAAGCCCGACGGATGGAGCTCGAAGCGCATCATCTGGGCCTATCCGTTGATTCCGTTGGTAACGCTGGTGGCCATGGTGGGGGTCGTCGTCGCAGCCGCGGGGAAGTCCGGGCCGGAGGAGCTGCGCACGACGCTCCGGCAGATCTCGCTGCTCTCGGCCTTTCTCTGTGTTCTCTCGCTCGTGCTCACGCTGCGGACCTTCGCTGTGGCGGAAAAACGCGCCGACGGACTGGGCCGGTTTTTCTTGCCGGCCTTTGTCGCCGGGTTCGTAATCCTCGGGCTGTTGCTGTAGAAATGACTTTGACGATGCGACGCATGAGGTGGCTACCGGTCGTCCTCCTCATGGCAGTCTTGTCGTCGTCCCCATTACGTGCGTGGGCGGCACCACAGAAGAACTGGACCCGCTACCACGCATTCGATAATCAGCTTCAGTTCTCGTACCCGTTGGATCTGCTATCCGTCACCGCCGACAGCAACGGCGTGACGCTCAGTCATTCCGTACCATTCCGTCACCCAAATCCTTGCGACTTCGAGGGGGATTCCCAGGACCTCGATCGCTTTCTCGATTTCTCAGTGTCGCTGAAGCTCGAGAACCGACCGATGATGGAGGCCATCAAGAACCGATTTGCCTACGCCGTGGTGCCGCGGCGAACCAAGCTCGACGTCTACGGGGCGGACTCCCTCATTGACGAGATCGAGTGGGGCAAGATCGGCGCGTGGTCCGGAAACAGGGTTCACTGGAGCGTGGAGTCGTGCGGCAGCCAGGTCTACTTCTTCGCGGCCGGGAATAGAACCCTCGTTGCGGAGCGCAGTGTGATCAGTCTGTTCCAGACGACCTGGATCGACACAGTGCGGACGCTCCCGGGCGTCATCACGCCGGAGCGTGAGGAAGAACTGTTCGCCGATATCATCCGGAGCGCATCGATGGTCATGCCCGCAACGGCTCGTCCGCCGGCGCGTGACCAAGCCGCCCTGCACCTGGATCACAAAGCGCCGTCCCCACCCGTTGCGACGGTACGGCACATCTGGCGCGGGTTTGGGATGTGGAGCACCGGTGGCGATGGATGGATTGACGCTTCCAATTCCAGCTCGGGAGGTGCCAGTCTTGATATCCAGGGCGCAGTTGATGACCGGACACCGGTCGACAGCCTGAGATATCGCATCCGCTATGTCGGCGGTGATCTGCCCTACGGAATGATTCTGGACTGCAACACAGCGGCTCCCATGCTCTGGACGCGGCCACGACTGTTCGACATCAGATGGAGCGATGGAAAGACATGGACGCAGGAGCCATTTTCATTTCGAGTATCACTTACCGCGGTCGACCTTGTGGGAAACGAGAGCAAGCCATCGAAGCCAATCGTCATTGAGGAAGACGGTTATGCGGCGGAGCGCAAACGTCAGTTGCAAGAGAGTGATGGGAGAGTGATCACCCGGACGCAGGACGGGATCGAGGATCGGGACTTCCAGCGGCTATCGATGTTCGGAAAAAGCCGCGTGCCTTCGCCGACTCTCACGGTCGAGGAATACCCGCTGCCCGATGGACAGGTTCCGAATTCCAGGTTCCAGGACCGGTATGCAAACACGTTCATGGGGGAAGTGCAGGCAGACCTCAGCGCGTGGCATCCAGAAGAACCGAAAGTGCACGCTCCGCTCTGCCCGCCGGGGATGAAGCAATCATTCAAGATCGCCGGCACCGGATACCATTTCACCGTGACGACGATGAAAAGGAACGTGGCCCGGCTCGATGTGTGCCAGGGCGATACGGTCATTTACTCCGTCAATGCCAGGCACGTGGCGTCGCAAACGCCCGCTATCACCTTTTACGCCTGGGACGACCGCGGCACCGCGCATTGGATTCTCGAGTACCACGACCATGTCGTGGTGGACGGTAAGGATCTGAACGAGTATCACAACTATCAGCGCTCATTCTTTTATCGGATCGTCGGCGGGAAGCCGTTCTACTTTGCAGAGGTGTACGACAAGGTGCGGGTGTGTTGGGGCGTGAAGATCGCCGACCAGAACTACGATGAGGTTATTTACGCGCCCGATTCCTTTTCTTCAGAATGGAACCCGCGGCACTACGAAAGCGTGGTGGCCTTCTACGCACGGCGCGGAAGACAGTGGAACTACGTGCTCGCGGGACCCAAATAAAAAAAGCCGGGAGCGAGTTTGCGCTCACTCCCGGCTCCGATTCCGGCCTTGCTAGGCGTGGTGGATTTGGCCGGGAAGAAGTGGCTTGAGAATCTCCATCCGCTGCGCCTGCTCCGCGCTGAGAATTCCCTTCAGCGTTTCCGCAAAGGCGTCGTGTGCCGCGCGCAGCTGCTCGTGAGCCTGCTCGCGGGTGAGCGAACCGCCCGGTACCGCCTTCCGCGCCGTGGCCTGCGCATCCGTCATCGTCGTAAGCGCCACTTTCACCTGCGACGCCTGCGCGTCGGTGAGCTCGAGCGTCCGGTCGAGCCAGGCCAGGTGCATGTCGGTGCGATCGCCCGCGTTCTCGACGCGGCGACCCATCCGCTTCTCAAAGCGCTCGTCGCGCATCGCATCGAGCCTGGTCAACTGGTCCGCAGTGAGAATGGTTGCCATCTTCGTGCGCGCGTCCTTGTGAATGGCCTCGAGCGCGTCGTGCAGTTGATCCTCGTTGATGGTGCCCTTGTGGAATGATTCGAACTGCGCGTCCGCTTTGGCGCGCGTCTCCTGGTGGAGCGACTTCAGCGCGTCCTGCTGCTTCTCGTCGAGCCCGAGCTCTTTGGCGACGGCCTGCATGTGCACGCCGTCCTGCTTGCGCCCGGAGTGATGCGCGCGCATCTGGGCGCGATGCGTCTCGTGGCGCGAGGTGAGCAGACTCACGAGGCTCGTGAGCTGCGCGTCATCGAGCGACGGCGCCACCGTGGCGATAAATTCCATCTCCTGGCGCCGCACGGCGAAACCAGGTGCGGGGGTCTTCGCGGTGGTGGCGACGCGCTGCCATTCGGCAAGCGCCTGCTTGACCACGGCGGCGTCACCTTCATCGAGCTTCAGCGCGCGGTTGACGTCCGCGAAGCTCGGCGCCGTTTGCAGGGCCGCGTTGTCCGCCGCCGCACTCGCCATCGGTTCGTCCGAGCCACAACCTGCGCACACAGCCAGCGCCGCCGTCATCACGGCGGCAGCAATCCATAATTTGATTCGAGGTGTCATATCTTTAGCCCTCCCGGATTGGCGTCGTTCATTCGACCTCCGGGAGAACGATCTGTTGCAGGATTTCTATCGGTTGCGCCGGCCCTCGCGGCCGATGTGCCGGGAGCGCATGAGCGCGTCCACCATGTGCCCGCGCTCGTCGGGCGTGAGCGAATCGCCCATGGCGATCATCCGGTCCGTCGCGCGTCGCGCGATCTCGAGCCGGTTGTGCGAGATCTGTTCCAGCAGGGAATCGATGTGCGCGCGCGGCGCCGGATCCTGGCGCATCGAGCTGATGAGCTCATCCTCGAGCTTGCCGGTTTGTTCCGCCAGGGGGCGGACGTCTTCGTGGAAGCTGCGCATGGTGCGCATCAACCGCTCCCGGTCTCCCTCCGGTACGTTGCGCATGACCCAGCGATGCATGCGACGCTCACCGTGTCCGCCGGGATGGCGGCCGCCGTGCAGGTGCATGAACATGAAAGAACCCAGTGCGGCGAGGTTCATGATCATGAGCACCACCAACGCGCCGATGAGAACTTTGACCTTCATTCCTGCACCTCACTGTTGCTGGCCAGGTCGTCCGCGAATCCGCTCTGCGCGAGCGCCGAGGCGAAGGCATCGGTGTCGCGGACCTGTTCCGGGGTCGTGTCATGTGACGATGCCCACATCTGGTAGCCGACATAGCCGCCGGCCACGATCGACAAGGCGAAGGCGGCACCGGCCAGCGAAACCCACGCCCACCGTCGCGGCGCAGGAGCCCGCCGGCTCTCCACCGCGCGGGCGGCGGCCAGGGCGCGAATGTGCGCCGGGAGGCCGGGGTCCGGTTCGAGCCCGGGCAGCGATGCCCGGCTCTCCTCGAACAGCCGTCCCAGTTGTTTCTCGAGGTTTCTGTCGCGGTCATTCATGGCGTCTCACCTTTTGGACCCTATTCTGGTCCTTTTTCATGCAGCCGGACTACAGCTGATCCAGGAGCGGACCCAGGATTTTCGCGAGTTGTTTGCGGCCCCGGAAGATGCGGGCCTGGACCGCCACCATGGAAAGACCCATGGTGTCCGCAATCTGCTGGTAACTCTGGTCTTCATAATGGAACAGGACGATGGGGACCCGGTACTTGGGGTCCATGGATTGGACCGCCTGCCATAGCCGGCGGGCGCGCTCCTCGTTCTCAATGATACGGTCGGGCCGCTGCGCAGTCGGAGGCGGTGGCAGGACCAGGTCCTCGGACTCGTCGCTCAGAACTTCGCCCACCGAGCGGTCGAGCAGGTCGACCCAGTGCCGGCGCTTCTCGCGCTTGAGGTGGTTGAGGGTCAGGTTCACGGCGATACGATATATCCACGTGAACACGTCCGCCCGCGCTTCGAACTTGTCGAGGTGGCTGTGCACGCGCAGCCACACATCCTGCGCGAGATCGCGCGAGACCTCTTCGTTGCCCGTCATGCGATGGATGAGATTGAGCACACGGGAGCCATAGCGCTCGTAGAGTGCTTCAAAGGAAGGAAGGCCGTCCGCCGGGCGGTCATCAGAAAACAGCGGCGCCACGTCGGCAAGGATACGTCGAGTCAGGCTATCACCCCAAGTCCTTGGACAGGGCGGGCGGGGGATTCTTGCCGACTTTCTCCCGGCGCGACGCCGTGCCGTGTTCCGGGCACCGCGAAGATTCACGTCGAAGCGGCCCGCGAGCGAGTGCTATCCTGAGCCATGTCCCGGAGTACCAACAAGATCTCGCCATGACCCGTGCTTCCGGCCGCAAATCCTCAGTCCTGTTCATCTTTGCCGTCGTGCTGATCGACGTAATCGGCTTCGGCCTGATCATTCCCGTCGTGCCCAAGCTCGTCATGGACCTGACCGGCGAGGGCCTGAGCCGCGCGGCCATCTACGGCGGCTGGCTCGGCTTCGCATACGCGGTCATGCAGTTCTTCTGCGCTCCCATCCTGGGCAACATCAGCGATCGCGTGGGACGCCGCCCCGTGCTCCTTTTTGCACTCGCCGCCCTCGGGGTCGATTACATCATCATGGGCCTCGCGCCCAACATCACGTGGCTCTTCGTGGGCCGTACGCTGTCGGGGATCGCGGGAGCGTCGTTCATTCCGGCCTATGCGTATCTCGCCGACATCACGCCGCCGGAGAAGCGCGCACAGAACTTCGGCATCGTGGGTGCCGCCTTCGGACTGGGCTTCATCATCGGGCCGGCCGCGGGCGGATTCCTGGGAACGCTCGGGCCGCGCATGCCGTTCTTCTTTGCCGCCGGCCTCGCGTTCGCCAACGTGACCTGGGGCTTCTTCGTGCTCCCCGAGTCGCTGGCCAAAGAGTCGCGCCGGCATTTCGACATCAAACGCGCCAATCCGGTGGGCGCACTCATGCACATCCGCAAGTACCCGCTGGTTCCCGTGGTGGCGGCGGCGATCTTCTTCTGGCAGCTCGCGCAGCAGGCCTTTCCGAGCACGTGGTCGTACTACACGATGTTCCGCTTCCACTGGACGCCGGCCGGCGTGGGCGCATCACTCGCGTTCGTGGGCTTCATCATGGCCGTGAGCCAGGGCCTGTTGACGCGCGTCGTGATTCCGCGTTTCAAGGAGCGGCGTACCGCCATGGTGGGCATGGTGTTCGGCGCGTGCGCGTACGCCGGTTTCGCCTTTGCGACGCGCGGATGGATGATGTACGCGTGGATGACCGCGTTTCTCGCCGCGGCCCTCGTGTATCCCTCGTTGAATGCGATCATGTCGCAACAGGTGCCCGCCAACGCGCAGGGCGAACTGCAGGGCGCCGTCGCGGGCCTCTATAGCATCGCGTCGATCGTGGGCCCGCCACTGATGACGCACCTCTTCGGCCATTTCTCGTCGACCACGGCGGGCATTCAACTGCCCGGCGCGGCGTTTTTGTGCTCGTCGCTGCTCGTGGTGATTTGCGGCATCCTGTTCTTCACCGCTGTCCGTCGCGCGGCGGCTGTGCGGCGGGCGAACCTTGCCCCCGAAAGCGCGGGGGCATCGGGACACTGATCGCGGCCCCTTCACATTGGAGGGTGCCTTGAACTCTCACGTCTGCCCGGTTGTCCTCGTTCTCGTTTCCTCACCGCCTGGGAGATCACCATGTCCGAACCCAACGAATATTCATATGTAACGCGGATGGACATCGCTTTTGCGCCGCTCGAGAAGTTCGACGTGCGTGCGCTGGCCGACGCCTGTCCCCACAAGTGGTTCAACCAGACCCTGTGCAGGGTCAACGAGTCGGTGGTTCGCCTCGGCGTGGTCGAGGGCGAGTACCACTGGCACAAGCACGACGACCTGGACGAGTTCTTCTTCTGTGTGTCCGGCCGCTTCATCATCGACCTGGAGGACCGGACCGTCGAGCTCCTGCCGCAGCAGGGGTATGTGATCCCCAAAGGGGTCCTTCACCGCCCGCACGCGCCGGAGCGAAGTGTGATCCTCATGGTCGAAGGCGAAGGCATTGTGCCGACCGGCGACTGATCCGAAAGGAGCACGAGCGATGGGTATTTTCGACAAGTGCGACGACACCGGGAAACTGATCCTGCGCCTGATGGTGGGAGTTCTCCTCCTGTTTCACGGGATTTCCAAGGCGAAGAGCGGCGTGGACTGGATGACGCCGATGCTGGCCGCGCACGGGCTGCCGGGCTTCATCCGCTTCGGCGTTTACATCGCGGAAGTGGTGGCCCCGATCCTACTGATCGCCGGGATATTCACCCGGCCGGCCGGGCTCGTCATCGCGTTCAACATGGTCATGGCGGTGTTCCTGGCGCGTAGCGGCGACATCGCCACGATATCCGAGCGCTCTGGTGGCTGGGCGATCGAGCTGGAGGCGATGTTCGCGCTGGGCGGCGTTGTCATTTATTGCCTGGGCTCGGGGAGGTACGCCCTGTCACGCGGCAAAGGTCTCCTGGACTAGGCGGGCGTCGCATGGCGGCGCGGTCCGTGGCCGCCGCCCCGGGGGCAAGGACGGTACGCTTCTTGCGGTTAGCCGATCCGGGTATTGTGCCCTGACTGCAACCGGAGCGTAGCGAGATGGAAAGAATCATCGTGTTCGTGGGCGCAAGCGTGGGGGGAGCGCTGGGCTGGTGGCTCGGCGCGCAAGTCGGGGTGATGACCGCGTTCTTCGTGAGCATTGTGGGGACGGGTGCCGGCATGTACCTCGCGCGGCGCTGGATCCGGACCATTTAACCGGATTGTGAACATGCGGACCGGGCGCGAAGTGATTATCATTGTGATGCGGTGACCGCCCGCATCCCGCCTTGCATCAATGGACGACCGAACGACATTCAACACGCAGCTCCTCCAGCTCCGCATCTCGTGCAAGGTGCCGAAGCTGCGCTCACGCGCGCAGACCTATCGCGAGGAACTGGCCAACAGCGTGAGCCACGGCGTCGGGCTCTTCTTCGCGCTGATCGCGGCACCACTCTTGTTCGCGAGCGCGCTTCGTAGCGGAGAGCCGCGGCACATCATCGCCTGCGGCGTCTACGCCGTGACCATCGTCCTCATGTACGCGGCCTCGATGGTCTACCACGGGCTCCCGCGCGGGCGGGCCAAGTTTGTGTGCCGGATCATCGACCACAGCGCCATCTTCCTCCTGATTGCCGGAAGCTATACGCCCTTCATGATGGGTGTCCTGTGGGGACCATGGGGATGGACGCTGCTTACGTTCGTGTGGACCTTCGCGCTGGTGGGTGTGGTGCTGAACGCCATCAGCCGCGTGCGCTACCCCACGCTCTCCACACTCGTGTACCTGCTCCTCGGCTGGATGATCTGCGTGGGGGTCAAGCCGCTGTGGGAGCACATGAATCACTGGGGGCTGTTCTGGATCGGCGCGGGCGGGTTCGCGTACACGGCCGGGGTGGCGTTTTTCGCGGCCGACCGCCTGCGCTACGGCCACCTCGTGTGGCACGTGTGCGTCTTCGTGGGAAGCGCCTGCCACTTCATCGCGGTCGCCCTCTACGCTTTTCCGCGCAACTGACCCCACGCCAAGGTTTCCCGGAACACGCCGGCGGGTCCCGGGGTACGAAAAAACACCCTGCGCAAGGAGTGTTTCATGCCGAATCGGTCCTTCTGGATTCTCTTCACGATCGCCCTGGCCTTTGGCGCCGCCATCACCTGGATCGACACCCGACCCACATGGGATGACACCGGCATCACGGCCGCGATGATCCTGGTGGCCACCTCCACCCTCGGGTTCGCCAGCCCGCCGCGCGCGTGGCTCTTCGCCCTGGCGGTGTCGGTCTGGATCCCCGCATTCGGACTGGTGCACGGAAATCACGCCACGCTGATCGCGCTGGCGGTCGGTTTTGTCGGCGCGTACGCCGGCGCCGCCGCGCGGCGCCTCATCGGTTCGATGGCGCGCTGACGCCCGGTATCCGCCCCGCTGGCGCTTCGCACCTCCCCTGTGTAAGAATGGGCTCTCGCATGTCCGGCCCAGCGGACCCCGCGGAGACCCGTTTTCTTACCCACGCTATAAATGGAATCAATCAAGCACATCCTCGATCTCTTCCTGCACGTCGACAAGCATCTGCTCGACCTGGTGCAGACCTACGGCTCGTGGGCCTACGGAATCTTGTTCGGGATCATTTTCATGGAGACCGGGCTGGTGGTGACACCCTTTCTGCCCGGGGACTCGTTGCTCTTTGCGGCGGGAGCGCTGGCGGGCGCGGGGGCGCTCGATATCCACATCGTGATCCCGCTTCTCATTGCGGCGGCGGTGACCGGCGACAACGTGAACTACATCATCGGGCGTAACATTGGTCCGCGCGTGTTCCACGAAGGCAACCGTTTCTTCAAGCATGAGTACCTGCTGCGCACGCACGATTTCTACGCGCGCCATGGCGGCAAGATGCTGGTGCTCGCGCGCTTCGTCCCCATCGTGCGCACCTTTGCGCCGTTCGTGGCCGGGATCGGGCGTATGCGCTACGCAAAGTTTCTGGGCTACAGTGTGGCGGGTGGCACGTTGTGGGTGGGTCTCTTCGGCCTGCTCGGGTATTTTTTTGGCGGGCTGCCCGTCGTGAAGGAGAACTTCAGCATCGCCGTGCTGGCGATCATCGTGCTCTCGCTGACGCCGATGATCATCGAGGTATGGAAGGCGCGCACCCGCTCGCGCTCATGAGTTAGAATCTGCCCGGATTCGATCAGACGCAAAACTCCGGAGGTTTCGCCGTGAAGTTCATTGTGACCGCATTTTTGATTGTTGCGATGGCGGGTGCTGCGCACGCCGCCGTCAAGCTGGAGCCCGTCGAATACAAGGACGGAACCACCACGCTCAAGGGACAGCTCGCGTACGACGACGCCGCGAAGGACAAGCGCCCCGGCGTTATCGTCGTTCACGAGTGGTGGGGCCTCAATGATTACGCGAAGAGCCGCGCGCGCATGCTGGCCGAGGCCGGCTACGTGGCACTCGCCGTGGACATGTACGGCGATGGCAAGAGCACCGAGCATCCTGACGAAGCGGGTGCGTGGGCGACGGCCGTTCGTTCCAACGCCAAGACGGGCATGGATCGTTTCATGGCGGGTTACAACGTACTGAAAGCGGACAAGCGCGTCGATCCGGCCCACATCTCCGCCATCGGCTACTGCTTCGGCGGCGGCGTTATCCTGAGTGCCGCGCTGGCGGGAACACCGCTCGACGCGGTGGTGAGTTTCCACGGCTCATTACCCACTGATCCGGCCACGGGCAAGGTGACCGCGCGCATCCTGGTGTGCCACGGCGCCGCGGATCCTTTCTCGACGCCCGAGCAGATTGCCGGCTTCATGAAAGCGGTGACGGATGCGGCCGCGGACTGGGAGTTCAACTTCTACGCGGGTGCGAAGCACTCCTTCACGAATCCCAGTGCCGGGACGTACAAGATGCCGCAGCTCGAATACAATGAGAACGCCGACAAA
>Ga0307281_10000204_pt1 | contig 14669 bp, 14 predicted proteins | sample ER_DNA_120_FD_194486 | JGI IMG/M metagenome (GOLD analysis project Ga0307281, IMG submission 194486) | Bulk soil microbial communities from the East River watershed near Crested Butte, Colorado, United States - ER_DNA_120 | ecosystem: Environmental > Terrestrial > Soil > Floodplain | place...
GTATGCATGTTGGCAGTCAGCCGTCGGCTTTCAGCGATCAGCGTGGGCCGCGGACCGTTCAAAGCCGCCGGCTGATCGCTGCACGCTCGGATCACATGGCGCGCAGTATAAATCAAAACGCCTACTCGGGCGCCCTGCCGAATTTCCGCAATCTCGGCATCATGCTGCGCATCCTGCTCGCCGGCAACGCGGCAGCCGTTGCGGCGGCGCTGGTAAAGGGTCCCGACATGCTCGCGGCATGGCGCGAGTTCGTCGAGATTGCCGCGCTGGTCGAGCCGCTGCTGGTGCTCTCCCTGCTGGTGCTCGCGGTGCTCTCCGGCCCCTTGCGCCTCCTGCCGTACTGGCTCGCCGCGACGGCGGTGGTCGCACTGGAACTCGTGCTGACCATGCTGCTGTATTTCGAGGGACGTACCCTGCTCGGGTATACGGCCGCGCCGCTGGTGCACTACTTGCTGCTGGTTGCGCTCGCCACTGCGGTGATGCTCGCCTACTTCGGACTGCGCGGGCGAGCCCTGTCGCCGGCGCTCACGGAGGCGCGGCTGCAAGCGCTGCAGGCGCGTATCCGTCCCCATTTCCTGTTCAACAGCATCAACGCGGTGCTCTCGCTGATCCGCCAGGACCCGCGGCGGGCGGAGATCGCGCTGGAAGACATGGCCGAGCTGTTCCGCGTGCTGATGGCCGACAACCGGGAACTGACCCCGCTCACGCGCGAGCTGGATCTGTGCCGCCAGTACCTTAATCTTGAGCAGCTGAGGCTCGGCGAACGTCTCAAGGTCGAGTGGCAGCTCGACGCCATGCCGCGCGATGCCCTGGTGCCGCCGCTCGTGCTGCAGCCGCTGCTGGAGAATGCGGTCTACCACGGCATCGAGCCGCGCATCGAGCCCGGCACGATCATCATCAACATCGCCGCCGTGCGCGACGAGCTGCGCGCGGTGCTGCGCAATCCGTATCACCCCGAAGGTGGCCACCACAGCGGCAATCGCATGGCGCTCGCGAACATCCGCGAGCGGCTCGCGCTCCACTTCGACGCCGAGGCGAGCCTCTCCACCCGGGCCGGCGCGGACACCTACGAGGTGCGCATCGTCATGCCATACGTTAAGAGCGCCTAACATAATGAAACACACGCTGCGCTGTCACGGTTTTGGCGACGCGGGACAAGCGGCACGGTCAGGCCTCGCAATGGGTATGCACCGAGTCGTAGTCGCGGGCCAAAACCGCGCCAGCCCTCGAGGGGTTGCGGCCAGAATCGCCGCTAGCTTTGTCGCGAGGCTTGCCAATACAGCGAGTATTGGCTGCACCTCGCTTCGCGCTATCGACGATTCTGGCTCGCACCGCACGCGCGTTTCATTATGTTAGGCGCTCTAAGGGCGGTGGTTCGTGAATCGTGATCTGTGAGGCGATCCGTGACTGAAGGAAGACAGCCGTTGCGGGTGGTGATCGTGGATGACGAGGCGCCGGCGCGCTCCCGCTTGAAAGAGCTGCTCGCCGACTGCGCGGGCGAGCTGCCCCTCACCATCTCGGGTGAGGCCGCGAGTGGTCCCGCGGCGATCGAGCTGCTTGCAGCCGATCCGGCGGACGTGGTGCTGCTCGATGTCCGCATGCCGGAGATGGACGGCATCGAGGTTGCGCAGCACCTGCAGAAGCTTGAGCGGCCGCCGGCGGTGGTGTTTGCGACTGCCTACGACGCCTACGCGATCCGCGCCTTCGAGCTGCATGCGGTCGACTATCTGCTCAAGCCGATCCGGCTCGCGCGCCTGAAGGAGGCGCTGGCGCGCGCGCTGGCGGCACCGCGGCCCGAGGTGTTGAGCGCGATCGCGCGCGCGGCGCGCACGCACCTCTCTGCCCAGGAGCGCGGGAAGATCCATCTCATTCCGGTGAAGGACGTGATCTACCTCAAAGCCGAGCTCAAGTATGTGACGGTGCGGACTGCGGCGCGCGACTACCTGATCGAGGAGGCGCTGACCAAACTCGAGGAAGAGTTTGGCGAGCGCTTCGTGCGCGCGCACCGCAACTGCCTGGTGGCACGCGCGGCGGTGCGCGGCTTCGAGCGCGCCATGAAAGATGGTGAGGCGCACTGGGAAGTGCTATTGAACGGAGTGGAAGAGCGCATTGCGGTGAGCCGCCGCCAGCAGCACATCGTGCGCGAATTCGGAAAAGTTTAGCGCTTTTCCGAATAACGAGGGACGTGGCGACCTAAACTTGAATAATTCTGTCGATTCTGCTTTCTTTATTCGTTGCCGCCCCGGCTGAGCGACGCAAGATGACCGCAGGAATGCTGCCGCAACGAATCGTGATTGCCTCGCGCGAATCGGCGCTGGCGATGTGGCAGGCGCGCCATGTCGAGTCGAGGCTCGCCGCGTTATACCCGCGCGCGGAGATCCGCATTCTCGGTCTCACCACGGAGGGCGACCGCCGGCTCGACGCAACGCTCGCCAAGATCGGCGGCAAGGGCTTGTTCGTGAAGGAGCTCGAGGAAGCGCTGGCGAACGGGCGCGCCGATATCGCCGTGCACTCGGTGAAGGACCTGCCGATGACCCTGGCGCGGGAGTTTGCGCTGGCCGCGATAAGCGAGCGCGAGGACCCGCGCGACGCGTTCGTTTCCAACCGCTATGCCGACTTCTCCGAGCTGCCGGTTGGCGGGCGGGTCGGCACCTCCAGCCTGCGCCGCGAATGCCAGTTGCGGGCGCGCCACCCTGCCTTGCGGATCGAGCCGCTGCGCGGCAACGTCACCACGAGATTGAGGAAGCTCGACGAGGGCCACTACGAGGCGGTGATACTTGCCGCCGCGGGGCTGAAGCGCCTGGGGCTGGAAGACCGCATCACGCGCCTGCTAACGCCGTCGGAGAGTCTCCCGGCACCGGGGCAGGGCGCGCTCGGCCTGCAGTGCCTCACGCGGCGGTCCGACCTCGTCGAGTTGCTCGCTGCCCTCAACCACGCGGCCACCGCGCGCTGCGTGGGCGCGGAACGCGCGTTCTCGCGCGCGCTATCGGGCAGCTGCAACGTCCCGCTTGGAGCCTACGCGGAAACGGAAGGCAGGAACATCCGCTTGCGGGGATTCGTCGCCGCGCCTGACGGCTCACGCATGGTGAGCGGCGAGCTGAAAGGGGCAGCGGGCGACCCGGAGGCTCTTGGCGTCACGCTGGCGAAAGGGCTGAAGACGCAGGGCGCGGGCGAAATCCTGGCCGCGCTCCAGCAGAACCTCTAACCGCAGAGAACGATGAGAAGCAAGCCACTTGCGGGCAAGAGCGTCGTGGTGACACGGCCGGCGCACCAGGCGCAGGCATTCGCTCGCTTGATCAAGGATGCAGGCGGCCGTCCGATCCTGTTTCCCGCGATCGAGATTCGTGACGTCAAGGATCCGTGGTCGGTCACACGATTGGTCGATCGCCTCGACCAGTATGACCTTGCCATTTTCGTCAGTCCCAATGCAGTCGAGCGCGCGATGAACCTGATCAGCGCCCGCCGCAAGTTTCCGCGCCGGCTCCAGGTCGCCACCGTTGGCGGCGCCAGCGTGAGGGCGCTCGAGCGGTTCGGAGTAATGGGCGTCGTTGCCCCGCAGGGCCGCTACGATAGCGAGAGCCTTCTTGACTTGCCGGCATTGGCGGCCGTGAAAGGCCGGCGGGTGGTGATCTTCCGCGGCGAAGGCGGGCGCGAACTGCTGGGCGATGCGCTGAGCGCGCGCGGCGCTGTGGTCGAATATGCCGAGTGCTACCGCCGCGTCAAGCCCGAACTCGACACGGCGCCCCTGCTGCAGGCCTGGTCGGGCAAGGGGATTGACGCGATCACGGTTACCAGCAGCGAAGGCCTGCGCAACTTCGCCGATATGATCGGGCCAGCCTGGCGCGAGCGGTTGCTCGAGACGCCGCTGTTCGTGCCGCACCCGCGGATTGCCGAGGCTGCGCACGGGCTCAAGGTGCGCAAGGTAATCGTGACGGGCCCTGGCGACGAAGGGCTGCTGACCGGGCTCACCCATTACTTCAAGAAGGCGTGATTAATCAGCCGCCAGTCCGAGGCCCGCGCGAGACCAGAAGAGCGTCCTGGCGGCTGATTTAGCGGTCGAAGCCCGCGTCCTGGTACGACTCCGGGTAGCCGAGCGGCTCCACGTGCGTCAGCACCGCCGCGTCGGGGAGTGCCGCGCGAATGCCCTGTTCGACCTCATGCGCCAGGTCGTGGCCCTGCGCAACCGTCCAGTCAGCCGGTACCAGCACGTGCAGGGTCACGAACGAGCGGGCTCCAGCCTGGCGCGTGCGCAGCGCGTGGAAGTCGATGCCACGGGCGCGGTAGCGGTCAAGCACGCGGTCGAGTGCCTGCAGTTGATCAGCCGGCAACGCGCGGTCGAGCAGGCCGAAAATCGAGCGTTGCATCAGCTTGTAGCCCGACCACACGATGTTGGCGGCCACCGCCAGGGCGATCAGGGGATCAAGCCGCTCCCAGCCGGTAAGCCATACCGCGGCAACCCCCGCGATAACGCCCGCGGAAGTCCAGACGTCGGTCATGAGGTGGCGGGCGTCCGCTTCGAGCGCGATAGACCGGTAATGGCGGCCGGCCTCGTAGAGCCGGCGCGCGACCGCGTAATTGATGAGCGCAGCGCCTGTCGAGACGACCAGGCCGGGTCCGACATACTCGAGCGGACGTGGCGTGATGAGACGTTCAACCGCAACCAAGCCAATGGCGATGGCCGCAATCAGGATCAGCGCGCCCTCCAGGCCGCTCGAGAAGTATTCGGCCTTGGTGTAGCCGAAAGCGTGGTCCTCGTCGGGAGGGCGCGCGGCTACGCTGATCATCGCCAGCGCGACGGTGGCGCCGACGATGTTGATCGTTCCTTCGATGGCATCGGAGAGCAGCCCGACGGAGTCGGTGAGCCACCACGCCAGCACTTTGAGCGCAATGGTCACCAGCGCCGCGACGATCGACAGCGCTGCGAACTTGCTGGCGCCTGAGCTCGGCATGGGAGCGTTCCCGGAGTCAGCCTGACGCCTCGGCGGCGGGGGTAAAGGAGTCGGAGAAGAATTCTTCGTCAGGGAGGCCGCACGTTGAGGTGAAGTCGCGGCGCGCCGCATCCACCATGACCGGCGCGCCGCAGGCGTAGACCTGATGACCGGAAAGATCGGGGAAGTCCTCCATCACGGCACGATGCACGAACCCGGTGCGCCCAGACCAATTGTCCGAGGCGGGCGCCTCCGAAAGTACCGGCACGTAGCGTAGTTTGCCTTCGCGGTGCCAGGTTTCGGCGAGCTCGTGCATGTAGAGATCGGACCGTACCCGGCAACCCCAGTAGAGCGTCATCGGGCGGGCGACCCCCGTGGCGAGCGCGTGCTCCACGATCGCCTTGATCGGCGCAAAGCCGGTGCCGCTCGCCACAAGGACAATGGGCTTTGCGCTGTCCTCGCGCAGGAAGAATGTCCCGAACGGTCCCTCGATGCGAATGATGTCCTTCTCCTTCATGACGCCAAAGACGTGCTGGCTGAACGGGCCGCCGTAGTCCCGGAGGTGCAGCTGCAGGAACCCGTCGTCGCGCGGCGCGTTTGCCATCGAGAAACTGCGGCGAATGCCGCCCCGCAGCAGGAGATCGATGTACTGGCCGGCGAGAAACTGCAGCCGCTCCTGGGCCGGCAGCTTGAGATCGAGCAGCATGACGTCGGGCGCAGCGCGCTGCATCTTCACCACGCGGGCCGGCAGCAGCTTGATCTGGATGCCCTTGACGGCGGAGCCGATCTCGCGGCACTGGATCGTGAGGTCGGCAAGCGGCTGCGCCTGGCAGAACAGCGCCATCCCGGCGCGCTTTTCCGCCTCCGACATGGCGTGCTCCTGGTAAGTGCCGTAATTCACCGTCCCCTCCAGCAGCCGGCCCTTGCAGGTGCCGCATACGCCGTGGCGGCAGCCGTAGGCGATGACGATGCCTTCGCGCAGCGCGGCGGCGAGCACGGTCTCGCCATCGTTGACGGTAAACGCGTGTCCGCTCGACTGAATCGTGACGGTGTGGGGCATGTGGGACTGGTGAGGCGTGATCCGTGACGGGTGACTTATGACTGGTGAGACCCGCTTCAAGCTAAAATCGGGCTATGAGGCGAATGCTCATCATCGGTTTTGGCGACATCGCCCAGCGCATGGTCCCGCTGCTCGCGGGGCGCTGCCGTATCTACGCGCTCGCCCGCGACCCGCGCCGCTTTGCGCTGCTGCGCGCGCTCGGCGTGACGCCGATACCGGGAGACCTCGACGAGCCCGCCTCGCTCGCACCGCTCGCCGGGCTCGCGCACGACGTGACGCACCTGGCGCCGCCGCCCGACCGCGGCTCCCGCGACACGCGTACCGCTCATCTGGTTGCCGCGCTGGCGAAGGGCGGCAGTCTACCACAGCACTTTGTCTACATCAGCACGAGCGGCGTCTACGGCGACTGTGGCGGAGAGCTGGTGCCGGAGACGCGCCCGCTGCGGCCGCAGACGGAGCGCGCGCGGCGCAGGGCGGATGCCGAGCGCCAGCTGCGTGACTGGGGCAGGCGCAGTGGCGTGCGCGTCTCGATCCTGCGCGTGCCGGGAATCTATGCTGCGGACCGCTTGCCGCTCGCGCGGCTCACGCGCGGCACGCCGGCGCTCACTGCCGAGGAGGACGCCTTTGTCAACCACGTGCACGCCGACGATCTTGCGCGCATCGTGGTCGCCGCGCTGCGCCGCGGCGGCCCGGGGCGCATGTATAACGCAGCCGACGACGCCCCGATCCGGATGGGCGACTACTTCGACCTGGTGGCCGATCGCTTCGGACTGCCCCACCCGCCGCGCGTGACCCGCGCGGAAGCCGACCGGGTGTTGCCCGAGAACCTGCGCTCGTTCATGAACGAATCGCGGCGCCTGGTCAACCGCCGCCTGAAGCAGGAGTTGCGGTTGAAGCTCCGTTATCCCAATGTGCGCCACGGTATCCTCGCGGCCGCGCGAAATAGCGGTGAACCCGATTCTGGAATGATTGCGAGGGGCGTGATTCGTGAATCGTGAATCGGCAAGACAGGATCCAGTCGACTCACGACTCACCCATCACGAATCGCGGTTCTTATCATGAATGACGCCGTCATTGTCTTCACCAACCTGCCGGACCGCGAGGCGGCGCTCAAGCTCGCTAATGAGCTCGTCGCGAAGAAGCTCGCGGCGTGCGTGAACGTGCTCTCGGAGTGCACATCGGTCTACCGCTGGAAAGGCACCATCGAAAATGCCCGCGAGGTACCGGTGCTGATCAAGACCCGTGCCGCGCGCTACGCGGAGGTCGAGGACGCGATCCGCGGGCTCCATCCCTATGAACTTCCGGAAATTGTCGCGGTCCCAATCGTGCGCGGTTGCGACGCCTACCTCCAGTGGGTGGCGGACGAGACCAGCGTTTCCGTCGGCTGATGTAATGCCCCAATCGTAAGAATTCGGCGGTCAGAAGGGAACCTGGATCGTGATCGCGAACGGAGGGATGGGCATTCCATGACAACGAATTATTGCCGGGCACGAATCACGAATCACGAATCACGCTTCATCCACTTGTCGTGCGCCTGATCCTGATCCTCCTGGTGGCGATGTTTGGCCTCGCCCGTGCGGCGGAGCCGGAGCTGCTCGAGCCGGACAAGGCGTTCCGCTTTGCCGCCCGTTTGACGGACACTCGCTCGATCGAGGTGAGCTACCAGATCGCGCCCGGCTACTACATGTACCGGGACAAGTTCCATTTTACGCTCGGCCCCCCGGACGTGAAGCCCGGCGAGCCGCGATTTCCGGCAGGCAAGAAGTACCGCGACGAATTCTTCGGCGAGGTCGAGACTTATCGTGGCAGCCTCAGCATCGTGTTGCCGTTCGAGCTCGGAGATACGAGCGTGCCGGCGATACAGCTCGCAGCACTGTCGCAGGGCTGCGCGGATATCGGCGTGTGCTATGTGCCCCACGAGCAGAAGGCCGAGCTGCGGCTGGCAGCGCTGTCTGCAGGCGCGATGCGCAGCGATGCTGCGCCCGGGGTATTCTCCGGGACGGGCCTGGAAACGGATGACGCGCGCATTGTGCGTGTATTCGAAGGCGGGTTCTGGCTGGCGATTGCGAGTTTCTTCGGTTTCGGGCTGCTGCTCTCGTTTACACCCTGCGTGCTGCCGATGGTGCCGATCCTCTCCGGTGTCATCGTCGGGACCGGCCAGCCCGTCACCAAAGCGAGGGGTTTCCTGCTCGCGGCCGTCTACGTGCTCGGCATGGCGATGACCTACGCGGTGGCCGGGATCGCGGCCGGGCTGTCCGGGGCGATGCTCTCGATGGCGCTGCAGAACCCATGGGTGCTGGGCGCATTCGCCGCAGTGTTCGTCGTTCTTGCCCTCGCCATGTTTGGCTTCTACGAGTTGCAACTCCCAGTGGCGCTGCAAAGCCGGCTGGCCGACGCGAGCAACCGATTCCATGGCGGGCACACGGCGGGCATGTTCGTGATGGGTGTGCTTTCGGCGCTGATACTCGGGCCGTGCGTGGCCGCTCCACTGGCCGGCGCGCTGCTCTATATCGGCCAGAGCCGCGATGTCGTGCTGGGCGGCTCGGCGTTGTTTGCCATGGCGCTCGGCATGGGCGTGCCGCTGCTGGCGGTCGGCGCCTCGGCCGGGGCGCTGATGCCGAAGGCGGGACCGTGGATGGAAACGGTGAAGCGCTTCTTCGGCACGATGCTGCTCGGGGTTGCGATCTACCTGGTTTCGCCGTTCATCCCCGTCTCGGTCCAGATGGTCTTGTGGGCCGCACTATTGATCGTGACCGCGATCTATCTGCGCGCCATCGACCCCCTGCCCGCTGGCGCTCACGGCTTCCAGAGGTTCAGCAAGGGCTTGGGCATCATCGCGCTGATCGCGGGGCTCGCCTACCTGGTCGGCGCGCTCTCGGGCGGGCGCGATATTCTGCAGCCGCTTTCGGGCCTGCGCGTCACGGCTTCCGGGACCGCGCCGTCCGCGGCGCCCTTCCAGCGCATTAACAGCAGTTCCGAGTTGGATGACCGCATCCAGGCCGCCGCAGGACAGACAGTGATGCTGGATTTCTACGCCGACTGGTGCGTCTCGTGCAAGGAGATGGAGCGCTACACATTCAGCGATGAGCGCGTGCAGGCCCGTTTCAGCGAGATGACGTTGTTGCAGGCCGACGTCACCGCCAACAGCGCCGAAAATGCCGCGCTCCTCAGGCGCTTCCGCCTGTTCGGCCCGCCGGGCATCGTTTTCTTCGACCGCGAAGGCCGCGAAATCCAGGGGCTGCGCGTGATCGGCTTCCAGCCCGCCGACCGCTTCGTGGCGGTGCTGGACCAGGCCTTGACCTTCCGGCGATGAGGGCGCGCACCATCGTTCTGTTCGCCGTCGTAGCAGGCCTGTCCGCCGCGGCGGGCATCTCCTATTACCTCTGGTCGCGGGGCGGCGGCGGGGCGGCCATGGCGCCGGATTCGGTCGTCGAGCGTGTGCTCAGCGTCCGGGTCGCCGACGTCAAGGGCGAGAGCCAAAGCCTTGAGCAATGGCGTGGCCTAGTGCTGGTGGTCAACTACTGGGCGACCTGGTGCGCCCCGTGCCGGGAGGAGATTCCAGGGTTCGTGAGGCTGCAGGAGCGCTACGGAAGCCGGGGGCTGCAGTTCGTCGGCATTGCCATCGACCAGCCGGACAAAGTGGCCGAATTCGCCAGCGAATTTCGCATCAACTATCCCTTGTTGCTGGGCGGGCTGGAAACCATTGAGCTCCTGCGCCAGGCCGGCAACCGGGCCGGAGTATTGCCCTACACACTGGTGATCGACCGGAAAGGCAACTTGGTGAGTCGCGAGCAGGGGGGGCTTAAGGAAGCCAGGCTTGAACGCATCATACAGCCCCTTCTATAGTCTCTATCTCAGCCCTATTTGTTGCCTACTCCAGGCATCTTCGTCTAAAATACATGGCAGATTCAGGGCGGGGTTCGCCTCCCAATGCCTTGATTATCAGTGGCATGGACCAGCCCCTGCACAATTTCTGGTAGATCCCGAACCCGGGCAGGAATAGCTACAGTTTATCGGTAGGTTGCGCGGTAACCCCTGGTAACTTCGCCGAAACCATGGACAATTTCGCCGATATTCGGCAAACTCTCGGTCACTGTCTTGACCGGACTCAGGTCTGCCGGAATCAACCGGTAGAGCCGTGAAATCCGTCACAGCACTGCCATGGCTCGCTCCAAACACATCCTGGTCATCAACGGCCCCAACCTCAATCTCCTCGGGTCCCGTGAAAGCAAGCATTACGGCAGGGACACGCTGAGGGCGATCAACGTGCGCCTGGCCCGGCGGGCCAAGGAGGGGAGGGTCCGGCTTGCGAGCTATCAGAGCAACTCCGAGTCGGAGCTGGTGGAGCGCGTCCAGCAGGCGCGCGGGAAGGGCGTGGACTTCATCATCATCAACCCGGCCGCCTATACCCACACCAGTGTGGCGCTGCGCGACGCCCTGGCGGCGGTCGGCATCCCCTTCGTCGAAGTGCATCTGTCCAACGTGTTCGCGCGCGAGTCCTTCCGCCGGGAATCCTATTTCACCGACATCGCGGTCGGGATTATCAGCGGGCTTGGCGCCAAGGGCTATGAGCTGGCACTGGAGTTTGCCCTGCAGTATTCCGGAAAAAGGGGATAGGCATGGACCTGCGCAAGGTTAAGACGCTGATCGACCTGGTGCAGCAGTCGGGCATCGCGGAACTCGAGATTACCGAGGGCGAAGAGAAGGTCCGTATCAGCCGCGGTGTGACCGGGGCGCAACCAGCAGCGGCCGTGTCGCACGTCGTGGCGCTGCCTCAAGCGGGGCCGACACCTGCCGCGGCCGGAGTGCCAGCCGCGCCCGCGGGAGGCGAGCCCGCACCCTCGCCCGAGGGGCACGTCGTCCGCTCACCCATGGTTGGCACCTTCTACCGCTCCTCCGCACCCGGGGCGAAGGCGTTCGTCGATGTGGGGCAGGCGGTCAAGGCGGGCGAAACCATCTGCATCATCGAGGCGATGAAGCTCTTGAACGAGATCGAAGCTGACCAGGACGGCACGGTCAAGGCGATCCTGGTGGAGAACGGCCAGCCGGTGGAGTATGGGGAACCGCTGTTCATCCTCGGGTAATGGGTGATCGGTAACGAGTGACGAGGAATGAGTGTCGAGGGACGAGAACGTAAAAGGGCGTTTACCCCTCAACACTCAGCACTCGACACTCGACCCCCGACACTCGACACCCATCACTGGTTTTCCTGATGTTCGAAAAAATCCTGATCGCCAACCGCGGAGAGGTCGCGCTGCGCATCCAGCGCGCCTGCCGCGAACTCGGCATCAAGACGGTGGTGGTGCATTCGGAGGCCGACCGGGACGCCAAGTACGTCAAGCTGGCGGACGAATCGGTGTGCATCGGGCCTGCACCCTCGAGCGCGAGCTACCTCAACATCCCCGCCATCATCAGCGCCGCCGAGGTGACGGACGCCGAGGCGATTCACCCCGGCTGGGGCTTTCTCGCCGAGAACGCCGACTTCGCCGAGCGCGTGGTGCAGAGCGGCTTCGTGTTCATCGGTCCCAGGGCCGAGACCATCCGCCTGCTGGGCGACAAGGTGAACGCCAAGAACGCGATGAAAAAAGCGGGGTTGCCGGTGGTGCCAGGCGTGGACGAGGCGCTGCCGCAGGAGTCGAACGAGGTGGTAAAGATCGCGCGCGTGATCGGCTACCCGCTGATCATCAAGTCGGCAGGTGGCGGCGGGGGCCGCGGCATGCGTGTAGTGCACACGGAGGCCGCGCTGCTGACCGCGGTGCAGACCACGCGGGCGGAAGCGCAAGCGGCCTTCGGCAATCCCATGGTCTACCTCGAGAAGTATCTCGAGGATCCGCGTCACATCGAATTCCAGGTGCTCGCCGACCGCTTCCGCAACGCGATCCACCTCGGCGAGCGCGACTGCTCGATGCAGCGGCGGCACCAGAAAGTGATCGAGGAAGCCCCCGCGCAGCTTGTCAGCACGCGCAGCCGCTTCCGCATCGCCGAGCGCTGCGCCGAGGCCTGCCACAAGCTCGGCTACGAGGGCGCGGGGACGTTCGAGTTCCTGTACGAGGGCGGCGAGTTCTACTTCATCGAGGTCAACACGCGGCTCCAGGTCGAGCATCCCGTGACCGAGATGATTACGGGCATCGATATCGTGCAGCAGCAGATCCGTATAGCGGCGGGCGAGAAACTTCGCTTCAAGCAGCGCGACGTGCAATTCCGTGGCCACGCCATCGAATGCCGCATCAATGCCGAGGACCCGTACCGTTTCACCCCCTCGCCGGGACGCATCACTTCCTATCACATGCCCGGCGGGCCCGGCATCCGCGTGGACTCCCACGCCTACAGTGGCTACTTCGTGCCGCCGCACTACGATTCGCTGATCGGCAAGATCATCGCCTACGGCGACACACGCGAGCAGGCGATCGCGCGGCTCGCCATCGCTCTCTCCGAGACCGTGATCGAGGGCATCAAGACCAACATCCCGCTGCACCAGGAGCTGCTGCAGGACGCTGCGTTCCTGAGCGGCGGCACCAGCATTCACTATCTAGAGCAGAAGCTCGCCAAGCTTGCCAGAGAGGAATGAGGATCGAGGATTGAGGAAAAACACTGTTTGCCAGGCGCTCACTCAATCCTCAGTCCTAATAACTCAATCCTAGAGTGTCCTGGCTTTGCGTATCCTTCGAGGTGGCGGCGCGCGACGTCGAAACGCTCACTGACGCGCTGCTCGAGGCCGGCGCGGCGAGCGTCGATGTGGCGGACGCCGGTGCCGGCTCCGCAACCGAAGAGGCGGTCTTCGCCGAAGCCGGCGCGGCGCCGCCGCGAGCCTGGCGGCACAGCCTGGTGAGCGCGCTCCTCACGCAGGGCGCGGACGCCGCGGCGTTGGTCGCAACGGCATGCGCGCGCGCCGGCATCGCGCCCCCGCCGTGCCAGGTGCGTGAGGTTGCCGAGCAGGATTGGGTGCGCGCGAGCCGGGACCAGCTCTCGCCCATCCGCGTCTCGCCGCGGCTGTGGATCGTCCCCAGCTGGCACGCGGCGCCCGAGCCGGGCGCCATCAACATCGTGCTTGATCCGGGACTTGCGTTTGGCACCGGGCACCATCCGACGACGCGGATGTGCCTGCGCTGGCTCGAGCGCGTGCTGCGGGGCGGGGAGACGGTGCTCGATTTCGGGTGCGGCTCCGGCATACTCGCAATCGCGGCGATGAAGCTCGGGGCGGTCCGCGCGGACGGCGTGGACATCGACGCACAGGCGCTGCTTGCGGCGCGCCGCAATGCTATGCACAATCGGGTGCCGGTAACCTTTCACGACGCTGCCGAGGCCCTCCGGCAGCCGGCCCGCATCGTGATCGCCAACATTCTCGCCCGTCCTCTCATCGTGCTCGCGCCGTTGCTCGCGCGGCTCACCGCGCAGCGCGGGCGGCTCGCGCTTGCGGGCCTGCTCGCGGAACAGGCGGGCGAGGTGCGCGACGCCTACCGGCCGTGGTTCGACTTCGAGGCGCCTGAAGAGGACGAAGGCTGGGCGCTCCTGAGCGGTGTCCGCCGGTAAGCCCGTGGCGACCAGCATGATCACGAAGTGTCCGGCCTGCGGCACGATCTTTCGCGTCACGCCGGAGCAGTTGCAGGCCCATCAGGGCCAGGTGCGCTGCGGCCGTTGCACGACAGTGTTCGATGGCCTCGTGGCGCTCGCCGAGCTGCCGGAGCCGGCGCCCGAGGCGACGAGCATCGGGAGTGAGGTTGCCGGCTTCAAGCTCGAGCCGGTCGAATCCGCAAAAGCGACGCCGACTCCGCAGCCTCCGCAGGTACGAGCGGCCGAGACCGCGCCCGGCGAGAAGGGCTATGGCCCGGCGCCGGAGCAGCTCTCCCTCGATGAAGAGTTGTTTGCTGACCCCTCGCAGGCGCGGCGCGACCGGCTCTGGGCGGTGGGGGCCGCACTGCTGGTGTTCGCGCTCGCCGGACAGGCCGCCTACTACTACCGCGACGACCTGGCTGTGCAATACCCCGGCCTGAAACCCTATCTCGTGAAGCTGTGCGACGTGCTGCAGTGCCAGGTCCTGCCGCCGCAGCGCCCCCGGCAGATCGCGATCGAAGCCTCCGATCTGCAGGCGATCGACCCGGCGCGGCCGGGGCTCATCCAGTTGACCGCGACGCTGCGCAATCACGCCGGGCACGATCTCGGGTATCCGGCGCTCGACCTCGTGCTCACCAACACCAAGGAGCACACGCTGGCGCGCCGCGTATTCCTGCCAAAGGATTACCTGGAGCGCGCCAAGGACATCGCGGCGGGCATGCCCGCCAACGCCGAGATCACGGTCCGGCTCGACCTCGATACCGGCGATCTCAGCCCCGCCGGCTTCCGCCTCGACCTGCTGCCCGCGCCGCCGCCGTAAAGAAATTAGCCGCCAAGACGCCAAGGCCGCCAAGAAAAGCAAGAATGGAACCGCAGATAAACGCAGATACACGCGGATAAGATCAAGAACCATTTCTGCCGCCGATGGACGCCGATACACGCCGATAAGATCAAGATCAATCAGCCACAGAGAACACAGAGAGCACAGAGGACATAAACAGAGTCGAATCACAAATCACGAATCACGCATTTGTGTTGAGCGCATGAAGATTCCCGATAACCTGAAATACTCGGCCACGCACCAATGGGTCCGGGCGGAAGCCGACGGCACGGCGACGGTGGGGATCACC
>Ga0307281_10000206_pt1 | contig 14615 bp, 12 predicted proteins | sample ER_DNA_120_FD_194486 | JGI IMG/M metagenome (GOLD analysis project Ga0307281, IMG submission 194486) | Bulk soil microbial communities from the East River watershed near Crested Butte, Colorado, United States - ER_DNA_120 | ecosystem: Environmental > Terrestrial > Soil > Floodplain | place...
GCTCGGTGAGCGCGCGCGTGAGCGTGGTGCGGTTGCGTACGGCCGAACCTGCGCGGGCCGGCGTCTTCGGGCGCCGGCCCGTTTGGCTGGGGCCGGGAGCCTTGTCGCCGGCCCCCCGGGGCCCCCAAAATCGGGCTTGACGTCCGCGTCGGGATGCAGTTTTATTCATTCCTTCCGATAATTATGCAGTAGGGTCCGGAGGGGTTCATGCCTCGTTCACGCCGTCTCGCCGCACTCGCCCGGTTGCTCTCCGAGCAGGACTTCTCGAGCCAGGAGGAGCTGGCCCGCGCGCTCGCCCGCACCGGGGAGCGTGTCACACAGGCCACGCTCTCGCGCGACCTGCGCAGCCTGGGCGTGGGCAAGCGGCCGCACGCGAACGGCAAGGCGACCTACGAGCTGCCGGCCCCCGCGACCGAGACGCTCGACCACGAGCGGCGGCTGCTCGATCTCAGGGCGTTCGTGAACGAGGTGAAGGTGGCGCAGAACCTGATCGTGGTGAAGACGCCCCCGGGGCACGGGCACGCCGTGGGGCGCGCGATCGACCTCGCCGACCTCGATCACGTGGTCGGCAGCGTGGCGGGCGACGACACGGTGCTGGTGGTGGCCACCGACGCCGCGGCCGCGCGGCGGGTGAAGCGCCATCTCGACGGCGTGGCGGCCCGCGAGAACGGAGCGGCGAAGTGAGCGCGCGCTCCACGACGGGCAGAGCCGCACTCCGGCCGGCGCCGGCTCGGCCGCGCGGCCGCACGCCCGCGGCCTCGGCGCCGCGGCTGGCCAGGGGCGCGTCCGCGTCGCAGGCCACGCCGGCTCTCGAGCGCGAGGCGCACCCCGCGCGGATGGCGCGGGTGGCGGTGCTGGGCGCCTCGGGCTACAGCGGGCAGGAGTTCGCCCGCCTCGCGGTCGGGCACCCGGGGATCGAGATCGCGGCTCTCGCCTCGCGCGAGCACGCGGGCCGGCCCGCGGCCGCGCTGTTGCCCGGGCTCGATCCCCGCGCGCTCGCATGGGGCGACGTGGTCGCGCCCGACGCGCTCGAAGCGCTGCTCGAGGAGGGCGCATTCGACACGCTGGTCGCCTGCCTCCCGCACGGCGCATGGCGCGAGATCTCGGCGGGGCGGCCCGCGCTCGCGAACGGGCCGGCCCGCGTCGTGGATCTCTCCTCCGACTTTCGGTCGGACGGAAAGGACGGCTACGCCTATGGCCTGCCGGAGGCGTTCCGGAGCGCGCTCGCGGGCGCCACGCGCGTGGCGAATCCCGGCTGCTATCCGACCGCCGCGACGCTGGCGCTGCTGCCGGCCGCCGAGGCCGGCTGGATCGCGGGCCCGGCGATGATCCACGCGCTCTCGGGCGTCTCGGGCGCGGGGCGCGCGCCCGCGCTGCGCACGTCGTTCGTCGAGCTGGACGGCGGCGCCTCGATCTATCGCGCGGGCGTCGAGCATCCGCACGTCACCGAGATGGAGCGCAACCTCGCGCGGCTCGCGGGCGGGGCGCTGCCGGTCGGGTTCACGCCGCAGCTCGTCCCCATGGCGCGCGGCATCCTGCTCACCGCCAACGCGACGCTCGCGCGCGCGATCACGCCCGAAGAGGCGCTCGCCGCCTACCGGAAGCGCTACGCGGGCGAGCCGTTCGTGCGCGTGCTCGCGGCCGGCGAATGGCCCGAGACGCGCGCGGTGCGCGGGTCCAATCGCTGCGACGTCGCGGTCACGACGCTGCACGGCGGCCGCACGCTGCTCGCGACCGCCGCGCTCGACAATCTGGTGAAGGGTGCAGCGGGGCAGGCGATCCAGAACCTCAACCTCATGCTGGGCCGGCAAGAGACCGAGGGCCTGAGCGTGCACGGGAGCCCGTGGTGACGACGCTGAAGCGACCTGTGCTGCTCAAGATCGGGGGCCGGGCGCTGGAGTCGGGCGGCGAGGCCGCCGTGGCCGCGGATCTCGCCGCGATCGGCGTCCCCGTGGTGATCGTCCACGGCGGCGGCGCCGAGGTGAGCGCCTGGTGCGAGCGGATGGCGATCCCGCCGCGTTTTCTCGACGGGCTCCGCGTGACCGATGCGGCTACGCTCGAGGTCGCGGTGGCGGTGCTCGCCGGGCTCGCGAACAAGCGCCTGGTCGCGCGGCTGCGCGCCGCGGGGCTCGATGCCGTGGGGCTCTCGGCCCTCGACGGCGGGACGGTCGAGGCCGTTCCCCACCCGCTCGCCGCCGCGCTGGGCGCAGTTGGGGCGGTGCTCGCGGTTCATCCGGCGCTGCTCGAGACCCTGCTGGAGCAGGGCCGCATCCCGGTGATTGCCAGCATCTGCGACAGCGAGGGGGCGCTCCTCAACCTGAACGCGGACGACCTCGCCGCCGCTCTCGCGGGCGCGCTCCATGCCCGCGCCCTCGTGCTGCTCTCCGACGCGCCCGGGCTCATCCTGGGCGGCTCGGTGGTGGCGCAGCTCGACTCCGTTTCGCTGGAAGGTGCGCTTGCTCACCCCGATGTGCAGGGCGGCATGCGGCCCAAGCTGAACGCGGCGCGAACCGCGCTCGAAGCCGGAGTGCCGCGGGTGCACATCGCGGCGTGGTCGGGGCCCGGAACGCTCCGCACCCTGATCGGAGGCGAAGGAGCCGGCACGACGATCCTCGCCTCCGCGGAAGCCCTCGTCGGCCGCCGGAGTCAGACATGACCGAGATCGCCACCGCTGCCACGACCGGCACCGAGCCGCTCGCGCACGAGGAGCTCGAGTCCCTTGCGCCTCTCTACCCGCTCCCCCGGCTCGAGCTGGTCTCCGGGCGCGGCGCGCGCGTCAAGGACGCGGCGGGGCGCGAGTATCTCGACTTCGTGAGCGGGATCGCGGTCGTGGCACTCGGCCACGCCGTCCCGGGCCTCGCGCGCGTGGTGGCGAAGCAGATGAAGCAGCTCGGCCAGTGCTCGAACCTGTTCGCGAACCGCCCGGCGATCGACCTCGCGCGCGAGCTGCTCGAAGCCACCGGCTACGAGCGCGTCTTCTTCTGCAACAGCGGCACCGAGGGCATCGAGTCGGCGCTCAAGTTCGCGCGGGCGCGCGCGCGCGCCCTGGACCTGGAGGGTCGCGACGTCGTCGCCTTCCGCGGCGGGTTCCACGGCCGCACCGCGTTCGCGCTCTCCGCCACCTGGACGCCTTCCTACCGCGAGCCGTTCGAGCCGCTGGTGCCGGGCGTGCGCTTCGCGGACTTCAACGACAAGGCCGGGCTCGACGCCGTGCTCGACCGCGGCGTCGCGGCGGTGGTGGTGGAGCCGGTGCAGGGCGAGGGCGGCGGCGTGCCCGCGCGCCGCGAGTTCCTCGAGGCCCTGCGCACGCGCTGCCTGGCGCTCAAGGCCGCGCTGATCTTCGACGAGGTGCAGTGCGGCATGGGGCGCTGCGGCCGGCTGCTCGCCGCCGAGCACTACGGCGTGCGCGCCGACTGCACGGTGCTGAGCAAGGCGCTGGGCGGCGGCCTGCCGCTCGCCGCCGTGCTCATGACCCGCGACTTCGCGGCGAGCCTGAAGCCCGGGATGCACGGCTGCACGTTCGGCGGCGGCCCGGTGGCGGCGACCGCCGGCGCCTTCATCCTCTCGCGCGTCAGGAAGCCCGGCTTCCTCGCGCGCGTGCGGAGCCGCGGGCGCGTGCTCGGAGATGCGCTCGATTCCCTTACGCGGCGTCACGCCTCGCTCTCCGAGGCACGCGGCCTCGGGCTCCTGCGCGCGGTCGAGGTCGCGGCCGATGCGCCCTACGACCCGCCGGCGCTGGTGACGGCGGCGCGGAAGCACGGCCTGCTGGTGCTGCGCGGCGGCGAGCGCGCGGTCCGGCTGCTGCCCCCGCTCACCGTGACGGATGCCGAGATCGCGGAGGCGGTCGAGAAGCTGGAGCGCGCCGTGACCGAGCTGGAAGCCGCGAAGGGCGGGACGACATGAAGACCCGGCGGCCGATGCATGGCGGCAGCGAACGGGAAGTCTCGAACGGAGGAGGCGGGATGAAGAAGGTGCGGCGCGCGGTGCTCGCGTACTCGGGCGGTCTCGACACCAGCATCATCGTGCCGTGGCTGCGCGAGCACTACGGGTGCGAGGTGGTGTGCTACTGCTCGGATGTCGGGCAGGGCGCCGAGCTCGACGGGCTCGAGGCGCGCGCGCGGAAGAGCGGCGCGAGCGACGTCGTGGTCGAGGACCTGCGGCTGCCGTTCGTGCGCGACTTCTGCTTCCCCGCGCTGCGCGCGGGCGCGATCTACGAAGGGGCCTACCTCCTCGGCACGTCGCTCGCCCGCCCGCTCATCGCCGCCCGCCAGGTGGCGTGCGCGCTCGAGACCGGGGCCGACGCGCTCGCCCACGGCTGCACCGGCAAGGGCAACGACCAGGTACGCTTCGAGCTTGCGTACCTCGCGCTCGCGCCCCAGCTCACCGTGATCGCCCCGTGGCGCGAGTGGGACATCGTCTCGCGCGAGGACGCGCTGGCCTACGCCGAGAAGCACGGCATCTCCGTGCCCATCAAGAAGGGCGACCTGTTCTCGCGCGACGCCAACCTCTGGCACCTCTCGCACGAGGGCGGGCCGCTCGAGGATCCGGCCAACGAGGCGCCCGAGACCCTCTACAAGCTCACCGCGAATCCCGACCGCCAGCCTTCGACGCCGGAGACCGTGCGCATCGGCTTCGAGCGTGGCGTGCCGGTCACGCTCGACGGCAAGACGCTCGGGCCGGTCGAGCTGGTGCAGAAGCTGAACACCACCGCAGGGCGGCACGGCGTGGGGCGCGCCGATCTCGTCGAGAGCCGGCTCATCGGGATGAAGTCGCGCGGCGTCTACGAGACGCCCGCCGGCACCGTGCTCCACCAGGCGCTCGAGGATCTGTGCCGGCTCGTGCTGCCGCACGATCTGCTGCGCACGCGCGCCGAGCTGGCGCCGCGCATGGCCGATCTTATCTACAACGGCCAGTGGTTCACGCCGCTGCGCGTGGCGCTCCAGGCCTTCGTGGACTCGGCCCTCGAGCACGCCGACGGCGAGGTGACGGTCGAGCTGTTCCGTGGCCAGGCGCGCGCCGTGGCGCGCACCAGCCCCAAGACGCTCCATCGCCCCGACCTCGCCTCCTTCGACATGACCGGCTACGACGCCGGCCACGCCGAGGGCTTCATCCGCCTGTTCGGCCTCCCGCTCGCGACCGCCGCACGCAGGGAGCAGGAGAACGGAGCGAAGGCGGCCGCGCGGGGTGCGCTCGCTCCAAGCACGCCGGGAGCGCCGCGCCCCAAGGGCGGAGCGACGCTCTCGGGACGCGCGGGAGGCAGGATGCCGAAGCACGTCCCGAGGAGCGAGGCGGAGCCAGGGATGGCGGAGCCGAGCGGGCGGCGCGCAGCCCTTGGGGCGCGGCGCTCCCGGCCCCCGAGGTGAGCAATGTCCGCTGACGAGACCCGGCACGACGTGTGGCGCGGGCGCATCGCGGGCGAGCTGCACCCGGCCGCGCGGGCGCTCAACGACTCGCTGCCGTTCGACGGGCGCCTGTGGCCCGAGGAGCTGGCGCTCACCCGCGCCTACGCCGCCTCGCTCGTCGAGTGCGGCGTGATGACCGCAGCCGACGCGCAGGCGCTGGAGCAGGCCTGCGACGCGCTCGCCGCCGGCCTCGAATCCGGCGCCGTGAAGCTCGCGGGCGAGGACGTGCACTCCGCGGTCGAGGCCGAGCTGGCCAAGCGCTGCGGCGAGCCCGCGCGCCGGCTCCACACCGGCCGCAGCCGCAACGACCAGGTCGCGACCCTGCTGCGCATGCGCGCGATGGGCCTGTGCGAAGAGGCGGTCGAGGGCCTGCGCGACCTGGAGCGCACGCTGATCGCCCAGGCGCGCGCCGCCGGCGACCGCGCCGTCGCCGCCTACACCCACCTCCAGCCCGCCCAGCCCGTCCTGCTCGCCCATACGTGGCTCGCGCACGTCGAGGCGCTGGAGCGCGACGAGGAGCGCTTCCTCACCGCGCGCGAGGCCGCCGACCGCATGCCGCTCGGCGCCGGCGCGGTGGCCGGCACGCCGCTCGTCTACGATCGCGTGGCGCTCGCCTCGCGCCTCGGCTTCAGCCGGCTCGCCGCCAACAGCCTGGATGCCGTGGGCGACCGCGACTTCGCCATCGAGTATCTCAACGCCGGCGCGATGCTCGGCGTCCACCTCTCGCGGCTCGCCGAGGACCTCGTGCTGTGGTGCTCGCCCGGCTTCGGCTGGTTCTCGCCGCCCGACGGGTTCGCGACCGGATCGAGCCTGCTGCCGCAGAAGCGCAATCCCGACCTGTTCGAGCTGGCGCGCGGCAAGTCCGGCCGCCTGCTCGCGAACGCGCAGCGCCTCGCGATCGTGCTGAAGGGGCTCCCCTCCTCGTACCAGAAGGATCTGCAGGAGGACAAGGAGGCGCTGTTCGACACCGCCGACACGCTCGAGGCGCTGCTCGGCGCCTTGCCGCTCGCGATCGCCGCACTGGTTCCGCGCCCCGAGCGCATGAGCGCCACCCTCACGCCCGACCTGCTCGCCGTCGAGCTGGCCGATGCGCTGGTCGCCGAAGGCATGCCCTTCCGCGACGCCCACGCCGCGGTCGGCAGGCTGTGGGCCGAGGCCGAGCGGCGCGGTGTCGCGCCCGCGGCGCTCCCGCTCGCCGACCGGCTCGCGATCCTGCCCCAGTTCACCGACGAGCGACTCGCCGCGCTCAGCGTGGAGGCCGCGCTCGCGCGCCGCTCGCACGCGCCCGGCGCCGGCCCGGATTCGGTCGCGCTGCAACTGCGGCGGGCCGAGGCGCGGCTCGGGCTCGGCGTGGGAGACGAGGAGGAAGCCGGAAGCGGCACCTTCGTTACGCCCCGGCCAACCACCCCGACGCGCGAGGCGCCGTCAGGCGAACTCACCCGCCCCGACGGCATCCTCCTCCGCCGCGCGCGGCTCGATGACATTCCCGGGATCGCCGGCATCATGGCGGGCTATGTCGCGCAAGGCGTGCTCCTGCCGCGCCCGGTGAGCGAGCTCTACCAGTGCGTGCGCGAGTTCCACGTCGCCGAGCGCCCCGGCGTGAACGGCGCGCCCGCGGAGATCGTCGCCTGCGCGGCACTCCGGCTGCTGTGGAGCGATCTCGGCGAGGTGCGCTCGCTGGCGGTGCGCGAGGACATGCATGGCCAGGGGCTGGGCGCGGCGCTGGTCGCCCGTGTGCTCGACGACGCCCGCGCTCTGTCACTCCCGCGCGTGATCGCGCTCACCCGCGACCTCGCGTTCTTCGAGCGCTGCGGCTTCACCGTCCACTCGCGCGAGTCGCTGCCACGCAAGGTGTGGACCGACTGCGTGCGCTGCCCCCGCCGCCACGCGTGCGACGAGGTCGCCGTAGTCCTCGACCTCGTGCCCGGGGCCTCCGAGGCCGCGGCGCGCGAGGGCCGCTCGTTCAGCCTGCCCATCCCGCAGCGCCCGCGCACCGAGCCCGCGCTGCCCATCGTCTCGTGAAGGAGGACGCAATCGAAATGAACGCGGCACCGTCCCACCTCGTGGATCTGCTCGACTTGAGGCGTGAGTGGGTGCTCCGCCTGTTCGACGAGGCCGACCGCCTGCGCGCGCTGCGCGGCACCGCGAAGGCGCCGCGCCCGCTCGCCGGCAAGACCGCCGCGCTCGTCTTCCACAAGCCCTCGCTACGCACCCGGGTCTCGTTCACGGTCGGCATGCACGAGCTGGGCGGCGACGCCGTGGATCTCTCGGGCACCGAGGTGTCGCAGCACGGGCGCGAGGCGCTGAAGGACGTGGCCGGCGTGCTCTCCGGCATGTGCAGCCTGATCGTGATCCGCACCTTCGCGCACTCGATCGTGCGCGAGCTGGCGGAGCATTCGTCGGTGCCGGTGATCAACGCGCTCACCGACTACTCGCATCCCTGCCAGATCCTCTCCGACCTCTACACCCTGCGGCGCGCCGGGCGCGATCTCGACACGCTCGAGGTGGCGTGGGTGGGGGACGGCAACAACGTGCTCCACTCCTGGCTCGAGGCCGCCACGCTGTTCGGCTTCTCGCTGCGGATCGCCGTGCCCGACGGCTTCGAGCCCGACGCCGGGCTCTACCTCGAGGCCGAATCGCGCGCGCGCGGCGGTGTCCAGCGCTTCCGCGAGCCGGGCGACGCGGTGCGCGGCGCCGACGTGGTCTACACCGACACCTGGACCAGCATGGGCCAGGAGGGCGAGGCCGCGTGGCGGCGGGTGGCGTTTGCCGGCTACCGCGTGGACGAGGCGCTGATGGGCCTCGCCGATCCGGACGCGCTCTTCATGCACTGCCTGCCCGCCCACCGCGGCGAGGAAGTCACCGACGCGGTGATCGACGGCGAGCAGAGCATCGTGCTCGAGCAGGCCGAGAACCGCCTGCACCTGCAGAAGGCGCTGATGGCCGAGCTGGTGCGCGGCGAGAAGCGGCGGGCACCGGCGCCGGAGCTGGTGGCGGTTACGAGCTGAGGCGCGGGATGGCCTGATGGCCGCTCGTCCGTGCGCGGCGGCCACGCGCGCTTCGGGAGTGCAGGCTGAGCGCCGCAGGCCGGGCTGCCGATACCCGTTCCGTGCGGCAATGGATTCGGGAGATCTGGTTCCCGACGGCCGTCTTCCTCGGCGCTTGGGTCGGGTTCTCGCTGCTCTTCGGCGGAGGGCCGAGGGCATGCTCAGGCCATCTCGCGGCTTCCCTGCTCTCGATCCCGCCGATCTGGTGGTGGCTCGTGTCCCGGCGTGGGACCCCGCGTCCGGGCCGCGGCGCGGCCGCCGGCGCGCTCGGCGCGATCCTCTCGTGGGAGCTTCGGTGGATCGCCATGGCCATCTGGTGGCAGGCGACGCGCGATCCGAAGATCCCCCGGGACGCGTTCGGGGAGGGAATGGGCAGTCTGATGCTCTTCTACCTCGGACTCGCCGGCCTCGCGGTGGCCGGCCCGGTGGGAGGAGCCCTCGGCGCGCTCTGCGCCTACATCCAGGGGCGGTGGATGAAATCGGGGGTTCCCGGCGGCCCCGAGGAGATCGCGGCCGTCCCGGCGCACCCGGTCATCGCATGGGACGGGCCGGACATAGTCGCGCTGGGCAGGCCGGGAGCTGCGCCTGCATGAGGGCGCAGACGGCGAAGCCGGCCCGCCGTGAGCGGTGCCCGCTGCCCCTGGCTACTCCAGCGGGGCGATCTTCTCGAGTGGCAGGCCCCGGCGTGCTCGTTCCCAGTTGTCCCGCAGCTCGTCGCGGTGAAGCGTAGCCCATTCCGCCACCAGCCCTACGACCCGCGGCGGGATCTCGCCGCCCAGAACCGAGACGGAATCGATCGCGACGACTGCTCTCCACTCTCCGTATCGAACGTGGAAATGCGCCACCGGATGCTCGCGGAAGTACATCTGGATCACGATCCCGAAGAACCAGCAGATTTCGGGCATGGAGGCTTCCATGCCGGGGGCGGGTGGGTCGGGGGCGCGGGAGGCGGACTGCGGGGGCGCCCACTCGGGCAGCCGGGCGCCGGTCGCGGCGGAATAGAGGACTTCCGGGTCGATGTCGGCTCCATTGGGCCAACGGATCGTGCCGAGTTCGGGATCGACCCGGACTCGCGCGAAGTATCCGGATTCATGAAGCGGCCCGAACACTCCCTCGAAAGGGACGAGAGACGCGATGTCCACATCGCCTTCGGCGCCGTCGTCGAACCCGAGGCGCAGCCGGTGTGCCTCGAGGACCTCGACCCGCCGGACGTCGTGGAGCATCATCACCGGGAACGCTCGTGGCGCTCCTGGGCAGGCTCGTGTTGGGCGACCGCTCGGAAGTCGCCGGGAGAAGTCCTAACATGGCCCGCCCTGACAGCGGCCCGGGTCATTGGCTGAGGTTCCTTGTCCATCCTCCGGAAGCTAGTCCATTGGGCGGGGCGGGCTCAATGGTCAGGGTGGGCATCCGGGCCCCACCCGGTCATTTACGGAACAGTCCCCGCGCCGGTCCCGGAGGTTCGGGCTCGAGCCGGGCGTCCAGGCGGGATACGCTGGGTCCCGCGCGCATGACAGTTCTTATCCACGAAAGCGTGAGCCTGATCGGATAGAATCGCCCGCTCATGGTCTCCAACGGAATCGCCCCGCACTCACGGCTCGGCGGCGCGTTCGGCTGCCGGATCACGGGCCTGGGCATCGCGCGCGACGGTTTTCGGATCTGTTGCCCGGCGCAGCATACGGCGTCATGAGCGCCCCGGGCCGCGGCTACGCTGCCACGGTGGCGAGCAACTCCTCCTGGAACGTCTTCCAGTCGCTGGTGACCGGGCTGGTCGGGATCGCCGTCTCCATCCTGACCGCGCGCTACCTTGGGAGCAACGAGTTCGGCGTCCTCAGCTACGTCGTGTGGCTTACTGGCATTATCGCCACGATCACGGACCTCGGGCTGGATCAGGCCCTCCGGAAGTACGTGCCGGCATGGTTTCACCGGAACGACACTCGGTCGTGGGCGATCCGCGTGGTCTGGTGGGCGATCGCGGTCCAGCTCGCGATGGCCGGAGTCATCGTTGGCGCTCTCGTCGCGCTGTTTCCATGGTGGAGCCGGTTCCTGACCATCGCGCATGCGAGGCTCGAGCTGGTGATGGCGATCGGGCTTGTCAGCGTGCTGCCGGTGGTGGTCTCCCGATGTGTTGGCACCTACCTGAGGTCCATCCAGGCGACCCGCGATCTGGCCATCGTGAGCCTGGCGAGCCAGGCCACGAATCTCGCGCTGGTGTCGGGAGCCGTTGCCTTCCGCCTCCCGCTGGTCGCCCTGGTGACGGTCGTGCTGGTGACGCAGACGGTGCTGGCCGTCGGACTGATCGCCGCGCTGCGCCGACACCCCGGCGCCGAGGGGCCACAGGCCGGGCGGTGGCCGGCGCGCGAGCTCGCCCGGTACACTGCGATCGCGTATGCCAATGTCCTGCTTCAGCAGGTGGTCTGGAGCCGGTCCGAGACCTTCTTCCTCGGTCTGTTCTCCCCGGCGCGCGAGGTCGGCTTCTACGGACTGGCGTATGGTGTCGCGGGCATGATCGGGGGGCTGGTCGGGGTCAGTCAGCAGGCACTGTTCGCGGCCCAGTTCGAACTGCTGGCGGGGGATCAGGAGGCCCGTTCGGATCGCCTGGCCTCGCTCAGCATCAAGTACCTGGGCCTCGTGTTCCTGCCCGGATGCCTCGCGATGTGGCTCTTCATGGACTCGATCGTGCTGCTCCTCTACGGTCCGGCCTACCAGACGGTCGCCCGGGTGTTCCCCTTCGTCCTGTTCGGGACGGTCGTGGCCAACATCCTGAATCCCGTTTCCACCAAGATCCACCTGTCGAACCGCAAGTTCGCCGCCGCGCTCGGCATCGGAGTGGTCGGGGCGGTGCTCAACATCGGGTTGGATCTCCTCCTCATCCCCGCGCATCATGCATGGGGCGCCGCCGTGGCGAATTGCATCAGCCAGCTGTGCGTCGTCTGCATCGGCATGACCTTCGTGGCGAAGGTTTCGCCCGTGAAACTCGATCTCAAGGCCCTCGGCGTCGTGGCTCTGGTCAACCTGCTCCTGGGCGGGCTCTTCTGGCTCCTCCTCTCGCATGCCAACGTGCTCGCGCTCAAGCTGAGCGTGGCCGCGGTCGCCGCGGCGGTCTACCTTCGATGGCTCGCCGCATGGGGGGCATTCGACGAGACCGACCGGGCCCTGCTTGCCGCGCTCGAGGAAGGTGCGCCGCGATCGCTCCGGCCCCTGTTCCGGCTGGTGCGTGGCAGTCTCGGCGTCGCGGCCGCATGAGCGCCGCCCCCACGGGCTCGCGCCGCGCGCGGGCGGCCTCGTTCGGTGGAGCCGTGAGCGGTTCATTCGGGTAGGTGCGCCCCACGCCGTTCTTCCAGGAGTGCCATGGCCAGGGTGAGAGTCTCGGTGTGCATTCCAGCCTACCGGCAGCCGGATTTCGTTCGCCGCGCGCTGGAATCGGTGCTGGCGCAGACCGGCGTCTCATTCGAGGTCGTCATCACGGACGACACGCCCGACGATTCGGTGCAACGCGTCGTCGCGAGCTGCGATGCATCCCAACGCGTTCGCTACTTCCGCAACTCGCTCCGGCTGGGTTCGCCCGAGAACTGGAATCAGGCGGTGCGCCTGGCGGAGGGTGAGTACATCAAGGTGCTGCACCACGACGACTATCTGACCGGGTCCGACAGCCTTCGCAAGTACGTCGCCCTGTTGGACGAGCACCCGGAGAGCGACCTGGGGTTCTCGGCGAGCCTGGTGTGGATGGTCGATTCCGGCGAGCGATGGGTGCATCGGCCAACCGCGGCACAACTGCGCGATCTGGCCGGCCGGCCTCAGGTCCTGTTCGCCGGAAACGTCATCGGGTCGCCCAGCGCCGTCATCTTCCGGCGCACCGTGACCCAATCCTTCGACCCGCGGCTGATCTGGCTGGTCGACGTGGATTACTACATTCGGGTGCTCGAGACCAGGCGCGGGTTCGCGTTCTGTCCCGAGCCGCTGGTGTGCACGACCAACGGCAGCTGGCAGATCACGACCCAGGTGCGCGACGACAAGGCCGTGGAGTTGTTCGAGCGCCTGTATATGTACAACCGCATACGGGATACGAAAGGACTGGAGAGCGTGTTCCTGTGGGAGTGGGCCAGGCTGTTCGCCAGACATGGGATCGTCTCCCTGGACGAGATCCAGCGCCACGCTTCCGACCAGGACGTGCCGGCGAGCCGGCTGCGACCGGCTCTGTGGCTGGGACGGCTGTTCATGCTGCGCGAGCGCGTGCGGCGCTGGGCCGCGAGGCGTTGGAAGGCGTGACGCTATTCCCGGTGACCGCCTCGCTCCCGCTTTTTCGCCGCCTCCTCCAGCGCCCTGCGCAGCGCGATCCCCATCGTGGTCATCGGCGCCTCGGTGCGTGGCGGCGCGGGAGCGGGAGCCCGCGCCGGACGTTCGTGAGACGCCGGACCCTTCTGTGGCGCGGGACGTTCCTCCGGCTCGCGGCTGCCGCGCTCAGGCTTTCCGACCGGCCCGGGCTTCGCGTCCTCCGCCTGCGTTCCGGACGGTGGCGTCAGTGTCGAGAGGGCCTCGCGGATCGAGAGCGAGATGCGCTTCTTCACGGGATCCACTGCGAGCACGACCGCCTCGACGGGCTGCCCCGGCGACAGCACTTCCCGCACGTGCCGGACTTGCCGGGGCGCGGCTTCGGAGACGTGCACCAGAGCGTCGATCCCGGGTGCCAAGGTGACGAATGCCCCGAAATCGGCGAGCCGCGCCACGACGCCATGCACCCGAGTTCCGGGAACGAAACGGGTCTCGATCCCGGCCCACGGATCCGGCGTCGCCGCCTTGATCGAGAGCGCGAGGCGCGGCCTGCCGTCCTTGCCGGTTTCGATCCGGAGCACGCGCACGCGCACCTTCTCGCCCTGACTCAGCGCGTCGCGGGGGTGCCCCAGGCGCTCGTGACGGATCTCCGAGACGTGGACGAGCCCGTCCAGCCCGCCCAGATCGACGAACGCGCCGAAGGACTCGAGCCGCGCGACCGTGCCGTCCAGCTCGTCGCCCGGCTTGAGCGAGGCGAGCAGCTTCCGCATGTGCTCCTCCTCGGCGCGGCGGAGGAGCTGACGGCGCGAGAGCACGGCGCTCCCGCGCGTGTCCTCGACCGAAGTGACGAGGAACTCCAGAGTTCGCCCGACGTAGATGGACGGGTCGGCGCAGAAGCCCGCCTCGATCTGCGAGAGCGGGCAGAACCCGCGCGCGCCGCCGAGATCCACGGCCAGCCCCCCGGCGTTGAGCCCGGTCACGCGGCCGGCCACGGGCACGCCGGCGGCGCGAGCCTCCCTGACCTGTCGGAGCGCCGCCTGGCCCTCGGCGCGCATCGAGCGGGCGAGCACGACCTGGTCGCCGGCCTCGATCACGAACAACTCGAGCACATCGCCGGCCGCGATGCTGAGCGACCCGTCCTCGGCGCGGAACTGCCGCGTCTCCGCCACGGCCTCGCTGCGCCCGCCGTAGTCGATGAGCGTGTGCTCCTCGCCCACCGCGACCACCTTTCCCCGCACCTTGGCGCCCGGCACGACGCCGGTCGCGGCCCGGGTGGCGGCCTGCGCGGCGCGGGCCGCGCGCTCGTGCTCCTCGAGCGCCCGGGCGAACTCGTTCGAGGTCGCGTCGTCCTCGGGATCGGATGGCGGGTTCGGTTTCATGGGAACGCCATCATGGTATCAGGTGGACGGGGCGCCCGGCGCCACCGCAACTGCGCACGCGCGCACGATGTCCCCGGCCGGCTCGATTCTCCGGATCACCGCCACGCTCTTGCCCGCCTGCCAGTAGTCCTGCCGCCCGGCGGGGGCGAGCGAGTCGTGCCGCAGCCGGAACCCCGAGCGCACCGCGTACCACGAGCGCATCCAGTGCTTGCGGCGCCGGCCACCGAGCATCCAGCGCTCGAACCGGCCGGCCTTCGTGCCAACGCGCCGCACGTAGGGCGTGTTCAGCACCGCCACCGGGATCCCGGTGAGGCGCTCGGTGAGCACCACGTCCTCCTCCCGCGCCTCGACGATCGCCTGCTTGTAGGCGTCGCTGGCCCGGCATTCGGGGGTGGCGATGAAGCGCGTTCCCATCTGCACGCCGGCGTAGCCGAGCTTCAGCATCGCCGCGAAGCCGGCGGGGTCGCCGACCCCGCCGGCCGCCACCACCGGCAGACCGAAGGGGTGCAGCTCATCGA